>Ga0206966_1245_pt2 | contig 11303 bp, 11 predicted proteins | sample Alteio_BWOrgHeat_23_FD_152970 | JGI IMG/M metagenome (GOLD analysis project Ga0206966, IMG submission 152970) | Enriched cells from forest soil in Barre Woods Harvard Forest LTER site, Petersham, Massachusetts, United States -... | ecosystem: Environmental > Terrestrial > Soil > Temperate forest >...
GAAGCGATCCGCACCGCGCCGGACAACGAATTTGTCAGCGTGAAGCAGAAGGACGAAGACGTCCGCGTCGCAAAGTCCAACGGCAACATCATCATTCACGTAATTCAGAAAGATAAGGACGCAGAAAAAGTGGACGTGACCGTGCCAATGAAGGTGGTCGATGCACTGTTCGCGAACGCGAAGAACAATGAAGTGGATGTCGCGGCGGCCTTGCACGCGCTGAGCGATGCGGGCGATTCGCTGCTGGTCACCGTCGAAAGCGCCACCGAACACGTGAAGATTTGGGTCGATTCCAACGGCAACCCCGCGCAATAACGCGCGCGGCTCAATGGAGAGGTGATTTATGGTTCTACTCGGAAAGATCGCGCTGGGAATGTTTGGAACTGTTGCCGCCGCCGCTGGCCTGATCTGCAGCGAAGGCTTCATCGAAGTGAACGTGGTGACGAAGCAGCCGAACGAGCAGCATCATATCGTCGTGATCGCTCCGGCGATGCTCGTGCCGATCGCGGCTCACTTCATACCGCCCGACAAGCTGGACCACGGCGCTCGCGAACTGAAGCAGTACATGCCGACGGTGCGCGCCGCACTCGAGGGCCTCGACGAGGCGGACGACGTTACGCTCGTGGACGTCACTGAGCCCGGCGAACACGTGCTGGTGAAGAAAGAAGGCGGCTCGGTGACGGTGAATGTCGTGGATAAAGACGAGACCGTTTACGTCTCGACGCCAATTCGCGCTATCGAAAGCACGGTCGAGCAAATCGCCAACGCTTCCGACCACGCGAAAAACACTGACTCCGTCGACTTTCAGTAACGCGTTCCGATCCACTCAGAAAAATAAAAGGCGCTCCGCATCGAATGCGAAGCGCCTTTTTTATTTGAACTCGACTACTTCGGCCTAATGGCCGCCCATTCCCGGGAATGTCTGATACGGACCCGGCAGCATGTCCTTCGCGTCCGTGTAGGTTTTCGTCAGGACCATCGTCGTGCCCTCTTTGCTCGTCATCTTCACCATGCCCCACGGCCCGGCATCTTTGCCGAGCCAGAAATCCGAGTTGCCGTCTTTCGATCGGTAGTGCATCGTCGCGAACGTTCCGGCAGGCACTGTGATCGACTCCGGACCGACCAGTTGAGCCGACGAAGAGATATCAGCGTCGCGCGGCTTCTGGTTCATGTTCACCATCTGATCCGGCATCTGATACGCCTGGCCATTCATACCCATGACCATGCGCGACGTCATCACTTGGTTGCCCGTCTTCACCGAAAGCATTTTCATGTACACCTGGCCGGCCTTGGGACTATTGAATCCCATCTGCATCCAGTATCCGGTCTGGCCATTGATCGTGTCGGTCCCGACGATGGCCATGCTCATCTTCATGTTCTCGCCCTTCGAAGTTGTCACGTCGTAGTCGGCGCCCACGCCCACGGTTGGGTTAAAAATTCCGCCGAAGCCCGGAATGTTGCGCGCCATGCCCATTCCGCCCATCTGCGCGTTCGCCGCGCCTGCCGAAACCATTAGGCCCAGACAACACAGTGCCGCCGCCATCGCAATCGTCTTGATCCGCATGAAATCTCCTTGGAGGTATATGTCGCGTTGGGACGGGTCAGTCGCGACGAATGTGGAATTGAACCGCTCCGCCCGGAACCAGGAGTCCGGACGCGATGCCGAAGTTAGCGGCTGCCGCCGCTTGTGGCAAGCGGTTTTTCCTGGGTGTAGGCGGAAGGCTTAACCGAGCGCGCAGACGGGAAAACGCGTTCAACGCGGTACATCGGTTTGGTACGCGATTCGAAGTGCGTGCGCAGCACCAGCTCGCTCACGAGCCCCACGGCCAGAAGCTGTACGCCGAAAAGGCACAGCATCATGCCGAGCACCATCAACGGGCCGTGCGCCACGAAAATATCCATGCGCGTGAAGAGCTTTTCGAGCATCAGCAGGAAAAGAATCGCTCCGCCAGAAAGCAGGCCCAGCACGCCCGGCGGCCCGAAGAAATGCAGCGGCCGCGTCATGTACTTCATCAGGAAGCGGATGGTGATGATGTCAAAGAACACGCGGAACGTGCGCGAGATGCCGTAGTGCGACTTCCCACCCGGCCGCTCGATGTTCTTAATTGGAATTTCGATAATTTTTGCGCCATTCCACGCGCCGAGGGCAGGAATGAACCGGTGCATCTCGCCGTAGAGGTGGATGTCTTTGATCGTCTCGCGGCGATAGACCTTGAACGTGGTTCCGAAGTCGTGAATGTCCACGCCGGAAAGCTTGGCCATCATCCAGTTCGCGATTTTCGACGGCACGCGGCGCATGATGAAGTTATCGACGCGTTTTTCGCGCCAGCCGCTCACGATGTCCGCGCCGGAAGCATCCATCGCTTCGAGCAAACGCGGAATGTCGGCGGGGTCATGCTGCAAATCGCCGTCCATCGAGATGATGATGTCGCCCGAGGCGTAGTCGAAGCCGGCTGCCAGCGCCGTGGTCTGCCCGTAATTCTTCTTCAGGCGCAGCATAGAAACGCGCGGGTCGCTCGCGGCAATCTCAGAAAGGATTTGCGGGGTCGCGTCGGAGCTTTGGTCGTCAACATAGACAAATTCCACCGGATCGAAATGCCCGGTCATCACGTCGCTCAGCCGCTGGTGCAGCTCGCGGACGCTGTCTTGTTCATCATGGAAAGGCACCACCAGGGAAAAGCGCGGCGCCTCGCTCCCAACTTCACGCATACGCTTAGTGTAACTCGCGGTAGCTGATAATGCGAACGTCGCGTTCGACGAGCGTGTCGCGAACGGACTTGTCGGTGAGGGCTTTCAACTCCAGCTCGCGAGCCATGAGTAAGCGCGTTCCGGTTTCGGCGAGCGCGTCGTCGTACACGCCGGGGTGAAACATAATCTCCGTCGAGCCGTCCGCGAGCGATTCGATCATCTTCCGCAACGTCTCTGGTCCTACTCTGCCCGTCATCGCCAGGCCCAAAAAGTGCTGAGGCGTCGTCATTCCAAATTTTTTGAGCGTCGCCCGGAATTTTGGCGCGATCGAACGCACTGCGGCCGCTGCTACGACTTGCGTGGAAGTTCCCTTGCGTTCGCCGGCCGTGGTCTGCCATGAGTTGCGCAGGCTCTCGATCGGCTGGCGTATCCGGTTGATTCCACATTCTTTCGCCACGTGGCAGACGATGCTGAGCACGCGCGGGTGCGCGTGAGTGTGCTTGTGCGTATCCACGTGCGTCGGCTCGATGCCCGCCGCGCGGATTTTCTCGATTTGCGCGCGCAGCTCCGTCGCAATTTCGTCCTTGCCAATCTTTCCGGAGGTCACTTTTGCGACGAAACTCGGCAGCGTGGCCGGCAAATTCCCGTTGCGATCGATCAGCGAGCGCACTTTTTCCGCCGGCGCGACAGTTTTTCCTCCAATCAGCACGAGGTGGCAGCCCACGCCAAGCTTGGGATTCTGTTTCGCGAGCGCGACGGCCTCCGTGAACGCAAGACCGTTTGCCATCAACGTGGTGCTGCTGAGTATTCCTTCGCGATGTGCGCGGACTATTCCTTCGTTTACGCCAGGCGTCAGGCCGAAATCGTCAGCGTTGAGAATTACTTCCTTCATGTGGCGGGATCCATCACGGACGGAAGCAGATGATAGCACGCCGTTTGCGCTCGCCAGCGCCGGCGCGAATGACTCGCAGCCAAAATTCCCGCCGAAATTTTTCCCGGCGCGTTGCAACTCGATGGCCAATTCATCGCCGCACTCCCCGCAATCCGTGAACGCTTTGTAAAAGTTTTAAACAGTTCTGTTGAAATCCATGTGGAAATTCACTCGCCGCGATTCTCTTCCCCAATAATTCGGCATGTTTCCGCTCTTTGCACAATTTCAGTGCAATGCGTCGTGAGGAAATTTTTATTCTCACGCTCCGCGCGCACGTGCACGCCGCTAAAAAATGTTTTTGTGGAAAACTTCGCTGCGAGAGGAGTTTGGCAGGAAAAAATTCCAAAATTAATACCAGTGCGGCGGCGGCTCGAGCTTAATGCTGATCGGTTCGGGATCTTTCGCGATGTCGTACCACTTCCCGTACGTGTGATACCCCTTCGCAATCACCTGAATCAGCACGCGCCCGATGGGAACTTCCGGCACTTTCACCGTCCCGTCGTCGTTCGTCTTGAAATTCATTTCCGCAAGATGATCTTTGTGCAGGAAACCGCCGGTTTCGTTGTAGCGGATGTACACGCTGGCATTCGGGACGCCTTTGTCCTGGTTGTTCGTGACGAGCAGCTTCAGCTTCGTCATCGACGGATCGTCTGGCACCGCAGCCGCTTCGTCGCCCGACTTTTTCGATCCCTGTACTTGCACGGGAGCTTTGTCGTTCGCCGGTCCGTTGCCGCCGGTCTGGCTCTGCGGCGTCGATGATGAGGGCGGATTGGAAGTCGCAGGCGGATTCGAGCCGGATTGCGCCACGATTAGAGCCGGGGCACAACACACAGTTATCGTTAGGATTCCCGCACGGAGGAGGGCCGGTGCGAAGCCACAGGAGGTGAGCGGTCTCATCGCACCTCAGTTGTACTGCAATCCGGCGCGGCTCTCAAGCACTCATACGCCCCGCGGTCGTCGCTCGTTGCGACCGGCTCGGCCACAGGTCGCCCGAACCCGTCCAAAATGTCCCGTGCACGTTTCGCGCTCACGCTCCGAAGCCGCGGCCTACCTCGCCAGCCCCTGTCGTATCATTAGGCTCCGCTCCGAACGTTCAGCCTAATCGCACGGCCATGTTCGCGAATTGAAAGCGTGAGTCAGCGCCGGCAGCAACCGGCGCGCGCGGGTTGCCGCGAAAGTTTGAGGAGGCATCACCATGGGTTTTTCCACCGACGCCATTCACGTAGGCCAAGAGCCGGACGAGCTGACCGGCGCGATCGTCGCTCCGATCTACCAGACCTCGACCTACGTGATCGAGGAAATGGGCAAGAGCAAGGGCTACGACTACGCGCGCACCAGCCATCCGAACCGCAAAGCACTCGAGCGCACGCTGACGAAGCTCGAAGGCGGCACTGCGGCCTACGTCTTTACGTCGGGCATGGCGGGCATCGACGCCGTGTTCCGCCTGCTCCGCCCCGGCGACCACGTTATCCTCTCGCAAGCCGTTTACGGGGGAGTGTTCCGCATCACCACGAAGCTGCTGGTCGAATTCGGCCTCGAATTCAGCTACGTCGATACGTCCGACATCGCGAAAGTTCAGGCAGCGATCAAGCCCAGCACGAAAATGATTTACGTCGAGACGCCGACGAATCCCACGATGATCGTCTCGGACATCGCCGCGATCTCCGCGCTGGCACGCGGGAAAAATCTCACGGTCGTGGTCGATAACACGTTCCTGAGCCCGTACTTCCAGAAGCCGCTCGCGCTCGGCGCGCACATCGTCGTCCACTCCATGACGAAGTATCTCAACGGCCACAGCGACTGCACCGGCGGCGCCGTAGTTCTGAGCCGCCCGGAAGACGCCGAGAAAATTTATTTCATCCAGCGTTCCGCGGGCGCCGGCCTCGCGCCGATGGATTGCTTCCTCGTCTCGCGCGGCATCAAGACGCTCGCCGTCCGCATGGACCGCCACAACTCAAACGGCCTCGCGATCGCGAAGCACCTCGAAGCTCATCCAAAAGTGAAGAAAGTGATTTACCCCGGCCTGCCTTCGCACCCGCGCCACGAACTCGCGAAGAAACAGCAGACCGGCTTCGGCGGAATGATCAGCTTCGAAGTCGGCTCGCTCGACGCAGCGAAGCAGGTACTCAACCACACCAAGCTCTGCTCGCTCGCCGAAAGCCTCGGCGGCGTGGAATCGATGATCTCGCTGCCCGCGCTGATGACCCACGCCTCGATCCCGCCCGACATTCAGGCGCAGATCGGCATCACGCAGGGCCTGATCCGTCTTTCCGTTGGAATCGAAGACGTAGAAGACCTGATCGCCGACCTCGACCAGGCACTAGCGCGCATCGAGTAGCACCGCTTCAACTAATGTTACCTGTAGGGGCGGGTTGCCAGGTTTCAGGCAAGCCGGCGCACTTGACGTCGTCATCCGCCACTACCTCACCGACGCCGCCACCCACTCCAAATACTTCGCCGATCCATCCGCAACCGGCAGCGCAATAATCTCCGGCACCTCGTAGCTGTGCGCCCTCAGCACCGCATCGCGCAGCTTCCCAAACCTCGCGCGAGTCGTCTTCATCACCAGCAAAAATTCGCTAGCCGTCTCAACCTCACCCTTCCATCTGTAAACCGACTCAATCGGCGCGCCCAAAATGTTCACGCACGCTGCCAAGCGCGCGTCTACCACCGTCTTTGCAATCTTCCGCGCCTCGGCGCGCGAGCCGCACGTGACCATCACTACCAGCTTCCCCGTATTCTGTTCCGCCATCGGCCCCTTTACTCTTGCGATGCGCACCTGTTTCGCGCTTGCATCACCAAATCTCGGGGAAGAAGATACAATATCTCGCCGTGACTAAAACTCGAATCCAATTCGGCACTTCCGGCTGGCGCGGAGTGATGGCAGACACCTTCACTTTCTCCGGCGTCCGCCGCGCCTCGGCGGCCATCGCCGGCCACGCAAAAGCGCTGAAGCCCAATCCGACGATCCTCGTTGGAAACGACACGCGTTTCTTTTCGCCCGAATTTGCGCGCACGGCCGCGACCGTTCTTCGCGCTGCGGGCTGCACCATCAAGTTCTGCCCTGAGCCGACGCCCACGCCTGTGATCGCGCACTCCATCATCTTCAACAAATTTGACGGCGGCGTGAACATCACCGCCAGCCACAATCCGGCTGAATACAACGGCCTGAAATTTTCCGGTCCCGACGGCGGCCCCGCGCTGCCTGAAATCACGAAGGACATCGAAAAGCGCGCCGACTCGCTGCCCGAAGACGAGACAGCGTTCCACGACATCGAAGACAACTTCGATCACATTGATCCGCGCGCGCCCTACTTCGAACAGCTTAAGAAAATGATTCGCTTCGACGTGCTCGCGAAACTCAAAGGCGCCACATTCGCCTACGACGCGCTGCACGGCTGCGGCGCCGGCTGGCTCGACCGCATACTGAAAGACCACGGCATCGCCGTTCACTCGATTCGTGTCGCGCGCAATCCGCTCTTCGACGGCTCCGGCCCCGATCCCTCAGAACACAATCTCGCGCCGCTCACGAAACTCGTACTCGAGCACGAAGCTCTCGTCGGACTCGCCACCGACGGCGACGCCGACCGCTTCGGCATTCTCGATCGCGACGGCACATTCGTTCAGCCGAACCACATTCTCGGCCTCGTCTTCGATTACCTGCTCGAAACGCGCCCCGGCAAATACGGCGCCTCGCGCAGCGTCGCCACCACACACCTGATCGACGCCGTCGCAAAGCTCCACGGCGTCCAGGCATACGAAACTCCAGTCGGCTTCAAGTACGTGGGCCCGCTGCTCCGCGAAGACAAGATCGCTCTCGGCGGCGAAGAAAGCGCCGGCATGACGATTCGCGGCCACTTACCCGAGAAGGACGGCATTCTCGCCTGCCTGCTCGTCGCCGAAATGATTGCTGCTCGCCAAAAATCTTTGAAAGACCAGCTTGCGGATCTTTTCAAGCGGGTCGGCCGCGAGTACTGGCCGGTGCGCGACAACCTGCATCTTTCGAGCGACGCGCAAGCAAAGCTCCCGGCGCGCTTGAAGTCCGACTTCAAAGAATTCCTCGGCAAGAAAGTCGCCAAGGAAGATCGCCTCGACGGGCTGAAGCTGATCTTCGAAGATGGGTCGTGGGTGCTGATGCGCGCCTCTGGCACCGAGCCCGTCGTTCGCATCTACACTGAATCGGGATCGCAAGCTGCCTCTGAAAAATTGGCGAAGGAGGCGAGCGCGTGGATCAGCCAGTGAACGGCCAGCCAGGAAAGCGAGATATGTATGCCGCTGGCGAACCGATGTGCCTGAACGCGGCTGAGACCGAACAGCAGCCGTTCTTCGAGCACTTGGTGGAATTCTTCCGCCGCAACGCGCTCTATTTCCTGATCGCGGGCCTGGTGCTGCTGATCGTGCAGGATATTTTCGGCACGCACGGCGTTCTCGCCATGCGCCGCTCGCAGGTGGAAGCGAACGAAATTCGCCAGGAAATCAAACAGCTCACCGACGAAAATAAGCGCCTCGACAAGAATGCGAAAGATTTGAACTCCGATCCCGCCACGATCGAAGGGCAGGCGCGACACGATGGTTTGAAGCGCCCCGGTGAAGTCGTTTTCCAAATCTCGCCGAAGCAGCAAGACGCGGCAACGCCCGCGCCCGCGAACAGCTCCGCTCCGAAGAATTAGCCCGGCGCCAGCCTCAATTTCTTTTTCACCCAACCCTCTGCCGCACTCACTTGCGCGTCGTAGTGCGTTCGCGCCATCGAAAGCAGCGTCATCCACACAAAAATAATCGCGATTCCCAGTGTCGCCGCGGGAATTCCCTGCTTGTGCTTCGGCAGGATGGATAGCCGCCCGTACACGAAAATAATGTGCACCCAATAAACCATCAGCGACGTTTTTCCCATTTGGATCAGCGGGCTGAATCCCTTTTCGCCCGGGCCCCAGCGGCACCACACGTACCCGAGCGGCATCATCGCCATCATCACGCCCACGCGCGCGAAGAAAAAGTTGGGACTCGTATGCCAGAAATCGTAGCTCGCGTAGAGCACCGGCCCACGCGCATCGACCAACGCGGCGACGCCGAGCACAGCCGCGCCGGCAACGCCCGTCCAAATAAGCGCGCTCCACAGATTCGCCTTCCCCCAATCGCTAAACAGTACAAAGCCAATGGCCAGCCCCGCAAAGCCGAACGCCACCCACGGAAATATCGGAAACAGCCACGACTGTGGCACATCGTAAATGTGCACGCCGTTCACATACGACTCGAGAAACCACGGCAGCCACCGCGGCCGCCACGTGGTGTAAAGCGGCGGCGTGACCATCGCCACCACGAACGTGAGCGCCACAGACAGCGCCACCACCGCAGCGCGGCTTCGAGCCAGCCAACAAATCACGCCCATTAAAATGATCGTGATCCCAATCGTTGTGAGAATGTCCACGCGCAGCAGGTCCGTCCACGGCGATTTCGGCAGCCCGAGCACGTACTCCTGAATTCGAAACAGATACCCCAATACGAGAACTTCCGCGCCACGCGCGATCGATTTGCGCGCAATCTGATTCGCATTGACGCCAGCGCGCCGAAGCTTGTCCGTCACCAGCGCCAGCGCCACACCCGCCAGAAACAGAAACAGCGGCGCGGGAATCGTTCCCAAAAACTGCGACCATTTGTATGTGGGAGTTTCGTGCAGGTCGTAGCGCAGCCATGAATCGTAGCCATGCACGATGAACATCATCACGCACGCCAGCCCGCGCAGCCAGTCAATGTACGCGAATCGCTGTTGGGGTTTCACGTCAGCCATGCAATGTCAATGGAGGGGCTGCGAAAGCATCGCCGAGCGCGGCGCGCAAGCGCTCCAAAGAGGGATAACACCGGATCCGCAACGCCGGAACTATCTCACGACGCCGTGCAGCGGGCTCGAAGCCGAGGCGTACAGTTTTTTCTCGATGCGTCCGGCGAGGAACGCTTTGCGTCCCGCTTCCACAGCCGAGCCCATTGCTTCGGCCATCAGCACCGAATCCTGCGCTTCCGCGATCGCGGTATTCATCAGCACGCCGTCCGCGCCCAATTCCATCGCCATCGCCGCGTCCGATGCCGTACCAACGCCCGCGTCGAGGATCAGCGGCACTTCCGTGATGCGCTCGCGCAAAATCCGGAAATTCGCCACGTTCTGAATTCCCATGCCCGATCCGATTGGCGCGCCCAGCGGCATCACCGCCGCCGCGCCGGCATCAACGAGCCTCCGCGCGACGATCAGGTCATCGCTCGTGTACGGCAGCACCACGAATCCCTCTTTCACCAGCGTCTTGGTCGCCGCCACCAATTCCGTCGTGTCCGGAAAAAGAGTCTGCTGGTCGCCGATCACTTCCAGCTTCACCCATTCCGATAGGCCCACTTCCCTGCCGAGTCGCGCCGCGCGCACCGCTTCGTCCGCCGTGTAGCACCCGGCCGTATTCGGCAGGATGAAGAAATTTTTCCGGTCGATGTAATCGAGCAGCGATTCCTTGGATTTGTCGGTGAGGTTCACGCGCCGCACCGCGACCGTGACCATGTCCGCGCCCGAAGCTTCGTGCGCGCGCTTCATTTCCTGGAAGCTGCGGTACTTTCCGGTTCCGACGATGAGCCGCGAATTGAACGCGCGCCCCGCGATTGTGAGTTGGTTTTGATCGACCATGGCCTGATCCTCGTGCCCTGCGTTTCGGATGTCGCCGGCGCGCTCGCCGTGTTCCAGACTCCGCACGCCGCAATTCTTAAAATTCTTCACGCCTGCGGCTGCGGCTTCGGCTCTTCCACGTCCGCGTACATCTGCGCGATCACGTCTTCGTAGTGCTGCTCGATCACGCGCCGCTTCATCTTCATAGTGTAGGTCAGCTCGCCGCTGGCGTACGCAAAATCGCGTTCGATCAGCGAGAAGCGCTTCGGCTTTTCGTATTGCGCGAGCGGCGCCGTGAGGCGTTCGATCTCCGCCGCGATCAAGTCGCGCACCCACGGATCGTGAATCATCTGCGTGGGCGTTCCCACTTCTTTGTTCTGGTTCTTCGCTTCGGCTTCCACCGTGGGAAAGTTCGGCACGATGATCAACGCCGGAAATTTTCGCTTATCGCCCACTACGATCGCGTTCAAGATGAAATGCGAGGTCTTCAGCGCATTCTCAATCGGCGCCGGCGCCACGAATTTTCCCGCCGCCGTCTTCAGCAACTCTTTTTTGCGGTCCGTAATCACCAGGTAGCCGTCTTCATCGATCCGCCCGATGTCACCCGTACAAAACCATCCTGCCGGAGTGAACACTTTCTGCGTCTCGTCCGGCTTGCGGTAATAACCCTGCATCACGTTCGGGCCTTTCACCAGAATCTCGCCGTCCTCTGCGATGCTCACCGTCACGTTGGGAATCACTTTCCCCACCGTGCCCACTTTGAATGCGTCCGGGCGGTTGCCCGACACCACAGGCGACGTCTCGGTCAGACCATAGCCTTGATACACCGGTAAATTCAACGCCCAGAAAAACTCACCAAGCTCCGGCGATAGCGGCGCGCCGCCCGAACACATCGAACGAATATTCCCCCCAAGATTTTCGCGAACCTTCGAATACACCAGCTTGTCCGCAAGCTTCCACTTCCATTGGAGCAAAGCCGGCGCTGATTTTCCGTGAGCCTTCCACGGAACGGATTGTTGCGCCACACCGAGCGCCCAATCGAAAATC
>Ga0206966_1250_pt1 | contig 11280 bp, 13 predicted proteins | sample Alteio_BWOrgHeat_23_FD_152970 | JGI IMG/M metagenome (GOLD analysis project Ga0206966, IMG submission 152970) | Enriched cells from forest soil in Barre Woods Harvard Forest LTER site, Petersham, Massachusetts, United States -... | ecosystem: Environmental > Terrestrial > Soil > Temperate forest >...
CGCTCCTCCATCGGGACGCCATGATAGGCGTAGAACTCAAGACCGGTCACGAACAGCGTTACCATGCCTGAATTAGACCCTGTCCGCGTGCTATACTCTTCATAACAAATCAGAGCGACCGGACAAAGGGTGGCTTAGGCCGCCTTTTTTTGTACCGGAAGAAGGGTAAGAAACCGATGGATATTCTGCAGCAACTAAATCAAATTGCGCAGGAGAGGGATATCCCGCTCCACGAGCTACAGCACGAGCTGGAAGAGTCTCTGGCGGTTGCATATAAAAAGTTCATCGGCATCCAGAATGACGTTGCCGTTACGGTAACGATTAAGCTGAGTCCGTTGAGCGCAAGCGTTGGAAAAGAAGTCGTCGCGGTGGTGACGGAGCCGCGATATCAGATCAGCGTCGAAGACGCCAGAAAGAAGCAGGCAAACGTCGAAGTCGGCGATATTGTTCCGATCGCAGTCGATCCAAATACTTTTGGCAGAATCGCCGCCCAAACAGCCAAGCAGGTCCTAAGTCAGAAGCTTCGAGAAGCCGAGACGCGACGAATCCATGACGTTTTCCATGAGAAGATGGGGGACGTCGTGACCGGTGTCGTAAGCCGGCGAGACGGTCAGAGCGTTTATATTCAGGTCAACAAAGTCGAGGCAGAGCTTCCAAGGCGCGAACAGGTGCCGACAGAGCCTTATCGACCGAATGATCGGCTTCGTGTGTACGTCTACAAAGTAGATGACAGTTCGCGCCGTCTGAGAGTCATCGTCAGCCGCACGCACCCGAATCTCCTTCGCAAACTTTTCGAGTTGGAAGTGCCCGAGATCGCGCAAGGCATTGTTGTGATCAAGAGCGTAGCTCGCGAACCGGGACAGCGAAGCAAGGTCGCCGTTCATTCGTCGGACGAAAGAGTCGACCCAATCGGCGCTTGCATCGGTCCGCGAGGCGCCAGGGTTCAAGCGATCGTGGACGAGCTTTATGACGAAAAGATTGACGTGGTGCCGCACAGCGAGGACGCGCGCACTTTCATAACCGACGCCCTTTCCCCGGCGAAGGTCAATTCGATCAAGTTGAACGAAGCAGAAAGGAGCGCCTACGTCGTCGTTCCCGACAATCAGCTTTCGCTTGCGATCGGCAAAGGGGGACAGAACGTGCGATTGGCCGCGCGCTTGACAGAATGGAAAATCGACATCCGCAGCGAGAGCCAGGCAGCTGCCGAAGGGAAGAAGTAGCGGTGGCGCTGCTTCGAACGAGAACTATTGGCCACGATGCCGGAAAGGACATGTATCGCTTGTAAACGCAAGACCGAACAGAGCTCCTTTTGGCGCGTCGCTCGAGATTTCGAGGGACGCGTCGCGCTGTGGAAGGGTCTCGGTCGGAGCGCTTACATCTGCAAACAACAAGAATGCTTAGAAGGCGCACTCGCCAAAGGACGGCTGGAGCGCGCGCTAAGAGGACCGGTATCGAATGAGGACAAGCGAGTCCTGCGAGAAGAATTAGTATGCAAACTGAGGTAAAGAAGGCAGATATGACGGTGAACATCGCGGATCTCGCTAGAGAGTTCGAAATCGCGCCGGGCGCGGTTTTCGGGGTGCTTAACGATCTAGGAATCGAGCACGACGGCGCAAATTTCGAGGGCGACGCCGACGCGGTGGAATTGGTTAAAGAAGCTCTGGCCGAACACATCGGTTCAAAAGAGGTCTTTGTAAAAGCAAGCCCTACGATCAGAGATATCGCTAATGCGCTTGGAGTAGCTCAGGCAGAAGTTCAAAAGACGCTGCTCACCAAGCTGAAAGTGATGGCTACGCTGACAACCGTCCTGAAGCCGGACGTCGTTGAAAAGCTCGTCGCGGCATTTGGATATACAGTTCGACTCGAAAGCGCAGCGGCAAAACCGAGTGTTCCGAAAACAAACGGCAGCGCCAAGAAGACAGGCGCTCAGCCGAGGCCTCCGGTCGTCACGATCATGGGCCACGTCGATCATGGCAAGACTTCGTTGCTAGACTACATACGAAAGGCTAACGTTGCGGCTAAGGAGCATGGCGGCATCACCCAACACATCGGTGCGTACCAAGTCGAGCTTCCCGAAGGACTTATTACGTTTCTCGATACACCGGGTCACGCCGCTTTCACCAACATGAGGGCGCGTGGGGCTCAGGTCACCGATATCGCCATCCTGGTTGTTGCAGCCGACGATGGCATCATGCCGCAGACGAAAGAAGCCATCCAGCACGCCAAAAACGCCAAAGTACCGATCATCGTGGCCATCAACAAGATGGACAAGCCGGACGCCAACCCCGATCGGGTTATGCAGCAGCTTCCTGAGTTTGGCGTCATTCCAGAGGCGTATGGCGGCGACACCATTATCTGCCCTGTCTCGGCGCTAACCGGCATCGGTGTACCTCACCTTCTGGAGATGATCCTGCTCCAGGCCGAAGTCCTTCAACTCACCGCTGATCCTAAGGCGGCCCTAGAGGGATCGGTTGTCGAAGCCAAATTGGAGAAGGGACGCGGCCCCGTTGCGACGGTTTTGGTTCAGAACGGAACGCTCAAGATCGGCGATACCCTTATCGTGGGTCAAACGTACGGACGAATGAAGGCGATGACCGACTATCGCGGTCAACGCATTACCGAAGCGGGCCCATCGACGCCGGTTGAGATCCTCGGCTTGAGCGACGTGCCTCAAGCAGGCGACCGCGTCGAGGTTGCGACGGACGAACGGAGTGGTCGGGATATCGCAGAGCGCCGAGCGGACACCGCCCGCGCCAAATCTCTCGAGGCGCCGTCTCGCGGCATGACGCTAAGCCAACTTCGCGAGCGTTTGAACTCTCAGGACCTTAGAGATCTTAATCTGATCATCAAAGCCGACGTGCAAGGCTCGGTAGAAGCGGTTAAGGGCATGCTCGAGAAGGTCAAGAATGACGAAGTCGAAGCGAAGGTCATCCTTAGCGGCGTAGGTTCGATCACGGAAAGCGACATCCTCCTCGCCAGCGCCTCCGAGGCGATCGTGGTCGGGTTTAACGTTAAGCCGGAGCCAGGCGCGAAGCGCGAGGCCGAACGGCGGCGTGTTGAAATCCGAACCTACACGATCATCTATGAACTGATTGAGGATATCGAAGCGGCCGTCAAAGGCATGCTCGAACCGAAATACGAAGAGCAGCATCTGGGAACGGTCGAGATCCGGATCCGGTTCCAATTCTCGAAAAAGGGAATTATTGCCGGTTCATATGTTACGGAAGGAAAGGTCACCCGAAACGCGCTTTGCCGGGTCCGCCGCGGCAACGACTTGGTGCACGAAGGCAAAATTGCCAGCCTCAAGCATCTTAAGGACGATGTCCGCGAAGTCACGCTGGGAATGGAATGCGGCATCACCTTTGCCGATTGGACGGATTTCAAAGAAGGCGACATCGTCGAAGTCTTCGAAATGGTCCAAACGAACGCTTAGAATAGACAAGCCGATTCATTCTTAGGTTGCCCCCGTCACAGCTTGGCTGTGACGGGGGCAACCTAATCCGGCTAATATGTGTCTGGCCTTGCAAAGTGTGATCAGGCATGTCTGAAATACCGCCTCCCCAAAATCAACCGCCATTCCAGCAGCAGCCCGGCTTTTCCAACTATCCGCGAGCAACGTATTCGGCCAATCCATACCAGCGACCGCCGGGAATCTACTTCGATTCTATTAATCTCGCGTGGAACTTAGTGAAGTCGGATTTCGGAACATGGGTGCCAACTATCTTAATTTTTGGCATTGTCATGTACGCAATTACGCTTCCGTTGAATTTCGGCATGACTTACCTGATTTACGGAAATGTGTTCGGCCCGCCGACTCCGAGCATCACTTCGTTTGCAACCTCGCTTCTCATCGGCTTGATCCCCGGCTTTTTTGTGAATGTTCTAAGCGCCGGCGTACTCATGATGGGTTTGAAAGTGGCGAGAGGCGAGCCAATCGGAATTGGAGATATGTTCGGCGGGTTTCGCCGAATGGGGTCTATCATGATAGCAACCTTCATTACAACGATCCTGACCTACATCGGGATAGTTCTACTGATCGTGCCTGGTCTGTTTGTCGTTGGCTCGATGGCGTTTGTACCATTATTAATCCTCGACCGCAATCTATCGATAGCGGATGCGATAACCACTAGTTTCAACGCACTCAAACAACATGCGCTTGCGATGTTCGGACTAATTTTTGTTGCGGGCTTTCTTTCGGTACTAGGGGCCTGCTTGTGCGGATTCGGCGCACTTTTTACGGCTCCGATCTACATGGTCGTTCTCGGGTTGACCTACAACAATTTCTTTCCGCCGGCAGGGATGGCGCCGGGCTATGGTCAAGCGATTGGTGTTGAGCCACCTCGTTAGTGCGTGAGAAATCATCCCGATCAGGCAACGGGCCTATTGGCATGGGCACTTATGCCCAAGGAACTATCCTTGTTGCAGCCGCGTCTAGGACGCAACCAAAAGCGGTTTGGAGGGGAAAGGAATGGTTCTCGGCGTATTCACGGATCGATATTCGCGGACCCAGATAGGCGAAATGCTTCAAGGGACGTTGTACGACCTTTCCGCGCTCAATGCCTTGTGTAAGCAGGCTCGTTGGAATGTTGTTGGGCCCGCTTTCTACTCGATTCACCTATCGCTTGAGCAGCTAGGAGCATTGATCGAAGAGCAATGCGAAGAGGTCGCCTCCGCGCTGAATTGCATCGGCTTGCCTGCGATCGTTCAAAGGTCGAACATCGATCTAAACTCAGAAATCCTTCCCATTCCGGAAGGGTTCTTAATGGATCGGCAAGTTGTCGATCTGGTGAGAGAACGGTTCCAAGTCTTTCATACCCTCAGCAAAGGGAGGCAGATTCAGCTTCGCGAACACGACGTGCTTTCCGCCGATATGCTTCGAAGGATCTCCTCACGGCTAGAGAAACAACTGCGAACCGTCGCGGCGTCTCACCTTGCCGCTTGAACGACCAGAACTAAATCGTTCACGTTGCTACCGGTTGGGCCCGTAAAGATCAAACCTCCGCAGCTCTCAAGGTAGTGATAGGAGTCGTTGTCGGCCAGGGAAATCCCTCGGTGATATCCGGCTTTCTTGGCCCGGGCGATCGACTCGGGGTCGACAAACCCACCGGCCGCATCTGTCGGCCCGTCGGCGCCGTCAGTTCCGCAAGCAAGGAAACAGGTGTCTTTCAACCCTGAAATCGTTCGAGCGGCAACCAAGGTCATCTCTTGGCAGCGTCCGCCTAGACCCTTTCCCTTGACATTGACCGTCGTCTCGCCGCCAAAGATCAGGCAAGAATCGCCGACGTCCACCCGTTTCGCATAGCTGCAGATCTTCGATGCCATGATGCGCGAATCTCCCTTAAGCGGGTCGGCATAGGGAAGGGGTCGCAATCCGACGGAGATCGCAGCCTGCGAAGCCGCGTATACCGCGAGCGAGATGCCGCCGATCACGAAATGCTCGACATGTTGCGACAGTGGCAACCTGGGGATGTAGCCTTCCAGCGCCACCTGAACCGGTTCCGGGAACTTTGCCTTAACCGATGGAGGGGTTCTTAAGTCGCTCTCCTTTCTCTCCAGCAACGGACCTGAACCGACAGCCTGAAGGTCGTTGCCGACCACATCGGATAAGACCAGCGCGATAACAGTGGCAGGTTCGAAGTTCTTCGCGAGACCACCCGCCTTTATTCGAGAAAGCCTAGACCGGATGGCATTCATCTCCCGAATATCGAGGCCGGAGCCGAGCATAATTTCCGTCGTCTTTTGCAGATCCTCAAGCTTTATCCCTTCGCGAGGGTATTCCATCATCGCGGATGCGCCGCCAGACAGCACGAAGATCACAAGGTCCCTTTCTTCAAGGCCCTCGGCGAATTGAGCCATTCGCTCACCGGCATGGATGGACGACTCGTCCAGCACCGGATGCGATGCCTCCAAGACTTCCAAGCCTTCGACCGGTTCGGCTTGACCCCTTTTCGTGATGACCAGGCCTCCGGCCAGCCTGTCCCCAACTATCTCCGTGGCTGCCTTTGCCATTTCTATAGAGGCTTTGCCGACGCCGGCGATCCAAATCCGGTCGAAATGCGTTAGGTCGACATGGCTGCCTTGTACGAACAGGGCGTCCCCCACGCGGTCCAGCGTTTTCCGGACGAGGGTGTCCGCGCGCACGGCGTCGAGAACCTTGGCGTAGATTTCGAGCGCCAGTTCCGACGCCAAGTTATGTGGCGTTGCTCTCAACCTCATTCGAGAGAGTCTAGCTGATGAAGTGGATCGGATCGGTTGAGGCGTCTTCCAAGATAATCCGCCGGATTTCGGCCTTCTTGACGTTCTTGTCCCTCAATTGGCGTAACGCGGTTGCCACGACGGCCTCTTCGCTCGTGTATCGCCCGGTCGAAACCATCTCCCGCACGAATTCCACCATGTCTTGATCAAGCCGCACAACCATCCCATAATCCTAACTCAAACGCCCAAACTTGGGTTACCAGGATTGCGAGCTACGCAACAGCATCGTAATGTTCGTGGCACGATAGGTGCACTCAAGGTGTTGCCATGAGCCTGTCTCACGACCCCTGAGAATGCTAGGTTCCCGGTTCAAGTTTGGGTTGCGTCACCATCATGCACACTCCTGCATTGTGAAGAATCGTATAATCGAACCGTGGACTACCGACCTTTTATTGGAATCGACCCGCAGATTACGTCAGGGAAGCCGTGCGTCAAAGCGACGCGCAGCAGCGTGTACGCAGCCGACCGAGAGCGTAAGGTCGCTCACGGCTAGACTGAAACTGCTCTTTGATGAGAACCTTTCTTCGAGGCTCGTCGCGATGCTAGCCGATTCGTATCCAAATTCTGAGAGCGTTCTACTTTGCGGCCTCGGTGGATCGCCCGACAACGCCGTAGAGTGGGCATCTGGGCACGGATAGGGCTATGATTCGTTGAATCAATCTCCTGGTCTCAGGGAGGGTCAAGCAAGTATTCGCTTTTCTTTCGGAGTCGTTCGGTTGTCAAGAAAACGAAGGCGACGAGAGTGAGCACTACGTGCGAGATCCATCCCCTATAGCTCCGCCCCTCGAAGTGGTCGAGTCCAAGCTCGTCCTTGAGCTCTCGGTAGTTCATCTCAATCATCCAGCGGATCTTTGCCCAGTAGACGAGTTCGGCAAGATCGGAGCCCAGGTTCTTGGAGATCAGCCAATAATGAGTTGGCTCCTTTTCGTCTGCCGGCCATTCGATCACGAGCCATTGCTCTGCCTCCCGTAGTCCGGCGGTCCGAAAGGCGATGTTCGCAGGTTCGACGAGCACGGATGTGAAGCGCGATGTCATCTGTCCCTTTGTTCCTTGGCGCCAACTAAGCAACGTCCACTTCTCCGGCGCAAGCGAGGCTGCGTATTCGCCCGCGTGAAGCCTTGCCGGCAAACGAGGTTTGCGGGGCGCTCCCACGGCGCTCTTCTTTGGCTCCGGCTGAATGTCCGCACGAGGAGCCAGCCAAAACGAGAGCGACTTTTGAACTCCAAGCGCGTAAGGTAACCCCCGTTTGGAGAGTTCCTCGCGAAATTCCGTAACGACGCCGTATCCGCCGTCGGCGCAGACAACCTTTGCCGTTACACCGCGCGTTCTTGACCGATCGATGAGATCCAATGCGATGCGCCACTTCTCCTTGAAGATCGCCCCGGCAATTCCCGCTTTGGCCAGACGGGCCGGATCTTCCACCCATTCCGGAGGCAGGTAGAGTTCGAATTCTAACGGAACCGATGCCTGTTCCCAGGCCAGGCTAACACTCACCGCAACCTGACAGGTACCTGTCTTTCCGAGCGTCCCCGAATATTGCCGGGCTACCCCAACGGAGTGGCGACCTTGCTTGGGAAAGCCTGTATCATCGATGACCAAAGCACGTCGCCCGGGCGCCACCGCCAGAGCGTCCTCGGCAATTCGATCCAACAGGCTCTCGGTAGACCAACGGCTCTGACCGATGAATTGCTGAAGCGCCTGCTCGTCCTCCGAGCACGCTTTGGCGATCCCCGCGGCTGTCCGACGCCCGTTGCCAAGGAGTAACCCCCGCAGATACATGGCCCCGTGCCGTCGACGTTCCTCCCGACCAAGGGACTGAAGGTAGGGGGCCAGAAAGCGATCCAATCTTCCAAGCGTCGCCGCGTCCATGCGTTCCATATAGGACGAGACGTAACCAAAACACGAATCAGATCACACTTAACGGAGTAATACTAGGAAGCGCCGCCGGTCGAATCTCACTTAACGAAGGCAGAAAAGAGGCCAAAACGGATTTGCTCGCGCTGTGGCTCAAGGATTCGATCCACCGGATTTCGACGGAACTCGTTGCCGCCTACACCTCCGTGGTCCGGTGGGTCTATCTGGTCTACTTGTTCATTGTTAGGATAAATGTGGCCGAATTAGATCCGGCTGAGATTTTAACCTCGAGAGACATGTAAGCGCCGTCCCGTAACTTCTTGTAGCTCATTGTCCAGCCGTCGGGTAAAGGGTTCACTATATTTCCACTCTTAAGAACCTTAATGTATTCGCTCTTGTACTCGTTAATGGACGGGAGTCGTTTGTGCTCGTTGTAGAAATCCAAGAAGACTGCCTGCGAGTCTTCCATAACCAAGTCCTGCTCCAGTTCGCCAGCGTTACGTGATCTACAACCGCATTGGGCAACAATTGCAGCAAGGATAGCTATTGCGAATGTTGCAGTATTTGCCTTCAATATCCACCGTGCCGATGAAACTTGAACGAGTGTCGTTGGTAGCCATCTGAAGCATAGCGCATAACAGGAAAACCGTCATTAAGATCCTCTGTTGAAGAAAGGCCGACCGAACCTGCGAAACCTACAAACAGTTTGGCACATTTATTCCAGCCTTTTGCACGACGGTCTAGCCCTTGTCCGCATGCAAACACGAAAACCTGTTCTAGCTTCTTTGATGGAGTGACGAAAATGCCGTAGGGAACGCCGTCGCTTGTGCAGGCACAGTTGCCTTGCGGACCGAAGAGGAAGGTCGGGCGTCGGAAACTACATCTTGAACGCCCGCGGTGAACTCCATAACGAGGCCTGTCGGACTGTGTGCAGGGCGAAGTCAACTAACTGGCTTGCCTGACCGTTAGTGACCCTTGTTAGTCTTCGGAATCGGAAAGAAGTCTTCGTAGTTGTTTTTGCTGCGACAGTCGGTATCTTTGGAGTTCAGGATGAGGGAGTCCTGATAGGGACCCATATACCAACCGGTAAACACGAGACGTAGGTCTTGCTCGTTCGCCTGACTTTGTCTGATCACCATTTTGAAAATTCTGGCCTTCCCATCCAAATCTTGCCGATATTCTGGAGCAGAACTGCTAGTGAATTCTTCCACGCTGCTGGGCCACTTGCCTTTCGCGCACCGAAATCGGAAGTAAGCGTTTTCAAAGCTCCTCTCGACGTCGGTCCTCAGGTCTCTAAAGAACTCACGAATTACGTACGCTGAAGCCGCGACAAAAACTCCGACGCACACCAGAGTCCAAAAGCGTGCAGTTCGGCTCATTCTCTGGGTGGTCCCTTCCTTTTCTTGTAATTCCCTGCTACGTCCGCCTGGGCTGGCCTACCTGGTTTGTTGAATGGCAAAGTATAGTGATGCATCACACCCAAGTGTGGACCAACAAGACCAATATCTCGAGCAAGGCCTGAATTCTATTTAGAACCAGGCACCTCAAAGGTGTACATCCAACTCGGAGTCGTCCTCCGACTTGCCACGTCGCATTCAATTTTGTTGTTTAGAGGCGGTCTTGGCGAAGGCCAAAAGCAGGCATACGCTTATGATGAGAACCCACGTTAAGAGCAACGCGTAAGGTGGACGGAAAAGAATCCTCCGAGTGATTTCGGCATCTGATAGCTTCCCCACGGCAGGATTCATGGCGTAGCCAGTGCCTTCAATGAACACGAGCACACAGCAAGTTGCGGTGCTGGAGATCCACAGGATGACGGCGATTTGTTTCGCGTGGGCTAAAGCAAACCGCCACATCCGGCGCCTCCTGGCTGCGATTCGTTAATCCCTTGGACAAGCAGTAGCTCAGCATCGCCTGGCAGATTTGTTGTAACGGTTCGGTTCATTAGATCCTCCCTGCTCACGAAGCGCCTTCGAGTCGCGATGTCCACGAAATCTCGGCGGTACTTTGCTCAGTGCCCATTCAGCGAACTACTCATGATGAAGACGATCATCGTCATTCTGCAGAAGCGTCAACCGCGTATACGCATTGCGAGAATGCGCGAAGCCTTTCAGTTGACGCGCCGCAGGTGTTTTTCAGTCACCTAGTATTCAACGCCGGGAGGCGAGTCCACGCACTCGTCGAGCTTTGAATAGACGATACGCATTGTTACGGTTGGATGATCCGGCGCAGTGACGGTAATGACAGCTCTCTTGTAAGTTCCACCTGGGTCTTCCTTATCTTTGTATGGTTTCGGTTCTGTCCACGTGAAACGAAGCGATGGGTCCAGCTTTTCTGGCTTCGCAAGCGCTGTGACGAGCGCTTTAATCTGAGAGAAGGAAGTAGGTGCGTGACCATGGCGTCTCATGAAAAGTTGGATCGCTGCCAAAATGTCTCCCGATGCATTCTCCATCTCGCCTTCACGGAAGTCTTCTTCGTAGTGAGATGGAGGTTTGATAGCATCAGGATGGGGATTTGCTCTAAGCTGGTCATCCGCTTGCAGGTAGTACTGTCCGATCGTGTAGTACCATTCCCAGCCTCCGGCACCTAGAATGAACGCTGCGAGTATCAACGGCCACTTTGACTTCGACATTAGTTGCCCTTTCGCCTATACGTTGCTGGAAAGCCTGGTGCGTAAGCTCCTGGAAAGGCGGCGTGTCTTTTTGGCTCATTTTCGTGCCCAGGATAGCCGACGAGTACCAACCCGTATTTCAAGTAGGCCTTCCTAGTGGTGGGAAATTGGAGCATGTTGCAGGATTCCAAAATTATGAATTTACATGGTTTTTTTCGGCCCGCCTCTCTAAACGCTTCCTCAAACAACTGAGGTCTAACCATGTCTTTGTCAGAGTCCTCGTACGGATCTAGATTGGGACCGCGGAGTCGGCCCCAATACTTATTTCCGTGCCCAATGAAAATGATGGCATCATACTTTGCCATTTTTTTCTCCACCTGTTCCCTGGTCTCATTCACAGAAAAACCGAAGGTGTCTCCTTGGGCCGCGTAATACCTGATGTAGTCTTTCTTTAGGACAGCCTCCCACGCTGGGCGGTCCGGTTCCTGATGAGTCCCATCTCGTTTCTTATAGCCTTGCCCGCATATGATCAAAATCGAGTCAGTTCCGTCGGGATCGGC
>Ga0206966_1251_pt1 | contig 11198 bp, 10 predicted proteins | sample Alteio_BWOrgHeat_23_FD_152970 | JGI IMG/M metagenome (GOLD analysis project Ga0206966, IMG submission 152970) | Enriched cells from forest soil in Barre Woods Harvard Forest LTER site, Petersham, Massachusetts, United States -... | ecosystem: Environmental > Terrestrial > Soil > Temperate forest >...
GCGGTCTCTATTGCTCCAGCAGCTTCACTAACTCCGCCTCACCGATTACCTTCACGCGCAGTTCCCGAGCCTTATCCAGTTTCGTACCTGCCTCGTCGCCGGCGACGACATAGTGCGTTTTCCTGCTTACCGACCCCGACACTCGTCCGCCCGCCGCCTCGATCTTCGCCTTCGCGTCTTCCCGAGACAGATTCGGCAGCGTACCCGTCAGCACAAACGTCATCCCTTCGAACTGCGATGACTTCTTCCGCTTCTCCGCTGTGAAGGTTAGCCCGGCCGCACGCAGTTTCTCGATCAGCTCGCGATTCTTCGCCTCGTCGAAAAATTCCCGGGTTGCCTGGGCAACACGCGGACCCACCTCATTCAACCGCTCCAGTTCTTCCGGCGACGCAACCATCAGCGCGTCCATCGAACCAAATTTCTCGGCCAGCAATTGCGCCGTGCGTTCGCCGACAAAGCGAATACCCAGCCCGAAGAGAACGCGGTTCAGCGGCACAGACTTTGACTTTTGGATCTCATGCAAGAGGGCATCCCCTGTCTTCTGCCCGATGCGCTCCAGCGACAACAATTGCTCCTCCGTCAGCGTATAGAGATCGGCGATGCTCTTCACCATTCCACGCTTGAGCAGTTGCTCAACGACCGCTTCGCCCAAACCGTCGATGTTCATCACCTTGCGCGCGGAAAAATGCAGCAGGCTTTCGAGAAGCCGCGCCGGACAGTCCGCGTTGACACAGCGGTAGTCAACTTCGCCTTCTGTCTTTACGATCTCGCTGCCGCAAACCGGACAGTGCGTTGGAAATTCAAACTTCCGATCCCCGCGCGGATGGTCCTTGTCCTCGATTACCTCGACGACCTTCGGAATCACGTCGCCGCCGCGCTCCACCTTCACCCAGTCGCCAATCAGCAGGCCCAGCCGCTCGATCTCGTCGGCGTTGTGCAGCGTTGCCCGGCTCACCGTGGTCCCGCCAATGAAAACCGGTGTCAGCACCGCCACAGGAGTCAGCTTACCCGTCCGCCCCACCTGCACCTTGATGTCTTCGACCTTCGTTATGCCCGCGCGCGCTGTAAATTTATAAGCGACCGCCCACCGCGGAGCTTTCCCCGTGTAGCCTAGCCGCCGCTGAATTTCCGCCGAATCGACCTTGATCACCACGCCATCGATTTCGTAACCGAGTTCGGCACGTTTTGCCTCCGCGCGATTCACAAACTCCATCACCCGGTCGATATCTTTGATCGCCTCGCGGTGCGGATTCACGCGAAACCCTGCTGCCGTCAGCGCATCGAGCGCATCGGACTGTTCTTCGAAAAGATTGTCGCCGGTCTCCGTCAGCGCAAAGTACGCATAGAAATCCAGCCCCCGCCGCGCCACGATATTCGGCTCGAGCGTCCGGATCGTGCCCGCCGCCGCATTGCGCGGATTCACCGCCGGAGAGAAACCCGCGGCCTCGCGCTCCTCATTCATCTTCAAAAATGCAGTAAGCGGCATCACCACTTCGCCGCGCACCTCGAAGGCTGCCGGCAGCTTTGCCTTGGCCAGCTTCGTGGGCGAAATCGACAGCGGGACCGACCGGATGGTCCGCACATTCCCTGTCACATCCTCACCAATCGTGCCGTCTCCGCGCGTCACTCCGCGAACCAGGTACGCGGCGGCGTCCACCTCGCTGTTGTAATGCAGTGCCATCGACAACCCGTCCAGTTTGTACTCGCAGACATAGCTGATAACGGCTCTCTCGCCGGCCAGTTCCCGCACACGGCGGTCCCAGTCGCGCAGTCCCTCTTCGCTGTTTACGTTGTCGAGCGACAGCATGGGCCGCGAGTGCGCTACCTTCGCGAAGCCCTCTTTGGGCTTGCCACCTACGCGCTGCGTTGGGGAGTCGGACGTCACTAGCTCCGGATGCTCCGCCTCCAGCGTCTTCAGCTCCCGCATCAGAGCATCGAAATCGGCATCGGAAAGCTCCGGGGCATCCAGCCCATAATAGAGATACTCATGGCGGCGAATGGTCTCGCGTAGCCTCTCGATCTTGTCCTCAATTGCCTTTGGTCTCATGATTCGGATTAAAACATTTTTCGACTAAGAAGCGGGCAACGGTAAAGCGGATAGCTATCGGACTTTATCTATCCGCTTCTTAGCTGCCCCCCTGTATCCTGTGTGCGAACCACTATGGACCCCATCACTCATTTCATGACCGGAGCCTGCCTGAGCCGAGCCGGCTTCAACCGCAAAACAGCCTACGCTACGCTCGCAATGACGCTCGCCGCCGAAGCCCCCGATCTCGACGTTTTCGTGGGTTTTCGCGGACCCCTCGTTGCCTTCGAGCATCACCGCGGTATTACGCACACCTTCTTTGCCGCACCCATCATCGCTCTGGTCACCACAGGTGTCGTCTGGCTCATCCATAAATGGAGCAGCGAAAGGAAACTCCGCCGAAAATCGCCCGTCCAAAAGCCCGGCCTACCGCCACCACGCTGGCTCCTTATCTGGCTCTTCGCCCTCATCGCTGACCTCAGCCATTTACTCCTCGACTACACCAACGACTACGGAATCCGCCCCTTCCTTCCGTTCAATCCGCACTGGTATGCCCGGAGCATCGTCTTCATCATTGACCCGCTCATATTTCTCGCTCTCCTGGGAGCACTGGTCATGCCCTGGCTCTTCGGGTTGGCCGACAGCGAAATTGGCGCGCGCCGCATGCCATTCCGCGGGCGCGGATGGGCTATCGCCGCTCTTGTTTTTATCGCGCTCTGGTGGTCACTGCGCAACGCCGAGCACGCCCACGCCCTGGAGCTGGTCCGCGACGCCGGCATGACTACCGAGCCCATCGCGAAGATCGCCGCCGACCCTTCTCCCATCGATCCCTTCTCCTGGCGTGTCACCGCTGAAACCGCCGACTACTACCAGATTGCGCAGGTCCAGACCTGGCACGACGACGTCCAGGCGGACAGCTCCAACGTCTTCTACAAACCGTCCGTCACCCCGGCCGTTGCCGCAGCCAAACAGTCCTGGCTGGGCCGCGTTTACCTCGACTGGTCCAAATTCCCCCTCGTTACCGATCTCGGCAATGCCCCCATCGTCAACGCCCCGCCGCCTCAACCCAATTGGCACACCGTTCAGTTTGAAGACCTGCGCTTCGGCTACCCCAGCACCGGCAGACGAACCCCTCTGGGCGCATGGACCTACATCGGTCCTGACAACGAAATCGAAGGCATATTCATGGGCGGCAGAGAGCAGAGGAAGCGATAACGCCTCTTGCCCGCGCTCGCTTCCTCGCCTAATCAAAAACTATTTTCACCACAAGGGTTACTTTTCCTTGACCCTACCCTTCGTAGTCCGCAAAATATAAGAGCCACGTCTTTGGCTCCTCCGAGGGTCTATGTCTGCCTATCTGCTTATTATTCTGGCCGTTCTCAGCCGGATCATCCCGCATCCGGCTTGGCTCAACTTCACGGCCGTCGGTGGCTCACTGCTCTACTTTGGAGCCCGCCGCGCGCTCCCCCAGGCCATCCTCCCTGTCGCTCTGCTTGCCGCCACCGATTACTACTTGACGGTCCACTTCTACAGCTATCCCTTCCACGTCACCGGATACTTGATTACCTGGGCCTGGTACGCCGCAGTTATCATCCTCGGTCGAGTTCTGCTGGCCACGCAGGTCTCGGCCCTCCGCGTAGGAGCCGCCGTCATCATCGCGCCCACGTCCTTCTTCCTTGCGACCAATTTCGCCGCCTGGGTCGGTTCTCCGCTCTATCCGCAGACGCTTGCGGGACTGGGAATGTCCTACGTTGCAGGCCTGCCCTTCTACCGCAACGATCTAGTTTCGACAGCACTGGTCTCAGCCCTGACCTTCGGCCTGCCCGCACTCGCTCGACGCTTCGCTCCGCATAGCCAGACCGCCGGCGTCTGACGTCGCAACAGCGTGAATGTAAAAGGCGCAGAGAGGGCGTCCGACGCATATCGAAATCATTCCCGCCACATTTGAGCTGAAGCCAGTTATGGCGAATCTGCTCGAGCTATACGCTCACGACTTCAGCGAGTTCCATGACTTAGAGTTGGGACCGGATGGCAGATTCGGCTACAGGGATCTTTTGCTTTATTGGCTTGAGCCTGACCGACACCCGTTTCTCGTCAGGATAGGCGGCAAATTAGCAGGGTTTGTCCTGGTGAAGAGAGGGTCGGAAATCTGGGGCGATGAGACCGTCTGGGATATGGTCGAGTTCTTTGTTCTTCGTGGGTACCGGAGGCGCGGAATTGGAACTGAAATAGCGCATACGGTGTGGAGGCGCTTCCCAGGGCGGTGGGAGGTTCGCGTGATGGAGTCGAATCACTCAGCGCGCAATTTCTGGGAGCATGCAGTCGCGAAATTTGCGGGTGAGGAGATCCCTTCAGCTCGCCTCGAAAAAGGTGGCCAGTACTGGCACCTATTCTCATTCGAATCCAAGTAACTGCTTCTACCGCGGTTGGGGATTCCCGGGCTCATACGGTGTTTTTGCATTCCCCGGACCTCCGACGAATTGTAGCGTCGGTATCCGAGCGCTCATCTCCGGCAGCGGCGGGAACGGCATGTGCGGTTCTGTCTGATACCAGTATGCGACCGAAAAGAAGTTGTCTGACCGCGCATTCGCATGACCGTGTTCGATGCTCGCTTTCATATACTTCGTGAACGGCACCGGCGAATCCAGGTGAAAGCGGTACACGCTCCATCGCTCACCCGCCAGTTCCTTCCCAACCATCGGCGAGCCGTGCAACGGATATGCTTGCGGCGAACCTCCAAAATCCCATGAGCCCAGAAAGTAGTCCTCGCTACCCGTCCCGACCGAGGCAATTTTATCCGGATCGTCGATCCAGAACGCGTCGTTGCCCTCACCCCACCATCCGTCCTGGTTCTGGAACACCGACATTGTCACACCAACAAACTGCCCGCGGCCTCTCGCCTCGAACCAGACGAAGTTATCCTTGCCATCCAGATTCCGCCGGTAATTCACTCTCGGATCGCCGTTGTCATACCAGTCCTTCACCCATCCCTGGGCCGGCTGTGCCTGCCGGTACTGCGCGTGAAAGTACAGCATTCCCGGCGTCAGCGGCTTCGCGTCCACCCGATAGTCGATATTCCAATACAGATGGTTCAGCGTCTGCTTGCCTTCGTTGGTGATGGTCATCCGCGCGTGCTTCGCATAGGGCATGGGAAACCAACTATTCATCGATTTGTCAGGACCGACCGAGAGCACCGCCGACTGCCACGGGTAATAGATCCCGTTTCCCAATCCGAAGAAATCCCCGATCGGCGTTTCCACGCTCGGCGTCTCCTCCCCGTCCCAGTACATCCTCAACACGATCCGCTTCAGGTGATACGGCTCCGGGCTGTTGAGCGTGAACCAGATATGCGAGATCATTCCCGGCCCGTCTACATCGAGGACGGTGAGAGTCTGACCCGGCGTGACTGTGCGGTAGTCCGCATTTGCCCCCGTCGCTTCGCGGCTCGAGGATCGATGCAGGGTGTAGGTCTGTTGCTGCATCGGATCCGGCATCCATGCCGGAATCTGACCGAAGGCGGAGAAGGTAAGAGACAGTACAAGCACAGCAGATACCATCAGCGAACGTCGCATTCAAAACTCCATCAGGAAAATAGCAATGCATCATACCGCTTCCTATTACGCGAGGGAAGATCGATCTCGAAACTCCTCAACCTTGAGCCACGTCTACCATTAGATAGACCCTCGCGCTCTCGAAATCAGCGAGTGCTCTGACGGGGACCTCACGGCCTTCACTCAGATGAAGGGAGTTCATGTTAACTCACGCGCGTCTTTCCCTTTTTCTTCTTCTGCCTTGGTTCTCCGCAGCTGTAACTTCCGCCCAGCAGGACGATTCCCAGGCCCCGCCAACAGTCAACGGCCGTATTTACCTTGACGTCGTCGTTACACCGAAGTCAGGCCCACCTGTAGCCGGTCTTCAGCAGCAGGACTTTACTCTCCTCGACAACAAAGCCCCACAGCCCATTACCTCGTTCCAGGCCCTCGGTGCTAGCCAGGCTCCCATCGAGGTCATCCTGCTCGTCGATGCGGTCAATAACACATTCACAAACATCGCTTACGAGCGCGGTCAGATCGAGAATCTCCTCCATGCCAATGGAGGTCATCTCGCACACCCCACCACGCTTGCCGTCCTTACAGACGCAGGCGTTAAGATGCAGGAGGGTTTCTCGACCGACGGCAACGCTCTCAGTGCCTCGCTGGATCAGTACACCGTTGGGCTCCGTGACATCCGCCGTTCCGCCGGCTTCTATGGCGCGACGGAACGCCTGCAGCTCTCTCTCCAAGCTCTGAGTGACCTGATAGCACGCGAAACTCCTCGTCCTGGACGCAAGGTCGTCCTTTGGATATCTTCGGGGTGGCCCCTTCTCTCCGGTCCCAACGTCCAGCTCGACTCGAAACAGCAGCAGCAGATTTTCCAGAGTGTCGTCAGTCTCTCCAATCAGCTTCGGCGGGCCCGCATCACCCTCTACAGTATCGACCCCCTTGGTGCAGCCGACTCCACGCGCGTCTTCTACTATGAGCAGTTCGTCAAGGGTGTTGCCAAGCCCAGCCAGGCCGTCCCAGGCAATCTGGGCCTACAGGTGCTAGCCGTCCAAAGCGGCGGCCTTGCTCTCACCTCCAGCAACGATATTGCCGCTCTCCTCCAGGAATGCCTCGTCGATACGGATGCATATTACGAGCTGTCCTTCGACCCGCCCCGAGCCGAGCCGAACGAATATCACCACCTGGAGATCCGTATCGCAAAACCCGGCCTCGTGGCTCGCACCCGTCAGGGCTATTACGGGCAAAGCCGCTACTGACGCGATATCGTTGTTGTGGTTCGCCGAGGCATATGGATACAGTCTCGGTGCGTCCGCAAAGAACTCAAAGAATGACGCAGTATCTCGATCCTGCAGACGCCTTAACAAGCGAAGACCCGGAGACATTTCGTCTCCGGATCAGATAGCCGCAAATCGTTTCTTTATCGATTGAGCGCGAGGTAGACCTGCTGCCCTGTGCCCTTGAGGCTGGCTTCCTGGCCGCGAGCCCACTTCTCCTGCTTCGAGGCTGGAACCGTCATGTTCATATCTGCCGATGAGCAGAGAATCTCATGCAGGAAATACTGATCGCCATACTTGGTGAAGACCAGCTTGGCGGTTTTCGATTCATTGGCGTCGTGAGTGGTCGTGGTCAGTATCGCGACATGCCTGTCGCTGTTCTGAACCTTGATTACGCCATAGGATTCGACGGAAATCGTGTAAGTCCCGGCGGGGACAAGTTTGTTAGCCACGGTGAAGTCGAACGGAACATTTGCTTTGACAGCTCGTTCTTGCCCCGATGCGATGCCGATCGTGATGAAGCTGACGAGGGCGAAGAGTGCGATTGAGGTCATCCGTTTCATGGCGTTTTCCTTTTTTGAAGACGCCCTCTTCTGAGCGCGTCGTGGACCCCTCACAGTGGAGCCCGAACTGAATTTGCTTTTGCCAGCGTCCGGAATGTTTTGCTTCAGGCGCTTGCTGCTACGCCCGCAGATAGTGCAAGCGCCGTGCCAAAGCCGGCAGGGAAGTTCGAAGATTCCCGCCTCCTGATCTCATCCTTTATTTGCAAGGGGATACGACTGCCGGAGTGATTAGCGATTCTCATTCCATCGCCGCGCGCCGCGGTCCGTGGTATCTGAACGGATACCGGCGAGAACCGATCGGCTCCGCCACCACTGAATCGTCAGATTTATCGACGCTGGGCCACGCAGTTCCGCTAGACTTGCGCGCAGGAGGCTCCGATGAAACCGAGGCTCATGGCCATTTCGGGTTCATTGCGAGGGACCATTCGACCGCTGATCGATGGCCAGATAGCCATTGGCAGGGGGGACTCAAATCACGTTTGCGTGATGGATCCTGCAGTCTCGCGGAGACACTGCACGATCGAACAGGTGGACGAACGCTATGAGCTAGCCGATCTGGACAGCCATAACGGTACCTTCGTAAACGGAATTCCGGTAAGACGCAAAGCCGTGAGCCACGGTGACACGATTCGTGTCGGTCACTCGGAGTTTGTCTTCCTGGTGAACGAAGGGGACGACTCCGAAAGCACTGTGCTGAGCCTGAGCGATGAGCCTTCCATCTCCGAACTGGAGACCATTCGGCTGGATCAACCATCGCCGATTCCTCATTTTGGGGTGGAAGTGGGACGCATGGCGCGCGACCTGGCCGCCTTATTCCGGATCAGCGACTTCATCAATTCCATACGCGATATTGAGCTTTTGCAACGTGAACTTCTGCGCCTGATTTTCGAAGTGATACCTGCCGAAAATGGCGCCATCGTTTTGCTCGCTCATCTCGATGAGGAACCAACCTCCATCTGCAGCTGGGCCCGGCAATCCGGCGAGCACCAGTCAATCAAGATTCAACGTGACCTGGTGCACCGTGCGGTCTGGGAGCAGTCGGCCGTCTTCACTAACGCTGCTCGAGACGCGAGCGAAACCCCGAATGTCCTCTGCCTGCCGCTCATAGGCGTGGAGAAAACGCTCGGTGTCATCTATCTCACCTCGTCCGACAATGCTTCTCCGTTTCGCGAAGATCACATTCATTTCCTCAGCCGGGTCTCCCGAATCGCAGCAGTAACGCTGGAAAACATCCTCGCGCTGGATGCATTGAGTTCCGAGAATCAGCGGCTTAAAGAGGAGCTCCACTCGACGAGCCAGCTCGTCGGTGAAAGCCGGCAGATTGGACAGGTGGAAGAGTTCATCCGTCGAGTCGCGCAAGGCGACTCAACCGTTTTAATTCGAGGAGAGAGCGGCACGGGCAAGGAGTTGATCGCTCGCGCGATCCATCATAGCAGTCCACGGACGAGTCGGCCTTTCGTTGCCATCAACTGTGCGGCCATTCCCGAGGCACTGCTCGAAAGCGAACTGTTCGGACACGAGAAAGGCGCTTTTACCGGCGCAGTTGTGACGAAGAAGGGCAAGCTTGAGGCGGCCGAGGACGGAACCGTTTTCTTCGATGAAATCGGCGAGTTGGCGCCATTGCTGCAAGCTAAGCTTCTAAGAGTTCTGCAGCAAAAGGAGTTCGAGCGGCTTGGAGGGACTCGCTCCCTCACATTCACCGCACGAGTCCTGGCGGCAACCAACAAGAATCTTGAACAGGCAATCAAGTCCGGAGAGTTTCGACAGGATTTGTATTACCGGCTCAACGTCGTATCGGTCACGATGCCGCCATTGCGGGAGCATCGCGATGACATACCGCTGCTGGCTCTGTACTTTGCTGCGAAGTACGCTGCGCAAAGTAAGCGGCCGTTCAAGGGTATTTCGCGGGAAGCACGCACACTGCTGATGAACTACAGCTGGCCCGGGAATGTTCGCGAACTGGAAAATGCAATCGAGCACGCAATTGTGCTGGGCCTGACCGAGGAAATCCTTCCCGAAGATCTCCCAATCGCCATACTCGAAGAGCAATCGGCAGCGATCGAGGGAGCGCGATACCACAATGTGCTGAACCACGCTAAGAAAGAGCTGATCCTGACTGCCCTTCGCGAAACATCCGGAAGCTATCCGGAGGCTGCGCGATTGCTGGGCATTCATCCAAAGTATCTGCACCGCTTAGTCCGGAATCTAAATCTGAAATCTGAGTTGCTCTGACTGGAGCGTTGCTCGTTCCAGGAACATAGCGAGACGCGGGAGAATCTCCGATCTCACGATTCGGCAACCGTCTTCAGACAGTTGCCGGCCTCTTTCCCCGCGACCTGTATACCGCAACCAGAGCCAGCAGTCCCAGCACGATACCCAGCGCGATCAGCATTCCCACGCTGTGCTGGTGCATTATCTCGCCGACCTCATGCACAAGCTGCGGCCCGTAGCGAATCGTCAACAGACTCACCACCGTAAATCGAAGCAAGCGGCCGAAAAAGATCGCCAGCATGAAAATCGGAGTCCGCATCTCGAAGACCCCCGCGGCAAACACGAACAGCTTCCACGGAGTCGGCGGCGGCATCATCGACGGAATCAGCAGCGCCAGAAACTCCTGCCGCTCGAATTTGTCGCGCAGCTTGTCGTACCGCGCCCGGTCGATCCGCTTCATAAGAAAGAGCTCTCCACCGGCGCGCCCAATCCAGTAGGGAACGAGTCCGCCGATTGCCGACCCGATCGACGCCATCAACACATACAGATAGAAGCGCCGTGGGTCGCTCCAGGCATACCCCGCAACTATCAGATCCATGGGGACAGGAATCGAGCTCGAATCGAGCACCGCCATCGCACCCACGCCCCAGAAGCCCAGCGGCCTTAGGAAGCCAAAGAGCAAATGCCGATACTGGTTAGAAAGTTCGACCAGCCGCTTCAATCCTGTTCCCCTTCATCTTCAGTCTTGCCGGCCAGCAGATCCATCGCGTGCTCGAGCAGCGGAGCCATAGCCCTAAGTGACGTCACCGCACCGGCTGGACTTCCGGGAAGATTCGGCACCAGTACCGTGTCAATCGTTCCGCACCCCCCTGGCCCAGCGCTGCAAAGTGAGTCTCCTCGCGCCCTGCTGCTCACCTCACCTCAACCACCCCATCCAGCAGCCGGTCGCACACAGCGCGCGTGGCCTCCGGAGTCACATCGCGCTTTGCAATGCCCGTGCCGCCAGTGGTCACCACCAGCCGGGCTTGCCTGGCGGCGGTGCACGGTGCGTCCTCGATGGCTTCGCGCTCGTCTGGTACCAAAACGAGCTCCCGTAGGTCGAATCCATGGGTTTCCATTTCCCGCGTCACCGCCGGTCTAGAGAGATCTTTCTGCTCTCCCCCGCTGCATGAATCGCTTACGGTAATTACGGCTGCCTGAGTCATCTGCAACAATTGTAGGTGATCGGGACGGAGAGCTCCGGTTAACCTTTTCCCCAGCAAAACAACGCTGCGGAAAATCCGTAAAGAATGAGAGAATAAGATCATCGGCGTATGGCTGGGGGGAATGCGTTCCTGCCCGTTACCCGATGTCTACATAGCCTTAGAATGCCGATCACCGAAACTCCACCTAGTCCACCGACTACGCCGCCCGAACCGCCAAATTTTCGCCGGCCTAATCGCTATGAGGATTACGAGCTCCACGACCTGCTCAGCGTCATCGATGAGCTCGAAGGCAGCCGTAACTGGGCCAGCCTGCGTGAAAAAGTGTGGATCGCGCTTATCATCCACCTGATCGTCTTCTGGTATCTCTTCTACGGCCC
>Ga0206966_1252_pt1 | contig 11171 bp, 13 predicted proteins | sample Alteio_BWOrgHeat_23_FD_152970 | JGI IMG/M metagenome (GOLD analysis project Ga0206966, IMG submission 152970) | Enriched cells from forest soil in Barre Woods Harvard Forest LTER site, Petersham, Massachusetts, United States -... | ecosystem: Environmental > Terrestrial > Soil > Temperate forest >...
GGTGCCGTCACTGAAGCCGCCGGCTGGGGTCGTGATTACGAGCAGCGGGTTCTCCGGCGGTGGGAACCGCGTCGGGACTGATGCGACGGCCAAGACCGACATGGATATCGCAGCTCTGGGGGGCTTCTACGCCGATGAACTGGCGGCCGCTGGGTGGTCCAAACTCGACTCCGGCAACGGAAATATGCTGTCGTGGAGCATTTGGTCCGTGCCCGACCATGGTGACCTGCAAGGCTTCCTATACATTCGCAATGGTCCCGCTGTTGGCCAGAAGACCTTGCACGTCGAAGTCACGTCCACGGACAGCAGCGCTATGAGTCTTGGCGCGACGTTCTCATACAGTGGCACAGCCTCATCTTTGGTGCCTGCCACTGCGCTCCCGACTCCGACCCCCGCACCATAAGGTTTGGTAAACAGCCGTCCGTGCCGACTGCCTCGTCCGCCTGTCGGCCAACGTCTCCGACGCCTGCATTGGAGGCAATTGAAATTTTGGAGGGTTGAAACGGCGCGACGAAGCTGAATAATTCCATCGGGGTATGCCTGGGAATCTGGACCTTGTCAAACTCAACCTGTGTGCCGATGGCGCCGCCAGCCCCTGAGGAAATCTCCGGCTAAAGGAACCACTGGCGCATGCCTATTGCCCCACAAATCCGTGTCCTCGTCGTTGAGGACGACACAGATTACGCCTTCCTCTTGGCGACTCTGCTTCGTCACGAGGGCCACTCGGCAATAATCGCCCAGGATGGCTACTACGCCCTTCAACGCATCTCTGCTGAGCAGCCCGACCTCATCGTGCTTGACCTGCACCTGCCACTGCTCGATGGTTGCGACGTGCTCGAAGACCTAAGAGCACACGACACTGAGACGCCGGTCGTTGTGGTAAGCGGTATGCCAGACCCGAAGTCAAGGGCGCTGGCGGCTGGGGCTACTGCAGTCCTTACGAAGCCTCTGGATATCGGAGACTTTCTTGGAACAGTCTCGTCTATTGTGGCGACGAAGACTTGAGGACCGACGCTGGCCCGGGACCAAAGGGCGCAAATTTCTTTGCTTCGACTGGTGAGTAGGATGGCACCGTGACTGAACTTCCGAAGATGCTTCAAGAGCGCGATGTAGGGTCGGAAAGCTTGGTCGCCTCGCAGGCGCTCTGGGAGGGCAAAATCAGCACAAGTGCGGACATCCGGGTCGAAGGAACGGTGCACGGCGATTTGCAGACGACAGGCTCAATCATGGTTGCGCCAGATGCCCGCGTGGACGGTACGATTCAAGCCAAGAGCATCGTGTTGGCCGGGCAAATGGTCGGACAGGTGCTCTGCGTCGAGCGCCTAGAACTTCTCACTGGTAGCAGCCTCGGTGGGGATATTGAAACCGGGACACTGGTCGTTCACGAAGGTGCCTACATCGAGGCCAACAGATTCAAGATGTTGAAGTCGGAGTTGCCACCCGGCCGTTAGACCGACCGGAGATTTCCTCACGCTCGCCGCGTTGGCGCTTGTGTTCCCAATCTAGGGTCGATTGCAAGCGCTCGTTATCGTACGGCGGCTCCTCCACCGTGGCCATATCAGCTTCATCTCTGCTGCCTGCCGGACCTCGTTTTCGCGAATGGGCTTGGCGGCCCCATGGATGCGCGTAACGTCCTCGGTCGATCCTACGCCTCCCTTCTGGAATCGGGCTGGTGTGCCAAAACTGAATGTTCACCCTCTACGGCACACAGCGGCAACGCTCATGCTCGTGCAGGGGATTCATCCCAAGGTCGTGTCGGAGATGCTCGGTCACAGCCAGATAAGCATCACGCTTGATATGTACAGCCATGTGCTGACAACGATGCAGCGGCAGGCTACTGCATTGATGGACCAGCTTCTGACAGCGTAACTCTGCGGCGTAGGGGTCAAATCAGGGGTCAAAACCCGAGGAAACGGTGAACACTGTTCGCATCGGAAGGGCATTTGAATCTGCGAGGGAAGCCGATGTGGAGACTCGAACTCCAGACCTGCTCTTTACGAAAGAGCTGCTCTACCAACTGAGCTACATCGGCCCGCGAATCCTAGGATAAACAGCCAGAGACCCCCGAGCAAGGCGGACGCCGGCGCGAGCCACGCGGTTGCGCTTGCACCGCCGCTGCTGCATGATTTCGTTCAGGACTTGTGAACCTATTCTTGGAGGGACCGGCGGATGCCGTCACCTATCGTTGTATCGTCTCGTGAGCGGCCCGTACTTGGATTTGCGCTCCAGAGAGTCGTGACGTTCTATTCCAGCGGGACCCGAGAGCAGCGCGATACGGCCGCATCGCTGTCGCAGATGCTTGCCGGGCTTGAGACGGCGCCTGAGGGCGGCGTCGAGGTGGAGTTTCTTGCACAGGACGCCTACCTGCTCGGCATTCGCCTGTTTTACACGTCGGTTGAGCTCGAGGAGCTCTGGCTTGACGCCTGCGAGCAGGCAAAGGGTCACGAGGTCGAGCCACCGGATCCAGATCTAAAGGAAGCGGTATCCAAGTATTTTCCCGATTTGATTGCGGGTCCCTTGGATTGGAACTTCGATCAAATCCGCGGGCTTTTCACAGATCTCGGGTTCAAGTTGGACCGTAGTGTTACCGAGCTCGAACCCCGCGCCCGCGCGATGTACAACTCGGATCGCGAGGAAATGTCGAACAAGGCAATTGCGGTCCGTGAAGCCAACCTTCGTCAGCGACAGTCGCAGACTGGTGGTACCGTGGCGATCGCAACGCCGGATCCCCCCGTGGCGACTGCCGTGCGTCCTGACCTCGTCTCACCAGGTTGGGGTGTCGAATTCTCCACGGGTCTCTCACAGGATGACATCCCGCTTAACTCGTTCCGTGTGCTGATGGTGGGCTCAGTCCGCGTGCTCATTACCCGATACGGGGGTGAATTGGGGGCGATCGACGGAACGTGTACGCATCAGCAGGCGAACCTGACGAAGGGCCACGTCGATGGCACGGCGCTTGAATGCCCGCGGCACGGCGCCACGTTCGACCTGCGCAGTGGTGAGGAGCTCTGTCCGCCCTTCTGCCAGAAGTGGATGGACAGCCATGGCATGATTGGCTCATTTCTGGCGCTTGTCACTCCGGACAAGAAGGGTGGCGATCTCCGTCGATATCCGATCCGAGTCGAAAACGGCGAAATCATTCTCAGAGTGTGAGACGCGATGATTGCCAGAATCGAACACCAGACCTCGGGACGGCGTAGTCAGTAGATGGAAGCGACAGCTGCGCGCACGCCACCGTTCGGGAAGGCTGAGTACGAGGAACTGGCTCGTTTCCGCTACGGAGTGCGGCGCTACATGCGTTTCAGCGAGCTGGCCGTCAGGCGGGCGGGGTTCCGGCCGCAACAGTATCAGCTTCTGCTGACCATTAAGGGCTATCCGGGGCGCGATTGGGTCACTGTTGGCGAAGCCGCCGAGCGCCTTCAGATTCAGCACAACAGCGCCGTCGGCCTCGCCGATCGCTGCGAACGACTCGGGCTCATCCGCAGGGAGGACCACCCCAGCGACCGGCGGATTATAGTGCTCAAGCTCACAGAGCGAGGGGAAGAGGTTCTGGGAGGTCTTGTCCAGCTGCATCGGCAGGAGCTGGATCGTCTCAAGGATTTGCTGGAGCTCCCGCAGAGTGGCGGAAGTTGAGCGCGCTACTCGCGATTGAAGCGCCTCACTGACGTAGTTCCTCAGGGTCGAAATCAGGGGCGTACAAACGTCCAATTCTCTTACGCTCGTCTTCCTCGATCGCGCGCACAGCGGCAACCACGTTACGTGCTATCTCCTGCGGGATAGTGACGAATCCGTGCTGGTCCGCATGCAGCAGGTCGCCTGGTCGAATTTGTACGCCGGCGACGGTAACGGGTGCGCCCACCTCGACGTAGTGGACGTAGGCATGTGACGGGACAACTCGTGAGGCATAGAGTTGAAAGCCCAGCGCGCGGACCTCGTCAAGGTCCCTGACAGCGCCGTTGGTTATCGTGCCGGCGCAGCCGAGGCGCTTGAATGTGTTGGATTGTACCTCTCCCCAGAGCGCACCAAGCCGTCTTGCCTCGGGGTCGAGATCCTCAACAACGAGGATGCGTGGAGCTGGCGTGCTGAGCACATGCTGGACGGTGTCCCACCGGGTGACGGCGTGCCCCGGGGGAGGTTCGTCATTTGTTCGGATGGTCGCGGTCGCCGCGTATCCGACCATGGGGCCGAGTTCGGGAAATTGGGGTCGGATCGTCCCATCGGAGACGCCCTCGTTGCGCGGCCGCACCCTGAAGGTCTCGATAGCATTTGCTATCGAAGGTGTAGGAATCACTTGAAGTTCGCGTAGTTCCTCCCAGGTGAGTGGCTCGGTGTTAGAATTCGACACTGCTCGTTGCTCCTTCCAAGTTGTGAGCCAGCCGGCTAGCCGGGCGGCTTGATCCGGACTTAATTCGATTCGGTGGCCCCCATGATTGCATCGGCGGCGGCCTCCTCGGCGCGATGGCGCCGCGAGTACAGCCAGGCGCAGCACAATCCGAGCAGGCCAATAGTGGCCGACGACTCGATAGCAGCCTCGACGCCCCAGGTCTCTGAAATGCCGCCGATAAACATCGCGCCGAACGGTGTAGACCCTTGCTGCAGCAGCGTGTAAATCCCCATGACTCGGCCGCGGAATTCGTTGGCCACGATCAGTTGGAGTCGAGTCTGGACGGCGGTGCTGAAGACAATGCTGGCCATGCCGGTGATCATCAGTACCCCAACGCTCAGTGCGTAGATCCGTGACATCCCGAGTATGGCCAGTAAGACCATGAAAGCCGCGCCGCCGAGATACACGCTGCGTTCGCTGTGCCCGCGGGCGAAGGCGACGGCTAATGCCGCGAGAAGCGAGCCGGCGCCCAGCGCGGTGAACAGGAGCCCGTACTGAAACGAGTTGGTGTGCAAGAGGAAGCGAGACACGAGCGGTACGAACGTGTTGAAGTTGTAGCCGAACATGCCAATGAACAGCAATGCAAATAGGAGACTCAGTACCGCGGGAGTGCGGAAGGTGTAGGAAATGCCCTCACGTAGCAACCGCCCCGCCGGTCCGCGCTGTAGCTGAGGAGCTGCGTAGAATTCCGCCGGCCGCATCGCCACCAGGCTGCCAATGACGGCGAGGAAGCTGACGGCATTCAGCCAGAAGCAGCCGCCTACCCCGATCGTCGCGATGGCAACACCTGCCATGGATGGCCCGAGGATTCTACTCCCATTCATTAGCGTTGAATTGAGCGCAACGGCATTTGCGACGTCCTTCCGGCCAACGAGCTCGATAGGGAACGACTGTCGCGCCGGATTGTCGAAGGCGTTGCTTGCGCCCAGAAGGAGCGCCAGTACGTAGATCTCCCAGATCTGGATGACGCCCAGGCTCGTGAGTGTGGCGAGCGCAATAGCCTGCACCGTGGCGACGCTCTGTGTGAACAGTAACAGTCGACGCTTTGGCAGCCGATCGGCGATGACGCCGCCGAACAGGGAGAAGATGGTAACGGGCAGGGCCTGCAGCAGATTGACCGTGCCCAGTGCAAACGGTGAATGCGTGATGTTGAGCACAAGCCACGCTTGTGCCAGACGCTGCATCCAGGTTCCGGATTGTGAGACGAACTGTCCGATGTAGTAGAGGCGGTAGTTGTAAACGCGCAGCGACGCGAAGGCACGCTGAAGCTCGGCCATGCTGCGGGACACCACCATATGATACTATGGGCGAGCGATATGGTAGACGTACCCGAGCCTCACCGTGCGAATCGGAGAGTAGGGGGAGTTGACGAATATGCCAGCTGCGAGCACAGTGACCGAATCTGTTGCGGACGCAGTCCTGCGTGTCGTACCGCGTCTGGCCCGTTTGATGGAACGAGAGCTGGTCCGTTCAGGCAGCACGCTCTCAGTTCGGCAATTGCGTGTCCTTCAACGCCTCCACGATGGCGAGCAGATTGCAGCGGAGATCGCCCGCCACAGTAGTGTGGGGCCGGCTGCTATGCAGGGTGTATTGGACGGGCTCGTTGATCGTGGTCTGGTGTTGCGTCAGCGGTCATCGGCGGACCGACGCAAGCAACTACTTCAACTGACTCCCGAAGGCGAGGTTGCACTGAAGGCTGGGACGCTGATTGTGCAGCAGGCTCTCGGCATGCTCGTGCAGGATATGAAGAAGTCGGAGCAAGCACAGATAGCAGAGGGTCTGGACCGACTGCAGGTAGCAATCGATCAATTCGCCGCTGCTAATCGTGTTCCGCGCGCAACTGCTTCAACCTAGAAGACGTTCTTAACAGACCCTCCGACGGCTGTTAGCCCTATGCCTGCGTCAAAGCCACGCGCGACCCGGCTTGCGCTCTCTGTGATCGTACCTACCTACAATGAGCGGGCGAATGTTGCCGCCCTCGTTGAGCGAGTGAGCGGCGTGCTGTCCGACAAAGATTGGGAGCTCATCTTCGTCGACGACAGCACTGATGGAACCGACGGCCTAGTTGCCGGACTCGCTTCTACTGATGGGCATATTCGACTTCTCCATCGCGATCGGCCAAGCGGAGGTCTTGCGGGGGCGGTACTCGAGGGGTTCCGTATGGCAGTCGGGGTGTATTGCTGTGTGCTCGACGGAGACCTACAGCATCCTCCTGAAGTGATACCGCACCTTCTCGAGCGGGCGGAGGCCACGAACTGTGACCTGGTCATCGCGAGTCGGTATCTTCCCGAGGCCGGCGCCGGCGGACTCGATGGGCCGGCGAGACTATTCGGCTCGCTGGCGTTGAAGTGGCTGTCCTGTGCGGCATTCCCCCGCCGAATCGGAGGGCTCACCGATCCGCTCTCCGGGTTCTTTCTGGTTCGACGAGACCTTGCGAATAAAAGCCATCTGCGTCCGCTTGGCTACAAGATCCTGTTGGAGGTACTCGTCAGGTGCCAGTGGCAATGCGTTGATGAGGTGTCGTACCACTTTCAGAATCGCGCCGGCGGGACGAGCAAGAGCAATCTTCGGCAGGCCCTCCGCTTCCTCAGACATTTGGGGCGGCTAACGTGGGATTGCTCGCCGGCCTTCGCTCCGGTGCGGTTTCTGGCTCTACCGTGGTCGGAAACCGGACGGCATGGGCGAGGCCGCGTGGACACGCCTCAATAACGCCTTCCAGGAGCGAACATCGCCTTTGGCCAGTCAAGGCGATATTCTGGTCTATGGAGGAAATCGATTATATGCGCAAGGGTCTTATCACACTAACGATGTTGACGCTGCTGTTCAGCGCCGCCTGCCTTCAGAACAAGTCGCAGTCTCAACAGGCGTCGGACGCCTTGACCAAGGGCCTGCAGGCACATGCGGCAGGCCGTCTGGACGAAGCGACAAAAGACTACCGCGATGTTCTCGCTCACGATCCTCAGAACAAGTATGCGTACTACAACCTCGGCGTGATCGACCAGACGTCCAACCGGCTTGGCCCCGCCGAGAATAACTACCGGCTCGCACTCAGCATCGACCCAAACTTCCCGTCGGCACTGTTTAACCTGGCGATTATCCGGTCGGGCGCTGGATCGAATCAGGAAGCGGTAGACCTGTACCGGCGTGCGATCGCTGCCGATCCAAACAATGCCAGAGCCCATCTCAATCTGGGTATCATCCTGCGTGATACCGGACAGGTTGCAGAGGGAAACTCGGAGATCGCGACGGCTGTGCAGTTGGATCCCCGACTAACTCCGCCGCCGGCGCCCACTCCCACCGCTACCGCAGGCCGCTAAGACCTCTTCCGCAGGGCTACTGTTTTCCTATCACGAGCACGCGTCCGTGGTTAGGAACAGTGCCTCCGCGCACAAAATACGCAGCAGTTCCATCGGGTTCGGGTATCGTCTCCAACAGCGGCAGCTTTGCCGGCACAATCTCTGGAGGCAGCGACAGGAAGTGGTACTTGCTGAAGGCGTAAACCTGGCTGACATCTGGTGGGTGCCGGCTCACCTGAAGCGTATTGTGCACTTCATCCGGAGGCCATGCGTTGAAGAATAAGACATAGATGTAGGGCTGGTTCGTGTCCGTGACCCAGATCTCGTCGTACTCGCCCTCATGGGTGCTGGCATACCCCAGAGCCTGCTCCAAGCCGTATTGGAAGCCGGCGGCGACCTCCGTCGGATATCGGACAAAGTAGTCCTCGTAGCGAGTGACGAGCTCATAGGTTATCGGCAGCAGCGCTGCGACAGCCAGAGCGGCGAGGATTGTGCGCCGCACAGGGGTCGGGGTGCGCGACAGTGCGCGCTGCGCCAGGTCCCATAGGGCGCCGGCGCCAGCAGCGGCGATGATTGTGCCCAAGAGAATGAGATGGATGGCACGTAGGGAGTGCGGACTGGGAAGTGTGAGGAAGCCAGGAATCGGATAGAGCGCCAGCGCCGCAAGGATGAACAGGCAGCAGCTCCGTTGCCACGGCGTCGTCGGTCGAGCGACTCCATGGAGGAGCCAGAACAGTCCAGCTACAAGGAATGGCAACGCCGAGACGAGTTCCACGCCGAATCCGGGCGGCGAATGCATCGGGTCGCCGTCTCCGCTCGTGAACAGGAAGTCAGGCGAATAGTAGGACAAGTACTGTGTTGCCAGGACGCCGACATCAGCTCGCCCGGCGCTGAAGGACGAGGTCTCATCAAACCGGGACCGACCAGTCGAGTCCATCGTCGAGACGTAGAGCATCGGGGCAACGAGAGCGATGAATACCAAGACCGAGTACACGACCGCTTCGCGCCGTACTTCCAGGAGTTGCCGTCGGTAGGCAACGGCCGCTGCCGCGAGCAGCAGCAGGACGTACACCTCCATGGATGCGTAAGTGAGCGCAGTAAGTCCGGCGGCGCCTGCCGCCGCCACGAGGCCACGACCGCTCCTCCGACGAATACTCCAGGCCAGCAGGAATATCGTCAGCGCCATTGTGGTGGTCACCAGGCTCGCGGGGTGCGCCCAGCGGCTCATATGGACATGCCAGGGCGAGAAGGCGACTATCCAGGCCGCCAGGACCGCCATAAGCCGGCGCCCAAAGAGCTCCAGCGTCAGCAGGTAGACGAGCGGAATCGCGAGCAGGCCCATCGCGGCTGTCACGCCTCGCAATACCTCAACGTGAAGCCCGAGTATCCCCACCACCGGCGCCTCGATGAACGCGAGTAGCGGCGGAGTAAAGCCGCCGTAGGCTTCCATTCCCGCGATGGGGAAAGGTTCACCGAGGTGGTCGCGACCGGTGAAGAGGAGGCTATAGGCGTCGTAGCCGTAGATGGCTTCGTCCTGGTTCAGGGCGGGGGGGACGCCAGCGAGGTTGGAAAATCGGAGAATGCCGCCGCCCAGAACGGCGATCAGCACTAGAGCGGCGGCCCAATGAGCAGGGGCGGACTGAGGCCAGGCCGAGAGCAAGCGGGGAGAAAATGGCAGCGCGCGCCGCACGTTTGTCGCTAGAGCCTGCCGTTGTTCCATCAATTGGGAACGGTCTCCGGTGCGAGGTCCATGCCTTCCGGGAAGAACGCTTTCATTGTGCCACTCCCGTACAGATCACATGGAAAATGGCACATTCCTGATATACTAGTTGCGATAGCATGAACGTAGGAAGTGCTGAGAGCGCCTCTTTGCTGACCGTGGCCAGCCAGTTCCTCTACAAAGCTCGGAGCCGTGCTACTGAGCACACTGAGGGGGCTGCACTGGTTGGGCTGATCGGTGTTGGCGCGGTCACAGAGCTGCTCATCATCTTCGCTATTCTCAGGCCCTTCTCGCTTGTCGCGCATCCCCAGGCCATCTCGGTCTACGAGCCCTTTACGGTTTTGCTCGGTCCCGGCACGACGGCGATCGGCGAATTTATCGCCTCTGTAACCGTTGCCGCCGCCCTCTATCTGCTCGCCTTTGCCTTCGCGCTTCGAGTTCGGGGTTCGAGATCGGTGGCGCTGATTCTCTTCTTCTCAGCGCTGTTCTCCATCACCCTCATGCTTACCTATCCTCCTGCGGACTCCGATACTCTGTCGTACATTCTCGACGGCAGAATGGCCTGGATCTATGGGCTCAACCCGATGGCTATCCCACGCACGGCAGCTTCCTCGGACATCTTCTTTTCAGTCCAGCAGTGCTGCGCAAATCTCCGATCCACCTACGGTCCCGTATGGCAGCTACTCACATTCATTCCGACGCGGCTAGCAGGTGACGGCTTTGCCTCGAATGAGATCGCCTTCCGCGTCATCCTGCTTCCCTTTCTGACTGGATCGGCGTATTTGGCTTCCCGTATCGCTGGGGCACGTGACGTACGGCTTGCGCCGGCCGCGGCACTGTTCGTCGGCTGGAGCCCACTCCTGCTTTGGGAGGTGGCTGCCAACGGACATAACGATATCGTTCTGTGTGCGTTTGCGCTGTTTGCGCTCGAGCGCGCTCAGCACCGGAGCTGGACCGCGGCGTTTGCTCTCCTGACCGTCTCAGTGCTGGCGAAGTACGTTACGGTCCTCTTGGTGCCGCTGTTTGTGTTGGCCGTCTGGAGGGCTGAGGGCAAGAGCGCGCTATGGCAATTGGCCAAAGGCGCCCTGGTTTCCGTCGCGTTGGTCGCCGTTTTGTTTCTCCCGTTCTGGGACGGACCATCGAGTCTCGTCGGCCTCGCCGCGAGCAGTCCGCAGGCGGGCGGATTTGCCTGGTCTCCCGCCTGGTTCCTGGCCGTGCTTCTACACGGCTCACAGCCCCTGCCACTCGAGATATCCGCGTCCGGTGCTGGACAGGCCGTAAGACTTATGAGCCTGGCGCTCTTCGCCATCGCCTACGCCGTCATCGTCGCCCGGCTCTGGCGAGGCCGGGACAGTCTGCCGGCCGCGTGTCTATACTGCCTGTTTTTCTATCTCATGTTCGTTGCCTGGTTCTTCCTCCCGTGGTACGTCAGCCCGGTCGTGGCTATCGGCGGCTGTCTTGTGTTCGAACGGCCCGCCCGAATCGCAATGCTGTTCTCAATCACCGCTCTCCTTGCCCACGTGGTCATTGCCTGGAGAGAAGTGCTCTTCACGGGCAGCAGCGGGCTGTTGGAGCCGGGTACGGCTTTTGCACTGGTATTCGCGCTTCCCTTCGCCTATTGGATAGCTGGGATTCCAAGACCTGCCTGGCTCGCGTCGGCGTTTGGGCAGGCGGCCCCGGCCACGTAGCCTGATCGCGTACTGTCCGGCCTTGCGGTGTCCGTCGTCGGACGGGCTGGCAGCAGGCACACGCACGACGAGTGGATGAAATG
>Ga0206966_1253_pt1 | contig 11036 bp, 16 predicted proteins | sample Alteio_BWOrgHeat_23_FD_152970 | JGI IMG/M metagenome (GOLD analysis project Ga0206966, IMG submission 152970) | Enriched cells from forest soil in Barre Woods Harvard Forest LTER site, Petersham, Massachusetts, United States -... | ecosystem: Environmental > Terrestrial > Soil > Temperate forest >...
GCCAGATCCGCCGAGCAAACCATCCAGAGTCACATGGAGAGCGAAGCAAAGATTCTTGACGGGCGGGAGTGGTGAGCTTGCACGATCCGGACTCGGAATGGTTTGACTCGGATGCCGCCGTCTGTAGGTTTCTGGAGTTTCACCACGATCGCCAGCGCAATGACCTATGCCACCGGACGCCTCGTCTGTATCGGCTACACTATCTCGCCGAAGGCGGACGGCTGTCAAAGCAGCGACAATAGGGTTAATTGCGCTTCCTGGCTCTATGTCAATGCCATTGACATTTTTGGCGTCCATCAGGTAATATCGACCTGCAAATGTCGGAAAGAGCGCAAGTATATGATCCGCGCCTCTACATAGAGATTGGCCGTAGAATCCGAGAGGCCCGTAGAAGAGCTAACGTTTCACAGGAGCAGCTCGCCAAAGAGGTGAAGCTCAAGCGCACTTCAGTTACGAACATTGAAAAGGGGAAACAGCGATGTGTGCCACACAAGCTCTACGAGATCGCTGATTATTTGGACATATCCCCGCAAACGCTTTTCCCAAGTCCAGCAGAGCTTTTGGTGCCCGCAGAGAAAATGCTGGATCGAGTTGATGCATCTGCTCGTCCATTTACGGAGAGCATCTTCAAGAAAGCCAAGGTTTCCTCGTGAAAGTTCGCCGAAACTACATTCGCCAGGTTGCAACGGATCTCCTAACGGAGCATGGGTTGATGTCTTTGCCTATCGATGTCAGCGGGCTCATTAAGCGCCTCGGCATTACAGTCAAATCAGAGGTAGGGGCGGAGTCCTTTTCGGGCATCTCTTTCCATGATCCTAAATCTGGGAAAAAGGTGATCGGTGTCAACAGTCTCCACAGTATCACTCGACAGCGATTTACACTGGCGCATGAGCTTGGCCACTTCCGTCTTCACTCTTTCAATGACGTGCATGTGTCTGCTTATCGTAAGCGAGATCCGTTAGCCCACATGGGCATTGATCCTGAGGAAATTGAAGCAAATTGCTTCGCCGCAGAGCTTTTGATGCCGGTGAGCCTAGTGCTGCATGAGGTTAAAGAACTTGGCGGCATGGATGTGTTCGATAGCGACGCATCGATCAAACAGCTTGCTAAAAAATTCAAGGTCAGCTCTCAGGCGATGAGTATCCGCCTGTCGGATCTTGGCCTGCTTGCCATCGAGTAGGACCTCCGCTCGGAATGCGGTCCGTTTCCACGCACTTTAGGTGGTGGGACTACATAGACGTAACTCAGCAGTGGCCTTCTCACGCGCTTGTTCGCGCCTGGAGTAATGACGCTTTACACTGACATAGACGTAACTGTAGAATTGGGTATCATCCAGCAGGTAGCTGCGCTGAGCGCAGAAGAAATCATGAGCATATCAATTGGGAAGCATCAATTTGAGGGCCCATACACGGATCTGGGCAAGGTTAGGGACGAGGGTGGTGTCTACGCCATCCTTGGGCTGAATCAGAAGCAATACCAGGTAATCGACATTGGGCAATCAAGCGCCCTGAGGTCGAGAATCGGCAGCCATGACCGCAGCGCGCAGTGGGAGCGGCAAAACCTGCCTCTCAGCGTTGCGGTTCTGTACACGCCTCGATGGAGCGAGGCGGAGAGGTGTGTACTCGAAGCTGAGATGCGCAGAACTTACCAACCTCCATGTGGCGACCGCTAGGCGGTCAAGGATAAAGGCATGACATTTCAAGGATCCATCATTCGCGAGCAGGGTGTAACCTTCGCGATCGTTGTCGTAAAACCGCATATCGTGCAAAGCCAAAGGGCCGCACAGGACGCAATTCGAGCTTTCCAGCCTGCGTTTCCGGGGGTTCCGGTTGCTCTTATGGCACAAGATGCATTCGGAACTCCAACCTACTACGGTCGGCAAGATATTGTTCAGTTCTTGTCTCACGTACCGATGCAGTGCATCCCGTGGAAGGAGTTCTATCTTTCGTAGGAGGATCATGGCTACATTCACCGACCCGAAGAAATTCGCCGACCACATGGAGCGGCAACTGAAAGAGCACGCGATCGAAGGGATGGGTAAAGCCATCGAGAGCAAGGCACAACAGGATAATCCGCTAGCCGTAACGTTAACCGGCGTGGACACCCAGACAAACCAAGCCGTGCAAGCATGGCTACGACGACGAGGCTGGACCATCGGCGATGCCGCTGGCAATCAATTCACTCTCAGTAGATAAGGAGGACATTAACTCAATGGCAGGACCAAAAAAAAGCGAAGTAAAGAAGGCTGCTCAGGACCTCGGAAATCCGAAGACATCGAAGCGCCAGAAGTCGGAAGCGTCGGAGACGATGAATTACGCCAAAGCCTCAAAGAAGAAAAACAAGTAGGGCGTTGCCCTGCTTGTCACGTATGAAGTTGTCTTGCGTTTCAAATCTTTTGATTTGGACCGGACCTGGAGGAAGTCGAACCCCGGCACCGTCCTTGGGACAGGCGGGGCAACCTGCAAGTTAACGTCGTAAATCACGTTTTGGAAATGGCTTCACGGATCAGATCTAGTGGATCGACATCGAGGGCGCGTGCTATGTCGATCAATTCCGTGAATTCGAGCGTACGATCGCCGCGAAGGACTTTATTTGTGAAGGCGAATGTTTGGCCGATTCGCCGGGACAGTTCCCGCTGTCCAATGCCGGTCCGACTCATTGCGAGGCCTATCGCTCGGCGGAGCGCACCATATTCGTCGCGTTGTAGACGGTCGGCACGCGTATTGCGGGCCCTCGCCGGTTCCTCTTGCGCATCGTTCGTCACATATCTAAATTGCTTGTCGGCATGTAGCCAACGCGGCTACAATGTAATCCTGACGTTGACTCCAGATGGAGATTGTCAGGGAGGGCGAAATGAATTTGAATACCGACGACGAACTCTTCGTCGCAAACTTGTTTAGTGGCATAGAACGGGAGATCCGAAAACAGGGCGGTGGAAACATCGATCGAACTTGGGCGATCTCAAGAAGGTTCGCGGAGATTCTGGCCGCTCAGTCTAACGATAGGCTTGGCAAGATCTTTGGGCTCGAAAGCGATCCGCAATTCGATACTCCGATCGAAATTCGCCTCGGCGGTCAGCTTCAACATCAGGTGGAGGCTGGCGAGTTCAAGGTTGAGCTTTGGCTTGGGCTAAGAGAGTCGATTCAGAGCGTCATCGACGAGTCCAACCTTCGAGAAACTATTATGAAACGCGAGAACCTGGGTGAATACACGGTCGTGCCGACTTAGACACCCCGGAACATACTGTGCGGCTGTGAAGCCGATGAATTTCACTTTACGATCATGCCCCCGGTAGACGGGGGCTTTTCCTTTTTACACCCGCGTTCGTGGGCGCGGGTTGCCGGATTACTGTTCTTCGGCGAGTTTATTCTCCCAATCTTGGGCGCCGTGGAAAATGTGGAGCACGTTTACCGCCTCTTCATCGACGCTATATACGGCGAGGTGAGCGAAGCCGCCGGTCCTTCGGCGGATTTGGATGTATCGAAGGTCGGGACGTACTCCGATTTTCTTGCCCCTTTGGTAATTCTTGCCTAGGGCAGAAATGGACTTGTCGAGAAAGTCTATATAGCTGTCGGCGCGGCGGATCCCTTTGTCTTCGACGTTCCACGCCCAGATCTCGGCAAGTTCGCCTCTTGCGATCGGAGAGACAATTACCTTCACTGGGGATTTTTGCTAATCCAGTCAGCTCGCTTTTCTGCGAGGTGTTCCCGTACCTCTTCCATCGTATAGCCTTGTCCAGCCTTGATTTGTGCGGCGGCTTTGTCGATGTGAGCGAGTCGTTCCGGGGTGAAGAGATGATCGAGGTTCTCGGTGTCTATCGCCAAATCGTCCGATACCATGTCGGCGATGTAGTCATTCACGCTTTTGAATCCAGCCTCAACCGCCCGGCGCTTGGCCTGATTGTAAAGTTGATCGGTAAGTTCGAGTTGGACTTGGTGCATGAGACTTCTCTTTCTTTAGACGTCTGACTCCACCATTATGGCAGCGAGGCCGTCGGCGCGTACAACACGCGCCCCGAAGGCGGTACAGGGCTATGATATAATCCTACAGCGGAGCAGGTTTCTGTACCCGCAAGCGGAGCGAATACTTGTCCCATATCTGTCCCATGAGGGCCAAAAAGTGGCGATTTTGCCCCGTTTGAGTTCAAGAAAGGACTGCCAAACTAGGTTCGAATCCTAGTCCGGCAGCCACAACATTGCGCCAAAAAGAGCACGTTTAGGTTCAACAGGACCTCAATCATTACCACGCTCAAGGCGGAGAGCACCTTAAAGGCACCTAAAGTCGGCACCTTTTTTACCCTTGGAATCCAAGAGACGATTCGCGTTGCCAAGCAACCCGCCCTCGCAAATCTGATTTGTCTACCGTGAACCCGATCCCTCAGGCAGCATAGCGGGCAGTGAGTCGGGGCCATGGCTTCCAAGACCTGCACCACCGTTCGAAAGCCAGGGAAGCAATTATAAAAGGCAGTGTCGCGGCATCAACGCGACCGGCCCTAAGGCCTTCAGCCCGACAGAAAATTCTGTCGGTATCAACCGCTCATCGCGTCCAAAAAGCGCGCGAAGAATTCACCTGCGTCAATCTTCAAGACGGTAAGGATCTCCACGGCTTCGACCACACGCACTTCACGCTCTCCTGATTCGATCTTGTGGACGTAGGTGTATGAGCGTCCAAGCAACTTGCACAGTTCACGCTGTTTCACGCCAGAACTCTCTCTAGCTTGCCTAAGCATTGATCGGAGCAGATCATGCCCTTTGGACTTATATGGGGCGGGCACGTCATGTAAACTTCTCTCACTTGCTGCCACTGTTTCAGTGGCAGCAAGTGAGGCCGCCCTAATGAAATTCAGACTTGCATCGCTCGCAGTCGCGATAATCTCTGTCCTATGCTGTAACCCAATCTATGCCCAGGAAAAGAAAGCCGGTGGCACATTGAACGACGCGCAAGGCAGCACCGAAAATACCGCGAACCTAATCAAGCAAACACAGGCTGTCGTAGAAGACTCGGGATCTTTTGAGACCGACTACCACCGCGTACCGGTTCATTTCTCTGCGAAGGTAGATAGCATCGATGGCCATTCAATGTTCGTTAGCTCAAAATTCTCCAAAGAACTATCTACGGGGGAATACGAGCAATCGCGTAGCATAGAAATCGTCTGGCAAAAGATTCGGAAAATCCAGATAGAAAAAGAGGACGGATTTGACAAGTCATTTAGCGTCACCCTAACTCTTGAGAGCCCAACGCTGATTACGACATCGGTGAAGACAACCAACCCATCTCGTACCCGCACTACAGAAGCTCAGGAAGAGTCGCAAACGGTTTTCTTGCGGCTCGAAAGTCGAGCTAGCGCAACAACCCTCGAAGACCTGATTAGCAGTGTTCAAGCACTATCAAAAGAACACGACAGCAAGAAGAACCTGCCGGTTTCGGTGAGGATCGATTCCAAGGAACTCGACTCTAATTTGGTCGAGATCAGGAATTTCATGAGCGCCAAACATGCTCCACTGGTCTCGGCAACCTTGTCTTATGCGAAGGCCGGTGAGTATAGCGAGCACGATGTGGCGGATGACATTAAGCGGATAGATTCTACGGGCTTTTCCTTCACTCGAATCACCCGAACTAAACATTGGCTGACGAATTGGGACGGTACAACTCAAACGGCCTTTCCTGAAACGGAGACAAAGCAGACATTCGAACTAAAGTGGTCAGACTTATCGAATACCTCGGAGATTACTGACACGGTAGACGGAGCCGGAGAAACAGTGTATCTAAGCCTTCATATCAAAACCCCTGCCGTAGCTGTCGATACAGCTACAGATCCGCAAGCGCATCCGGCAAACGGCACCATGACAGAATTAGGATTTCCCGTAGAAGGCAACAAAGAGCAAGCGCGAAAGATTAGGACAATTCTTCGCAATCTAATTGCCTCTTCCACTCCGTAAGCCCGTTGGCGCATCCTTTTCCACATCAACCAGCCCCTTGCCCTAGCCGACAGAATTTTCTGTCATTCCACGAATAGGCGGCATACCAAGTGTTTCACTCAAATTCGTCGGCGGTAGGCCCGTAAACCTGTAGAGAATCAAAAAGCCACCGCAGTCCAACACCCCTAGCTTCGCTTCTTGCGCGGCAATCCTGAAGTACCTGTTCTAGCTTGCCAAGATCCTTGGTCGCCAACTCTGCAACGATCAGAAGAGCTACAGGAAAGACCGTGGCAAGAGCCGCAGCTTGATCGATTGCCGAAGGCAGAAATCGCCTTCGCCCCCTTACGTCCTTCCATTCGTCGTCCAACGAGTCCCGGTGAGCACCGTACATCTTGTGCCGACCGCTCAGGACAATTGTCTCTAGGTTATTCAGACCGCTTGGCCCATCCAAAACAGCGGTGACCAGGGAATCCCAACGGTTCAAGTTCTCCAAAGCGGACCGCTTGCCTTTGCTCGACCGACCGAGGTAATTCCCAGGTTGCACGTTAGAAGTGAACTCCTTCCACCACTCGCAAACCGGCCATTGCTTCTCCGGCAGGTACTGAGGGTGCTTCTTCGATCTCTTCTTGCTGTTGGTACGTGCTCGTATCGGTTCCACGAATTGCAGGCACCTTACAAGCTCTTCCTTGGCGGCAACAATCCCAACCGTCTCAAGTAGCGTCGCGAGGTTTTCCGCCCCGCCATCCCTACAACGTAATTCAACGCGAGTCGCCACCTCAAACTCAGGGTCACCCTGTTCCAGTTGCTTATCATAAATCGAAACGACACTGCTACCGTGGTCCCATGAGCCGAAGACACCACCTCGCTTGAGGTAACGTCCGTTGCCATTCCGCGTTCTTGGCTCAAAGGTTCGTAAGGAGCCCCTAAACTCAGTTGGCCCTTGATTCGGTCCCACTGATTCGCCCTTAGCTAAGATCAGATCAAGCGGAAGAAGTCCGGCGCGATCATCAAAAGCAACGTGAATCATTCGAAACTGCCAATTGTTACGTCGAAGAAACGAAATCAAACGAGAGACAACCTCTTTTCGTCCAAAGGATTTGAATGCCTTGTTGTAGGAAACTAAACTTCTAACCGCATTGCCGGACATGACGGCATAAACGTAGTCGTCATTGTTTCCGTATAAAACGGCGATACCATGTTTCCGAAGTGCATGGCGACAATGAAAGCCGGATAGCTTCTTGTCATGTAACGGGTTAACTCGTTGCCAATCTTCACACGTTGTCCCAGGTAACAGAGAAGCAACTATGGTGTTAAGTGTTTTGTTATCAGGAATGTTAGTTGTTTTCAAGCGAAGTGTTAGCCAATCAATTGTTCCAACAACGGGCTCTGTCTTAGTGTTGTAAGTATCCACTCTATTAGCTTGCCGCGAGGTAAATTAGGTTCAAAGTTGGCATGAACCCCTCCCTACTAGAAAGAAGATTAGTGATGATAAACGCTAATGAACTGGCTTGAGCATCGGTCTATAGATCGAACGGATTTGGGGCCATGTAAGGCTTGATACGCCTTGCTAATGTGAGTGAGTAATTGAGATATGAGACGGTGGAAGGCTCTTGGCAATCGCCATACCGACAAGTGGTGTCGTATTTGGCACAAGCCTGATTGAAGTGTGACATCTAGGCCTTTACGTGCTTTAGGCGGCAGAAACTTCTGCCAAGCTTGAAGCCAGTATATGTACCAGCGGTCGAATAGTAAAATTTGGGTGTAGCTTTTGCGCGGTGCTACGGTATCCAACTAGCACCGGGGGGTACTTCGGTGCCACCCGGAAAGCTGACAGAATTTTCTGTCCGTCGAGTTTGGCGGCGACAGTCGGGGTCTATCGGAAAGGCTACGGTGCTGCACGGTTACGATTCTCGTAAGAGCCTACGCGACACTTGCGCATCAGCGCATTTATAAATGGCTCTAATGCGAATATCCTGCTAACAGGCTACTACCAATGGCCGGAGCCTCTTGAGTTTGAATGGACGGACGCTTCACCCATCCTGCGGATGGAATCAGCATCCGTTTAGAAGGGCTTGCCCACGTTCGATAGGCTGTTGGCATCGAATAGCCGCTATTACTAATGGATTCATCCATCCATGGATTCATACGGTTTCGAACAGGCGCTGAGTAGGTGAAGACCAACCGGCATTTGTCCTTGCGCGCACGCCATCCGTGGCTTGGCCCGTGTTCGCTCGTGTATCGCCATCCATGGCTTCGCTCAACCTTTGCGGCTTGGCCCTAAAGGGCCAGAATCTAAGGAATCGCGCCTCGAATCGAACACGGGCCACGCTCGATTTCACAGACATCCTGTACGCGAAATCGCCCCGCGTGGGTTCCGTGGCGGCGAAAGGCCCATACAATGCCCTGACAGAATTTTCTGTCGCGCCCGTCGAGCACGGCACCCATCAACTGGTAGTGGATTCGGACGACCTAGTTCGTCGCTGGAATGATCTTGAGTTGTGCCGTCTCTGAATCTAACTTAACCTGTTTCGCGGCAATGTGTCTCATTTGCGGCTGAGATTGAATTTGACTCAAAACCTGTTGCTTCAATTTGGCGTCCATGCGGAATCCGAAGATCACTTCTCGCACTGATTCGACAGGCACCTTGAAGAGGTGGATTGGTAGCTCACCTTGAACGACGGTGTCTGCGTATTGAAGTGCGTCCAGAATTCGCCATTCGGCTTCGTGTCGCCACTCGTCTTGCTTGATCAGAAAGATATCCTCAATCTGCATCGAGTCAATTGATTGATGGCGAGGTAAATCAGCTACGTAGGAAACTTTGTGAAGCTTTCCAAGGAAACCATCCGCATCTCGGTCGTTATGAAAAAACTGGTGTCCCGAATCGAACGCGATGACGAACCCTCTATGATTTGTATAGTAGCCCCACATGGTGTGACTCACCGCAGTTTCCGAAAGGCAGAATATGCCTAGCCAATTGCAGAATTTACGATAAAGGGACTCCTTGGCAACCGGAGTGATTTCATGCACTGTTTGGCGCATATAGTTTCTGAGGTCTTCTCGCAAGAGGTTTGCCTCTTCGGTAGAGCACAGCAAATTCTTAGTTTGTTCGTCGGAAAGCCCACTTATAAAGTGGCCCGGCTGGTTAGCGAATACGGCGGCTAGGGCAATAGCGATCAAGTTATCAAAACTAGCTTGGCTTCCTTCCACGGCTTCTTCTGGCGGAACAAACCACTCAAATTGACCACGCCCTTCGAGCAAGTCATTGAAGTCATTTACTGGTGTAAATCGCACTAGCCAATCCTCGAAGAATGAAATGCGCTGTTCGGGGAAGTACTTGTAAAGCAACATTGAACCGCGAATCCTCGGTCGTTCGCATCATTCTACTTCGGTCATCTTGAGACCACTTCTTCGACTTGTCCACTATCTGAGGATTATCGCTGTATCCAATGCCCTTCACATCCGTTGAAACCTGTCGTCCAGATACTTCGCACAGGATCAGAATTCGAGTCGGGTGTCACTTTGCGAATTATTTGGCGTAGATCTTTCGGGATTAAATGGCGTTAGCCGACCGGCCCGAACCGCCGCACATAACCCCTTTTACGTGCGGTGCCATGCAAGACGACGCCAACTACTAGCGAGTCCTCTGGCGTGTCCCTGTTCGTCGCTCCAGGGCTTCACGAGATCATCGCCAAGCGCGGAATGCGGAGAAAGCGGCCAAATCGGCACAGCAAGCGTCATAGTTCTTAGAGTGTTTGATACCGTTTTCTTTCTTACCACTGCCCCAGATGAGCAAGCCACGCTCTCCGCGAGGATTCCGTACATCCCTGTCGTAGGTGACATCTTCGATTTCCGCACCAGCGAAGAAACTGTGCTCAGCGACAAATTCCGTGTCGTTAGCGTTGAGAAGGTCTTGACTGGGGGCGCGGTCGATTTGTCGAGCCCCCAGTTTCCAGTGGGAACCTTATACGTGAGAGTGGAAATCGAAACCGCTTGGGTTCAGGATTCCCCGGAGTAGGGCCAAGCGAACAGGCGTCACTTGTCTTGTGGAGAGTTCCTTTCTTTGTGACGATGTCCACCTATCATCGGGTTTTGTCGTCAGGTCCCGGAGGCCCCGGCCATTTCTTTTCTATCGCCTCTGTTGCGATCTTGGAGTAATTGCTTGCGCTTACATGGTATCGCTTCCGGATCTTCGTGGCGCAGTCCTCATCCCCCTGGTTGCTCACCTCGGCCTGCTTATCCAGGTTATTCGCATATCGTCGCCGAGCCGCTGCGTCATTGGCATCCTGGCACCCTTCGACTTCATACATGAGCTTTTGGCGCTGCTCTTCAGTCAGGCCGAACCTCTTTTCCGGCTTTTGCGAAAGCGACGCCAGCAGTTCGTCTGCAACTGTGATCTTCGGTTCACTGTTACCGTGCCCGCCGTCCAGCATCGCAACCCAGTTTCCATTCATTGACGCCGCGCGCTGCTGGTCGTTGTAAGCAAAGATCGAAAAGTCCGGGTCATCAGGATGGTATTTGAAAGGGCCTTTCCTTTTCTCGTCATAGATAGCCCTGAGAAGTGCCGTTAGGTTTTCACGATCCAGTATCCCGCTCACCACAATGTGCAGTCGAACGAGGGAATGAATCGGGTTATCCTCACTTTCATCTTTGTAGACAGTGTATTTCAACAATGGCTTCACCGTCTCAAGCTGAGTTTGTGGTTGTTTTCCCCCGGACTCCTGCACTGGCGCACTGCTTTCCGAACCACATCCGGAGACGGCCGCCAGAAAGCCACACGCAATGCACCAGCTCGTAATCCTCACAAGAAGCAGTATATGTAATCTTCTCCGGCAAATGGCACTTTCAAAGCCAGCGCCATCCCGTGGTCCTCGAACGAGCACGGGTCAGTCACAATCGTGGGGTGTGTCTTTACGGTAATCCACTTGGCCAGGATGTTAGCCGCGTTGTCCTCACGGTGTGTGGCAGGCGGGAAGAGCAGCTAGATTTCGGCGGGACATGCTTCTTCATTGCTCCAGCGGTTGCCATAACCGCCAAGCATGTGACCCAAGAGATACAAGACAAATTCGAATTGATGCCTTTACACAACGGACCGAACACAGTTGGCTACGCCATCCATGT
>Ga0206966_1225_pt2 | contig 11026 bp, 11 predicted proteins | sample Alteio_BWOrgHeat_23_FD_152970 | JGI IMG/M metagenome (GOLD analysis project Ga0206966, IMG submission 152970) | Enriched cells from forest soil in Barre Woods Harvard Forest LTER site, Petersham, Massachusetts, United States -... | ecosystem: Environmental > Terrestrial > Soil > Temperate forest >...
GATTGTAACCGCGTGATCGTTCGCGTTCAAGAGAAAAATGTATTCGCAGCCGTCGGCAACTCTTCGCTGAGCGGTTACGCCTTCCGGAAGTTCGACGTCGAACGACTTCTCGACGCCCGCCCGCTCAGCGACGAGGGGCAAAAATGCGTTCTGAAATGCGCGGTCGTTGCGGGACGCTACGTAGAATGCTTCTCCCTTTCCGAATCGATTGACAGTAAGTGCCGGCCTGCCCGCATAGAAATCGTCCGTATATGTCGCAATCACCTCGGCGGAGCCGCAGTGAATCAACTCGTAGAACTCGCGCGCCTCAAAACAGCCCCATAAGCCGAGCGGGTTATCTGAAACGACCTCGACATTATTGAAACGATCGGACGGCAGGGCGTCCAATTCTTCGCTTCGAATGCCAAGCAGGTCAATGAAGGGTGTCAGAAAGCCGCTTTCGAAAACGAGGCTATTCGTGTCGACCCAGCCCGAAAGATAGGTTGTGACAAACGTGCCGCCGTCTTTGACGAACTTTGCGACTCTTTCGGCGAAGCCAGGCCGAACACTATACGCCATCGGCGCGACAACCAGTTTGAAGCGGTCTAATTCCTCGTCCTGACCGATCAGGTCGACAGAGATACCTGCGCGCCAAAATGCTCGATAATGTTCGATGCACGTTCCCTCGTACGCCTTATCGCCCTGGGTTGGCCCACAAGCTGCATCCAAAGCCCAACGGCTCTCCCAATCGAATAATAGTCCGACTTTCGAGTCGACGACGCTCCCGGCGACATCCTCAAGAGTTTCCAATTCGATTCCAACTTCCCGAACCTCGTTGAAGGTACGCGTCTCCAGGTCGCCGGCATGCCCGACTACGCCGCCATGAAGCTGCTCTTGGCCACCGCGAGATTGCCGCCACTGGAAGTATTGAATGCCGTCGGCACCATGGGCCAACGCATGCAAGCTCTCAAACCGATGGGTTCCGGGCCGCTTAAGGCTCATGTATTGGTACCAGTTGGCCGAGCTTGGAGTGAACTCCATCAGCAGCCAAGGGCGATCGGGCTTAAGCGAGCGCATAAGGTCGTGCTTGAAAGATGTAATGACCCACGTCTGAGGGTCATCGAGCCGCTGGCTGTATGCCGGGTAGCTGTCCCAAGAAACGAAATCGATGTGGGGCGCGAATTTTCGATAGTCCAATCCCGGATACGTACCCATGAGGTTCGAAGTCACTGGCACATGCGGACTAATCTCTCGAAGCGGCGTCGCTTCATTGAGCATGAACTCAACCGTTTGGTCGGTTACAAACCTCTGCCAATCAACGAGCAGTCCTTGCATCGCGATTTCGCCGTAAGGCGGCCCCGGCGCTTCGATTTCATCCCAATCTGCAAATATTCGACCCCAAAAGGCGGTCCAGTATGCTTGGTTGAGGGCGTCGAGGTCGTCGTGAAACTTTCGTCGAAGCCACTGCCTGAACATGGCCGTGCTCTCCGGCCCAAAGTCGGCGCCGTTGTACTCGTTGGACATGTGCCAAGCAAGCAGCCTCGGGTGACTCCCATATCTTTCGGCAAGCTTCCGGGCTATGTCCTGGGTTTTGCTTCGATAAATGAGCGAGCCAAGATTGTAGTTGACTCGGTTTCCGTGCAAACGCCGAACGCGATCCTCACCCGTACGCAGCGTCTCCGGATATTTCCGGGACATCCAGTTGGGTGGTGATGCGCTCGGCGTGCCAAGGATGAACCATCTATCCGCGTCCGTGAGCCTTTCAATAACCTCGTCGAGCCAGTCGAACTCGAATCGTCCTTCCTCCGGCTCCATCCTCGCCCAGGCAAACATTCCGATCGTCGCGACGCTAAACCTGGCGACTTGCATAAGACGCGCATCGTCTCGCCAGACGGATGACGGCCATTGTTCGGGGTTGTAGTCCCCTCCATGCCAAAGCGAAGGGAGAATGGGATTTAGGTGAGGACGATTTGTCATTTATCGAGTGCTAAGGAGTTTTGCCGGGACCGCCCGATGAACTCGCGTCGTCCGCAGGAAGATGATACTTCTGACGAATCTCCGCGATCCTTGCTTTCTTCTCGTCGCCCTTCATCGGCGAGCTCATGATCATCTTGATCTGCTGATCCGGTGGCAAAGCGGCCTCGCGCCGCTTGACTTCGTTAATGTCCGGACCTTCCGGCTGCATCCCTACGTTGCACCCAGAAATCACCGCCACCGAAACTACGCCGGCAACTGCAAATGCAAGCTTCCAATTCATTTTCTTCCCCCAAAAACAATCATCGTTTGGGCGGATGTATCCGCCCAAACGAAACGCGAGTCACGATTACTGGTTGTTGCTGTTAGCCCAGTTAGTGCCCCAGTACCAGAAGCACTGGCCTTGGTAGTTGCCGTATGCCCACGAAATGTTCGCAGGAGAGCAGCCGCCGCCGGTGCTGTCGTTGTAGGTGGGATCCGGGATCATCTGCTTGAGAGGGAACGACTTGGCGTGTCCGTCCAGCATAACCAGGTTCTGCTGAAGATTGAACGCGCCGGTGAAGTTGCCCCAGAAGTTGACTGCCGTACCCGGCCAGTTGGTGATCGAGACCGGGAAGTCGAACAGCATCGGAACTTTGGCGATGCTCGTGTAGGTCGTCGAGCCTGGGCCGATGCCGTTGATGCCGTCGCCCGCGTTGCCGCCGCTGGTCATGCTGATGCTCGGGTGGGAGTAACCGCCCGTCTGACCACCGCCAGGACAGCCGCCCTGCTTGTACGAAGACAAAAGGACGTTGAACATGTAGTCGTCCGGCGGATAGATGTCCGAGAAGTAGACGGGATCCTTCGTATCCGGAGTCTGGCTCAGACCGACGCAAGGATCGTTAGGCGGAATGATGTAGTCGCCATATCCGTTGTCTGCCTGCTCGTGCTGAAGAGTACCGACCTTATAAGGGCTGGCTGGATCTTTCCATACTTGGACGTTCTTGATGTAAGGAGCCACACCGGCAGCTTGAACGTAGGTTTGGTCCTTGAGGTTGTCCTCAACGCCGAGAGGAAAGATATCGTCAGCATCGTTGCCGTACATGAAGTACCCAAGGCCGAGCTGTTTGACATTGGAAAGGTCTGCCGTCTTCTTTGCAGCCAGTTTCGCCTGAGCGAATACCGGGAACAAAATGGCGGCCAGAATCGCGATGATCGCGATGACGACGAGTAGTTCGATGAGCGTAAAGGCTCTGCTTCGTTGCATGATTGTCTCCGTCGATGAGGTCTGTAGCTATGGCGAATATGGAATCAGGTGCGCCGCGAGGCGCCGCAGGATTCTCGGATGGTAAGGGAAACAGGAAGCGTGCGATGGGGTTGGATCGAATCGTCCCCCTCTAGGAATGAAATCAAGAGTTCGGCCGCGTGCCGTCCCACCGATGGCACGTCCATTCGGACGCTCGTCAATGTAGGGCGCGTCACGGTTGCGTACCAGGTGTCGTCGTATCCGACAACCGCGACATCGTTAGGAACATCGAGACCGGAATCGATCACTGCTTCAATCGCCCCATGGGCCGACAAGTCGTTGGCGGCAAATATGGCGGTAGGGCGAAGATCCAGTGGTAGAGACATCAATTGTCGAGTCGACTCGTAGCCGCTGGACCTATTAAAGTCGCCGGCGATGCAAAGCTCCGTGTCTGGGGAAATACCGGCTTCTTTCAAAGCTGCCAAATAACCTTGCTGCCTCGGCGCGCTCGTAGTGACGTCAATCCGTCCCGCCAAGTGGGCAATCCTCTTATGGCCTCGGGCGATTAGGTGCCGAGTAGCCAGCAAACCACCTTCGTAATCGGCAGAATTAACGGTTAGAGGTCCGCTTTCCAAGCCTGCTAAGATCGTCACGTATGGAATTCGCAACCGACGGCACTCGGCATAGAGCGGCGTTTCGGCGGGCGGACTCACAAAGATCAGGCCGGAAATCAGCTTGTCGATCATCTTCGCCGCTCGGTCCCCTTCGTCTTCCGCCGCCGCCGAATACAGCATCACGTTGTAGCCGTATCGAGCGGCGCAGGCGGTGACGCCGGTTGTCACTAGCGAATAGAAAGGGTCGTGGTCGGCATAGGCCCAAGCGTGAGGAAGCATGAGGCCAAGGATTCGAGATCGCCCTGTCGCCAATGCGCCTGCCAGTGGATTACGTCGATAGCCTAACTCTTCTGCGACGTTCAAGATTCGCTGACGGGTCTCTGGGCTAACCTTTAAAGTCTTGCTCTTAGCGCCGTTGAGGGTCACCGAGACCGCCGCGATCGACGTTCCCGCTCTATTCGCTATATCGCTCATCGTTGCGCTCATTAGCTTTCCCCGCAATTAAGCCTTTAATTGCATCAGTCGAGGCATTATACGACTACTTCCCGATTCCGCAATCAAGCGCTTAATTTTTATCAAAAAATCCGTATCGCTACGGTTTCATCAGCTCAAGCAAATCGCGGTCGACCTCGTATCCATCGATCAATTCGATTCTCGCATCGGCACGCCCGTGTAGGATGATCCCAAAAGGACCACCGAAATTCCACATTCCCCATCCCCATCCGTATTCTCGCCACAAGGAGAAAAGATCCGCTAGCCACCTTAAGGCCACATCGTTCGGCGTCCGATTGTAGCAACCGAATTCGCCGACGTGGACGACTCGTCCCGTCGCTGCGATTTCCCTCCACGGAGCATAGTATTCGTGCAACGTCTCGCGGTCCCAAGATTTGCCCCACCAATCGCCTCCCGGATAAACCGGGGCGTGGTCCTTCCAGCCGCTCCACCAACTGGCGCCCTGATGACTGACTGGCATGGGCTGATATCCCCTTGTCGAATGGATCAGATCCAGATCCGCTAATTCCGGCATCGCGACGTTGCCGCCCTCAAGTCCGTCAATCACGATCGGCCGGTCGGGATCAATCGTTCGAATGGCTTTTACAACCCTTCTGATGACGGCCTCATGCACATCGCGCGTCATTCCGTATTGGCCAATGTCAGGCGGCTCGTTGATCAAGTCGAAACTTAAGAACGCGCCTGGAATACCTCGATACCGCCGCGTAAACGTCTCCCACTGGTATACGAGGCCGTCCTGCGCTTCCCGGTCGACCCACAAATTGTGCTTCTCGATATCCGGGCGGTTAATGCAGTACCCAGGGACGCGATGCATATTCAGACTGAGATGGATCTTACGTTGACGGCACGCATCGATATAACCGTCGATGTGTTTGAACATAGGTTCGACCGGGTTCATGTAGTCAAAGTTTCGAGTCCAAAACCGGTAATCGCAAGCGAGCCTTGCGAAGTTAAAGCCATGCTTCGCGAGAAAGTCCAGGGCTTTTAGATCTGCCGGAGCGGGATCTCGGCCATCTTGCCAGGACGTCATCCACTGAAAATTAAATCCAGTCCAAGCCATGCTTCATGATAGCCGGTGTGGTTGGTTCGGACTCAATCGGACAAAAATCCACCATCGGGATGTTCGCGCCGCATTCACTTAAGCGTTTTTTGAAAAGACGCAACTGTCAGCGACACCATGACAACGAAGAGGATCGCGGCTACTAGGAAGCCTTGGACGATCGCCGGATTGCCCCATCCGTCTAGGACCAATGCGCGAACGCCTTCGACAATCGACGTCACCGGATTGTAGGTCGCGATGGTTCTGAAGGTATCGGGCAAAAGCTCTCTTGGCATTTGCGACGTCGTTAGGTACAGGAACGGGAACACCAGGATGAACATCGACTGAACCAAACGGGCGTTTTGCGTTCTAAGTGCCGCGATCATGCCAATACAACTCCAGGCCATCGCGAACAGAATCAGCATGGCAAACATGGCCAGTATTCCGAGGAAACCGGTGTTGATCGGTACACCGACTGCCAACAGCAAAACGAGAACGATCGCACCTTGGAGCACCGATTGTACGGCGACCTCGGTCAGCTTTCCTAGGATGATCGCGAGCCGGTTGATCGGCATGATCAATAGCTTCTTCAGATATCCGTTGGAGATGTCCTGCACCAATTCGATTCCGGCGTTGCCCGCCGAAAAGAAGATCGCGGTGAAGATTGCAACAGGCGCGATGAACTGCTTATAGGATACGTTTGGAAACCCCGGCACTTTCGACACGGCGGAAAACGACTGGCTATTGACCACGAAAAAAAAGATCGGTATGAACATCGAAGGTATCAGGGCGAGCGCCGGCCGCCAGATCTGCTTGATGTTTCGGATGGAGAGGTAGTACCAATCGGAAAAAAAAGTAGACATGATGCTTATCCCCTCCCCCGAACGTACGGGTCTGAGGCGTTCAAATTGACCTCTTCTTCGCCAAGATTACTGCCAGTGGTCTTTAGAAACACCTCTTCAAGGGTCTTCGCCTCATGACGCTCCAACAGTTCCGGCACAGTGCCCCGCGTGACGATTTGGCCCTTATCCATGATCGCGATCCGCTCGCAAAGTGTCTCGGCCTCTTCCATAAAATGCGTGGTGAGAAAAACGGTCATCCCCTGCTTGTTGAGATCCCTCAGATGGTTCCAAATGAGCTGCCGGGCATGGGGGTCAAGGCCTTGAGTCGGTTCATCCAAGAAGAGCACTCGCGGTTCATGGATCAGGGAGAGGGCAAGGTCAAGGCGGCGTCTCATTCCGCCGGAATAGGTTGATGCATATCGATCGGCAACTTTTTCCAGCTCGACCAGCTTCAACAGCTTCGCAATCTGCTCTTCGATTCGACTTACCGGCAGGTGGTAGAGCCTTCCGTGCAACTGAAGCATTTCGCGAGCGGTTGCCGTCTCATCCAGACCGATTTCTTGCATCGCAAAGCCGATCCGCTTGTAGATTTCGCTTGCGTTGTGTTCCAGGTCGAAGCCGTCTATCTTGATCGAGCCTGACGTCTTCTTCACGAGGTTCACCAGCATATTCATGGTGGTGGTCTTGCCGGCGCCGTTTGGCCCCAGAAACCCAAAGAACTCGCCCTCCTTTACGTCGAAGGTGACTCCGCGAACAGCTTCGACCCCGCCTGGGTAGGTTTTCGCCAGGTCTTTGACCTCGATGATCATTCCCTGATTGTGGCCTTTATTTAGCCGGCGGCTTCGGGAATTTCCAATTTGTAAAGTTGACGGTTACTCCATTTGCAAACGTTACGGTTCCATCTCCGGAACTATCCCACGTCAGTGTTGCCGGCAGGCCAGGATCGGGTCCAGTGACGGTACCGGTTCCGGATAGATCGGCGGCAAAGTTCAGAGTGCTCGAATAGGCATTGCTGTCGGTCGCCGTAATTTTTATCGACCCGTCGGAGTTGTAGGTTACCGACGTGCTCTCCGAGTAGCCACCGGACTCGGTGATCGTTTGCGTCATCGTCCCCATAGGGTTACCATTTGAGCCTTCGGAGACGCTGAACTGGCCGGTGATCGTCGTCCCGCTGGGCAGCGTCAACGAATAATTGCCCTTTAGACTGCCACCCGATATCGTTTCGCTGAAGGTGCCCGAAAGCCCGGCGTAGTTCCCTTGGGTCACGTTGATCGCACCTGACATCATCTGCGTCGCGATGTCAAGCGTGTAGGATGCGCTGCCGGCGGGCTCGGTTTCCGCTTGATCTTGATAGAACGTCTCAGTAAATGAGGTCAGCGTGACAGTGACTACAACCCAAAGCCCAAGACTCTTATCATAGAACGGTCCGCCTGAAGTGGGCGTTTTCGGAGCATGGGAGTTAGGGCCAAAGGGGGTGAAGCTATTGGCAACCAAGCCAACTCCGGACCCCGATATATGCTGCTCGGTGTCAGCCTTTGTCTTGGGCGTAGGCGCAGTCCCTCCGGTGAAAACCGCACCGGCGCCCCCACTTCCGCCACCGCATCCTTGAATCAGCAAGGTGATCCCAAGTATCAAACCGATCAGGCCGCTTTTCGCTTTCATCTTGATTGTCCTGCTGTTCTCATTATACGAAGAAGATTTGATGGGTGGAACCTTCCTTTTGACCGAGAAAACTCGATAATTACCATCATGAGCGCCGCTAAGAAGAACGATATACCTGCCAACAAGGTCGAGCATTACGATCGATTGATCGCGACGAATCCCGAAGTCGAACGGAAGGGGGCCTCGGTTCCTTATACCTCCGTCAACGGCCACATGTTCAGCTATCTCAACGCCGAAGGTTCGATGGCGCTGAAGCTGCCGAAAGGCGAACGAGAGGCGTTCTTAGAAAGGTACCAATCTCAACTATTCGAAGCGTACGGCATCATCCAAAAAGAGTTCGTTACCGTCCCCGATGACCTCCTCCCCAAAACCCAGGAACTGAAGCCGTATTTCGATCTCAGCTACGAATCCACGAAATCGCTCAAGCCTAAACAGACTAAGAAACGCGGGTAGAAATATCAATCGACGACGTCGGCGGTCGTATGCTGCCCCATTGAGAGCGGGAGTAAACTTTGCCAATGTCCCCAAGGCTAGCTTTCGCCATCGACGCGGCTCTTAAAGGCGGGAAATCCACCCTGGGGCTTTTTCAAACTGGAGCCGAAGTCCTCACGAAGTCGGACGCAACTCCGGTAACGATTGCAGATCAAAATGCGGAGAGACTTATCCGCTCTCTGATTACGCAGAACTATCCCGATGATGCGATCCTTGGGGAGGAGGAAGGCGGAGATACCGGCGCCTTCGACCGTTGGGTTATCGATCCAATCGATGGCACCAAGTCCTTTATTTGCGGAGTACCCCTTTACGCCACGCTGCTTAGCTACGAGGTCGACGGCGAAACTGAGATCGGGGTGTGCTACTTGCCTGCCCTTGATGAGATGTTTTATGCCGAAAAGGGGAAGGGCGCCTTCCTAAATGGTCGCCCAATCGGCGTCTCCTCCCGGGAATCGTCTAAAGGCTGCATCCTATGTTGCGGCGGATCGATGCTTAAAAGCCCCCACTGGCCCAGGATTTCGAAGCTCGTCGATAACGCGCTTGCCTCGCGGACATGGTGCGACGCCTACGGTCATACCCTCGTGGCCTGTGGAAGAGCGGACGCCATGGTTGATCCAATTGTCAACCATTGGGACATCTCGGCCGTCTCTTTAATCGTGCGAGAAGCAGGTGGTCGATTCACCGACTTAAAAGGGGGCGAGAAACTGTCATCGGAAGGGCTCAGCACAAACGGCAAGATCCACGAAGAGGTGCTTCGAGCGTTGAACTCATGAGACTTCTCGGCATTGATTTCGGATTCAAACGAATCGGTGTCGCCGTTGCGGAGACCGAGGTTGGAATCGTCACACCCCGTACGTCGATAATGGCCAGTGGCGCTTTAAAGCGGGATGCCGAAGCTATCTTGGCGCTTGCCCGAAGAGAGGAAGTTTCGGCGATTGTTTTAGGTCTGCCGGTTGAAGAATCAGGTGAAGAGGGCCGAATGGCGAGAATCTGTCGCACTCTCGGCGACCATATGGCAGGGAGAGGAATTCCTGTGCATTTTGTCGATGAATCCCTAACAAGTGTGCAAGCGGAAAGCGCTCTTCGTCAAGAAGGATTGAAAGCAAGCCAGAGAAGGAAGCTTCGAGACGGCGAGGCAGCGGCTCTGATCCTTGAGAGGTACCTTGATGGCCAAACGGCGCAAAGCTAAGAAGTGGATAATTGCATGGGTTTTGCTCGGCGTTCTTGCCATCGTTCTCATTTGCTTTTTAAATGGCCTTAGACCGGTCTCGTCGAACTCAAAATCAAGAAAAACGTATATCCGATACGAAAAATCTTTGCGCCTGTCGACGGCTCTTATCGAGTTTGAAAAGCAGGGATATGTTCGAAGCTCGCTGGCGGCTCGTATTTTAGCTCTGATAGAGCGCAGGCCCACCGTTGTGCCGGCCGGCAGCTACGCAGTGAGTCCCGGTATGGACGCTGAGCAAATCCTGCGACAACTGCGCAATCCCGTCACGCTTCTACTGAGGCTGCCTGAGACCAATTGGGCAAATCGCACCGCTCACCTCCTTGCAAACTACGATGTCGTTAGCGCCGACGAATACATGAAGCTCGTTCATGATCCAAGCGCCTTTTCGAAAGATGTGTCGTTCCCTTTGCCAAAGGATTCATTGGAAGGCTATCTGTATCCCAAGAAATATGACTTGCCACCCCTTTACGGAGCACGGCGAGTCATCCTCGAGCAACTCAAAGAATTCGAAAAAAGTGTCTGGAACGGCCCTGATCGGCCTAAGGACTTAAAGCGAACCTTGATTGTCGCTTCCCTTGTACAGTTAGAATCCGGCAAGGATTACGACCGGCCGATGATTGCCGGCGTGATCGAAAATCGCCTCAAACAGAAAATGCCCCTCCAAATCGACGCGACGATCCTTTACGCTCTTCAAAAATGGCGAAGGCTCAATTTCAAGGACTACCACGGCGTTCAGTCGCCCTATAACACGTACACCGTGAAGGGACTGCCGCCAGGACCTATCTGTTCTCCCGATGCAAAGGATATCGAGGCGGCTCTCCATCCCGCAAAGCATAAGTATCTTTACTATGTCGCCCTCCCCGATGGTCGAAGCATCTACGCTGCGACGTACAAGGAGCATCTGAAGAACATTGCCATTCGAAAGGCGGCGATCAAGGGGCTAAAATCTTGAGCAATTGGCGAAGCGGGGCTTTCGAGAGACGCCGAATCTCCAAGGTGTACCGTCCATTTACACCTGCGCACGCTGCTGATTCGCTCTATTCGATCGACCTTCAAAGTCTATGGGATCGCGGCAAGCGGCTTCTACTGCTCGACGTGGACAACACGTTGGTGCAGTGGCATACCGACGAGCCTTCCTCCAGCGTTTTGGACTGGACGGCCCGGGCGAAGCAGGTGGGCTTCGACATTTGCATCGTTAGCAACACGAATCAGTTGGAAAGGCTGGCACGTATTGCGGCTAAAGTCGGCGCTACGACCGTTCGCGGGCGCTTCAAACCAAGTCGTGCCATGTTTCGGTTGGCCCTCCTCAAATTCGGCAGAAAGACCGACGAAGCGATCATGATCGGCGATCAACTCGTCACCGACGTGCTCGGTGCGAACCGAAGCGGTATCGAAGCGATCTGGGTCAGGCGATTGGAAGGCAAGGAGTTTAAAGGCACCAGCATCAATCGCGTAATG
>Ga0206966_1254_pt1 | contig 11014 bp, 8 predicted proteins | sample Alteio_BWOrgHeat_23_FD_152970 | JGI IMG/M metagenome (GOLD analysis project Ga0206966, IMG submission 152970) | Enriched cells from forest soil in Barre Woods Harvard Forest LTER site, Petersham, Massachusetts, United States -... | ecosystem: Environmental > Terrestrial > Soil > Temperate forest > O...
AGAGTCGACGGACTGGCATTCACGCCGGTGGGCAGCCCGCTCAGAGACACGCTGACCTGGTCTGTGAATCCATTCAATGGAGTTGCTGTTACGGATACCATCTGCCCGGCCGTACCGGCAGTAAGGGCAAGGCTCGTGGGCGCGACCGTCAGCGTGAAGTCTGGGGCAGGAGCTGCCGCAGACACGGTCAGCACAACTGTAGCTGTGTGACTCAGGCTCCCTGAAGTGCCGGTGCCGGTGACGGTGATCGTAGCCGTGCCGGCCGCTGCATTCGGGGCCGCAGTGAGCGTTATACTCTGTGCCGTGCCGGGGGTCAGGGTTAGCGTTGACGGGCTTGCTGTCACGCCGGTAGGCAGTCCGCTCAGGGACACATTCACACTTCCCGTGAATCCATTCAGAGCAGTCGCGTTTAGAGACACCGTCTGCCCTGCAACTCCGGCCGTCAGACTAAGGGTGGTGGGCGAAGCGGTGAGGCTGAAGTCCAGCTTAGCGGAAGGAGCAGTCGATAGACTGTTTGAGGCCTGTGTTCCGCAACCCGTCAGCACCCACGCGCCGATTGCACTCAGGACTATGACCAACAATGCTGGAACTTTACGCATGAAAATACCTAGCTGCCGACCCTTATCAATTCATGACGAGACAAATACTTGTCGTCCCGAACCCCATCATAATGAGGACACGATAGCCCGGCCATCCAGCGTTGTGATGAGACAAACAGCGTAAATGACTTCGTTCAGATGTGCTCAAGCGCCTGTTCCAGATCGCCCAGCAGGTCTTCGACATCCTCGATACCTGCCGAGATGCGCACCAGACCATCGGTGATGCCAAGATTCGCACGGGCTTCCTCACCAATCGCGGCGTGTGTCATTGTCGCCGGATGCGAGATCAGCGTCTCGACTCCGCCCAAAGATTCGCCCAACGTGCAAATCTTCACCTGCCTGAGCATCGCGTTCGCATTCTCGAGCGATCCGGTCTCGAATGAGATCAGCGCCCCAAAGCCGGACATCTGGCGCTTCGCCAGCTCATGTTGTGGATGCGATCCGAGGCCAGGATAGTGCACCTTCTCCACTTTTTTATGCTGCGCCAGGTACTCCGCAATCCTGCGCCCGCTTGTATCATGCTGGCGCATGCGCACGGCTAGGGTCTTCACGCCGCGCAATACCATCCAGCACTCGAACGGCGAAAGAATGCCGCCCGTGCACTTCTGGACGAAGGTGAAGTTCTCCTTGTGCTCGGGCTTGGTGCCCACCAGCACGCCACCAAGTCCATCGCTGTGGCCATTCAGAAACTTCGTCGTCGAGTGCATTACGATATCGGCGCCAAGTTCGATCGGCCGCTGGAAATACGGCGACATGAACGTGTTATCTACGGCCAACTCGACGCCACGCTCATGGCATACATCCGCAACGGCGCGAATATCCGTTAGCGTCATGATGGGATTGGTGGGCGTCTCGATGTGAACCAGCTTTGTCGACGGCCGAATCGCGCGCCGGACATTCTCCGGATCCGAGGTATCGACATAACCGAACTCGATGCCATAGCGGGTCACAATCTCGTTGAATAGCCGCGGCGTGCCACCGTACACGTTCTCGCCACAGATCACATGATCGCCGCTCCGGAGCATGGTAATCATGGCCATGATCGCCGCCATGCCACTGGCGAAGACGTGCGCGCTCGTGCCACCTTCAAGCGATGCCATGTTGGCCTCAAGGGCGTCACGTGTCGGGTTCGACACGCGCGAATACTCGTAGCCTTTGTGCTTGCCGATCTCCTCCTGCGCATAGGTGGAAGAGAGATAAATCGGGACGTTCACCGCACCCGTCAATGGATCGGAAGGCTGTCCGTCGTGTATCGCGCGTGTGGCAAAGCCTTGCAAATGTTTGGTTGGATTCGTCAACTGAACCTCATAATTAATTCGTGTTTGTGCGAAGGCGCGATTGCCTGGAGGACTAGTCCTCGAAAATGTTCTTTGACAAATATCGCTCGGCTGAATCCGGAATGATGGTCGCCACGCGCTTGCCCATCCCCAGGCGCTCCGCGACCGCAACCGCGGCATGCACAATCGCGCCCGAGCTCGATCCGCCCAACAGGCCCTCTTCCGCAGCCAGTCGCCGCACCATGACAAAGGCGTCATCATCGGTGACCATGGTAATTTCGTCTGTCACCGCGCGATCGAAGGTCCGGGGCACGAAAGAAGCACCGATTCCTTCCACCTTATGCGGACCGGGCTTGCCGCCCTGGAGCACCGACCCCTGGGTTTCGACGGCAACGGTCAGAATGCTTGCGTTCCGTTCCTTCAAAAACCGCGCCACGCCGGAGAATGTCCCCCCCGTCCCCACTCCGGCAACGAAGGCGTCGACGCGACCTTCCATCTGTTCCCAAATCTCGACCGCTGTTGTGTCGTAATGGAACTGCGGATTCGCCTGATTCTCGAACTGCAGCGCCGCAAACACGTTCGAATCGTCTTCGGCCATCGCCTGTGCCTGACGGATCGCCCCGCTCATGCCTTCCGACTCGGGAGTGCGCACCACCGTTGCGCCAAAACCGCGCATCAGGATGCACTTCTCCTCCGCAAAGCCCTCGGGAACGAACAGCACCACGCGATAGCCACGATTCACGCCGACCAACGCCAGCCCCACGCCGGTGTTGCCCGCGGTGGCTTCCACTATGGTCGATCCCGGCTTGAGAATGCCGCGCCGCTCAGCGTCGAGGATCATCCCCAGCGCTGCGCGATCTTTCACGCTGCCGCCCGGGTTCAGAAATTCGAGCTTGGCATACACCGCCGCCCACTCCCGCCGAGCCACTCGCCGCAGACGTAGCATGGGCGTCTGGCCCATCAACTCGGTGATATCTTCCGCGACCCGCAGACCCCCGCCGGTTTGCTGTACAACGCCTGATCCACACATAACAAAACTCCTTAGTGTAGCAGGCCGATGTGCCTAACCGGTCCATTTCCGGACTACCTCCAACCACACTTGCCGCCTTTTTCCTTGGGAATTGCTGCGTTGCTCCTGTAGTCTTTGGCTATCATGCGTCGACAACGAAACGACCCGCCCTTTGGACCGTCGCCTGGATAGCTACCTTGTCTATTGCCCCTTCCAATTCGGCGCAGGGTAAGAGCCGGGCCGTTTCCATGCTCGTTCTCGCCACAATTGGGGTCTCGATTTGCGTTTGGGCAGCCGGCTGGCTCCTCTATGGCGCAGCTCGGCGTCTTAACGACTCGCGCGACTGGCTAGAGCATTCGCAGTCTATCATCGCCGATCTGCAGGTGGAGATGCAGCGGCTGGACCGCATCGAACCGAATATCCAGCTTTATCTCCTCACTCACGACGAAAACAATCTTCGTAACGCGCAATCGAACAGCGTCGCTCTTTATTCGAATGCCCTGCACCTGCACCAACTGGTCAGCGATGACCCCTCCCAGTCAGTCCATGCGCAGGAGTTGGTAAAACAGGGCGCCGCCTTGGTGAAAACGCTCGACACCCTCACCCCGCAATCGCAATTTCCTTCACAGCAATTGCTTACCCTGGGAGAGATTCTGAGCGTGATGCAGGCGGCGGAGAGGGAAGTGCTCACCGGGCGTACCGAAGCCGCAAAACTCAATGCCTCGCGCAGTCTGCTTACCAGTGTCAGTTTCACCGGCCTTTCGCTGGTTGTTGTCATCGTTCTCTTCGGCTTTCTCTTGCGCGACGCGCTGCACCGCCGTCGATATGAGGAACGCTTATCGGAAACCAACGAAAAGCTCGCCGGCACCATCCGTGCCCTTGAGCGCCAGGCCCGCGAATCGGACCTGCTCACCGCGGCCCGCGATGAACTGCAGCTCTGTGTGAGTTCTATTCAGGCACAGCAGTCTTCCGTACGCTATCTTGCGCAGCTCCTTCCCGGAACCACCGGCGGAGTCTGCCTCATCAACAATTCCCGGCAACTGGTTGAAGTGGTCGCAACATGGAATGGCGCAACCACCCTGTTCGATGGCTTTGCTCTTGACGCCTGCTGCGGGCTCCGATCGGGGCGCATGCGTTGGCGAAAAGCCGGCCAGTCGGAAGTCCATTGCGCACACTTTGCCGGCACTCCCCCGGAGAACTACCTCTGCCTGCCACTCGCCGCTCACGGCGAAACGCTGGGCATCGTCTACGTGGAATGCGCCTCGACGGGTATCGCCGCAATGGTCGACGCAAACCTGGGTGCTCTACAACAGCTGGTTGAGCTGGCATCGATCGGCATCGCCGGCCTCAACTTGCGCAGCAAACTCGAACACCAGTCCATCCGTGACAGTCTTACCAACTTGTTTAACCGGCATTTCATGGAGATTGCGCTCGATCGCGAGTTGCGACGTGCCATTCGCCAGAAGAGACCTCTCGCCTTGCTCATGCTCGACATCGACCATTTCAAGCAGTTCAATGACACCTATGGCCACGAGACTGGGGACATAGTTTTGCGGGAAGTGGCCGAAACGATGCGCCAGATTGTCCGCAATGAGGACATCGTCTGCCGCTACGGCGGCGAGGAGTTCGTCGTGATCCTACCCGAGCTGTCTACAGAAGACGCGCGCGCGCGCGCCGAATCGCTACGCCACCTGGTGGGTGAGCTTCGCCTGCACTATCGAGGGGAGGCTCTGCGCGACGTAACCATTTCCATCGGCGTCGCCATGTATCCGTACAACGCCGACTCGCCTGAAGAGCTCCTGCGCATAGCCGACCGCGCTCTCTACGAGGCAAAGTATCAGGGGCGCAACCGGGTGATCCTCGCCGGACAGCCCTTCGTCGCAGTCCCGCCGGCCAAGGTTACGGCCACCATCGCCCAAGCTGTCGGTTCCTAGACTGTCCTTGCGAAGTCCCTCCCTCCTACTCCGTCTTCGCTGTCTTCGCTTCCGACGCCACGGGCTTCGGATAGTACCCGCTACGCGTGCGCACTCCCAGCCTCCCATGGCCCTGGCTATGCGCTTCTACTCTCAGGGTGCGGTATCCGCCTTGCGAGGGCGGCTTGGTCGAGTGATAACCAATCGTGTATTGGTTGCGGATGTCACGCGCCACCTCCGCCGCAATGGAATCCACATCAGCCAGTGACTTGGGAAAGAACGCAATGCCTCCCGTCTCGTCTGACAACAGCTTGAGCGCCCGCTTCGCCCTCCGCGATTCGCGCCCTCCGCCTTCGTCGCCAAATAAGAGGCCGATGGAATACACCACGGGCCCCTGCAAATCCTGCACCCGTCGAATCGTCTGTTCCAGCGTGAAGGTCGATGCGTTATCCTCGCCATCGGTAATAATCAACAGGGCTTGTTTCGGACGCTTTGCGTTCTTCGCCAGCTGATCGGCCGAAGCCACCACCGCGTCATAAAGTGCCGTGCCGCCCTTCGAGTCGAGGTGCGCCAGTCCTTCGCGCAGCTTGCCGATATCAGAAGTAAAGTCCTGATCGATAAAGGCCTCATCCGAGAAGTTCACCACGAAAGCCTCGTCGTCTCGATTCGACGCCTTCACCAGATCCAGTGCCGCTGTGTTCACCGCTGCGCGCTTGTCCCGCATGGAACCCGAATTGTCCACCAAGATTCCCATAGAAACGGGAATGTCCTGGTGCTGGAAGGACGTGATGGTCTGTGGTACGCCATCCTCGAAGATCCTGAAGTCGTCTTTCTTCAAGTCCGTCACCAGCCGGCCATTTTCATCCAGCACGGTCACATTCAGGACGACCTCGTCCACGTTGCGCCTGAGTGTGAAACCGCCGTGTGGCCCCCGCTCCAGCTCCTGCCCGCGATTCGCCGAACCGGGGTGTTCCGGGCTCACCGGCTCATTGTCCACCGCGTCGGGAGAGACTACCGGATCGCGGTCTACGTTCAGCGGAGGCTGCGTTTCGGGTTTTTGAGCCGACGCTGTCTGCGTTTGCCCGGTAGGAGATGCGGCGGGGGATTCACCGGCTAGAGCCCGCGCAGCAGCCGACTTCGGTGCCGAGGCCGGAGGCGCACTCTGTGCGGCGAGCGTGAGCGGGGCCGTGAACAGGAGAGCCAGCGTAAGAACAAATGCCAAAATAGGACGATTACTGCAAGGGCGCATAGTATCCGGTACGAGCGTGGACCGTGAGCTGAGGCAGCCCCGCCGGAGGCACCAGCCTCACCTTCAATTTACGCCACTTCCCGTCGTGCTTATCATTATCCGGCTTGTATCCAAGCACATATTCGTTGCGCAATTCTGCGCTGATCTTGGTCGCAATGTCTCCCATTTCTGACACATCGTCCACGCGGAACAGCCGTCCACCCGTCTCGTCGCTGATGTCGTTCAGCAACAATGGCCCCATTCTTTCTTCCGTCGTCGCAGCGTAAGGATCGAAGATTCCGATCGAATAAATCTGGACTCCGGATTCCCGCACCACCGACCGTACCTCGCTCTCGGTATAACGGCTGCGATTATCGCCACCATCTGAAACCACCAGCAGTGCCTTGCGCTCATATTTCGCCTGCTTCATCTTATTCAAGCCGAAATAGATTGCATCCAACAGCGCTGTGCGGTGCTCGGCCTTCACGATGGCCAGGCGTGATTCGATCTGATCGACCGACGAGGTAAAGTCCTCAATCAGTTCCGGCCGGTCGTTGAACCCCACCACAAAAAACTCGTCCTGCGGATTCGAAGTCTTCATGAACTGGAGAATGGAATCGCGCGCGCGAATCACCTTGTTGCTCATGCTTCCGCTCAGGTCGAAAATCACGCCGATTGAGACCGGCGCGTCCTCAGTTGAAAACGACCGGATTGTCTCCAAATGACTATTTTCGTAAATGAAGAAGTTCTCTTTCTCGAGGCCAGTCACCAGCCGGTCCATAGGATCGGTCACTGTCAGCGGCACCAGCACCAAGTTCACATTTACGCGAATCCGCTCACCTGATCGCGCCTTCAGGGCCTCTTTTCCCTCGACAGGTTTCGGTTCGGTGCTCGGTGCCGGAGGGGGAGGCTGCACGTGGACGGTGCTCAGCGGATCTTCCTGCCCATATGCAATATGCCATGTCGATGCCGACATCAGCATCAACACGCATGCGGCTATCACCGGCATGAGAACGAGTATTTTACGACGCATCAAAGTCAGGGAGGTAATTCTTGGATCGACCGGGATCGGGCTGTCAATAGCCATCATTAATTTTAGATTCCGCATTCTGAGCCGCCGCGGTCTCACAAATCAAGCCGCTACTCAGCCAAACAATGCTGCAAGCCTATCAACGCTGATGACTTGCATCCTAGCATGCTGCGAGCGCACTTGCTCCTGATCTTTTGTCCCATCACAACTTCTTCTCTCCACTCGCAGATCATGGCTCCTTTGGTTCCCTGACCTTCGCAGCTGCAGACCAAGCTCGCCGCTGATTTACAATCGGGCAGGAACTCATCGACAGAATCGCCGGGCTCAGTGGAGTCAGGCTTACTGGACCCCATCGGATCGCATGGCCCACGTCTATCCATTTCGCGCCCTCCGTTACAACCCGTCGCTTGTCCGTCTGGAAGATGTCGTTACCCAACCCTACGACAAGATCACTCCAGCTATGCAACAGGCTTATTATCAGCGCAGCCCCTACAACCTGGTCCGCATCATCCTGGGGCTGCCCGAGCTCTTCGATTCAGACTCCGACGGCAACATCTACACCCGCGCTGCGCGCGATTTCGCCGACTGGCGCGAGAGCGGCATCCTTATTCAGGAAAACGAACCCTCGATCTTCGCCTATTCCCAGCGTTTTACTCCTCCCGGCACACCCGATACGCTTTTGGAACGCCGTGGCTTCATCGCGCTGGGTGAGCTTTATGACTACGCCCAGAAGGTCGTCTTTCGTCACGAACAAACCCTTTCCAAACCCAAGAGTGACCGGCTCAACCTGCTTCGGGCCACACGTGCCCACTTCGGCCAGATCTTCATGCTTTACTCTGACCCCGGTTTCAGCGCCGAACGCCTGCTGTTCGACTCGAGCGCTGCGCCCGACATCGAAGTGACCGACGAGTACGACGTCCTGCACCGCATCTGGCGTATCGACGACCCGAATACGATCAACCTCCTGACCACCGCTCTCGAGGATAAGAAGCTTATCATCGCCGACGGCCACCACAGGTATGAGACGGCCCTCAGCTATTCTCGTGAGCACGCGCCCACTGAGGCCGCCGGACCCACCGAGCGCAACTCATACTCTCTGCCGCAGCCGCTTTATCCCGAGGCCGCCGTCATGATGACCTTCGTCAACATGGATTCGGAAGGTCTGGTCATCCTTCCCACTCATCGCGTGGTGCACGGCCTGAAGAATTTCCTGCCATCGGATTTCCTCGACCGCGCCCAAACTTATTTCGAGATCGAAGTGCTCTCAATCGATGATCCCGCTGCACTCACCCGCCGCCTTGCATCTCTTCAGGACAAAACTGCCTTCATCGCCGTCACCTCCGCCGGGAAGCATCTGCTCGTAGCCAAACCTGAAGCTATCTGCCCCATTCTGAGCCATATCTCCGAACGTCAACGTCAACTCGATGTTGTGCAGCTCCATGCGCTCGTCCTTGAAAAGCTCCTCGGCATCACACCCGAGGCCATCCGCGAGCAAACCAACCTGCGCTATCGGCGCGATGTCGCAGAGGCCATCGATCAGGTTGCCGAGGGCGAGGCCGATGTCGCCTTTCTTATAAATCCGCTCACCCTCGATCAGCTCCGCGAAGTCGCCTTTGCCGGCGAGGTCCTGCCGCAGAAATCCACCGACTTCTTCCCCAAACTCCTCAGTGGTCTTGCCATCTATGCGTTGGACTGATGCGGCGTTCCGAAGCTGCCTGACCCTCGTCTTGCTCACGGTCCTGCTCATGTTTCCTCCGCTCACCGTGGGCCAGGCACAGCAACCTCCGCCGCCCACACCAGCTGTTTTGCCACAGGCTACGCCCGCACCGCCCGTTCCGGCAGCCACGTTGCCTAATGTCGCGCTGCGCTTTCTCGTCGTCCTCGACGCCGCGCACGGGGGAGACGACACCGGTGCCCGCATCACAGACCGCCTGCTTGAGAAGGACATCGCCCTCAGCCTCTCCGCCCGCTTGCGTTCCATGTTGTCCGCGCACGGCATCGGGGTCTTCACCACCCGCGATTCTGATGTGAATCCATCCGCCACCAGCCGTGCCGAGGCCGCCAACCGCAACTCCGCCGCAGCCTGCATCCTTATCCACGCCACCGCTACCGGCAGCGGAGTGCATCTTTATACCTCGTCGCTTGCGCCCACCCCCGTCACCCGCTTCATGCCCTGGCAAACGGCGCAATCGGGCTACGTCACGCAGAGCCTCAAGCTTTCGTCTGAAATCGACTCGGCGCTCGCGCACGCCGAAATCCCCGTCACGCTGGGCCGCACCTCGCTTCAACCCATGGACAGCTTTGCCTGCCCCGCTGTCGCCATTGAAATCGCCCCGCTTGCGGCAGGCGCAAGCACCAAAGCCAAACCGCTCACCGATACCGCGTACCAGCGGTCGATACTCGACGCCCTGACCGCCGCCATCGACGAGTGGCGCAACGACTGGAGACAGCAGCCGTGATTTCCCGCGCGCAACGCACTCTTTTCATCGGCATGCTGATCGCCGCCGTTACCATGGCCGCCATCCTCATCCGCCTGCGCGAACGCGCCCAGGATCGCCTGCACGTCGTCCAGGGCTCGGCCCCGCTTGTCGAGACAGTCGAGGCTCCCCCGGCGCCCGTATCGCTTCTTATTCCCAACGATGCCGACGGTTCGCTGGTCGAGAAACACCTCAACCTTCCTCTGCCTCACGACGATAGCGCCCGGGCCCGTGTCCTCCTTGAAACTCTGCTCGAGGCCTTCCACGATCCCCAATCCACGCACCCCATCGCCGGCGTCGGCAGTACAGGCCGCGCTGTACCCAGCATTGATGAAGTCTTCCTGATGCCCGTCCCGCACACCAAGGACACACCCGCCATCTCCGATAAGATGGCAGTCGTCAATTTCAGTGCTGCCTTTGCCCAGTCGCACCCCTCTGGCATTGAGCCCGAAACCCTTACCCTGCTCGCCATCATCGGAACGCTCCACGCCAACCTTCCCGCGATAACCCAGGTTCGCTTTCTGGTCGATGGCCATCAACGTGACACCCTCGCCGGGCATGCCGACCTCACCCGCGTCTATCTTGCATCGGCAAACACTGCCGCAGGTGGCCAATAGCATGAAGAGCGGGAACATGAACATCGGCGTCTTCGATTCCGGCTTTGGGGGGCTTACCGTCCTGCGCGCGCTCCTCGAACGCCTGCCCGGGGCGAACTATATCTATCTGGGAGACACCGCTCGCCTCCCTTACGGGGCGAAATCGCAAGCCACCGTCGCGCGCTACGCGGTCTCGAGCGCCCACTTCCTTGTGGAGCAGCAGGCCGACTACCTGGTCATCGCCTGCAACACTGCCTCCGCTCTTGCCCTGGACGCGATTCGTGACGCCGTCCCTGTGCCCGTCATCGGAGTTATCGAAACCGGAGCCAACGCCGCCCAGGCCGCCACCGAAACGGGCGACGTCCTCGTTATGGCCACCGCGGCCACCGTTGACAGCCACGCCTACTCCGCGGCCTGCCACGAGCGCGGCCTGCGCGCTATCGAAAAAGCCTGTCCGCTCCTGGTTCCGCTGGTTGAAGAAGGCTGGGTCGACCACCCTGTCACGGAAGAAGTCCTGCGCATCTACCTATCGGAACTGCTGGAGGAATCCGCCCAGGCTGCCATCCGTCCAGACACGCTCGTACTCGGCTGCACCCACTACCCGCTTTTGCGCACAAACATAGAGCGCGCTCTGCCCGCATCTATCCGCGTGATTGACTCAGCCGAAGCTACCGCCGCCCAGGTCGCGGCCGCCCTTTGCCTACCCAACAGCTCAGACAACCCGGACGGAAATCCGCACACCCGCCGCTTTTATGCCACCGACTCCGTGACAAAATTCCGAATATTGGGCACGCGCTTCCTCGGCCAAGCTATCGCTCATGTTGAGCTGATCGATTTGGGGGGCTGAAAATCGGCGGTGGCGTGGGTCTTAGTCAGTCAGAACCT
>Ga0206966_1223_pt2 | contig 10967 bp, 6 predicted proteins | sample Alteio_BWOrgHeat_23_FD_152970 | JGI IMG/M metagenome (GOLD analysis project Ga0206966, IMG submission 152970) | Enriched cells from forest soil in Barre Woods Harvard Forest LTER site, Petersham, Massachusetts, United States -... | ecosystem: Environmental > Terrestrial > Soil > Temperate forest > O...
TCCTGCGTTGTCTAAACCGGATGAACGATCTGATCGATGGCGCAAGGATTGTCGGCGACGTCATGTTAGACGGCGAAGACATTTATAAATCCGGTATCGATCCCGTTGAACTTCGAAAGGAAGTCGGAATGGTGTTCCAAAAGCCGAATCCTTTTCCGATGTCGATCTACGACAACATCACCTACGGTCCTAAGATTCACGGCATCCGAAACAAGGCCGATCTCGACCAGATTGTCGAAATTTCGCTGAAAAAGGCGGCGCTATGGGAGGAAGTCAAGGACAAGTTGAGGCAGTCTGGGCTCTCACTTTCCGGTGGTCAGCAACAACGGCTCTGCATCGCCAGAACTATGGCGGTCGATCCGAAAATCATTTTGATGGACGAACCCTGCTCTGCTCTAGATCCAATTGCTACCTCAAGGATCGAAGATCTCATTTTCGAACTTAAGCGCGACTATACGATTATCATCGTCACTCACAATATGCAGCAGGCGCAGCGTGCCAGCGACCACACGGCCTTCTTCTTGACCGGCCAACTCATTGAATACAACACGACTCAAAACATCTTTCTCTATCCTCAGAAAAAGCAGACTGAGGACTATATATCCGGCCGATTCGGCTAAGTCGAGTCTTCCCTCGTGTATGGTTACGCCATGAGGCGCCAAGCGGACGATCAAACCGGCTTATTCGCGGAAGCTGCCGGCAACCTGTCGGATGCCCCACTGGCTGCGCGCATGCGCCCTCGTTCGTTCGATGAGTTTTTCGGCCAACAGCATTTGGTAAGTCCCCAAGCCGCCTTTCGAAAGCTGGTCGAAGCCGACCGTCTGGGTTCCGTCATTCTTTGGGGTCCTCCTGGCGTTGGAAAGACGACGTTAGCCGAAATCGTTGCCGGCGTCACTTCCGCCAGCTTTGACCGAGTCAGCGCGGTATCTGCCGGTGTCGCAGATCTGAGAAAAATTGTCGAGAGCGCCCGCCATCGAAAGGCGATGGGACAACGGACGATACTGTTCATCGATGAGATCCATCGCTTCAACAAGGCCCAACAAGACGCCATCCTCCCCGTTGTCGAAGACGGCACGGTTCGACTAATCGGGGCGACGACGGAAAACCCATCGTTCGAGGTGAATTCGGCACTCCTTTCTCGTACCAGAGTTTACGTGCTCAACGCCCTCAGCGACGATGACATCGCCGCTGTGATCGAGCGCGCCGTTCACGACAAGCTACGTGGCCTCGGCGCCAAACCGATCGAATTCGAGGAGGAAGCCGATCGAGCGATCGTCAACTTGGCTAACGGGGATGCCAGATCAGCCCTGAACATGCTTGAAATGTGCGTGGCCGTCTCCGAAGCAAAGCAGGCCGTCCTGGGCGACATGCTTGTCGTCGATATGCAAACCGTATCGAGCGCCGTCCAACGGCGAGCCGTTCTTTATGACAAGAACGGTGAAATGCACTTCGATTTGATATCGGCTCTCCATAAGAGCGTCCGAGGCAGCGATGTAGATGCCTCCCTCTATTGGCTTGCAAGGATGCTCGATGGAGGCGAAGACCCGCTCTACCTCGCAAGGCGGATTGTGAGGATGGCTACCGAGGATATCGGACTCGCAGACCCACTGGCCCTTCAGCTAACCATGGCCGCACAGCAGGCAGTGCATTTTATTGGAATGCCGGAAGGCGCGCTTGCATTGGCCGAAGCCGTTGCGTATCTTGCTGCCGCCCCAAAGAGCAACGCCGTTTATGTCGCATGGAGCGCGATTCGGGAGGACCTTGAGAAGACACGAAACGATCCCGTTCCCATTCACCTTCGAAACGCGCCCACAAACCTTATGAAGAAGCTTGGGTACGGAAAAGGATATAAGTATGCCCACGACTTTGAAGGCGGCTATGTTGAGCAGCAGAACCTGCCGGGTGCCTTAGTCGGTCGAAAGTATTACATCCCGACAGATCGGGGCTACGAAATCAAAATGAGACAAAGGCTGGAATTAAGAGACAAGATCATCGGTAAGGAAGAGTAGCGCCTGTGGGCGAGTCGGATGAAATAGAGTAGACCGAACGCCCAACGCCAATCCGTCAAGTACACTCAAGTTAAGAATGCCTACAAACGACCAGCTAATCAAAGCTGTGCAGGTTGCTACTCGCAAGCTCGCGAGCAGCGGCAACTTTGACCTGCTTATGAAAGATGTGTTGGCAATCTGTGTCGAGGCAGCAGGGGCAACCGGGGGCACGATCTACCTCCACGAGCCATCAAGTCACCGGCTTCGCTTTCAGCATGTTCTCCCCGAAAGAATCGCGGGCCTCCTTCCGTTCCGCGACATCGCGGACGATTTTGGAATGTCGGGGACGGCGTTTCAAACCCGTCAAACCGTAACGAGATCGTTTGACCCTAAACCTGAAAGCGATTGGAATCCGTTCGAAAAGGCCACCGGCGTCCCTGTTCTCAGCATGGTGGCGACGCCGTTGATGATGGAAGACGAAACGCCGATTGGAGTCGTGCAGCTTCTCAATAAGATCGATGGGAATTTCAACGAGACCGACGCCGACGTGCTCGATATTATCGCGGCTGTCGCGACGATGGCTTATATGAACTATCGTCTCAACGAAGAGAGCGCCCGGGCATCGACGCTGCTCGGAATGGGCAAGGTCAGCCACGACATTGGCAACCTCGCCGCAAGTCTCTATGCGACCTTGAGCTTCAGCGACATGGCGATGCAAGGTCTGCAAGAACAGCTCAATCTGCAAGAGCAGAACGAGTCTGTGAGGATGTATATCGGAACTCTCGAACCAATGTTCGGAGACCTAAAGAGTTCCGTCGATCGGATCGTCGGGTACTCCCGGCTTGTTTCGGATATTTCGGCTGGACGAGAACTTCGGCCGAACAAAAAGATCGCCCCTCTCGCAACCGTGATCGAAACAAGCGCCGCCTATCTGAGCACCGAAGCAAGGGTTAGCCATGTCGCTTTGAAGTATGAGATCCAAGAAGACGCGCCAAACACCCTCCACGATGAGCTGTACATCTTCCGAATGGTTCAAAATCTGGTCGGCAACGCTATCAAAGCCGTCAAGGAAACGATTCCCGACGATTGGAGACGTTTTAACGTCGACGACGATATGGAAGACGATCCTCCCGTTTTTGGCGAGGTTTCAGTCCGGTATTGGTTTAAGAACGGCCAGCATACGATTGAGGTCAATGACACCGGCCCCGGAATGACCTTGGAGACTGCCGAGCGAATTCTTGCCGGCAACGCCCGAAGTCAATGGGATAAGGCCAGCGGATCCGGCTGGGGACTGAAGATCGTTTTGGAGCTTGCGAGCACCCATGATGCAAAGGTCAGCATCGATAGCGAACTAGGCGTAGGTTCGACGTTTCGACTCACCATGCCTCACTGCGGCGATTAGCAGGAACCGGACTGCCTCACAACGCGTTGAAAAGGGGGCTGCCATAATTGGGGACCTTCAAAGATATGAGCAAAAAATCGCGTCCGAACTCAGGCGCCGGCAAGTTTCTCCGCAGAGCCGGCTACGGACTCTTTCTCCTTCTTGTGCTCGCGGTCGGCTCAACCGCCGGCTGGCTGAGCCAGAGCGAAGTTGTGACGCATATGGTGAAGATGGGTTTCAATCCTCGAGCCCCTCAAGACACGTTTAAGGCCAACACGGTCACTCTTTTGATTCTCGGATGCGACGAGGACCTCTCGACGGGTGGGAAACGCGTGCTAAAGAAGCAAGCTCGGTCCGATATGATGCTGATCGCCAAGCTTGATTTCGACCACAATATGGTTACCGGCGTCTCGATTCCGCGCGATACCCGATGTAAGCTGCCAGGCTATCGCGCTCAGAAAATCAATGCCTATCACAATATCGCGAAGAAAGGTCATGAGGCTGAGCTCACGCAGCAAGCCGTTGAGTTTCTTCTTCCCGGTGTCAAAATCGATCGAGTCGTAACCCTAGATTTCGACCATTTCCAAAACCTTGTCGATATGGTAGGCGGAGTGCCGATCACGATCGCCACCAGCATGAACTACGACGATAACGCCGGTAATCTCCATATTCACTTGATGAAAGGGGCGCGAGTTTTAAACGGCTATGACTCCATGGCATTTGTTCGGTTTCGGCATGCCGACAGCGATCTTGTTCGGGAGGAGAGGCAGAAGCAGTTCCTGCTCGCCTTTAAGCAGCGAGCCATGAAGGATTGGCTTAAGGTTCCTCAGCTTGTTAACGAAGGTCAAGAAGTCCTTGGCGGCGCGCTGACGACCGATGAAATCGCCTCCATCGCACTTTTCGCGCGGCAGGTGCCTTCCCAAAACATTCAATGGGGCCAGATCCCGGTCAAAGACACTCACGACCACACTTACGACTTTCTCGTCGACGAAAATAAGCTGGACTCCGTGCTCACTCAGTATCGGCTCATCGACACTCACGACAGCGCCGCTTCGATTGCCGGTGGTTCAAATTGAGCATGGACGGGACATATGATCCGTTGGCCCCGGAAGGCGCTGCACCGGGAAGATCGGCCTATGTTAGCAAAAAGGACGTCAAGGTGGTGGCAATCGCCCTCGTCTTCCTTGCCGTGCTGATGTATCCGGTCATTCGTATCCTTGTGCGGCGAAGCGAAAAAGCCCGCTGCATCAACAACATGAAGGGGATCATGGATGCGATCAACCAATACGCAATCCAAAACGACGACAAGTTCCCTCCCCTATACGATACTGGCTCGGCGGATGAACCGGCGTTACAGGCGTCCGGCGCCCCTTACACGTGGGCTAGCGACCTTCAGGAATACATGAGTCCGAGGGTGAGCTTCAAGTGCCCGTCCGTGGATCCGGAAGAAGTCACGTTCTCGCAAGACTCGCGCACCGAGAAGGGCAAGTTTGCGCTTACATATGGCATGTTTGCACCGCTCAGTTCGTTCAATCGGTCGTTAGTAGAAGATCCCGATGAAGCCATTTTGATTGGTGAAACGAGTAATCGGGGATCGGACAACACCTACGATCCAAAGCCCTTCGTCGATTCTGCCGGTCATTTCATGCCGTATGACGGAATGTCTATCGGCTGGGATAACGATAACTTTGACGGAAACGAAGCGACGAAATACGTTACTCGCCTCGCTTTTCCCGACTCCGCCGGTCCGGTATTCAAAAAGGAAGGCCTCGGTCGCCACGACGAGGGAACCTTTGTTTTAACCGTCACCGGACACCTTCGAACGGTAAAACCCAACATTGCCGAAGTCAGTCGCCGGTACGGCAATCTGTACGGCAATTGGCCGATGCCTCTCACCGCGAAGCGGCATAGATAGTTTCCCTCTTTGTGCTCGCGAGCAACCACCCGCTTGGGTTCATCCCTCAGAAGGGGTTTTGCCTCCGAGAGCCCCTAGGGTGCGCTCCCCCGCGCGGGTGTGTTCTTTTCCGGATTGAAGCGAAGCTAAGGTAAAACCTTGGGCATGGACCTTGTGCCGTTTGGCGGATGGGAGCGCAATGCTCGAATTGTTTGCAATGACGTTGAGATGATTGTGACCCTGGAAGTCGGTCCACGCGTCATCTCTTTTGGGTTTTCAGGCGGTCCGAACATGTTTGCCGTTCACGAAGCGGATGCGGGCAAATCAGGCGGCGACCAATTCCATTCCTACGGCGGCCATCGACTCTGGATCGCGCCGGAAGAGCCCCTGCGAACGCTTCGGCCGGATAACGATCCGGTGGAGTACACCGTGGATGGCGAGGAGTATGTGTTCACTTCTCCGCCGGACGAATATCATACGCAAAAGCAGATCCGCATTATATCGGACCCAGCGAATAGCCGGTTCGTCTTGGTGCACCGAGTTTATAACCATGGCGCTTATCCGATCGAACTCTCAGCCTGGGCGCCAACTCAGTGCAGCGGCGGGGTCGTCCTGTTCCCACAAGCCCCCTTCGAGTCGCATAGCGACAGGCTGCTTCCGACCCGACCCATCGTGATGTGGGGATACACGAAGCTCCAGGACTCCAGATGGACTTGGGGCGATCATGTGGTCCGCCTTAGGCATGATTCGAGCTTGGGACCTCAAAAGATTGGCGCTCTCGTAGAGCAAGGATATGCGGCGTGCGTCAACGGCGGCAACATGTTTCTAAAGCGGTTTCCGTATACTCCGGGAGCGACCTACCCTGACTTCAACAGCAACTTCGAAACCTTCACTCGCCAAGACATGCTGGAGATCGAAACCCTCGGCCCGATGGTGACCGTCGGATGCGGCGATTACGTCGAGCACCAAGAAACCTGGTACCTCCTAAAAGACCAAACCATCCCCGAAGACGACGCCACCTGCGGAGCCTGGTTCGCCGATATCGCCGAGAGGCATCCTCTCACGTAGCGCGCTTCGCGCGAGTGCTGAGTGCTGAGTGACCGGAGAAGAACCGGGCTCAGCGGCATTCCATCTAGTTTCCTAAGATCCTTGCTGTGCCCGGCGCGTAGCGCCCCACTCCAAAGCGCATTTTCCTCTCAGCACTGGCCACTTTGCACTCAGCACCCACGCGAAGCGCGCTAAAAACGATACTGATAATTCAGCCGGAAGGTGTTATTGTTGGAATAGCTTCCGACAGGGACGGAGTGCTCGTAGCTGAGGTTGCCGACGAAGAGGCTGAGAGTTTGGTTCTTGCCTGGCCTCTGGTCGAATTGCAGGCTGTAGCGTTGAGTTTTGCGCCAGAGATTGGTTTGGTTCGCCGCTTCTAAGCCGTAGAACAGCGAAACGGGCGATCCGATCTTGTCGAACAGCTTTGCGGTGACGCCTGCCGTTTGCGATGCGGAGTTGGTCTGATCGTTAATCAGCTCTTGGAACTGCCCGCCAACCGTCAGGTTCGGATTCTGCTTGTAATCTAAATTCCACTTGTCGCTTCGAGATGCCTGCGGGATAGAGCCGAGGATCGCCCCCGGGTTGGCAATGTCGGGGTTCGTTTGGAGAAGGTTGACCAGGGTTAAATTCTTGGCGGGTCGGAACGTCAAATTGTAATCGCGGATGATGATCGTCGAGTTATCTGGCATCGTTCTGTCCCGGTAGGAAATACCGGCCGATATGAGCTTCTTTTCGGAAGGGTCCGTTTGGAGCTTTACCGTTCGATCGATAGCCCGGTTGCCGGTTGGATCCATTTGGCTCTTGTATTCATAACCAAACAAATACGTTCCAACGCGTCCCTGGCCGCTCACAAGCTTATTCTCGTGAATGACCTTTGAGTAGTCGGAGCCGGAGTCCAGGTTGACGGTGATCTTGCCATCTTGGAAGGAGCCGTAGTTCAGCGGCTTGACCGTGGTAACCGCGATATTTCCGTTCGACTGCGTCCGGTCGCTTTGAGCCCATTGGCTTTCGTTGTAGGCTCCCGCCAGCATAAGGTTGCCCACTTGGCCAGCTTGCACGGAATTGGCAGGTTGGCCGGCGGCAGGAGCTTTACCGAGTGTCAGCGACTGGTTGGTAGTATCCAGCGAGCCGTCCGGCATGATCTGTTTGGCATAGCCATAACTGAGTTTTACGCCGTTGCCCAGGTCGTACCAAAAGCCATAGTTCTTATGGCTCTCATCGTTAGTGCCGGTGCGGTTGACCTCGGTATCGGTGACGCTGACGCCCGCCCGCTTGTTGATGTCCTGGCTGACCGTGTTCGAATTGATATTTTCGACAACGCCGTTCTCGTAGGTTGTATGCGTTTGTTCGGTCTTGAAAGTCGTCGAGCCCGTGATCTTAGCCTGATAACCGATATATTGCAGATGGTTGTCGAGCAGGTTCTGCCGGTTGCCATCGTATTCATCTCGCTCGTCGAGAACCTTGAGGATCCCGTACTTACCCATATCTCGGGTAAGCGACATCTTTTCGACGACGCTCGAAAAAATGGTGCTCATGGGATCGTTGTTGTGCTGCTCTAAGTCGGTGATATTGACATTCGTGTACTTATCGAGCTGCGCGTTGAGGATCGTATTTCTCGTCGTCCAAGTTTGTTTTCTTTGCGGATCGTACTGCTCTTCGTCGAAGGTATCCAGCGTCGAGCCTGGGCGAATCACCCACTTCGCCTTGATGTCCATTTCGTTGTAGCCTTGCAACGTTTGGAGGAGATTCTTTTCCGGGTCCACCAAACTCGGGCCGTCTTCGAAGCCTTGTGACACCGACCGCGAACCAGCCACGATATTCAGCTTGTTCGGATCGTCATAAGCCACCGTCGATCGGCGAGCGCTTCCCGTCGGTGTGGTCAAATCCATTCCGGTAGCCTCTAGCTTCCGCGTACCGTTTATGAGAATTAAGTCCGCATCCTCGCGGTTCAGACCCTGCAAGGTTCCAAGCCGCAGTTTCTCGAAATCCATCATGTTGGTGATTTCGTTAAAGCGGAGACCCAGATCTTCCTTTCGGTAGGTGAGGATGGCATTCTTGCTGGCCGCCGAAAATGCGTCGACGCTTGCCTTATCTTCCTGCCCCTTAATGTCGAGGGCACTCGCGTTGATCTTCCAGCCGGGAAGCGCGTCGGTCATGAATCCGTTGTACTTTCGATCAATACCGACTTGAGACATAAACTCGCCGCGGTCACCCGCCGTCGGTTTGATGTCATACGCATACATATTAGCAATCGACCTGACGTTCGCATCCACTTCGGCATCGGACATCGCGCCCATCGACGCCCATCCTGTTCCGGCGTTGCGCTCGACGTGCTGAAGATTCCAAGAACGGCTGCCAATCGCGGCATCCTCCGCTTTGAAGTTGCCAACTGGCGAAGATAACATCGTCTGGTTGAAACTGAACGGCAAGTTCGTGCCAAGCAGGCTGGCTTGAAGGCCCATCCACTGTCTTTTGATTCCGGCTTCTCTTCCGTACTCCGCTTGCTCCGGGGCCAACAGATTCGATAGCCTCGTAAACCCACCGTCGACGCTCTCATCGCCGATATTGAAACGAAGTTTGCTGGTATTGATCGCCCAAGCGTTTTGGTGAATCGACGTATGTTCCAGATCGTCCGAGATTTTTGAACCCGTATAGCTGATCTTTCCAAACTGCTCGGCCCAGTTGAAGTTCAGGACGGATCGAGACATTCCCGTTTCATTGCGAAGCTGATCCTTGTTCGAATTGCTTAAGTCGCTAAATCGGTTGAACGTCTCGCCGACCTGCTGGGCGGAGTAGTTGAGCCCGAAACCGCCGTTTTGGACACCGTACGATCGCCAGTAGATGCCGGTGTATCCGTCCGACACGTCGTGGTAGGAATTACTAAGCGTGAAGCATCCCAGCTTGGCGCGATCGATGTCGTACCCGAATCGAGTCAGACCTCGCTCCGAATACAGCCGACTCGCGGTGGCGGCATCCACTCCGGATAAGCCGGAGTAGCCGTTGAAGTTCCGGCTGACATCCTGGTAGTCCATATGAGCTGATCCACCCAGGAAGGAGGAGTCGTCAAAATTCTGGAGGATCAGCTGAGAGTTGCCGGCTCGGAAATTGGTTGGACTCCGAGGCACGTTCATGTCCATCGTCATGCCCGCCGTGTCCTGCTCTTGCTGACGATCGCCAACCAAATAGAGGCCGTTCAGCGTCATCCCTTGGCCAAGCTTAAAGGTGTTGTTGAAGCCAAACACGTTGTTCGACATCACGCTGCCGTTTGAGGCTCGTTCAGTCACGCCGATCCCACTCAGAAAATTCAGCGATCCCGGAGCAACCGCGTACGTGTAGGCCGAAAGCGCGGAGAATTGAGTAAATCCGGGAGGCGCCGCCGGACCAGGTTTGTATCTATAGGAAACCGTTAGCTGCTGTCCAGCCGATTGAGCGACTTTCAAATACACCACGCCGACGGCGTAGTCCATCAGATAGTCGGACAGCGGCATCAATGTGATCCCGTTGAGCTGAACTTGCTCGGAATTCGGGATGACGTTTCCGTAACGGAGAGGGGCGCCTGGACCGATAGCTCCGAGAGTGATAATATCGAACGTCGGAAGGCCACCCACCTCAGCCGGCTTGTCGGCGCCGGGGGGAGAGAAAATCAAAGACGTCGGCGGCGGAGTCGTTGGCGCTTGAGGTGCAGAGGTTTGAGATGCGGGCGTCTGAGCGGATACCGAAATCGGTATCACTCCTAAAACGATCGCCCCTATCAACCCCTTCTTGAGCCTTCCCATGGCCTAACTTGGGGCGCAGTAACCCCAGTAAACATGATAGATCATTTCGGACCCATCCTGAGCCCTTTGGCGCATCTCACACATCCTTATGCTCGACCCGCGCCCTACCCTCCTCAGTATAGTACGAAGTCAGACGTCCGTCGAGTGCCCAGGTTTCAACGAATCGCATGGGGCAGGAGGTGAGGCTCCGGTTCCCCCTCGCCCATTTGGTTCGTAATGGGAGAGGGGGGAAGGGGGGTGAGGGCAAGCAGCCGTTCAAATTCCACCAAAACAGCTTCGAATTCCGTTACCGTCGAGCACCGCGTCAGCCGATCCCGAACTTGGGATGCGCCGACTTCGCCCTTGATATAGAGGGGGATTTGCCCGCGCAACGATCGGCACGCACGAAGCTCGGCATCGGCGAACTCCGGTGTGAGACGAGCCTCTTCGAAAGTTGAAACATCGGTTTCGCAGGCAACCATCTTCCGGAGGTGCTCCAAGGCAACTGCTATACGATCCGCCAAAGTCGGTTCGGGAGGAATCGCTTCCCCAATCATTGCGCATCGAATCCTCGCCAACGCCCACGGGTTCGAGATTGCGGCACGGCCTACCATGACTCCGTCGCAACCCGTTTCTTTCAGCATTCGAAGGGCGTCTTCCGGCTTCTTTACATCTCCGTTGCCGATAAGGGGAACGCGAACAGCTTTTCGAAGCTGTTCGATTAGTCGCCAGTCCGCTTCCCCTTCGAATCCTTGCTTGGCAAACCGAGCGTGAAGGGTGAGCATTTGGGCGCCCGCGCCTTCAAATCGTTGCGCCAATTCCGGCGCTGCAAAGAGGGAAAAATCCCACCCGGCACGGACCTTGACGGTCACGGGAACTTTGACCGCGTTCACGACGCTGCG
>Ga0206966_1146_pt1 | contig 10902 bp, 14 predicted proteins | sample Alteio_BWOrgHeat_23_FD_152970 | JGI IMG/M metagenome (GOLD analysis project Ga0206966, IMG submission 152970) | Enriched cells from forest soil in Barre Woods Harvard Forest LTER site, Petersham, Massachusetts, United States -... | ecosystem: Environmental > Terrestrial > Soil > Temperate forest >...
GCTGCCGGCAAAGCCGCGGCTACCGCTGCCATTGTCCAGGTTGAAGCCGGGAAGACGGGCGACCATGTCGTTGGCGGTGGCGGGATGGGCGTCGGCGAAAAAGGAAACCGGATAGGTGGAGACGCTTTCGGAATCGACTGCCCAGGCCGGCGAGACGGCTAACAGGCTGGCAGTAATCCAAGCAATCCCTGATCTTTTCGACATGTTCCCGCCTGTTTTCTTCATTTGACGTCGGTACTGAGTAATGTATAGTACCATATATTGCTCAGTAGTGGAAAAATTGCAAATCCACCGGACAAACAGGAAAAGGCAATCAACATGCGATTCAGAACGGCAGCGGCGCTGAGCGCCATTTCGGTTTTTCTGGTTCTGGCTCCTGCCGCCCAGGCGCAGCCTGACTGGTTGAGCGGCTTCAAGGCGCAGGCGCCGGCCGTGAATCAGTCCGGGCACCGCGAATGGGTCTGGCAAGGCAAGGACAGCCTGCGCTATGGCGGTTTCGGCCATGTGCGCTACGAACCGGGCGGCACGCCGCGCATCATCGTTACCGGCGATCCGGAAGAGGTCGCGAACATCGAAGTGTCCGGCGGCGTCATTCGCCGGCGCGACACGCCGGGCTTCAACTTCAATTTCAGGCGCAACGATCCGAAGCTGGAAGTCCTGGTCCAGGGCGTGACGCTGAACAATTTCGATCTGGCCGAAGCGGCAGCATGGATCTGGGCCGGTTGCAGCGCGACACGCTCGATCTGCGGGTGCATGGCAGCGGCACACTCAACGCGCAAGGCCAAGCAAAACGCCTTACCCTGCAAGTCGACGGCTCCGGCCACGCCAATCTGGATCAGATGAGCGCCGGGGCGGCCGACATCACCGTCACCGGCAGCGGTTCGCTCACCACGGGCGCCATCGGCGAAGGCGCCAGCATCCGCATCACCGGCAGCGGCAAGGCCAAGGTCGGCGATGTTGGAAAGAAGGCGGACATTCGCATCACGGGCAGCGGCGATGCCATCCTGGGACGGGTGGACGATGTGACCGCCAGGGTCACGGGTTCCGGTACTGCGCGGCTGGTGTCACAGCCGCAGCATTCGGACTACAGCATCATGGGCTCCGGCAAGGTCGTGATGGTGGGAGCGGACGGCAAGATCACGGAACTGGCGGGCAAAGATCTGGAACGCGCCCGGCATGAACGCGAACGTGAAGCCGCGCGGGCCGAACGGGACCGCGAACGCGAACGTGAACGGGCCCAGCGCGACCGCGACCGGAACTGACGGAAAAGCGCATTGGCAGACAGCACACATATCCAACTCAAGAAGGGAATCCTGGAACTGTGTGTGCTGACCCTGCTCGCCGAGAAGGACAGTTATGGCTACCAGATCACCAGCCGGCTGTCGGACGCGATCGGAATGGCGGAAGGCACGGTCTATCCGCTTCTGCGCAAGATGCAGAAGGATGAGCTGGTGGACACCTATCTGACCGACTCCGCCTCCGGTCCGCCGCGCCGCTATTTCAAGCTGACCAAGGCCGGGCATCGCGCCCTGGCGGCCAAGCGCGCCGAGTGGAAGGCGTTCAAGGCCGCCCTGGTCGATATTCTGGGGGATGATGAATGAGCCGCGCGCTCTTCATAGTGAAACTGAAAGAGGGGCTGGCGGGACTGCCGCAGTCGGAGATCGATGAGATCGCCTCGGATTATGAGTTTCATTTCGCCGAAGCCGCCGCCGCCGGGCAGTCCGAGGACGACATTGTGGCTCGGCTGGGCGATCCGACGCGGCTGGCGCGGGAATTGCGCGGCGGCACGGAGCAGCGCCATCCCGCGGAAGAAGAATTGACGCCGGAAGCGCCGGTGACAATTTCATCCGGCACGTCCACGAGGGGCCGGTTGGGATTGCTGCTGGCGCTTTTGGCGATGTTCGGCATGGGCGCGGCGGCCTATTATATCGCCGGGCGCGCGCCTGCGCCTGTCGTGAATGCCCCGGCCGCACCGTCGCGGCAGACCATCGCTGCGACGGGCGCCCGGATCATGATTTCCGGCGGCCAGGTGGTGGATCTGGGCACTATCGCGCAGGAGCGCATCGAGATTGTGCTCGATGGCGCCGGCGCCGTCACCGCCAGGGGCCGGGTGAAGGAACTGACCCTGCACATCGATGGCAGCGGCAGCGCCGACTTCGGCGCCCTGCAAGCCGATATCGTGCATGTCGATCTTAGCGGCACCGGCAATGCCGAAGTATGGGGCGCGCTGATGGCTGATATCACCATCCTGGGTTCGGGTACGGTTCGCCTGAAGGAAAAGCCCAAGGCGCTCACGCAATCCGTTACTGGCTCGGGCAAGGTCATTCTTCCAAATTAGTTTGCGCAAGGTGGACGGCGAGCCTTCGGGTCGTCAGAGCAACGCCAAGCAATGCAGGGAAATATAAGAGGCTTGAACTTGGCCTATCCAATGTCCGCTTTGCGCCAATAGCGGACATTCCTGATTTCCGTGGCCTAAACGCTAAATGGAAATATAGCATTCATGGCAGCCCTCATAGGGAATTCCATCGGCTGGGTTTATGCGCAAGGTGAACTCTGCACAGGTGTCACTGCCTGTGAAGCCGCCAGTTACAAACCAGATCGGATTTACGGGTGTGTGTTCGTCGGCCCATACCACGTGAGCTTCCCATGGCTTGCTTAGGCTTGCTTCATACCGAGTGAGGAGGTCTCCAAAGGCGCCCTTTGCGCCCGGCGCCGGTTTGCAAACATCTAAGGCCAAGCGGATTGCGGTCGCGGCATCCCAAATCACAGAGCCCGGTGGAGGCAGTTTTGGGGGTGTAGAATTGACGGCGTAGATTTCCGACTGGCGCAGCGTGCAAGCGCTTGGCAATAACGCGAGAAAAACAAATACCAGTCTCAGCTGAGATATTCTCATGCGTTCCGCGCCATTGTGCTACTTAACGCAGCATACTGCGGAAGAAAGTCCACGATGCATATGTCTGCTTTGGGTCAAAAGCGGACATACGATAATCCAAATTGTCGCTAGCGTGCCGATGGGCCTCGCGCACCCTCGAACCAAACCCCGCATAAATGCACATTATGAGATGTCGCCAGGGTGAGGTGATAAATTCGGCGCCCTAGAGGCCCAGCGTCACCGTGCTTTTTCCGCGCGCGGTCAAGACGGCGAGGAAGCCGTCCTTGGTCCAGGTAAATTGTGGATCCCCCATTGTTTCAAGCTTGGCGGAAATGACGACGTCGCGCCCCTCCGGCTTGGCAAGGACGGCCGTGATTTGCTGCTGCAGCTGATCCATGCGGTCCGCCAAAGGGAAAACCAGGTGCGATTGCAGAGCGCTGACGAAGTCATCACCTGCCAGTGCGTGCACGGCCTGGAACATCCGATCAGCGCTGGCAATATCATAGCGCAGGTTTGTGACCTGAATGGTTTTTTTGACGGCGTCGAAGGCCGGTCTTCCGCGCAGATAGATCCGGGCGCAAGACGCAAACCAGCCGAACGGATCCCAATTCGGGTCCGCGCAAAACCTCGTGGAAACGACGATGTCGTCTTTAGAAGGCAAAATTGCCAGTTCAGAAAATTTAAGCGTCAGCCCCGCAACGTTTGGCGGCCTCTTTGCAAGAGAGGCCAGGGCGAGCCTTGCTGCATCGTCATAGGAAAGCAGCACAGGCACGGCAAAGGAAAAATCGTTGGAGGGACTTTCATTGGTATCGGCCGGAGGGAGCGGCGTGGGAGGATTGTCCGGAGGCGTTTCCTGCACGGCAACATGGGCCTCGGCCGCCAAACCCATGGAGATGGTGACGGCGCCACCACGAACCAGCGGTTGAGAAACTATCAGCTGCTTCGGCCGCAGGACGAGCCAGGCCACCGGCGACTTGGCAACTCTGATTGGCTTGAACGCCGCCGTCCAGAACTTCGCGATGGTGGCATTCAGCGGCAGTCGACCGATTTGCCGGTCGAGAGAACGCCAAAGAGGTTGGGACAGAGCAGCCTGATTGTGGTTCCAGAGCGAAGTGACATTGGTGACGATCGGGCCCAGCCGCAAATGTCCGTCATCGAGATCGACAGTACCGCCGGTCTTTGCATGCAACTGCATATCGGGCGAGATATTGAGATCGGCATGCGCCGACACCATGCCGCGTCCCTCAGCTTGCCCATTCAGGAACGATAGCAAGCCCTTGCTCGTCAATTTAGCATGGGTCGTGAACGGCATGGTGATGTGCAAAAGGCCATCATCGGCACTGACCATAGCCGGACCGCTGCGCACAGCCTTCAGATTCAGCCGGCATTGCGTGAAACCGCAATTTACAGGCTGGTCCCGCAAATCCGCGATTTGATATTCGGTCATGTTATCGAGCAGCCGAGTCAGTTTCTCAGCGGGCACGGTCAGGGTCGCGACAAACGTGGAAATGGGTATCGAAGGAGCCGTCGGGGCCGGCGTACGGACTGGCGGGGCCGCTTCGTGTCCGCAACCGGCTAAAATGACCAAACTCAGCAAGATCGGTTGAAAACGAACGCGCATGAGGGACCCGAGCAAAGCCAAAGAGCGACTCTAACGCTTGTCCAAGACCTGGAAACCCCATGAATCTGGGCCGCAGTCAATGTCCGCTTTGGGTCAGAAGCGGTCGTTCCCACGCCTCTAGGGAGCGGCCCGAATACCAGGGACTGCCAATGTCCGCTTTGCGCAATAAGGGCGCACCTGTCGGCCGAGCAAATCAATGGAGTTGAAAGGGCGGCCAATAAGCTGCGGCGCCACCAAGCTGTGGATGCTTTTGGGCATAAAGCAGGTTTCCCCAAGACCCGTCAGCCCATCGTCACTGACAACACGCAGCCAGAGGATATTGGGGAGTTCCTCCACCCGGATGGTTTCCAGGGCGTAAATTGTATCTACAGCGCTATCCCAGGCCTTCTACATGAAGAGCATGGCTGATTTTTGACCCAATATGGCACACCCCCCGCCGTCTATTTGGATAATGCCGACGTATACCTTCCTGAAAGCCCGGACCTATATCCTTGCACCCCTTGGGGACAAAAATGGGTTCATCCAATTCCGCATCAAGGGTTTCGCCGTCCGCAGACGCCGATGCGGGCGAACTGGAGCGCCTTTTCTTCCGGCATTCCAAAGACGGAATGCTGCTGGTGCGCGTGGTCCGTGGCGAGGACGGTTCCGAGCGCTTTGTCCTTCAGGCCGAGAACCCGGCGGCCAAGGAACGTCTGAACAGCCTCGGCCAGACCGGCGACTTCCACAGCCGTGACATAGAGGCGGTATTTCCCGCGTGGCTGCATAAACATGCCCTGATCCATTATCGTGCCTGCGTCTCTTCGCGCGAAGTCCGTCGCTATGAAATCCAGCAGCCAAACGGGGGCATGACGCACGAATCCATTGCCACGCCTGTTATCGGCGCCGACGGCAAGACCGTGGACTACATCATAGTGGTCATGCGTGATATCGCCGATCGCGTCATCCAGGAGAGAAAGCTGAACAGCGCGCTGGCCAAGGCGGAAGAGGCAAACCGCAGCAAAACAGAATTCTTTGCGTCCATGAGTCACGAACTGCGGACCCCACTCAACGCCATCTTGGGCTTTTCGGAACTGATGGAGAGCGGTATTGGCGGTGCCCTGAATGAACGTCACCGCCAGTATATAGAATATATTCGGGGGAGTGGTCAGCACCTGTTGCGCATCATTTCCGACATTCTGGACCTGTCGAAAATTGAAGCCGGGCACTTCAAGTTGCACGAAGCAATGGTATCCGTTGCGGAGCTGGGCCAGGACTGCGTCCAGATGGTACACGAACGCGCGCACCGTAAATCGCTAAGCCTTGAATTGATCGTTGCACCAGGCATGCCGCAGATGACGGCTGATCCGGTACGCATCAAGCAAATTCTGCTGAATCTGTTATCGAATGCCATCAAATTCACCGAAAAGGGCGGCATCATTCTCCGAATGTCGTTTGAGCCGGAGACTGGCTTCGTTCTGTCCGTGACCGATACCGGCAGGGGCATGGCAATGGACGAGCTAGAGACGGCTATGGAGCTCTTCGGGCAGGTGGAAGACGCCTACACCCGCAACGCGGAAGGCACGGGCCTTGGTCTGCCAATCACACGGCATCTGGCTGAGTTGCATGGAGGCATTCTGACGCTCACCAGCCGCAAAGAACTCGGCACCTGTGCGACCGTGACCCTTCCAGCCTCCAGGGCTTTCCTGACGGACCGGAAAAACGGCACCGTCTGCTGACGGCAACTTGATCGCCGACTTACAGTGGTTATGCTTGCTCCGTCGTGTGAATCGGTACGGGGGCTATGCAGAACGGCCGCATCCAGCAGGAGATAGCCAAGCTTTGGGCCCAGTCCCTGGGCGTGAAAACCGTGGCGCCGGACGACAGTTTTTTCGCGCTTGGCGGCCATTCGTTGCTGGGCGTCAAACTCACCGCCGCCGTGCAGCAGAAACTGGGGCTGGACGTGGAACTGTCGCTAACGGACCTTCTGGAGCATCCCACCCTGGCGGAATTTTCCGAGCATGTCGCGGCCCTGGCCGCGGGCGACGACTCCGGAACGATCTAGGGCGCGGGAACCGCGACGACCGTCACGACAATTCCCTTTTCGGCAAGGAACCGCCCCGCCGCCCGAACCGGCCTGGCGCCATCGTCATTCTCCACCGCGAACCCACCCTCCTCTAGTGCGACACGCAACCCGCGGAATGACGGAGGTCCAGAGGCGCCTTGCAACGCCTTATAATAGGCCTCCTTGGCGCTGAAGAGGACGGTCGCCATACGCTCCCAAGCGTTACCGTCCAGTCTCGCCAGCGCCTCCATTTCCTCGGATACGAATAGTTTGCCGGCAATTTCACGAGTCACGCGGCCGATACGTTCGGCGTCGATGCCCAAATGCCGGAAATGCTCCCGGCGCGCCACAACAGCGGCGGCATAGCCATCGGTGTGGGATATGCTGCCAATGAACCCTTCGGGCCATTGCGGCGCCCCTCGCTCGCCGACCGGAACGTCGCATGCCTCCACGCCCAGTTGTGCGAGAGCCCTGCGGACGCAATCGCGGCCAAGCGCGAATTCCCGCTGCCGCCGGCGGCAGGCTCGTTGTACAGGGATCGCTTCACCGCCTTGCAACGAGACAGGCTGGCCTAGATTCTGGATTTCGGCGGCGCCGCTTCCCACCGGGGCGAGACGCTGAACCATCCCCTCATCGCCATCGCTCAGCATGGAACCAATTCGCGATACATCCGGAACAATGTCTCGGTGAAGGCTTCCTGCTCGGACGGGCTGACTACGCCTTCAAAATAATGCAGTGACACATCCGCCTTGGGACCATAGTCCATCAGGTGCAGGAAAACCGGAGCGCTGGGCCGGGTCCAAAGGGCGGGCGACATGCGCTGTATATCCGGCGGCCACGGCAGACCGGCAGTCATGTCGGGCGCCGCTTCGCCTTCCGCCTTCTCTCTTCCGGTGCCGGCTGAATAGTAGTTGAAAACCGCCGGTATTTTTACACGAGTATCGGCGGGCTCGATTCCAGGCCGCGCCGCCTGCGGAGGATAATAATGAAGCGTCGGCAGGCGCAGCGCCAGCGAGGCGTCATATTCCCTCATGATGCCGCGCATGACCGTTTCGAAATCCGCGCTCTCGGGCGCATGAACGGCGATCGGATCGGCGCAGAACATCAAGCCGACCGTATTGGACAGTTCCAGCGAGGTCCGCTTGTCGCCAAGAATGCGGACGGTGAAATCTTCCGTGCGCGACCAGCGCGCCAATGCAACGCAAAAGATGGTCAGGTGTATCACGAAAGGGGTGACACGGTATTGTGCTGCCAGCTTCCGGACCGCCTGCAAGACCCGCTTTGGGACGATGAAGTTGTTGACGATGCGGGTACCTACGCCCCAGACCAGCGGCATCTTTTCGATGGGCGACCGCATAATGGGGCTGTCCGCGTACCAACGTCGCCAATAGTCAATAAGCGTTTCTCCCCGCTCGCTCGATAGATAATCCCGCTCCGCCAGCGAAAATTCATTGTACGCAATAGCCTGATGAAGCATTGGAGAAGAGTCGCCCAACGCGTCCTGGATTTCATCCAGCATAATGTTACGCGAGCCGGCGTCGGTGACGATATGGCTGAAAGAAATCGCCGCCACCACGGTGTCGCCGGGAAGAGAAAAGACGCGGGCGCGGCCCAGCCAGTTGCCCTCGACGGGGTTGAGCAGCTTGCAATATTCCGACACCCGGACGGCGACAGCGGCAGCGGCGGCATCTTCCCCCAGATGGGCAAGGTCCTCCTGCTCAACCTCAAAGCGGCTGGGATCGTTAAGAGACAGCTCAAGCGTTTCTCCATGAACGCGAATTCGGGTCCGCAAGGTATCGTGGCGGGCAACAACATCCTTGATCGCCTTGATCACTTCCGAGAAGCCGACACCGCGAAACTGGCCCACAGTCCAGATATTCAACGTGACGGGTTTGCCCTCGTTGGGGCCACCTCCAAAGCGCCACCACATTTCCTGGGCCACCGAGGCCGTGAGAGGTCCTGGTCGTCCGGTTATGGCGCGCAGTCCTCTGCCCGCTTCGCGCGCGCTCAGGAAGTCAACAATTTGATCGCGGCGGCCCCGTAGAAGCTCTTTATCCGCATCGGTCAAGGAATCTCTGGGGGCGCGATAGCGGATTTGGCCATTTTCCAGCGACAGGACGATCCCGCGGCTTTGCAAGTTGGCAATCATGACAGGGATGGAATTCACGCTGCTCTCCGCTTGACCAGGAAAACGAGCGTGGAAACAGCCAGGCACGCAAACAGGGTGGTGGCGATCTCGAACCCGGTCTGGTAAGAGCCGGTCGCGTCATAGATAAAGCCGCTGAACCGGACGGCCCCGATGGCAAGCGTCAGGATAAGAAGATAGGTGATGCCCATCACGCGGCCGAAATTTTCCGCGCCGAATTGCGCCGCGGTCAAGGCTGTTACCGTGGGCAGGGCGCAGCCCAGTGCGGTTCCCGCAAGACAGCTGGCGAATACCAGAACGGCATATTGCGATGACAGACTCAGTGCCAGCCATGACAGTGTCATTAGCAATGCCGCAAATACCAGAAGCAGGCGCTGCTCGATGCGGTCGGCCAGCAGGCCGGCCGAGATCTTTGTCACCGCTGCAGCAACGGCGAAGGCGGTGATAAGCAACGCCGCATCGCCGGCGGAATGGCCCAGCCCGACAGCATAAGGAACCAACAAGGTCACGGTCGCTTGGGAGGCGCCGGAAATGGCCGCCAGCGTCAGGCTTGGGATCCAGAAATTGCCGGTAAGGAGAACATCACGCCATCCCGCGCTGTGGACGCCGGTCCTGCAATCGACATTTTCCGGATGCGCACCGAGTGCCTGAGCCGCCGGACTATCGCGCACGATCAGAAGCGCCAGAACCACGATTATGGCACATAAGCCGAAAGCCTCGTAGGACAGACCCTCACGCCAACCATGGCGTGCGATAACCACGCTGATGATGGGCGCCAAAAATCCACCGCCGGACGTTGCCACAGCGGCAAGACCAAGTGCCAGGCCACGGCGGCGATGAAACCAACGCGAAGCCAGCGTTGCCGTGGTCAACGGACCGATTGCCATGAATCCCGCCGCTGCCGGCAAGAAAAGTAACAGCACCATCACCCATATGGAGTGGGCTGCGGCGATGGCGGCCAGCGAAAGCGCGAAAAGCAAAGCGCCTGCGGCCAGCACAAGACGTATCGGGTAGCGATCGAGAACGCGGCCGACAAGTGGAGAGACCAGCGCGGAGCCCGCAAACAAAATCAGGATAGCGCTGCTGGCATCGGCTCGAGAAAGGTGGAATTCCGTCTGCAACGGAAGCACGAAAAAGCCGGCGGAATAGCTTGTCGCGCCCTGCGCCAGCATCTCCGAAACGGCGCCTGCAGCCAGGACGAACCAGCCATAATAGATCGGCAAGGCCGCTGGCCGCATGGAGTGTCCGCCGACTCGCTTCGGCGAAATATGCCATGGTCCGCGTGCGAAAGGAAAGCGGCGGCGGCCTTATTAGAGAAGGCCGCCCGGCAGCGAGGCGATCTGGTTTTCGAAGATATCGTCCGAACCGGAGCAACGCGGGGTGTAGTGGCACAATCCCATCACAAAGGCAGGCTCATTATTGTCGTTGGCAAGGGGAACGAAGAGATTGTCGGCGTCGAGATATTCCCGGCCCTGCAAATGCACCCTGCCCAGGCAACGCATCGGCTGGCCGCCATCCAGGACAAGATCGCAGCACGATACCCAGCGCTCCATATGCTCGGGCGGAACAGTTTCCTCGAAGGTCTTGCCGGTATGATTACCGGCAATGGGGGTGATTGCGCCGCCGATCAGGCGCCAACGATATCGGGAAGGATTTTCCGCAAACCGTTCGAATATGACGATGTGGCGCAGCATGTCCTTCAGATCCCGCGGCGTAACATCGGTACGTCTTGGCATCTTGCGGTCTCCCGCCTTCCGTCGCCACAAAGCGAGGAATTGCTCGCTGAGAGGGTCAGAGAGCGCCAATGTCGGATCGCAGAAATGGTGCCAGTTTTCCTGGACAGCCCTTCTGTTAAGCGATCTGGCGGCAGCGAAGACATCCATGCACCGAATTCTGACGGAAAACGCTGAACAGGGCGTAAAGCAAATTCCGACGGACATGCTGTACCCCATGGGCGGTAAAGGAACCGCCAATGCTGGATCTTTGCGAGATCACCGCCCCCGGGCCCTCGTGAATGCCAAGGCTGGCTGGCTCGGCTGTCGCTTGATGCAATTCGTTAACCCAAAGTTCCGCCGTTTGTGGCCAAACATTCGCGACGCAGATGCGGGATAGCGCTTGACGCCACCCCTGATCGTTGCCGTCATATTCTTCTTCATAAGGACATTCCTGCTCTCCGATATAGACGGCATTGCGGATCGCAGCGACGCGCATCAGATCCTCGA
>Ga0206966_1256_pt1 | contig 10822 bp, 8 predicted proteins | sample Alteio_BWOrgHeat_23_FD_152970 | JGI IMG/M metagenome (GOLD analysis project Ga0206966, IMG submission 152970) | Enriched cells from forest soil in Barre Woods Harvard Forest LTER site, Petersham, Massachusetts, United States -... | ecosystem: Environmental > Terrestrial > Soil > Temperate forest > O...
TGGAGTCGGTTTCCCCCGAGCATCTGCACGATGCCCAAGTGAATTCCTCCATTGACCGGCTCTATGCTTTGAAAGACACCGCCTTGAGCGGGGCGGCAACGACCGGGATCTCCCTCGGCCTCACTCGAAATGTCACCACCGCTGACTGGCTACGCGCGAATTCGGCCCCTAATCTGTGGCCCGTCGAAGGCGCCATTACGGGTTCTTTCGGAGAGCGGATTGACCCCTTTAACGGTGAAGGTGCATTCCACCGCGGCGTGGACATCTCCGCCAACTATGGCCAGCCGGTGATCGCACCCGCCGACGGCGTCGTGGCTTTTGCCGATTTCATGGGCGGATATGGCCGGGCGATTGAGCTTGACCACGGGCACGGAATGACCACCCGCTACGGACATCTCGCGAGCTATGCCGTGGTGCCAGGGCAGTATGTGCGCCGGGGTGACGCGATCGGATACGTCGGATCCAGTGGTCGCAGCACTGCTCCTCACTTACACTACGAAGTTCGTATCAACGACACTCCCGTCAATCCTCACAAATTCCTGCGCCTCACTATGGCCCGCAGCGGCAGCTTCGAAGCTGGAAGCTAGGAAGCAGTCAGCACTCAGTTGTCAGCACTCAGATTTCAAAATCCAGCAATTGGCATTTGGCCACCTGACTTTGATCCCGGGATGCTTGGAAGCTTGCGCGGAGAAGACGAAGGGCAGTGCAGTAAATCCGATCGCTGATAGCTGAGTGCTGATTGCTCTACTGCCTCAACCCCATCCAGCGCTCAGACACGACGATGGAGTTCCCTGGATTCTGGGGATCGTAGCGAACAGAAGTCGGGAGGCCCAGGCGGCAGGAATGTAGATTGATCAGTTGCCGCAGGTAAGTCACATCCTGCGAAGCCTCGTAGGAGACCCCGGCCACGTCATACTGAAAAATCAGCAAGGTCGCAGGCTTGCGTCCATCGGGCTGCATCTGCTGGACATCAATCACGGTGCCGTCGGTGATTCGCCCGATGCGGTCGAGCCAGGCACGGCGCTCGCGCTCCACGTCGTCCAGACCCTTGGGCTTGCGGCGTAACACAAAATAAGCAGCCAGCAATACGCCCGCGCCGACCAGAATGAAAGTGTAGAGACGAAGTAAGGTCATGACCTGCGAGAGTAACGCTCAAGCAACAAACGGTCGCTCTCCAATCAGCATAAGGCCTGACCGTGAATCGTGAAAGTGGCGGCGCGGTTACGAAGATGGAACTGGCGAGGACGTCCGCAAGCTGGTTTTCAACATAGGTTTCGAGAGTTTTGCGTTGGCGTGAATCGAGGTCGTCGGCATAAAAAAGCCTTCTTCGGAAGAGGCGTACCTTCCATCAACCAATTGGCGGCGTCGACTGGCGCGAGACGGAGTGCGGCTGTCAAACGAGCGTGGTGCTTCAGGCATAGCGGCGCGGTGAACCACGCAATGTGGTGACGCCCACCCAAGTGGTAACGCTCTACCTGATCGGAGCTTCCCCAGAATGCGCAGTGTAATCGCCTGCCTTTCTCCCGCTCTGAGCGAATTGGCCGCCCGACCCTCATTATGCACTAACTACCCAGTCTCTAATAATGAGACTGGTCTTTTGAGCAACACAACGGCAACTGCCGCCTCATGGGATCATTTGCAGTCCAACTCTCGAAAACCGCACCGACAAGGGGACACGCCGTTTGCGCCAATCGCCGAATGGGTAGCACGCACATTTGCACAAAGATATCCAGACCCAATCGCGAGATTGGCCGAGCGACACGTCTAACGCAGAGCCACCGACGCGAAGCGAAAGTCAGTACGTTTACCCGTGCGCCTGCGAAACCAGCGTCATGCTTGCACAATGTTTTGTCGGATTGCGGCGCAACAGTTGGGCTTTGCACGAGAACTCTGCGTGTCTTGCTCGGCGACTCTGTTGAAAAATCGTACTTGACACTCACGCGAGTCTCCTCTAGATTCTGCGCACGGTTTCTTTGAGGGGAGAAACTGAATCCAGGAGGTAGCTAGTGCGCCTGCGCCTGTTTGTTGGTTTCGCCCTTCTTCTACTACTGGCCGTATTTTCTCAAGCTCAACTGCCGACGCCCACGTCCGATGATCAGATGGGCATTTCGCCTTACCAGTCGTATCACGGCGGCGACATTGACAACATCAATCTTTCCACCGGGATCTTGGTCATCCATTTTCCGCTGCTGTCATATCCGCAGCGCGGAGGCCTGCTCAAGGAAGGCATTTCGCTGCTGTATAACGGCAAGGCAGTTCAGATCCAGCATGTGGGTTGTCCCGATGATTGCGCCTATCAGTGGTTGCCTACCGCTCACCCTCCTGGTGTGACGATAGTGGACGATAACAGCGTGGGTATCGCCGTTCAGCCGGTCCAGGTTGGCCAAAACCCCGACGGATCAAAAGTCTTCAAGAACATCTATTCTGTTCAGGAAGCTGACGGCAGCAAACACACCTTGGGACAAATCGGAAATGTCTCGAATACGTGGAACCGCGGAGAAGTGTTTGCCGGAGGACGGCATCTGGCGACGTACAGCGGCGGCACGTCGGAGACGACGTATTTCATCCACGGCGACTATCTGGGCACAGAGCGCATGCGCAGCAATCTGGCCGGCCAGGTGTATGAGACTTGCACCAGCTTGCCGTACGGCGACGCGCTGACCTGTACGGGGAGCGATCCCAGCCCGCTGCACTTTACGGGCAAGATGCGCGACGCGGAAACCGGTCTCGATGATTTTCCCGCGCGCTATTATTCGTACATCAGCGAGTTACGGGGAATGGCGATCTGACTTCGGCCAACGACACGGCGAACGGCAACTGGACGTACGCCTACGACGACTTCAACCGGCTGACGACGAGCACGTGCGGCAGCGGCTGTGCCGGAAGCTACGGCTATGATCGCTTCGGCAACCGCTGGCAGCAGGTGGTGACGAGCGCGCCCCCCCGGTATTCCCACCCGATGTCAAGATGTTGCAGTTTTCCCCTCTGTATAGCTATCCCCATTAACGCAATGCAACCCGTTCGTGAACGGAGGATCATGTCATGAGCACGCTTTCCCGCAGGTTATTTCTTACTCTCGGAGCAACCGCCCTGATGACCTATCGCAGTTCGGGCGAGAAGGGAGATGCCGTGAGCTTGCCGCATGATCTTGATCACGTGCTGCTCGGCGTTAGCGATCTGGATCGCGGCATTGCGTGGTTAGAGGAACGCAGCGGCGTGCGCGCAGGAGTGGGCGGCGTTCATCCCGGCCGCGGCACTCACAACGCCTTATTGTCGCTGGGCCCAAGACAGTACCTGGAGATCATCGCCCCCGATCCTGCCCAAGTAGGAAATAGCATTGCAGTTCCAAGCGCTGCCGCTCTAGTCGCCAGGTTGCGCACACTGAAGGAGCCGACCCTGGTTGGCTGGGGCGCGCATACCGACGACATTGCTTTGGTCGCAAAGAAGGCCACCGTAGCGGGCCTCAAGTTTGGTGGTCCCTTGAACGGCTCGCGCGTACGACCTGACGGCAAGACGCTTCGCTGGAAAACACTCACCCTTGAAAACAACTTCGACGGCATTCTGCCCTTTTTCATTGAGTGGAGCCGCGACTCCGTGCATCCTTCGCAAGACGCGCCCGCCGGATGCAGGGTCCAAAGCCTCACTGCTAAAACGCCTCAGGCACGCCAGGCGATGCTAGCAGCGCGTACTCTGGGAGTGGACTTGTCTGTGACCGCCGGCAAAGCGACACAACTCCTTGCCAGGATCACAGGCACAAAGGGCGAATTTGAGCTGCGTTAGCACTCACTAGTTCAGTCGAAACGCACCCAAGACGAACTCCTCGCCCCTCTCAATAAATCGTCGATCCTGGCGCAGGAGTGCGCACGTCTGGCTTCGATGCCATCAGTAACAACGCGCCGATGCGCTTAAAGGCGCGCAGATCTTCCAAGCTGTAAAATGATTTCGTCTTATAGTCATCCGGGGTGGGCGTGTCGTCTGGAATGCGGCGGGCTTCCACGTTTTCAAAAGCATGCTTTTTCAGCATTTCGATGTACTCCGCCTCCGAGCGGACGTGCACTGGCACTTTGAGTTTGTCCACCCATTGCAGCGAGTAAGGATTGTCTTTGTACAAGTTGATGAGAATAAACATGCGTCCGCGCGGTACCATCACACGGAACAACTCTGCCAGCACCCGTTCCTGGTCTTCGTAGTAGTAGAACGACTCGACAGAAAGCATTTTGTCGAAGAAGTTTTCTTCCCATGGAATCTGTTGGGCTGATCCCCATGCATAAAGGATGTTCTCGAAATTCTTCGATGCCGAGCGGGCCCGGCGGATCATCTCATCGGAGACATCCAGGCCGACGACCTGGCCAAAGCCCTCGGGCCCATCGGCCACCAGACGCGCCAACAGCCGGGTCGCCCATCCCACGCCGCACCCGAGATCAAGCACGCGTTCACCCGGGCGAAGATTCATCAACCGAATGGTTTTCTCGGTGATGTCGAGGTGATGGCGCTCCATCTTTTCGCCTTCACCCTCCTCGGCCCAGCGATTAAATTCGTGATTAAGAACATCGTCGGAGGTTGCGCGTTGGTCGGTCAACTTGGTTCTCCTTTTGTGTACCGGACCCTGCCCTGGCAAGGCCGAACGGTGCCCTTTGTGGTTGATATCTTTAAACCTTTCACCACAAAGGACGCAAAGGTACACAAAGGATATGCTACATTTGCCATCCTGATGGTTCAAAATCCGCAGCCTCACGCCGAATCCGAACCCGAACTTCTCTATTGCCCGAAATGCGCCCTTGAGGTTCCCCAGCCGCTGATCTGCGGTGACTGCTCCGCTGTCATCTGCCGGCGCTGTGGCACTCCGCTCGAATCAGCGGATGAGTTAGGGATGGGATGATCCATGGAGATTCCGGTCGCATCGTCAACAGCGGCGAGATCTGAGGCGGCGCCGACGCTGGTTCGTGGCCTCACGCTGCTCGATTCCGTACTGCTGCTAGTCGGTGGAATTATCGGTTCGTCCATTTTTCTGACCGCAAAAGATATTGCCGGACCTTTGCCACACCCGGTGCTTTTTCTGCTGGTATGGGTCCTCGGCGGCGTAATTTCCATGTGCGCCTGCTTCGCCTTCGCCGAACTAGGATCGATGTTCCCTGATTCTGGCGGCCAATATGTGTATCTGCGCGAAGCTTACGGCGATCTGCCCGCGTTTCTCTACGGCTGGATGCTGTTCAGCGTAGCCAACGGCGGTTCAATCGCAGCGCTCGCCGTAGGCTCAGCCGCCTACCTGGGCGCGATCATTCCAGACATCTCGCGGCAGCATGTGGTTTTGACGGTCGCGGGCATCGTCGTGACCCGCGCCCACGTTGTGGCTCTGATCATGATTGCGGCGGTCACTTGGATCAATGTGGTTGGGCTGCGACGCGGTGCGGTGCTGCAAAACGTCGCCACCTGGGCCAAGTTTGGCGCGATGGCAGCGTTCGTGATTCTTGGTTTCGCCATCGGCAAGGGCGATTGGCATCACTTTACTACTCCAGCGTGGGGCACGGTAAACGGTCTGACCATGGGCATGAGTTCTGGCCAACTTCTCTCGGTATTCGGAGTCGCCCTGATTGCCGTCTTCTGGGCTTACGACGGTTGGGTCTATATCACCTGGGTAGCGGGGGAAGTGAAGGAGCCACGCCGCAATGTCCCTTTGGCGATGGTGCTCGGTGTCCTCATTGTCGGCGTTGTCTATGTGGCGATAAACATGACCTATGTTTATGCGCTGCCGCTCACCGAAATCACCAAGCATGAAACCATCGCCCACGCTGCCGCGATGGCGCTTTTCTCGCCTGCGGCCGCTGGTTGGTTATCTGCGATGATTGCCGTTTGCTGCTTTGGTGCGATGGCCAGTTGCATCCTGAGCGCCGCCCGAGTGTATTACGCCATGGCAGTGGACGGTGTTTTCTTCCGGCGCATGGCGGAGGTCCATCCTAAGTGGCGCACGCCTGCATTTGCCTTGATCGGACAAGGAGCTTGGGCGGGAATCCTCACCCTCAGCGGCCGCTACGATCAGCTTTACACCTATGTAATGTTCGGCATGGTGCTGTCGTATACGATGACGGTGATTGGATTGTTCGTGCTGAGGTGGAAGCGTCCGGATATTCCACGCGGGTATCGGTGCACCGGGTATCCCTGGCTGCCCGCGATTTACGTGCTCATCAGCGGCGCCTGGACGTTGAATACGATTTTTACCCGCCCGAGAGAAGCACTGGCAGGGACGGTTATCGTGCTGATCGGTGTGCCGGGATATTTGTACTGGAAGCGAAGTGGGCAGAAGGCAGTCAAAGTTGGTCAATAACTTATTGATTCATCCACGTGTTCAAGCTCACACTCTCTCATGCTCTGATCCTTGCTGCACCAAACAAACGCTTCTTCGCCTCTTTATCTAGAGCATCAATCTGGATTTTCAATTGCCGAATAACGTCTAACCCAAGCCCACTCGCCCGAGCACCAATACCATCTATATCGAAGAGCTTCCAAGCTCTTTCTCCGACCTTTAATTTTCGGGCTAGGGTGATAGTGTTGCATACCCTCTTTAAAATTCTCGTATGCGATCAGGTCCGCGGGTTGGAGCATTAGGCACTTCTGCCAGTGCTCAGGGGTAATAGAAGTGTACTGATCCGAACGCTTGAACGTAGGATCATCCAAAACCTGACCAAAAGCATCGGCCAAAGCTCCATCGTAATCGCAGTGATCGTGGTGCAAGCTGATTAAGTCATCGGGGTATAGGCTGAGGGTTTTCTCGCTGATCTGTTGCATCAAATAGAAAAGTAAGATCACATAGGCGAACCCCACTGAATTTTCAGCGGTTTCTGGAATCTCTTGCACCAAAAGCTGAAGCGGCATGTCGAAAGCGTGAATGTGGATGGGGTGGTTTCTGAAAACGTTGAACAGTTTTAGCGAGAACTCAATTTGCTCGTCTACGCTCCAATCCGCGAACTCTCCATGTCGACTGCTGCAATTGGAAGCATGGTAACGGGAAATCGGTGGCCTGCATTGTTCCTTAAGTTGCACGTTCTTTTCTTCCACAACCTTTGCCCACGCCATCTCAAACCACGGCAGCATGTTGTCGAAGCCGATAATGCAAGAGAGCGTGAATACCTGTGGGATCGGATTCGGGTCGTGACTTTCATCAATGTACCCGCGAAGCATCAACACTGCGTGTAACTCCTTTGACATGTTTCAGCCACAGATCACGCGTCCGGGCCACACTCGGGACGGGCGAAGCGCCGGTCCTCCACATAAGCAATGGCTACACAGGCACTGCGGTCTTCCTCGCAGGATTGAAGAAGGGCATCTTCACGATCTTTGCGGTCACCTTCTGCCGGATGGCTTCAATGGTGATTTCCATTTGCAGCCGGGTGCCGAGTTTGGCGTGTGAGGTTTCGATGCTGGCTAGCGCGATCATCTTCTTCAGGACTGGCGACCACGTTGTGGATGTGGCCTTGCCTACCTGCTTTTCGCCGCAGTATACGGGAACCGCGACACGCGAGGCTTGGCTGGGCGCAGCGGGCGTGAGGCCGAATTTTTCGTAGCTCGCTTCGACTTCTGTCCAATCAATCTCGAGCCCGACGAATTGCCTTGCGACTCCTTGTTTCTGGTCTTGCTCTAAAGCTGCCTTGCCGATGAAATTCTCTTTGTTGAGATGGACGATTTTGCCGAAGCCAAGCTCGTAAGGAGAATACTTCTGCGATGGGATCAGGGCTTTCTTGCTGCTACTGTAGTCGACCTCAATCAGCAACAATCCCGCCTCAACGCGAGCAACGTCGAGAGCCAACATGCCGGCTGCGTGAATGTCGAAGCGCTTGCCGGTTTCCATCACCGCATCCCAGACTTTGACTGCGTCGTTCCATGGCACCCAGATTTCGTAGCCCAGGTCGCCGGTGTACCCAGTGCGCGAAATATCCACGGGAACGCCTGCTATTTTGCCGTGAGTCACGCGGAAATATTTCAGGTTGGCAATGTCAGCTTCGGCGACCGATTTCAGCAGCTTGCCCGAAGTCGGCCCTTGCAAGGCCAATGCTGCGACTTTCTCGGAGATGTCTTCGATCTGGACATCCATGTTGGTGCCGTTCTGACGAAACCAGCGCAGGCTGGGATCAGCAGCGGTCCAGCGATACTTATTCTCCTCGAGACGGGTGATGGTGCCATCGTCGATGACCTTGCCTTGCTCATCGCACCAACAGCAATAAATCACCTGGCCCACGGAGACCTTGCGGATGTCGCGGGTGATCACACGGTTCACCAGCTTGGTCGCATCTTTGCCGGTAATCAGATATTTGTAGAGTGGCGAGATATCAATCAGCGCGGCAGCGTTGCGGATGGCGTTGTACTCGTGCTCGTGATGCATCTCGTACACGCTGACCGTGTAATAGCCCGACCACTCGCGGTAATTGAGGCTCTGGCAAAGTGGGAACGTTCGCTCGTGAAACGCAGTTCCAATGGGCAAGATGGTTTCCTTAATCCGTGTTCTGTGTGTTCCCTGAGTCCTCTGTGGTAAGAGCTCTAGCCCCCGAGGAAGCAAAAGCATCCAGGCTGGATTATATTCATCGGCGCGGCCATGCAGCAATTAATAGGGGCGCGCGGATCATACCACCGGAGTTGCGTGGGCCATTGCTTCCCGGCTGCGAAGTTTTTCCAAAATCATCGGCCCCAGTTGCGACACGCTGCCCGCGCCGAGGGTCAGGATCATGTCTCCGTCGCTGGCTCCAGCAACCACAGCTTCCGCCGCCTCGGAGAAAGAAGCCACGTAGCCAGCATCGCTCCCCGCGTTTCGAACATGACCCACCAGAGCTTCTCCGGTTACACCCTCAATGGGCATTTCACTGGCTGCATAAATGTCGAGAACAAACAGCCTATCCGCGTCCTGAAACGCTTTGGCGAAGTCCTCCATCAACAGTTGCGTGCGACTGTAACGATGCGGCTGGAACACCACGTGTACCTGGCGAAAACCGCACTGTCGGGCCGCAGCGAGGGTGGCGCGAACCTCCGTGGGATGGTGCCCGTAATCGTCAATCACGCTCACTCCGGCAGCTTTGCCCCGCAGTTGAAAGCGGCGGTCCACACCTCGGAAGTTTTCAAGAGCGGTACGGATTTGCTCCCCACTGATATCCAGGCCAGTCCCCACGGCAATCGCCGCCGTCGCATTCAAGACATTGTGCACACCCGGTACATGGATGCGAAACTCGCCCAAATCTTTCTGCTGGAAGGTCACGCGGAACTGACTTACGGGCCCAGCATCACTGTGGCCATAAGCGCCGGGCCGGATGTGAAAGTCCGAGCCGCGGCGGGTCCCGTAGGTCAACATGCGCCGCTGAATTTGTGGAAACAACCGCCGCAGCACGGGGTCATCGTTGCAAGCCACCACCATCCCGTAAAACGGGACTAGGTCCATAAAGTCGAGGAACGCCTGCTTCACATTGCGCATGTTGCGGTAGCAGTCCAAGTGTTCGCGGTCAATGTTGGTGACCACGGTCAGAATGGGGGAAAGTTTTAGGAAAGAGCGGTCGCTCTCGTCCGCCTCTGCCACAAGATACTGCGACTTGCCTAGACGCGCGTTCGATCCCATCGCATCCACGCGCCCACCTACCACCACGGTAGGATCGAGCCCTCCACCCGCCAGCACCGCCGCCACCATGGACGTTGTCGTAGTTTTGCCGTGCATGCCGGCGATGGCGATGCCGTACTTCAGGCGCATCAATTCCGCCAGCATTTCCGCTCGCTGGATCACGGGAATATGAAGCGAGCGAGCGCCGGAAATCTCAGGGTTGTCGGCCGCAATCGCGGAGCTGGCCACCACTACCTCCGCGCCAGCAATGTTCTCCGCACCATGGCCCTCAAAAATTGAGGCACCCAAGCCGGCCAGACGCTGCGTAACTGCTGAAGACTTCAGATCAGAGCCGGAAACCTTGTAGCCGAGGTTCAGCAGCACTTCGGCAATGCCGCTCATACCGATGCCGCCGATGCCTACGAAATGAATGCGCTGAATTTTGGCAAACATTTAAGTCAAATTCGCTGCGACGTCGGAGTTTCCGCCAGGCGCGCGGCCATGGCCGCAATATCGCGTGCCGCATGGGGATGGGATAACTTCCTCGCCGCCTCGCTCATCTTCTGCAGACGCGACTGGTCCGCCAGCAAAAAGGCAACCGTTTCGACCAAACTCTCCCGGTTCAACTTGGACTCCTCAAGCATCACCGCCGCTCCCGCACGCTCTAGCGCTTCGGCGTTACGTTTCTGATGGTCGTCAGCGGCACGGGGAAACGGTACGAGAATCGCGGGCTTACCCGCGGCAGCCACTTCCGCCACGGTGCTGGCTCCAGAGCGACAGATTAGCAATCCCGCGCGCACGAACGCACCCGGCATGTCGTCAATAAAGCGATGCACTTCTACGGATTCCCTGCCGGCACTCGCTGCCTGGGCGTCATTATAGTCACGATCGCCAGTTTGATGGACGATATGAATTCCGGGGACCCGCGCTTTCAATTGAGCCAACGCTTGGCCCACCACTTGGTTAATGGCGTGCGCGCCCTGGCTTCCCCCAAAGATCAACAGCACTGGCGGTTCGCCTACAGGCTGTGAGTTTACGGCTCGAAAAAAAGCCTCTCGCACCGGCACTCCAGTAACCGCGCAACGGCGAAAATATCTTCCCGTCTCGGCAAAATGCACCGCCGCTGCCGAAACCAACGGCGCAACCACACGATTGGCGAAACCGGGCACGAAATTTGGCTCAAATACAAGCGTGGGAATTCTACTCAACACCGCAGCCAGCATCGCCGGGCCGGAGGCATATCCACCCACG
>Ga0206966_1257_pt1 | contig 10813 bp, 8 predicted proteins | sample Alteio_BWOrgHeat_23_FD_152970 | JGI IMG/M metagenome (GOLD analysis project Ga0206966, IMG submission 152970) | Enriched cells from forest soil in Barre Woods Harvard Forest LTER site, Petersham, Massachusetts, United States -... | ecosystem: Environmental > Terrestrial > Soil > Temperate forest > O...
AGCGCCTCCGGCACCAGGTTGAAGGTGAGCGGCGGCATATTTGCGCCCACCTGAACGCTGTGGCTTGAACCTCGCCCTCGCTCCCCGTACCCAGGTCGTTTTACAGTAATCTGAGCCACGCCCGCCGGGAGGCTCAGCTCGAAGCGGCCATCATTGTCAGTCAAGACGGCACCCTCGTGGGCGTCCACCAGCCCTCGCGCGACTGGTTGGTGCGTCACGCTGTTAAGGACAACGCCTTTTACGGGATAGGTGGGATTTGCGGTGCCCGAAGTCTCCTGCCCCGGACACAGTCGCGCGGCAAGCACCATCGCGATGAAACCCACCACGCAGGTGAGCGCGGCAGCCCGCGATGTCCGACTCCTGTTCAGCGAAAAGCGCACTGGAGAAGACCTTGGAGCATTTACTAAAAATGCCTACGTCGCCATTTTCACCAATCTCCGGGAAAATGAAAATATGGGAGATGCAATTTCACAGCGGCGCAAATGTTGGACGGATTTATTTGGGGAGTTGTAACAAGAATTCCAGATATTTTAAAGGATGAAACCATCGCCAAGCGATCACTATAGCAGCCACCTGCCAAGTGATTGCGGACAGCGCGAGTGCGTAGAGAAAATATATAAATGTTGCCAATCCGCATTTTTCATCGGCTTGGTGGGGCCACAGTCGGGGATCAATCGTTTGAAGATGAAAAAATGAGCACGAAGCCGACGACGGAAATCGGTATGCTAGCGACAATCGAGAGGGTAATGACTCGAGCCTTGCTCATGTCAACCATCGCCCGCCTAATCGCAGGTAAGGACCAGCGCATCGGCTTCGGACAGGTCTTCTGTCGAGGCGTGCGTCTCGATCGGCCCGGCCTCAAAGAACCGCTCCACTGCGGCCAGAACCGCCTCGCCCGTCTTCGATTCATATATCGACTTGCGCAGCGCAGCGCCGCCCGGCACGCCGTGCGTGAACCACGACGCAAACTGCTTCATCTTGCCTTGCGCCTCGGGATATTCGGCCTCGATCAGCATCTCGAAGTACAGCCGGATCATGCGGTAGCGGTCGAGATCCGTCGGTTCGTCATAGCGGCCGGTCGCCGTGTACTGCACGATCTGCCGGAAGATCCACGGATTTGCAGGTGCCGCGCGCCCGATCATTACTGCGTCGCAGCCGGTCTCGGCCACCAGTGCGCAGGCGTCCTCGGGAGTCCGCACGTCGCCATTGCCTATCACCGGAATGTGCACCGCGTCTTTTACCGCTGCAATCCACTCCCACCGGGCTTGCCCGGAGTAGCCCTGCTCGCGGGTTCGGGCATGCAGCGCGACCGCGTTCAGGCCGGATTGTTCGGCAAGTCGCGCCAAGTCGACGCAGACAATATGGTTATCATTCCAGCCCATGCGGAACTTCACGGTGAAGGGAATCGACACCGCCGAACGCACCGTTTCGAAAATCTTTCCGATCAATGGCAGATCGCGCAGCAAACCGCTCCCGCCGTTGCACGCTACTACGCGCTTTGCCGGGCAGCCCAGGTTCAGGTCCACCATGTCGAAGCCGGTGTCTTCGACAATTCTTGCCGCATCGGCAAGCGTTGCGGGATTCGACCCGAAGAGCTGTGCCGAAATCGGATGCTCGTCGTCGTAAAAGGTCAGGTAGCGCTTGCGCTTCGACTCCCGCATGCGCGCGAGGCCGTCGGCGGAAGTGAATTCGGTCATGATGAGCCCGCAACCTGATTGCTGATTCGTGACCGCCGTCTCGACCGACGCCCCTGTATAGGCATCAGCACTGAACACACTGGCGTTGCGGATAAAACGCCGGAAGACAGTGTCGGTCACGCCGGCCATTGGAGCCAGCACTGTCGCCGGAGCCACCGTAACTGTGCCGATCTGGACAGAAGCCGGCACACGCACGCCTTGCGGCATCGCATGCTCCACCGGATTGTCCCAGTTCTTTTTCATCGACCTCCGATCAGCGGGCGCCGGGAAAACGAAAGCCCCCGCAATGCGGAGGCTTTGTCGATCGTACTCGGCAGCCTGTTACTTCGATGCGGTCTCTGCCTTCGCGTACTTGCGGCGGAAGCGCTCGACACGGCCCGCGGTATCCACCAGCTTCTGCTTGCCCGTGAAGAACGGGTGGCAGCTTGAACAGATTTCCACGTGGATGTCGCCCTTGTGGGTTGAGCGGGTGGCAAAACTCGAGCCACAGGCGCACATAACCCTGATTTCATTGTAGTTTGGATGAATCCCTGTCTTAGGCATAGCTTGTCTGGAACCTTTCCTGCAATCTCTGTATTTTATGCGGTTTTTAGGGGTTTGGCAATCATCCGACTCCTACGCGACGGGGCGCTTTCGCGTGCAGCTGCGACCATTAAAATGCTCGGTAGCAGGTTAGGGATGATGGGTATCGACATGGGAAAGACGGCATTGTTCGGAGCTGCCGGGGCCATTGGGAAAAGTATCGGCAGCGCACTTCGTTTGCAGGGAAACCCCTATCGAGTCGTTGGCCGCAACCGGCAACAACTTGAGAAATCTTTTGGAAGCGATCCCCTGGCGGAAATTGTCACATGGAATCCCGAAGATCCAGCATCTGTTCGCTCGGCAGCTCGTGGTGTCGAGACGCTCATCTACCTGGTTGGAGTTCCGTATGACCAGTTCCAGCTTCATCCTATTCTGATCCGGAAGACGCTCGATGCCGCGGTCGCCGAGGGGGTCAAGCGCCTAGTGTTGATCGGCACCGTGTACCCGTATGGCCGCCCGACAACTCCGCTTGTCACCGAAGCTCATCCCCGCAACCCCCATACCTTCAAAGGCCAGATGCGAAAGGCGCAGGAGGACACCCTGCTCAAAGTCCACAACGAAGGAAAGATTCAGGGAACGATCCTCAGGCTGCCCGATTTTTACGGGCCGGATGTCGATGCCAGCTTTCTGCATTTAGTGTTCAAGGCTGCGGCAGGGGGAGGAACGGCCGACATGGTCGGACCGATCGATCTCCCGCATGAGTTTGTCTATGTGCCGGACGTAGGACCTGTCGTACTCGCACTAGCTGGAAAACCTGAGGCGTATGGTCGCTGGTGGAACTTCGCCGGTGTCGGCGCCATCACGCAGCGCGAAATCGTGAACCAAGCCTTTGCGCTGGCTGGCCGTAAGCCGAAACTCCGTGTAGCGGGCAAAACCATGTTGCGCCTGATCGGCCTCTTCAAGCCATTCATGCGCGAGCTGGTGGAGATGCACTATCTGCTGACGACTCCAGTATTGATGGATGACACCGCGCTGCATCAACTCCTTGGCGAGGTTCACAAGACCTCCTACGCAGATGGCATACGAGCCACGCTCGAAGCTTCTCGGGCGCCTTGAACGAGAGACAAATACGGCCATCGATTCGCTGCCCACGCTCGACATCCTCCCCTGCCCGTGTTCTAGTGGAAATCGCAGCGCGATTCGCCCTGCAGGACACAAAAATGCTTCGGTCTGGAATCTTCGCCGCCCTCTGCCTTTCCGCCTCGCTCGCTCTTACCCAATCCACGGCCCAAACCGTGCCGCAGACTGATTCAAGCTACGTTGATCCGAGTGGAACCGCGCACATCACACGCGTTATTCCTGTGCCGAAAACGATTAGTCCCGAGGCTCAGGCCAGACTCACGCGGCCAGTCTCTGACGCTGCTCACACGCAGCCCCTTGCGGAGCGGCGAAGCGGCACCGACGCCTGGCAGGCGCGCGCCGGAGAAGCCAGCAAAGCCGTCTACCCGGTGAACATCGGCGATAGCGCCTTCGCCGGAGTGCCCGTGCGGATCGTCACTCCGCTGACGATTCCGCCGGCTAACAGCAACCGGGTGCTCATTTGCGTTCACGGCGGCGGATTCAACTCCGATTCGGGCTCGCTCACCGAGACGATTCCGATCGCCAACCTCACGGAGTCCAAGGTGGTTTCGATCCTCTACCGCCTTGCGCCCGAGCATCCCTTCCCGGCCGCAGTCGACGACACGGTCGCGGTCTACAAGGAACTGCTCAAGAGCTACAAGCCAAAGAACATCGCACTCTACGGAACCTCCGCCGGAGCTATCCTCACTGCTGAGACAGCCGTCCGATTGAAGCAGCTTAGCCTTCCGCTGCCCGGAGCCCTTGGCATCTTTTCCGGCCTGGGCGACTTCAGCCGGTACGGCGACTCGTGGGCGATGTATGCGCTCAACGGTCTTTCCGGCCACCTTGACCCGCCTAATTCGGAAGCGCACGACTCCGAATATGTGGGTTCGACTGATAGGAAAGATCCCGTCCTTTCGCCGTTGTTTGCGGACGTAAAGGGATTCCCGCCCACTCTCTTCATCACCAGTGGCCGCGACAGCCTACTGAGCGGGACGACCATACTGCATCGGAAATTCCTCGAATCGGGCGTTGACGCCGACCTCGTCGTCTTCGAAGCATTGCCGCATGCCTTCTGGAACGATGTCAGCCTGCCCGAGTCCCGCGAAGCGTATCAGATCATGGCAGGCTTTTTCGATTCGCGTTTGGGGAAATAGCCACTGGTTTTACGCAATATACCCGGCGATATACACAGCCTCGCGCCTGCCATACTCTAAATTCATGCTTCAACCCTGCCCCAAGTGCGACGGAATGGGAATGCGTATCATTCGCCAGACTGACGGCCGCTTCGCCGCTGAGCCCTGCGACTGCCGTCACGAGCTGCGAGTCGCTGCGTTAATTGAGAGGGCGCGCATACCTCGCCGCTACGAGCATTGCTCTTTCGACAGCTTTGACGCCATTTTTCCCGGATCAGACCCTTCTCTTGCCGCCGCGCACCTCATGGCGCGCCGCTTTGTCGAGGGTTATCCCGCGACTACCGAGGGCCGCGGCCTGCTTCTTACGGGGTCGGTTGGAGTGGGCAAAACCCATCTCGTTGTCGGCATTCTCAAGGCGCTCATCGAGAAAGGGGTTCGTGGGCTCTTCTGCGATTATCGCGAGCTGCTCAAGGAGATCCAGCACTCCTATAACCCGCAGGTCGTCACCAACGAGCTTGAGATTCTGCGACCTGTCTTTGATGCCGATGTTCTCGTCCTCGACGAGCTCGGTGCATCCAAGCCGACCGAGTGGGTGTGGGACACCGTCGCCCTCATCCTCAATACGCGCTACAACGACAAGCGCACCACTATCATCACCACCAACTACCCTGACCAGTCTCCAAGTGCCGCGAGTGTCAGCGGCCCGCAGCGCGCCATGCGCGAGGAGAGCCTTGGCGAGCGTATCGGCGAGCGTATGCGCTCACGGCTGGCGGAGATGTGTGTCGTGATTGAGATGCGCGGGAAAGACTTCCGCCAGAACGTCAGGCGCGCGAGATTCGGTTGAGCTTTCTCTTCTCGCCCCGCGCAAGTCAGCACGGTTGCGGTTTGCGCGGGAACTTCCATCGTATGTGCAGGTTTGCTCTAAACTCCTTTTGCCGGCATTCGCTTTCAGTTCCGAGGAGAGAAAGTTCTAAAACGCATGCAACATGATCAGGCGATCACGCAGAGCTTTGGCCCCAGGGCCGATGCATATCTCACCAGTACAGTGCACTCCAACGGCGCCGATCTGAATCTTCTTGCCGAGATGATCTGTGCCACAGGCCGACCGCGCGTCCTGGACCTCGGCTGCGGCGCCGGACATGCCAGCTTCGCCGTGGCGTCGTTCGCTTTCGAGGTCGTCGCGTATGACCTCACCGACTCCATGCTGAGCATCGTCTCCGCTGCGGCCAAGGAGCGCGGCCTTTCCAACATCCGTACACAATTAGGCTCCGTCGAATCGCTTCCTTATCGGGCGGGCGAATTTGATTGGGTGATCAGCCGCTATAGTGCGCATCACTGGCGGGATATACGGCGCGCACTGCGCGAAATCAGACGCGTGATCAGACCCGGAGGCCAGATTTGCATTATCGATGTCGCCGGCGGCCCGGAACCCATGCTCGATACGCATCTCCAAGCAGTCGAGCTGTTGAGAGATCCCTCTCACGTGCGCAACTACACGTCCGACGAGTGGCTGAACCTCTTCGGAGAATATTTTTCTCAGCCAGAGATCAACTTTCGCTGGCGCCTGCCTCTCGAATTTTCTTCATGGATTGCGCGCATCGGAACACCGGCCAATCGCGTTGCCGCGCTAGAATCGCTCTGGTCGGCTGCTCCCGCAGAAGTCCGCGCCTATTACATGCTCCAGAAGGATCTCTCCTTCGAGCTCGACGCGCTCATGATTTCAACTCGGGGCGCATAGCGCATTTAATTAACTGAACGATCAGTCGCTACTCCAACACAACCTCGGCTTCGGTCCTTCCGGTCATGGTCAGCACGACGGCTGCGGCAATGATCAGCCCTCCGCCCACCCACGCGCCCGCGCCAAGCTGGTCGCCGAGGAGTGTTACGCCAAGAATCGATCCCATGGCCGGCTCAATATTCAGAAACACACCCGCGCGCGACGCCGGGACGTGATGAACCCCCCAATTCCATAGGAAGGTCGTGGCAGCGGTGCAGAGCAATCCGCTGGCCGCCAGGGCAAACCATACTTGGGAACTCACTCCATGAATGGGAGGCGGCCCATCCACCAGAGCCACCCAAACGGCGAGCATGGCCAGTCCGCTCAACAGTCCGTAGCCGGTGACCACCACCGCTGAGTGGTCCTGCACCAGGTGGCGATTGAGCAGAAGCCAGCCGAGGGCGATCACCAGTGACAGGATCACTAGCATGTCGCCTGCCAGCGTGGGGCCACCCGCAGTGTGGGAGTGCATGCCGCTCAACGTGATGAGAGCAACTCCGCAGGTGGATCCCGCGAGCGCGAACCAACCTTTCCAGTCCAGGCGCTCATGCGTGAAGATGGTCGCCCCGATGGCCAGAATCACGGGCATCGTCCCGACCATGAGTGAGGCATCGCTCACAGTGGTAAGTGACAGGCCGTAGAACTGAATGAGGAATTGCAGCGGGATGCCCAGAAACGACGCCGTCAGTAACAGCAGCCATTCCCTGCGACTTAAGCCCGGCCTGCGCAGCATGGGCAGAAATCCCAGACAGGCAAAGAGGAAGCGGTAGAAGACCATGTGACCGACGCTGAGTTCGGTGAGCGCGATCTTACCGAAGTAGAAGCCAGTCCCCCACAGGGTTCCCGCCAGGGCGCAGGCACCGTAGCCTAGCGCGTACCTTGATCGAGCGGGCGATCGAGCGGATCTTTCTGCCGAGTGCGAGGCCATTTGTATAGCCTCGCATACTCTTGCCCCGTCGCTACCAGATCGCGCAGCGGTTTGCCGAAGCCATGGGCTGGCCTGTCTTGCAGCTGAAGGCCTTCTGGAATTCCGGCAGATTGACAACCACTCCATTCACGCGAAACTCCTCAGGTGAATGGGGATCGGTCTGCACGCGAAGGCGAAGATTCTCGGGACGATTGTTCGTGCACCAACCCTGTCCGTAGGAGACGAAGAACTGCTGTTCCGGCGCGAGATTGCCGTATTCCGCTCCGCCCTGCGTGCCCAAATCTGTGCCCATCTTCTGTGCGCGGTCGACATAGGCGAGAAAAGCGAGTTTGAGGCCGCCGAGATCGGCAATATTCTCGCCCAGCGTAAGCTTGCCGTTTACGTGCAGGTCGTCGACTGCAACAAATCCGTCGTACTCCTTGACGACACAGTCGGCGCGCTCTGTGAACTGCTTGCCGTCCGCACCGGTCCACCAGTCGGCCAGATTGCCGTGCGCGTCGAACTGGCGTCCTTCGTCGTCAAAGCCATGCGTCAACTCGTGGCCGATCACGCCGCCCGCATCGCCATAGTTCACCGCATCGTCCTGCAAAGGATCGAAATACGGCGGCTGCAGAATACCGGCGGGAAAGTTAATGTCGTTCAGTTGCGGATTGTATTCCGCATTGACGGTCGGCGGCGTCATGCCCCACTCGGCGTGGTCGACCGGCCGGCCGATTTTCGCGATGTTGCGCTTTTGCTCAAAAACAGCGGCGCGCTGCGCGTTGCCGAGAGCGTCGCCAGGTATCACGTCAAGCGTCGCATAGTCGCGCCACTTGTCCGGATACCCGATCTTGTTCGCCACGCCACGCAGTTTTTCTTTGGCACGCGCCTTGGTTGCCGGGCTCATCCACGCCAACTGATCGATATCGCGATCCATCGCCGCCTCGATGTCCTTGGTCAGCTCCAGGGTGCGGGCCTTGTCCTGCGGACTGAAGCGCTGGGATACATAGACTTCGCCGAGCGCCTCGCCGAGTGCTCCATCCACTGCGCGTACGCAGCGCTTCCAGCGAGCCTGCTGCTCAGGCTGGCCGGAGAGAGTCTTGCCGTAGAAATTGAATGCCTCGTCGTCCAGGTCATGGGGCATGGCAGTCGAAGGGATGCGGCGAGTCACGTTCCAGCGCAGGAAGGTTTTGAGGTCGGCGAGATCGGTTGAGCCCAGCACCTGGTTGAGAGTGACGAAGTATGCCGGAGTCGAGACGTTGAGCGATCCCACAGGAGGCGCGTTGACCGCGGCAAGATAGCGGTCAAACGCGAAGTTGGGCGTGCTCTTGTCGAATTCGGCAAGCTGGGTCTTGTGATACAGCTTCTCGGGGTCACGGCGCTCCACATTGCTAAGCGATGCGGCCGCAAGCGCGGACTCCAGCCGCAGAACTGTCGCGGCATCTTTTGCGGCCTGCTCGTGCGACTCGCCGAGCAACTCGAAGGTTCGCGCCACGTGGTCCTGATACTGCTGGCGCAGCTTGACCGACTTCGCATCGGTGCGGGAGTAGAAGCCCTTTTCCGGCAGACCGAGTCGGGGTTGATCTACCACGGCAATCTGCTGCGTCGCGTCCTTGAAATCCTGATCGGAGTAGAAGCCAAAGAGGCTTCCTACTCCGTTGACCTGCAACCACGCAGCCAATTCGGGGAGCTGGTCTTTTTGTGTGACAGCGGAAATTCGATTAAGTAACACCTGGATCGGAGCGAGTCCCGCGCGGTCGATGACACCCGTATCGATGCAGGTGGAGTAGAAGTCGCCAATCTTTTGCTCGTTCGGTGTGCGGCTAGCTCCGCCGGCTGCCGCCTTCTCCAGAATCGTCTTCAGCACCAACCGATTCTGGTCGGCAAGCTCGGTGTCCCGGCCATACGATGATTGATCGGATGGAATCGGATTTTGCTTCAGCCATCCGCCGCACGCAAATTGGTAGAAATTAACGCAGGGATCGACGCTGGAATCCATCAGAGTGGGATCCAGTGCTTTGAGGGTTTTGGCGCCTGCCGTGCCGGTGCCTGGGGTCGCGCTTTGTGCATGCGACCATCCTGTGAGAGTGAGCATTGCCGTAAGTGCGAAAGCATGGAGCCCATAACTGCCAACGTTGCGAAGAATCATCAAGGCCTCGGGGGAAATTCTTGAATCAAGCTCGGATAAAGATGGACGGTAGCAACGACCGTTGATCCAAGTCAAGCTATCCAAATCGTTGGCCTAATACCTCGTATTCAGTTTCTCAGGATCGAGAGGGCTTGTCCGATAAGCCGGCAGGGCTTCACGAACATGTTCTGTTCCCGGCGAATAAATTTAACTGACTCATTCCCGAATCCTTTACGAAAAGAGGCTTTTACTGCGTCATTCAAATCCGGTGACGGGGCCGAAACCGGCGATTTGCGTAGTGAACCCTCTGGCGCAGAGAATGCTGTTGATGATCCTGTTCGGCCAACCCTTGCGCCCCATCTTCATAATGCTCGCGCTCTTTGCGTCTGCTGCGATTGCGTCCGAGGGGGATTCGAAGCGCAAGACGGATCCGGGGCCGCCACCGAATGCACGCATCGAGGTCGGGCCGCTGGGCTATACCGCGCCCAGCAAGGCCTACTTCAGTTACAGATACTCGACGACCACGCTTCACTTCATCGACAGCGATCACCTGCTCTTTACCTTTCGCGATGCCGGTCTCATGCACCGCATCCCGGATGATCCGGCGGACGACGAGGATCAGATGATTCGCGCCGTGGTTCTCGACATCTCCAGCGGCAAGCCTGTCGAGCAGAGCCAATGGCGCATGCACGACCGCCAGCGCTATTTGTGGGCGCTGCACGACGGCAGGTTCATTGTGCGGCAGAGAAATTCGCTCTACCTGACGGACAGCAATCTGGAATTGCGGCCTTACCTCCGCTTTGACAATCCGTTGCAAGCCGTGGGGATTTCCCCCGATCGCAAGCTCATGATGATCGAGGTGCAGAAGCTTGTCGCTCCCGATTCCAATTCTGAGACAGCCTCGGGTATTGATTCCTTCTTCGGTCCGACGCCGTCCAGGCAAAAGCGCACCGAGGTGTTTATACTGCATCCCGGCGACAATACTATTCTCGCCTCGAGCGAAGTGCGGCATTCAGTCGATCTGCCCCTGGTCGAGAACGGCTTTCTCAATCTGCTCGAAGGAAGGGACCCGGGCAAGTGGGTGATTCAGAAACAGGCGTTTCACCAGGATCCGCAAGTCGTCGCCGAGTTCAAATCCTCATGCACGCCCACTCTGCTGACCGTCAGCGGTTCGGTCGCGCTCGCGGTCGGCTGTCCGCCCAAGGGAGGAAACGATCATACGGTGAGCGCCATCTCCCTCACCGGACAGGTGCTGTGGGAAGACCGCTGGAAGCAGCGCTATATCTGGCCAACCTTCGACTACGCCGAAGATGGGAGCCGTTTTGCCTATGGCGCGCTTGAGGTCAATCGCGACATTGGTTCCACGGATTGGTTTGGCGAGTCGGATGTTATCACGCAGATGATCGGAGTCTACGATACCGAGTCCGGCAAGCTGCAGTTGGCGAAGGATGCATCGCCGGTGCTGAGCGCCGGCCAGAACTATGCGCTCTCTGCCAATGGCCGCCGCTTCGCCATCCTACGCGAGGG
>Ga0206966_1259_pt1 | contig 10619 bp, 13 predicted proteins | sample Alteio_BWOrgHeat_23_FD_152970 | JGI IMG/M metagenome (GOLD analysis project Ga0206966, IMG submission 152970) | Enriched cells from forest soil in Barre Woods Harvard Forest LTER site, Petersham, Massachusetts, United States -... | ecosystem: Environmental > Terrestrial > Soil > Temperate forest >...
CGATGGCCAGATCGGGTAGCCACTGGGCGATGATTTCAAGAGCTTGTTCCGCGGAGTATGAAGCGCGCACTTCGTAGCCACTTGCCGAAAAAATTAGGACGAGCGTATCGGCGATCGTACGCTCATCATCGACGATCAAGACCCGGTGACGTCGGTTGTCCACTGTGGCTCGCCATTTCCCGAGGGCGCGGCATCGGTGCTTACTGTGTGAGCACACTATCTATAGCAGCCGCACTGGCATATCAATCGTGCAATCTGCAGTTCGGTAGTCGTGAGTACGATGGAACGTCCTTTCGGATTTGATGCAGGAAGTGCGACATACGTCTAAATTGCCCGCCCAAAAAGCTGAAACATCTCAGAACGATACCGACCTGGGACGAGCAGCGGGCTCCCGACAACGAAGTCTATCTAGGGTGAGTGCCGGGCCATGCGTCGCTTCACCGGGCTCATCCATTGAACGCAGGCGGCATCATTGGTGGCGTTCTCTTGATCGGTCGAACATTGTGCAGCGGCTGGGAGGGCCGACGCTGACGACGGTGTGCAACGTTTCTGGCCTGGCGGATGCGGCTGAGCAGCGGGGCTTCTGCCAAAGCGTTCGTGGCGGGGTTTGCGCTGTTGTGCGGGTTGCAGGCGCTGGCGTTGTTGTCTGCGCTACAGTTGCCGACGCGCGTGGAGCGGCCGGCGGACGAGAGTGTGGCGCTGGATGCGGCGGCGGAGTAGCTTCGCCGGCTAGTTTCCGGCGGGATGACATACGGAAGTGTCACTGCTCGTCAATGGAGATTTCGAAAGTGCACTCAATGTCGAGCTCTACGGTCATTGTTCAAAGCATTAAACGTCGTAGTGTCCAATCAACGGTGAGGACAGAATTTGCGGCTACTGATCCGGCATCAGCCGGAGGGCGGCTGTCTGATAGCGAATTTTGCGATCATGCGCTCGCCCGTGTGCACAAGCAACCCAAGCGGATAGAAGCTTCTTCCATCGTTGGTACCAAAATATCCCGCATTTACAATTCCAAAAACATCTGTCGAAGATGAGCTCTCCGACAAAAGGGATGGCGGGATGCCTTCTTTACGGATATCAACTGTAGTAAGCTCAAACGCGCCAGCTGGAATTGTTAAAGTAGCCAATTTCAGCTCGACACGGCTCGCCATTGGGTCCTTGACCTCATGGACACGGAGTACCGCTGTCGTGCCTTGCAAAGAAAGTTCCTGATCTGTACTCTCTTGGGCGAGTAATTGACCCAGCCACTGCGGCGTATCAACGGGCGTCTTCAGAAGCGCGGGCGATTGAGGCAGGCAGGCTGCAGCACCAAGGAGCAGTCCAAACGAAGCGAAGCATCCGAGATGGGGTCTTAGCCTTTGGATCGGAAGCGGATACATGGAACTCTCCTGTTCATCCAGATATGCCAGTGAACGAAGAAGCGATGATTTGTCCGGAACGCCAAATGTGGGCCAGAGATTGTGAACCCTGGGACAGATTCCAAAAATAGCGCGTCTTGAAACTGGAAGCAAACAAAATCCTGGTGAGTCTCGGTCGGTCACCGGATCGCTGGAACGGCCACTTAAACGATCTGGGGCCTTCGCCGGTCAACTCGTTGAGTCGTGTAATCAATACGCCAGTTTGGCGGAGCTAAGGTAGTCGCCGACCGAATTGACGGACTCGCTAGTGTAGTGCGTCATACAGATTGCCGATTATTCAGGGATGCGCGGGCACGTTTGACCTTCTCCAGGATGGAGGCGGCTTTGGCGGTCCAGATGAAGGATTTGGGTCTTTCATTGTGCAAGTCGATATAATCGCCGATGGCCGTCATCAGTTCTTCGAGCGTCAGGCAGACTACCCTTATTCTCATCTGTCTGGTTTAACGGATACTGCATTTGACGAACTCTCCGGGGGGAAATCGGAAGTCGTGAGGCGAAACTATGCTCGATCTCATGAGAATTCGCAAGTGAAATTTGCTTTTACAATCGCGGCCAAACAGGACTGTCTTGTTTATGCAAGTTAGAAATGTTCTGTTAACACCATCAGGAATGATCGCGACGCTCACCGAGATTCTATCGGAACAAAATGCACTTGCCCGAGTTGAGCTTCGCATACTCCGCCTTGGTTGCTTCAGTACGGGAATGTCGGGATCAGCGTCTTTCCAGAGCGTGAGGAAATCCTGGTAGGCGGATTTTGCCCTGGTCTTATCTCCCGACAGCGCTTAGGCTCTCCCCAATTGCCGGTGCGCCTTTGCGCTGATGGGATCGCTCAACACGCAGTGATAGAGATTTTTCTGAAACTCCACAGCGGCTTCGGCGGCCTTGATGTTCGGCCGTCGTGAAAGAACGGGAGCCTCAAGGTAGCGAAATTCGATACAAATTTCGGTGTACCGTGGTATTCACGTATGCAAAATGCGAGAGGTCCTTGCCAGGCACAAGCTCGGCGCGGTTGACCAATCGCGAGCCTGGCACAACGCTCGTGTCGGCGAACTGCCTGATCCCTCCCGGTGGAAGTTTCGGCAGGCTTTCTCCTGTGCCAACCGGGATCGCCAGACTTAGTCCAGCGCTTGTGCGCGATGATGCTTCGACCGAGATAAAGAGGAATTTTCCGTTCGAAGACCATATTGGATTGCAATAGCCATCGCAGACAATCCGCGGAGCTCCACCTTCGATTGGGATCGCCATGGGTGCCACACCTTTCCCCTCCGGAAAGGGAGCAACTGCCATAACCCATCGCCGGCCGGGTGAGATGCCTTGGACAAAATCAATGGGGTATGGGACGACTCTCGAACGCCCAGAGCCGTCCTGTTTCATTTGTCCCAGGTAGTTGACGGTCCCCTCTGTGAATTGAAACAAGATCTGCCCCCGCGGGCCAAAATGCGGCGACATTTCGCCGGTTTGACCGATTCGTTTGGCGGGAGAGCTTCTGTCGATTGGAGCCAGCCACAACTGGGATTTTCCGGTGAACGCCTCGGTTGCATAGACTGCTTGTTTACCATCTGGCGATACGTCGTAAGCAAGCATAGAAACGCCAGGGAACACCGCCTCACTTTTGCCGGACTCAACCATCAGGCGCCAAAGCTCCGGGCCCGAACCCGCCGGCTGATGGCGCAGAAGGTAGTAAAGAGTCTTGCCGTCCGCGCTAAAGGAGGGAGGTGAAAGCGGTGAACCTCCCAGCCCGGCGGTCTTCATGTCGGTGACAATTTCTCCCTCCGACGACAAAGATCGCTCCCCATCGGCGTCATGAATCCAGATGGCGCTTTCATGCACTCCCATTGAGGTAATGACAGACCGGCCATCTTGCTCCACAGCCACTCCTTGCTCCTCGGTGGGGCCAAAAGTGACTTGCTCCAGCTCTCCGTTCGGAAAACGCTGACGCCACAGGTGACTCTGTCCTTCGACCACCGCCGTGAAATACATCCATGAACCATCGGACGACCAGCCTGCGGAGGTGCATGCGCCTTTCGGCCCTACGGATCGGGACTGGGAGCGGTTGTCAAGGGAAATGAGCCGACAAGAAACCCACCCCCCGGTTTCGTCCATCTCGACCACCAAAGCCGATCTACGATCTGGAGAGGCGTAGGAATAATGCGCCATCGCCCGTTCGTAGAGCGGGAAATATAGTTCGCGGAAATTCCCGCGCGTAATCGTTCCGGTAACGATCCCCATATGCAGACCCGATCGCATTTCGGAGAAAAGAAGTTGGTCTCGGTCGAGCCAGGTAAGCCCAGCCGCGTTGCTCAGGAAAAGATGGGGGTCGCCTCCCAGCACCGAGACGGTGTAAGTTGCCCAAGCATGGGCGCTTAGGGTTTCCATCACGGTATAGGCGATCTGGGACCCGTCCGGCGAGAATGCCAAACTGTACTTTAGCCGCGGGTCGTCTGTCAGGCGCCTGGCTTCGCCGTTGGGGAGCACTTTTACGTAGACCTGATCGGCCGTCAGGAAACTGCTGCTTCCCCGAATGAACGCAAGCATATGGCCGTCCGGCGACAAAGCGGGAGCCGTCGCGGAATCCGTGAAATCGGTGAGTTGCGTGTACTTTAGCCCGGCCTGATGGGCCCGTCTGCTGCCGGAGAAGAAAAAGTACGCCCCGGCGGCGATGGCGGGAACCAGGACAACAGCGGCAATCGACAACGCGTACTTCCAGATCGATTTGCGCAGCGAGCCGGGTAGGAGCGTATCCAGCGACGTAGCCGGAAATGTATCTGGAAGCGTATTTGGGGTGTCATTTGGCGCTGATTCCGTTTGCTCAACCACCATCTGAGTGAGAGAGCGGGTGCCTATGATCAAGTCATCGCCATCCAGCACAACTTCGCGCACTTGTGCCGCAAAACGATACCCGCGCCCAGGAAGCGTCACGATGTATCGCTCGTCTCCGGGAAGACCACCCAGCGCCTTGCGAATCCTGAAGATGTTCTGGCTCAGGTTCGCTTCCTCGACAAACGAGTCCGGCCATACAGCCTTCATCAGCTCGTCCTTGGAGACGACCTCCCGACTGTGGCGAACAAGAATGAGGAGCGTTTCGAAGGCCTTGGGGGTGATGGCGACGGGTTGATCTTCGCGCAGCAGGACCTGTCTGTCAGGGTCGACCTGAAAGGGGCCGAACTGGTAGAGAACTTTGAGTCCCGTAGCCATGCCGCGTCCGATGTGGAACGCCGTTTCCTAATGAATGTGGGCACCGGCCGGCGTTCTCAACCGAAATTTGCCGGGGTGGATCTTCGATTCGGCAGCGATTGTACCACTCATCGGTGAGAACTGAATGGCCCACGCGCTGGCCAGAGCGTCTCGTAAACCCTTCGCTTTTACCCGGAAGCAGGGATGAAAGATTTTGTAAGAAGTATTAACGCGCTCTTTAAAGACTTGTAATCCGGATTGCGAGCAGGATGCGGCCAGTCGAAACTCAAAAGCGATCGACGCATGGAGAGTGCCGTGGCCGTGAAGACAACGAGAATCACTGTCGAGACTGAGACGCTCATGATCATTCGCCGGGCAAAGGTAGCTTTGGCCTGGTGTCCGGAGTGCCATACCGAAGTTGAGGTGATCATGCTCGACGGTGGCAGCTTGGTGGAACCGCTTACGGCCGAGCAGATCCGGGAATGGATCGGAACAGGCAGACTGCACTTTTGGCAGACGGGTGATGGGCTAGCCCAGATTTGCGTCACATCGCTTTTGCATTGCCTCGAGTTGGAAGACGTTCGAAGCGTTGGTTCTTCCAATGAGAGCCCACTGGATGCTTCACGGAGGAAGACATGAAACGCACCATTACACGGATGACTTTCGTCATCGTTTTCGGCATCGTGTTCGTTCTGGGCATCGTGCCTGGGGCTCAGGCTGGTGAATGCTCAAACGCTACCCTACACGGCAGCTTCGGATACACCGCCACAGGAACTCTTCTCCCTGCCGCTGTCCCGCCCCCATTTGTCGGCCCTTTTGGTGAGGTTGGTAGGCAGACCTTCGACGGGAATGGGAATACAGCCGCAACCGCGACTATAAACGCAAACGGCAACATCATAAACGCGACCATTCAAGGCACGTATACGGTGAATCCGGACTGTACAGGCTCTATGACACGCAACGTATCTCCCTTGGGCGCTATAGCACACGACGACTTTGTGATTGACGACGACGGGGTAGAGCTTCGAACCATCGCTACGGACCCAGGAGCGATTGAGACCTATGTTTACAGGAAGCAGTTCCGAGGAGGTCGCTGGGAATATTAGAGAATCTGACTGTGTGGCTAAGCTAAGGGTTTCGAGGACATGCACACGAAACCCTCAGCGTTACTTCTCGACGATTGATAAATCTCTAGTGCCGTATCCACACTGCTCCGCATTCGAAGCAACGCCACCGCTGAATCTCTGCCTGCGGAGCACTGTCGATACGGCACTAGAGATTTGGCATGAATCGAAGCTGGTGTTGTCCAGAGCATTCTGTCAGACATCGAATGGTCACCTTCGATTCTGTGCACTGAAGTCGGCCACCTTGCCGGGATCTTATGACCGAATTAGATGCGGACCCAGCAATCAGGAACTGTGCAATGCCATTGACTCGCGGAATAGGAGGTATGCATGGAATGTATACTTTTGGTTCTGCTATGTGGGCCGGTAACCATGATGCCCCGATACAGGGACCAAGAGCCGGCCCCGGCAGTCTCAGGCACAAGGCATGAGCTGAAGGCGGAAGATGGCTAGTAGTGTTCAGCAATACATTGATGCGGTCGCGCAACTGCACGCCAGTGGCGAGAATTCGCTGGTCAGTGTGATTCTCTTCGGTAGCGCAGCGAGCGGCGCCTTCTCGGAGTCATCCGATGTGGATCTCATCCTTGTGCTGCCCAACGAAGCGGCCATGGATGATCGCCGCCGCCTTCGCGAGGCGGTATCGGACCTCGAAATCACGCACGGCCTTCGATTGCCGGCGAGCCGTCGAAAAAACCTGCTCGAAATGTTCGCTGAACACGCCGGGGGAGAGGCGCACTCCTGCTTTTTTTGCAGCCGAGACGACCTGATGTCGGGAGACGCAGCGAGAGTCTTCGGCTTGCGAGCAATCGAAAAACTCTTCGTCGACCGTATCGTACTTGCCAGCGTGATCGTTTCGGCTAAGACTGTCTGGGGCGAGGAGTTACTGTCCCTTATACCCCTGCCTCCCCTTCGGCGCCTTGACGTTTTCAAAGCACTTTTCGGATTGGCTGGCCTGACCCTGTTGAGCGTCGTCGCCTTTCCGGTGCTCTACGACGCGACGAGGTACGGGATGGGTGCGCTCAAGCACTCGCTACACAGCTGCTATTTCTGCTACCACCTTAAGACGGTTCCCCTCAACGAAGAGGTTGAGTTCTTCAACCTCCGTCTGGGCCGAAGCAAGACGCTGTTGGACTTGTTGAACCAGCGGCGAAAGTACCACCGGTCATTCCGTTTCGTGCTGCGCTGTGTGCCGGTTCTCTTCCGACTCCACCTGCAGACCGCGTTGGATAACCGGTTCCCGCGTGCGGTGGCCAGGGGAGATATACCAGGTTATGGATCTCATCCCCCGGCTCTGACTTAGTCGGCAGTTGGACCTTTCTCTCATTGCTTCAAATTCTATGGAATCGGTAGCTCGATCAGATACGGCAACGATTTCGCGACTCCCGGGGATAGGCTACGAATGGGGAGAGTTTCCGCGCGATTCAGCAGTGTCGAAGGCTTGGAGTTCTAGACGCGCGAGGAGCGCGGGATGCCCAGAATAAGCGGATGTGTTGCAACTTTCAGAGTTGCTGGCTGGTGACGTACGACGCAGGTGCAAAGCTGGACTGGCATAGTCATCCGGGCGGTCAGGTTCTGCTCATCACAGAGGGCACCGGCTACTACCAGGAAAGAGGCAAGACGGCGCGCATCGTTCACAAGGGAGATGTGATCAAATGCGCTCCGGGAGTGGAGCATTGGCACGGCGCATCACCGGATAGCGGCTTTGCTTATATAGCGGTTACACCGACTCAGAAAGGAAAAACGATTTGGTTAGAGCCTGTCAGCGACAAGGACTACAACAACGTGAGATAAAAAACCTTCACGCTAATCAAGGGCCAGATTCCACAACATCTGTTCCATTGGTCGCGTTGCAGCTCAGCTCGAACTGATACTTAGCGATGTCGTCAACTGACTATGCCCGGAGTCTTCTAAGCTGCTGGTACCGCGCCGATTTGCTGCAACAGCCCAAGCATATCTGGTTGGCCATGTTCTTCTACGAATTGACCGCCCGACAGACGGTAGATATTCATGGCCTGCACCGCGATTGTTTTTTCCGTTGGTGGGACGCCAAAGAATGTACCCCGATGAGTGCCCCGCATTGTGAACCTTGCGGCCACCTTGTCGCCTTCAGCAACCATCTCCTCCAGAGTCCATTGAATATCGGGGAAGCCTCCGCGCATCATCCCGATGATAGTCAGGTAGCCAGCCGGACCGCGCATCGGCTCGGGATGCCCCGGTACATGAAATATCGCATCGGGCGAAATGAGTTCCTGAGCAAGCATCTCGCTGGCAGTGTTGATGAACTCCAGGAAGCGGTGCATAACGATTTTGTTGTTTTCTGCGGTCATGGTGGTATCTCCTCCATTTTCTCTCTTCTCTGAGAGAACGGTGCCTTCCTGGCGCGTAGTGATGTGTGCTGACCCTACTGCTCCACGACCTTCATCTGCTGTTCGTTCATACGACCCCCATGAATCCTGAATTCGGACAGAGCTCGGTCAATCTCTTTCAGGTCTTCCGCGGTTAGTACAAGGTTAGCCGCTTCGATATTCTCCTCAAGATGCTTGACCTTGCCCGTTCCGGGGATCGGAACGATGAACGGCTTTTTGGCCAGCAACCATGCGAGCGATAGCTGCGCCGTCGTTGCGCCTTTCCTTTTCGCAAGCTCGGTGATGCGATCGACAAACGGCTTGTTCGCCGCAATGCTCTCCGGCTGGAAGCGGTCAAATCCAGAACGCAGATCCGATTTCAGATCAAATTTGGTCTGCGCATCAAGGTTCTGCGTTAGATAGCCCATGCCGATTGGACCCCAGGGGACGAAGCCGATACCCAACTCCTCACAGGTAGCGAGCAAGCCGTTCTCCTCCGGGTCACGGTTGATAAGCGAATACTCCGTCTGAAGTGCGGCGACCGGCTGAACCGCGTGTGCCTTGCGGATGGTGTTGGGGCTCGCCTCCGAGAGGCCGAAATGCAATACTTTCCCTTCATCGATAAGCTCTTTCACCGCACCCGCAACGTCCTCGATTGGCACATTCGGATCGACGCGATGTTGATAGAAGAGGTCGATGCGATCCGTCCTGAGACGCTTGAGGCATCCGTCCGCCATCCACTTGATGTGATCGGGTCTGCTGTTTAGACCGCTCTTCTCGGTGAGATCGAAGCCGAACTTCGTCGCGATCTTCACCTCGTTACGGAACGGTTCCAGGGCTCCGCCGACGATGGTTTCGCTCGTGTACGGGCCGTAGACTTCCGCCGTATCGAAGAATGTCACACCCTTGCTATGTGCCTCGCGAATGACCTTGATGGCGTCGTCGATAGGGACGGCAGGGCCGTAATTTGTGGCCAGGTTCATGCAGCCAAATCCGAGTTCCGATACTTCCAGCGTTCCAAGTTTTCTCGTGTTCATGTCTTCTCCTGCGAATTGCCTCTCCATCTCAACGCTAGGCCGAAAAACCCGTATGGCGGTAGGCCGATCGACTGAAATCATTGCCTATTTCGCCGAGGTAAGTTAAAAATGCTGCCATAGGCGCGCGTAGCTCTTATCTTAGAGATGTTGAGGAAATGGAATGAAGCCTCATAAATCAGGACAGAGCGACGATCCTCAGGTCGTGCATGTGCTCCACGAGCTGGCTGATGCAATTAGCAAAGTGATGGGACATGCCTCAGAAGTGTCAACCGCAGTTCCGGGACTCACACTCTACCGAAACACTGTTCCGACCGCACCAAATCCTTGCACCTATGTACCCAGTCTGCTTGTCATTCCGCAGGGAAAGAAGTGTGTCGACCTGGGCAAGCAAAGTTACGTCTTCGGCGAATCAACCTTCCTCCTCACATCAATTGAACTCCCGATCATCAGCCGGGTGTGCGCTGCCAGTGCGGAGAAGCCCTACCTGGCATTCTTCCTCAAACTTGACATGGGGACGGTCCGCGACGTTCTTCATTCCGAAGAAGTCCATGTTCCTGCGCCGCCGGTTGGAACCCGCGGCATGGTTCTTGGCGAAGCAACCATTGAACTGCTCGCGCCATGTTCACGGATGGTGCAGCTTCTCCGCACTCCCCAGGATGTTCCTTTCTTTGGCAAGCTGCTCCAGCGAGAAATCATCTATCGCCTTCTGCAGGGGACACAGGGAGATCGTCTGCGTTCAGTCGCAACGCTAGCTGACCAAAGCTATCGGACTGCGAAGGCAGTGACTTGGCTGCGCGACAACTTCAAGAAGGCGCTGAATGTGGACGAACTCGCATCGATGACAGGCATGAGCAGATCAACTCTGAATCATCACTTCCGTGGTCTCACAGCTATGAGCCCTCTTCAGTTTCAAAAACAGCTTCGGCTCCATGCGGCGCGGCAGAAGATGCTAACGGAGGAGCTAGACGCTGCGAGCGCGGCCTTCGAGGTTGGATACGAGAGTCCAAGCCAGTTCAATCGCGAGTACAAGCGATTCTTCGGGCAGCCGCCGATGCGCGATATAGAGGCATTGCGAGCCAACTTGTAATTGCAAAAAGGCAGAGTTCAACTGCATCATTCCGGAAATACTCTTGGAGCGTCAGGCGTTTACGGAGACTTTTTCGAAGAACGCTGCTGACTTCCGATAAATTTCATCAATCAGACGGTGTTGCCGCACAGCATCTCTAAAGTTGCTGGCTTCGGACGTGCCCCTCACTTTGTCGCTAGCGTATGCGGAATAAAGGTAAGCGAGGTCCTGCACGCTCACGTCAAGACCAGACTTGGCAAGCGGTTGGTACTTTTCCGGAACTGGCAGGGGTGAGAAAGTCTGCGCGTCGCCATTCATGCCTTCAATGGCGTTGTCATCCTTGTTCTGCAACGCGAGGGGGTTCGTGATTCGGAGAACGCCTTCCGTTCCCGAAATGTCGGATCGCAACCCACGAGAGGCGGCCTGAGCGCCTGCGGTACCGGGTGTAGTCGTCC
>Ga0206966_1260_pt1 | contig 10617 bp, 9 predicted proteins | sample Alteio_BWOrgHeat_23_FD_152970 | JGI IMG/M metagenome (GOLD analysis project Ga0206966, IMG submission 152970) | Enriched cells from forest soil in Barre Woods Harvard Forest LTER site, Petersham, Massachusetts, United States -... | ecosystem: Environmental > Terrestrial > Soil > Temperate forest > O...
CCGGCAGCAGGGAATCACCGGGGACCCCACAAGCGGCGCATTTGAGAAGTCGTTGCCTTGACAGGGTTTATTTAGACCCTATCAAGCAGGAATGCGTACTTCCCATCCCAACGATCACCGCTTCGGCAACGATGCCGGGGATGGCTCCGCCATCGGCGTCATGGGCGACGCCATTGGCCACTTCGCGATCGCCCAGGCGCGTCATGCGCACCGCTGGGTCGCCTGGCTGCGCGATCATGCCGCTCGAGGGGCCAGCGATGCCTCGAGCCGCACCTGGGAGCGCGACCTGCGCCCCTGGTTGCGTTTCCTCGATCAGCAGCGCTGCGACACCCCCACGCCGGCGACGGTCGCGGCCTACCAGGCCGAACAGGTCGCGCGCTATCGACCCAATACCGTCAACAACCGGCTGCACGCCCTCGAGCGCTTCTATGCCTGGTGTGCCGAGCAGCAGATCTACCGCCCCATCGCTGAGGGCGTCGAACGCGGAGCCGCGACCGCGCGCAGACCGCCGGTGGATGCGATACCGGACGCCTTCGCTACCGCCATCCTCGCCATTATGCCGGGGAACACGCTCTTGGACCTGCGCAATCGCCTCATCCTGGCCCTGATCGGTTCCGGCCTCGAGACCATCGCCATCCATCGTGCCTTGGTCGGGGACGTGGATGTCGCCTCCGGCATCCTGCATTTCGCACCCCGGGCACAGCCGGAGAAGACGGCGACCCTCACCCTGGAGCCCGCCGTGCGGGCGGCGGTGGCCGACTACTTGGAGGAACGGTTCCCGCAAGGCCAACTGGTCCCCTCGGCACCCCTGGTCACTCCCCAGGATAATCAGGAGAAGCCGCTGAGCACCTTGTCCATGCGGCTGCTCTTCAAGCGCTTCACCGCACATTATGGTATCGGCCAGGGTCGGCTGACTACCTCGATGGTGCGCGCGGCCGCGGTGACCTCGTTGGCCGCCAGCGTCGGCGATGCCGCCGCAGCGCGGCGCCTGCGGTGCCGGCCGGCGAATCTGCGGCGGCTCACGGCACGCATGGCACGCGTCATCGACACCGCTGCCAGCGGGTCCCTGGCTCCGACGTAGGCAGCGATCCTCGCCGGCGACCCGGCGGATCTCAGGACCGTTGATGCACAGGGCAACGGTCGCATGCCATCTCAGGCGGGCGATATGCGACGCCCAGAAGCAGCTTGCCCGTGTCCATCGTGCCCGCGACGATGCCGGTATGCCCAACCCTGAATCCATCGCTGACCTCGTCCAGTGGTTCCAGTGGATCGGAGCCATCCTCGGCATTCTCGGTGCGTGGTGGGTCGCCAGCCAGACCACCCGCGCCAGGTATTGGGGATTCGCGTGCTTCACCATGTCAAACATCGTGCTGATCGCCGCCTTTCTCTGCATGTCGGCGTGGCCACTCCTGGCGATGCAAGCGATCTTCCTTATCACCTCCCTGCGCGGGATGATGACGAACCGTCTGGCTTGCGAAGCTCGGGTCGTGCCACAGCACTCGTGATCGGACGAGCACGACCGACGCCCCCCACCATCATCGATGCAGGGAAGACCACCGCATGCCACGCTCCATCACCATCAGTGTCCCTGACGAGATCTACGAGTATCTCTGGGTCCTGTCCTCGTCGCACGCGGTTCCATCAGGAGGTGTCACCGCGGTCCTGCAGCACCTGATCAGGAGTGCGGCTGATGGCGTGCGGCGCCCTGGATCGTGGGAGCGCCAGTGGATTCGTCAGGCCTTTGGCGGTGGATATGACCACCATCTCGCCGTCGACCCGGATGCCCCCCATAGCATGGTGGTCACCACCAAGCCTGCGGACGACGAGCACCCCAAAGGCCGCATTCCTCCTCCTTCCGCGTCCTGACGGCGATTGCGGGTCGGGGAGCGGGCAGGTCATGACAGAATACCGGGCACCGGAATCCATCCGCACCTTCCGCGGCCGACATGGCCACGACCTGGTGCGTGCGGTCATTTCCTGCAATGCCTTAATTCGCGAAACCTATGGCCTGTTTACTCCGTTCCCGGACATGGACAGGATGCCCTCGGCGATGGCGTTCCTCGCCCGTCTGACGGCGGTGATGCGCTCCCACCCGGTCGAGACCGATCCCTACTGTATGCGGACCAGGTGTGGTCGGCACGGCACGGCATGGACGTATCAAAGTGCCTGCGTGGTCATCCGCTGCGCCCGCCGGGAGCCATCGACAAGGCGGCAATTCCCCTGGATCGGTCCCCGGATCGCCAGCGCCACCGAATTCCAGGATGCGCTCCGGGATCTGGAGGACGCCGCACTCCACGCCGACTTGGCGGTGGCGATGGCCGAGGATGCTCTGCCGCGACTCGATCCCATCTTCCGGCTCCGCTGGACCACGTGGGGCCACAGCCGACTGAACCCGCGAGGCGTACAGATCGTGCCGCGCATGCGCACGCACTGGTCTCCCGAGCGATGGACCGCGTTCTGGACCCCGGCCGCATCCCTGCTGGATCGCGCCTGGCTCCGCTGCGAGGGCTTCCTCGAACGACTGGAGGAGGTGCTGCCACCGCCTCAGCAGGCCATCCCCTGCTTCCCGGATGGCAGCCCCATGCCCATCCACGACCCCGCCACCGCTGCAGCCGAGGCGACGGATGGCTTCCTGGTCGTCCCCGATTCCGGAATGTGGGATTCTGCCCATCTCCCCGTCTGGTTCCCTCCGTTCCCGGAGAAGGGCGCCTCCCCCTATTCGCTGATCTGGCCGGAAGCTCGGCCATCGACGCCGCTGGCCATCATCGCCGGCGGGGCGTGTGCACTGTCCCACGCGCGTCCTGGCCTCGACCAGGGATCAGCTGCCAGCGAGCGGATGGTCCGCGGCATCGCTGCCGCCATCCGCTGGGCCACGTGCGCGCCCACGGACCGCTGTGCCGAATGGCAGGTCAGTGGCCCTGGTATCGCTCTGGTCGACGGATTGCGTCGCCATGGCACGGATGTGAGCGCCATCCGCCATGCGGCTCACGACCTGCTGGTGCACTGGACCCCACCACCCATCGAAGCTGACGATGATCCCAGTGCCCTATTGGACGTGCATGCCCACAGCATCCTGTCCCTCCTGCAGCTCCACGTGGCTGCTGGCGGCGCTGGTGCCGCGGGCATCCCTGCATTGCTGCTGCTGCTCCGCAGACCATGGATTATCGACAACCATGGGCCATCGCTGCGCGCCGTCCATCGCTTCCTGACAGCCCATACGGCGCTGTGGTCCCATGATACGCAGCTGGCTCGGGACATCGGTGATGTCGAGGTCCGATTCCAGCGCGAGCTGGGTTCACCGCTGCATCCCCGCCCGGAGCAGCTCTGAACTGGTTCATCAAGATGAGCCGTCCCTATAATGCCCCCGCACAGGCTTGTCACCATTGGGGTCACGGACCTTATTTTAGGTCGGATTCCTAGCGGCGCCCTCTTCTTCCTCCAAAATATCCATTAATAAAAACTGAACTGCCGCAGCTTCCCGCACTTTAGAATCCGGAATATTTTGAATATGCTGGGGCACCTGACGATCGATAGTGCGTTTTCTTATTTCGCCTTCAATTACTGACAATGCGGAACGACCGGTCTGATAAATAGTGTCACAAATCGTTTTTCCGATTACCCTGGCACCATTGCTGCTTTTATGAGTAATCATCTCCTCTACCGTATCACAATTATATGGACTCGGGCTGGTATCCATAAGATTATTACTTCGAAACGATTATCCATCGTGAGTCGTGGCATTCACGGAAAAAGTTCATGGGGATGTAATGTCAATTATTATGCTAAGGACACCGCCTTGTGTGCTGCCCTCCCCGGTCACCTTCGCGGCATTAATGGTGGACGAATAGCTCAATGGATTATTTTTCACATCCCAATACTTCTTCCATGAGCTGTTGGGATCTTCCCTCCCATTCCAGGCCACCACTATTGGTACTCTCACCATCATCTGGGCGAACGACACATTTTGGCCATCATCCACCAGGGCTATCCTTTTTGTCGAATCAGGGAATAATGTCTCGATAAGATCAGAGGCAAATTTCATGGCAGCGACATTATATGGGTCGATTATGCCAAACGACTTATTGAGAGTCACCACGAGATGCGCCTCTGAAATAACGCCAGCGCCATTGAGGACGAAGCGCACACCGCCCAAATTGCTATTCCAATCAACCGATTGCCCGCCCTGCTCCCGCTTCATTTCCTTCAGGCATGCCTGAACGTGTGCTGTTGTAGCCATGAGGAATGAATCCGGCGTATAGCGCGTCCAGTTTGCAGGGGCACTTTCTGCCACTTGTTGCGCACCTTTGGCTGAAGAGGCGCCATCGGGACCATTTGCGCTTTCTCGTGAGATGACGATTGTCATGAGGGCCTTGCCCACCGCTACCGTATGAGATATTTGCACCAGACATCCATGTATTGTCGTGCTCGATTTCTCAGCTCCACCAGTCAATGCCGTAGACAGGAGTTTAATTTGATCAGAGAAATCCGAGTTATTGAGTTCATTTTTCCCATAGGCAGAAGTGCACGCAATGGTTGATAATATTCCGGAAAGGACGGGGACCATCCCAGAATCTGATGTAGCGCCAAGAAGGGAAACGCGACGAAGCAGACCGTCTGCATTAGCCCCTGAAATGGTCACCGACACAGTGAATTGCCCAAGTACAGGATCAGCTTTTGACAGTTGAGCGGTTTCTACTGCTGCCCCAAGCAGGTCATTCGGCTTCCAGTCCGCATGAGCGAGCAGTGGTATCGACATCAACATCTCCTTGGTTACCGGGAGACGTGCCTCGTCGGAGCCTGCGATTTTTCCCGTGGTATTCTGAGCCACCGGAGATCCAGCGATGTTATAAATCATGGATTTATAGGGGCGTGCGGCTGCCTTATCGAATGGAATTCGTGTTTCCCCACCGGCCAATAAAACAGTCCCATCTAGGAGTAGAGTTTGCGTATAATTTATTCCTGGAGGCATGTTTTCCGAGTCCGTCCATTTTTCCGTATCCGGATTATAGAGTTCACAGGTTCCACGGCCACTATCACCACCAGTCACGAGCACCTGCCCGGTGTGGAGAAGGGTAGCGCTTACATTCGATCGTGCGTGGTTCATTACGCCGGTGGGCTTCCATGTTCCATTTGCAGGGTCGTAGAGCTCACAGGATGATTGTAGCATCGACGGCGCACCGCCAAGTCCCCCGATCGCTAAGACTTTCCCGGATTTCAGCAAAACCAATTCCGCACCCCTGCGCGTTAAGGATTTTGATCCGGTAGCACTCCAGGTGCCCGTGTTGGGGTTATATAATTCGGCTGTTTCCGTGCGACCGGACCCTCCACCAAGCACCAGCACTTGACCTGAATTCAGGAGAATAACCTGAGTATCGCCGCCCCGACCCTCTAACAATGCGCCAGTTCCACTCCATGCTCCAGAAGTGGGATTATACAGCTGACATCCGCGGTAATTGGCCCCGACTCCTATGGCCAAGACCTGCCCATTTTGCAATATCGTTGCCGAATGCGATTTCGGTTCGTCTATGGATTTCGTGGCCGTCCAAATTCCGGTACTGGGATTGTAGATTTCACACGTGTTCCATGTCCGCAATCCGTCTTCTCTCGAACCGGAACCTCCGGTGACCAGGACTTGTCCAGAGGGGAGGAGCGTGGCCGTGTGGTGATGTCTCCGAGTTGCCATTGATCCGGTAGCAGTCCACATCTTCGTGGCAGGATCAAAAAGATCACATGAGACCAGCGCTCCAGAATCGCCCATGCCGCCGGCAATGAGCACGAGACCAGACTTGAGGAGAGTCGCTGTGTGACCGGATCGTGAAATCGAGGGTGAACCAGTCAGAGACCAGCAGGAGGTTTTAGACGCTGTGGATCTGGACTCCTCTCCATGGGCCACTGCTGGCGAAGCACTTGGAGGATCAGCAGCGGGCGCTTCAATTGGGCCAGGTGCATTCTTTTGGTTATCGGAATTGATGGGAGTTGCTGTGGATTTCGGGCTGCCGGGCGCTGATATCTTGCCGATTTCAGGACTCAACAGGCTGCACTTGGTCAATTCGACGGTATGAGATGAAGAGGAATCCTGAATAATACCGGAAAAAGACACGCTTTGTCCCACCGGCAATTCCGAAATAGCTGACGTATTTGCTGTTTTCTCAACGACGCAGAGAACTCCTCCCTCAAGGAGTATTAAGGATTTGCCCCGCGATTCAGATTTAGATTTAATGATGCCGGTGACAATATAGGACTTCCGTGAGTATAAATTCATCGCGTCCTGCTTGCTTTTTCTGTTCGAATAAAAAGCATCGTGCAAAGCTTCAGCGGAAATGACCGGCATTGACGGCGCCTCAGGTGGCGCCTCAGTTTTCTGCGGGAGTTGTGCTGGTTTTTCGACTGGAGCTTCTGGCTGCGATATGGGTGCAGCCGCGGATTTAATGGGTGCGGCAGGCACTTCTGCCTTGTGGTCCTCCCCAGCCTTTGGAACAGGATCTGGGCTATGAGAAGTCGCAGGTTCCTCATTTCCACAGGACGCAAGCAGGAGAATAGAAACTAAGATACCAACGGAAGTCCTTCCATTGATTGAAAAAATAGAATGAATGGAGAATTTGGAGCCCATAGGATATCCCCGCATTACGAGGTTGTTTGAAGTGCAGACTCAGGGATAAAGAAACACAGTCAAGGTATGACCTTGGGAATCATGTGGACAGCGGTGTTGTCTTTGAAGTCGACCGGTGCGCGGCATGCCCGACGATTCTGCGAAGTTAGATGCCGCTTTCCAGCACGTGGGGCACACCGAGGTAGTAGTCGAACCAGAACGACTGTTCTCTAGTGGCGCTGGACTCATGCTTTCGTAAATGCCCATTAATGATAGCTTAAATCGGTCGGGTTGGCATCATATGGACCTATCTATGCTCGCCCCCAACCCCTTAGAGGCGGTTGCATAACCCATCCGCCACGTTCCAGACTTAGGGACGGGCAGGCATGTCGATCGGGTTGGAAGGCGGGCGCGCAGGATCGCGCAAGGATAGCAAATCAGTTTTCCCGGCCGTCACTTATGGCGAAGGCTTCTCGTCAGGCGGAGCGGAGTCTTGCTTCTTCAGCATATCCTGAACCGTTTTGAGTTGATTTTGGATGTTTCCACCAGCTCCTTTCGCGGTGGCTTCGATAAGATACTATTCAGCCTTTTTGAGATCTTTGTGCAGTGGCCCAAGTCCACTAATGGAATACATCCCTAGGGTTTGCAGCGCATTCGCATTGCCCTTTGATGCGGCATGGAGAAGCAGGCGGATGCCCTCAGTCGTATCCCCCTTTGTGCCCAATCCCATCGCATAGCAATCTCCCGCCAGAGCTTCTGCATCAAGGTCACCCTGTTTCACGGCCAAGAGCAGCCAATGCAGGCCATCGGCATTTTTTTCTAGTTCGTAAATGCAATAGGCGCCCCACCTATATTGAGCCTCGGGATCTCCCTGTTCTGCCCGAGCTTTCAGGTCTGCAGTTGCCTTGTCAGCGGCGTTTCTGCTCTCCTCGTCCAGTCCTGTCTGAGTTACGGCGGAGAATGTCGTCTCCATACAGGACATGAGCAGGGCACACGCCAGGAAGGAACTGCGGATTGTGGGCACTATGAAAGGACTCATGACGAATAACTCCGTACTCGAGGTACCGTCCTAAAAGCCATTTGCTGACGCTTGTTCAGCCGCCTGCTTCTTGAGGCTCTTCGATTCGTTCTTGCGCAGAACCACAGCGAAGGCCTTGAGAATCTCATCGCTTTGCTCCACAATGCCAGGGTTCGGATCTTTGGACAATGGCGCAATATGTCCTTCACCCTTCAGTGACAAGGCACGCCATCGTAGCTGTCTCCTGATCCGTTCTTCGAGATGCCTTTGCGGTGAACCGCATCCGGTGGTCGAGAGCGCATCTGAACTGTCGGCCGTTGGGGACGGTGGGCGACTTCGGAAAAGGCTGTCGCTGACGTGACCGCTCCAAGTGTCGATAAATGCAACGCCACTAAGGATTTATGGTGACAGGGGATAGATGATTAGGGGTAATATCCTATTAACGCAATGATGTAAAACACAATATGGAAAAGGCATCCTATCCTGTTATGAACCTAAAATAATAAGTGCCGGCGTTATCAAATGTAACACTCTATGACGAATAATTTTATATCGTATAGAACTGGGCATTGCCGAGTGATATATTGTCGTTATACATCGACATGGCCACCACCTACGAAGATGTTGTCACCGCGGCTCAACAACTTCGGGGTGCGCAGCAGGTGGTGTCCGTGCGATCGGTCCGACGCGTCCTCGGCGGTGGTTCGCCCAATGTCATCCATCGCCACCTGCGCGAGTGGAAATCGAGCCAGCTCATTCCTGGCACCTCAGAGACCCCTGCCCAGATGGTCGCGCAGCTGACCGAGGTTGCGCCTCGATTCTGGGCCATGGCCCTCGAGGAGGCCCGGAACCAGGTGCGCGTGGAGACTGAGCAGCTTCGCCAGAGCCTCGCCCAGGCGACGATCCACGTGGACGAGGTGCAGGGGCTCCTCGACGAGAGCGAGGCCCTGCGTGCCCAGGCTCTGGCTGAGCAGCAACGTGCCGTCACCGCCCTGGAGACCGTCACTGCGCGCTTCGCCGCGGCCGATGGCCAGATCGCTCAGACGACCCAGCAGCTGGCAGAGGCCCAGTCGGCCCTCCACCGGCAACAGGTCTACACCGAGCACGTCACGGCAAAGTTCGAGGCGCTCGAACAACGTGCAGAGTCGGATCGTCTCCGACATCATCAGGAACTCGCGACCCGCGATGATGCCATGCAGGGGCTCTTCCAGGAATCCGAGCAGCTCAAGGTGCAGCTCGATGCGGCCGTCGACGAGGTGGCCCGCCTTACGGCAGACATCGGCTCGGCCGGAGTGAGAGAAGCGGAGCGGAATCGGCACATCACGGCATTGGAGGTACGGGCATCCGCAGATCGGGTCCTCTGGGAAGAGCGCCTCGCCCGCCTCCAAGCCGATGGTGATGTCGCTCGAGCGGCTGCCGCCCGGGCTGAGAGCCACGTCGCCCCCCTGCAGCAGGCGCTCGCGACCTTTGCGCAGGATGCCGAGCTCCTCCGGGCCGTGCGCGAGGGTGTGCAGACGCATCTTCCCGGCCTGGTCATCCAGCTGACCGATCGCATGTCCACGCTCGAGCAGGCGGTGCGGGAGGCGCAGACTCCTGCACCCATCCCCCCTCCTGATGCTCCACCAAGCGGGCGTGCTCCGTGAGCGATTGGGATCTGCTCCATGGGAATGACGCCGGCGACGCGAAGGTCATTCGGCGGACGACGCCCTGGCTGCCGTCAGTTGCCATCTGGCAGAACGGCTTGGCGGAGGAGTGGTGCGATGCGCTCGGCCGCCAGGTCCTCGCCGGGACGATCGCCCGGTCGACCTGGTTCGGCTATCGGCGGAACCTTCGTCTGTGGATCCGCTACCTTGATGGCATTGCCGAGAAAGATGAACCCGTCACAGCCACCGTGGTGGAATACCTGACGTGGCTACGCACGACCAGGCCCAGCCTGACCGTAGCAACGCTCAATAACCGGCTGGACACCATCCAGGCGTTCTACCGGTGGACCGGAAAGCGAGCCATCTTCCCTGATATCGCCATTGCGCTCCCGTGCATCACGGACGCTCGCTCGGACGAGATCCCCGTGCTGACCCATCAGGACATCGGGAAGGTGGTCGACCGTCTGGGCGACCGGTCCCTCCGCGATCTCCGGGATCGCGCGCTCCTGTGGACGCTCTACGGCGGCGCTTTGGAGACCATCTCACTCCATCGGGCCAATATTCGCGATCTGCATACCCTGTCACGTACGCTTCGGCACCAACCTCGTGGACATCGGTCTGGCGATGTCGTCACGACCCTTCCCCGTGAATCCATGGCGGCGCTGAATCGGTATTTGGACATCCGGCAGCCTGGCAGCGCAACCGAACCGCTGTTCACGTCGACCCGCCGTGCCGTGCCACAGCGTTTGTCGACGCTCTCCATGAGGCTCACCGTGCGGCGATGCTTCGATGCTTATACGGCCGCGCTTCACGCGTCCCATCCGTCCGCCAGGGTGACGACGGCAATGGCCGCGCGTACGCTGCGAGCCTCCGGTCTCATGCGGCGATCGGAACGCCTTCGTCCGGACGACGGCGACCATGATCCGATTTCGCGCGCTGCTGAGGACGTCGGGTACCGTTCGACGCGATGTGCACGGAACCTCGCCAAACGATTCAAGGTCGTGTCGCCCACCGCCACGAAGCGATCATCCCGTTCGACGTGACGCGTGAGAGTCGTCACCTATTCTCGGCATCACCCCCCTTCCTTCTTTGATCCTCCCCGACGGCTTGCTCTCACCGAGGTAATGTTGGACCCATTCTCCTGCGAGTGCTTGGTGAACCGCCCTGCCCAGTTATTTATGCGCTCCACTACTCTGGCCACTATGTCTCCTGTAATCTTCCCCGCTTCGCATCACCTCATCCGGCAGCTGACTTGTGCTCATCCCTTTCCAGAATCGCCTTGTCATGTAGATAAAGGCGGAGGATCCCAGGAGAGCCGTAATGACGATACTTCCAGGGGATACGGACTCTATGCAGGTAAATGACGG
>Ga0206966_1262_pt1 | contig 10465 bp, 15 predicted proteins | sample Alteio_BWOrgHeat_23_FD_152970 | JGI IMG/M metagenome (GOLD analysis project Ga0206966, IMG submission 152970) | Enriched cells from forest soil in Barre Woods Harvard Forest LTER site, Petersham, Massachusetts, United States -... | ecosystem: Environmental > Terrestrial > Soil > Temperate forest >...
AGATGCTCAGAGAAACTACGTGAATTTAGGAATAGAATGATTCACGGATTTCTTGGAGATATGAACAACACAGAGGGATGGATTGAATTGAAGGAAAAAATGTTAATAAGTTATCCAGGAGAACGAATAACCAAAGAAACCGTCAATGAAATGGCGAGTTTTGGAGATTCTGCAATGCAGGGATACAAAGCAATTCTGCTTGGACTATATCATCGCAATGGCAAGATATAGTTCAGTAATCATACATAAGAAAATAAATTCTAAGCGTGTATAATTAAGTTAAATTCGCAAAACATAAATGTCATATATCGAGACAATGCCTATACTATTTTCTGGAGAATTGGGCAATGATATCTTCCAATCTCTCCGATTCTCCATCAATAGAGGCTTCGATTTCCATTGCTCTAATGAGAGCATCGTCCAGCAATTTTTCCGTTATGTCGTGAGACAAATTACCTTTGAGTAAATTATGAAAAGTTGAAATAGATGCTTCTGTTCTTTTCATATTTTCCCAAATAGAATCATTCTCATTGATTTTAAATTTTTTCGTCAGTATGTGTATTTTATCAATTTTTCTTTTTACCTCCAATACCTTTTGTCGAAGTTCTAAATATTTATCGTCAATGCGCATTTTTCCATTTCTGCGATATGTCAATATTGATAATGCGATTGATATTGCTGAGAGTAGAAACGCACCTGCCGAAATGAGAAGTGATGGCTCCATTTGTAATACCGTCATTTACTGTAATTTATTATTCATCATCGTCTTCAACGGAATCCAATTCTTCGTCTGGCATAGAATCCATAAATGCCTTATAAAACATACCCTTATTTTTATCGAATAATTCCATAGTTGCTTTTACGGAAATACCGAACCTCATTGAGAGTTCTATTTGAGCCATAGGATTTTTACCTGTTATAGGACTTATTCCAATATTTTCCAGGAAAGTATATGGCAATTCCATAGCAGCGCCATCTCCATTCAATATATTCGTATATTGAGTTAGTCGCTTTGAAAGAACATTCAAGAATTGAGAATCATATTTTTGCATAACCAAAAAACGATGATTCCAAAGGTTTTTGGTAAGTTCGTTCCAGAGGGAATTCGAGAAATCGCCAAACAATTTAATTGAGCAATACATAATTATAGATAAATGTAAGTAATTTACCTCCAACATAATTTTAATCGATTTTCTTCCGCTGAATAGCCACGGTATTTTATAACCAGATATTTTCACAATAGCATTTATTTCATCAACTGAACAACATCGCTTGAGCCATTCCTCAAGAAATTTTGCGCAATCATTCATTGTAAGAGTCTGCTGTGAATTCATATATTATCCGATAATAAGTGATTCCATCTTGTCTCGCTTCGTATTAGATATTTTTCTATATAATTAATGTTAATATGCGATTGGCAATAGCCGATATAATAGCGCAAACAATCGCGCCAGAAAACGCGAATGAGGAAACTACTCCGAAATAGGTTGGTAGTAATCCTCGTATTTTCAATTCCTCCCCCTCGTTTGGTAGCATTCGAATAGATGCCTGAAGACCGAAATACCAAATGGAAGTTATGAATCCATTTACAATAGCACCAGTTATAGCAGCGACGATAAGGCAAGTTGTAAAAGTGTGAATAAAGATTCCAATTGGCAATGATACAATCAATTGCAGAGGAAGGGCAAGACATCCATTCGCAGTAGGACCTCTGGCAATAAACTCGGACGGCCCTCCCGGTGTTATGGTTTGGCTATTATGAGAATATTTCTCAGATATATCAATATGCGATAATTGTTTCGTGGCGAAATCACTACCCTGAGCAGATGCTTTCATATACCATTCTTTAGCCTTTTTAAAATCAACTGGAACACCCCAGCCTTCTTCGTAATGACGCCCTAATGATTCTTGCGCTTTAATATATCCCTGCTCCGCTGACTTTTGATACCATTGAATTGCCATCGCATCATCTTTTGGTGTTATTACACCACCTAATCCGTTAAATATTCTTGCTAAATTGTATTGCGCCGGTGCATGACCTTGAATCGCGGCTTTCTCCCACCATTCTGCTGATTTTAATAAATCGGCAGGTATAATGCCGCCCCATCCCTTTTCATACATATCGCCGAGGTCGGATTGTGCCTTCGGCTCACCTCTTTCAGCCGCACGCTGAACTTCTTCTATCTTCATTCAAAAACTCCAGGCATTATAATGAGCGGTTCAAGGATAATAAAAGTTGCTATCGGCGGAACTTGACCGACTGATGGTATTAGATGTGCTATGCCCAGCCTCGTGCAGTAAAGAGCAGATAACTGAATACTCCACTATTTACTCATTATTATTATTCGCAGAAAATAACGTCCTATTTTTTTACTTTATCTATTGCGTCTTAAATCTGACAGTTTTTCCAATATCATCCATCTCGTCTGGGGATAAAAAACTTAATACACTTGTTCGCAATACTTCCGCTAAAGTGAGCAATCCGTGAATACTCATCGTTTCACTTGGTTCAGGTAATCCTAAAATAGTTTTACCGCTAACGAGGATTTGCTTAAAATCATTGAACAACTTTTGTGATATTATTACAATTTCTGGACTTACAGGGGCATTTATTTGGGATAAAAGTCGTAGTGATTGGCAAAGTCCTTCAAGTTGAAGCGAAATAATAAAAATGCCACGTCTATTAATAATTTGCTCGCCTTCATTCATTTGATTACTATCCCATACCTGCTATTTTTCTGGCAATGTCGCTCATTTCGGAGGCTAATTTTCTCATTTCCTTTCGTTTATTCCGTCGTTCTTCACCATCTGGCATGCCGGCGATTTCCCGACTAAGCCTACCATATTCCTCTTGCTTATTTTTCAATAATTCATCTAACTCGCGCCGTGTCGGATTTCTATTCTTCATAAAATTCACCCTTAGAAAATTATTGTAGTTAATTCGCCATCAGAATTCCGCTTCTGCCACTATGATAGATGGAGGTGGAGTGGTTAATTCGTGTTCCCTAAAATATCCAATAGCCTTTTTATTTCTATCAATCCAAGAACAAGCATAATCTCCGTCGCCGCATCCATCCTGGCTGCAAGCATCTCTAATAAAAATGTTTGTAGTAGGGGAGATAATTTCTTGAACTACCATTGGAATACTTGTATTGGTTTTATGGACGACAATTTGACCTATTGCAAATGGCATTTCTTGTCTCCTTGGCAAATTATGATAGAATCCAACGATGGTGTCAATGAGATGTTTTGAATTTCTCTATCGGATTTTTCAATATTAACAATGAAATATATAAATCCTAATAATGATATTAAGTTTCCAGTTCATTTGTTTTGCTCGGCTCGCTTTAACCGCTCTCGCAGCTCGGCCACCAGTGTCTGAATCTCTGCGGGGCAATGTTCAAGCCGAGCCAATTCCAAAAATTTCTCTCGCTCAACTGCGGTCCCGAGCACGTCCAACCACTTATCCAATCTGGCCAACGGTGGAGTGCGTTTCCCTTTAACTATTTCATTTATAGCCTGTTGGTGCGACTTGACTTGGAGCGCAAAGGCTCTCTGGGATAGCCCAGCCTTGGATATGGCTTGCCCAAGATAATCACCAAACCGCATCCAGCCATCATATGCACCTTTCTGACCGGGAAGTGGGAAAGGCTTGACTAACAACAAAACGTGTTGTTATGGTTCCAGCCAAGGAGATATTATGCAAACTCTACTTCCAGTTCTCGTATTCGTCCTCCTTACTCAAATTTCCAACTTAACTATAATTGATGCCGCAGACGACCCCGCACAATCAAAGACACTTGCTGAAAATGATATGAATTGGAGAATGAATGATTGGGGGATATTAGATTTGTGTAGCATTATGAAGAATGATACTCTGGCTCTATCTCCAAAAGCAGAATACACCAACAATGAAAAACCTACTGTCTATGAAATTGCCCAAAGAGACGATTTATTCAAATTGATAACAAGACTACTAAATGACGGATTCAAGCCAATAGATATGGCAATCAATAGCGATAGAAGTCGTCTAACGATATCGGGTGATGACAAGGGTAATCTATCGATAAAATACGATTCGTTCAATAATGAAGGACATAAGGAATCTGCTGATTTTGTTGAACTAATTGATATATATGAAAAACACCGGGAGGAATTTATTAAGACAATGAATTTAGTAAAAGAAAGAAATGGAAAAATTTATCAGAATATCGGTCCTGACCTTCCACTGGAGCAAGATAGACGATGGGGAATGACCAAAGAGCATTTATTGGCACTTCCGGCTCGATACAAGGAATTACTCGCTTTTTATCTAAAATTCGTTAAGCCACAGGATGCAATAATTGGAAAGATGAAAATCGCAAATTCGTGCCCTGAATTTGAGTTCAATTTTGATGTCCCCTATGTCGAGAAAGACTTGAAAAGCGAAAATGCCTCAATGGATATTTTGCTGGCTCGCATGAACTCGCTATCAAATGACCTTAAAGCGGCACAGACCAGTGCCGAATATAGAGAAGCGAAGAAGAAATATGATTATGCCGGATTGGTTAACCTTTGGATGAAGATACGTGCGCAAATGCTTCAGGGGATGAAAATTCAGTTGTCGCATAATTTTGATGATGGAAGAATGAGTGTTTCATACAATGTCTATATGACAAACAACAATTACGAAATAAATGGCATTATGTATGAGGATTTGTCGAGTGATTCCAATATTGAATTGGTTCAGACCAAGACTAATCGCTTTTCGCCTCCTCCACGTCAAAAAATGAATGATAGAGCCAGAGAGACGATAAGTGAAATAAAGGATGCGATAACCTGGGATGGTTCGATTACAAAAATTGATAGCGGAATGAAAACAGTGAAGCCACTTCTGTTAACTTTTAGAAATAAGTTCGTGGAAATGAATAATGGAATCTTGCGACTTCAATCAGATATGAAGGTGCTATCCGCGAAGTTCGACAAGGATTTATGATGGCCGTTTCAGCCTTTTCCCTTTTTCGTATTCGTCTAATATTTCCAACGTCAGGAACAATTCTGGTTTTTTCTGGATGTTATTTCTAATGTAATCCCGCATAATCTGAATTGCTCGCCTTATTGTATCCTTGTCGTGTTCCATAGTATTTTACCTCACTATTTGAATGTCGTTAATGAAACCGTCTTGTCAAAATAAGCCCGAGTAAAAGAACCATTGGGATTGAAAACGCACAGTGGTAGAAGGAGATTTCGTAATGTCATTTCCGATAATCCGCACTTTTCCCTTCCATACCGAACCAGTCCATAAAGTCGCTTTCGTCGTTCCCCATCTACGGAGAGAGTTGTTTTGGCGGAATTGAAGCATTTTGAACGCTTGAACTTCTCTAATAATTCATCTTGCCCGTATGTTTCTGCGTCAAGTAATTGCTGCTTTACCGCACGCTCATGGTCGTCTCGCTCCTTCTTCTGTTCATTTAACCAGGTTGTATAAAATAGCGTTCCAGTTCCTGTTCCTGGCTTCACCCCAACTTCGATGTTGTAGAGGATTTCACGGTGCTTATAGAAATATCGTGTGGAATCGGTGCATTGCGTGTCGAATCCAGTCATCTTCACGAAACGAGCAAACGATGATATTACGGATTTATAGAGAGACGGAATGGTGATAACTTCAGATACTGGGATGAAGACGTGGAATCGCTCGATAATTCCCTTCCCGTCGCCCTTGTCGCGCAAGTGATTCTTAGAGGCGAGTATAATAAAGGGATAGTTTCGCTGCGTCAGTATATCCGCAATATCCTGCGATTTAACGCCGCTATCAAAATCGTAGCAGAGAAACTCGATGGATTGGAGACAATCTTTTTTCCTTATGTTATCTCTGAATATTGCTGGGGTGATATGGAATTGACAGGCTATTGCGCCAAATTCTTCCAGAGAATGGGCGGATGTTATGGTTGAAACACTCCCAAGAAATCCACCCTTTCCGTCTGATACAAGTTCGTCTGATATGATGGAGAAGTTCATATATTGATTATTTTTTTGACTACTGGGTTAGGATTTCCTACGACTTCGTTGATGACGGGAGGATTAACGATTTCATTTCTGGCATTAAATGTTGAATCATCCTTTCCGACATACTCAATAATTGATTTTGACCTATCCTTACCATTCCTCTTGTAGCGGAAACTTTCTTTCAATTTGCGGCTAAATAGTTCAGCAATGGTATTTGTTGAAATATTTATTTTCGCCAACTTCTCCTTGATATGTTGAATAACATTTGCTGATACCGCTGGAGAATTCTTCATTACATAGGTTCGCGCCAACTCCTCCCATTCTTTCATTCCAGCCTCAACAACGTCCTGGTATTTCTGTCCCTTATATGGGGTATCAAGTCGGGTCATTTGGAACTTCCTGGAGTGGAGATACCAGAATAATTGCTTGATATTTATGGGACTCTTAAGTATTTCCAAGTATTCCGCAACGTTCCCTCTCACCAATTCCCAATCCACCATTTTTTCCTCAGTCAATTCAGGGATGGCAAATCGACGCGAACCTTCCCCGAGACCTTGATTATACTCATTTGACATAAGGACTATATTGGAATTGAAATCAATTTCCTTGGCGTCCCTACCCTTTTTCTCATATTGTATTTTAGCACTCTCAAGCAGTTTTATGGTAGGCTCGTTCTCCCTATCTAATTTTATCTCGTCAAACGCGATAATAGATTTATGGGCAATTTGGGCATTGAACTGTGATTTCAGGTTTTTTGCGTTCATCTTCACGGATTGGTCTGGTCCGTGGAGAAGAGATATGATGTCAAATAGCACTCCCTTTCCGATACCTTCCTCACCAATCAGAGTAAGATACACACGCAACTTTCTGGTAAATGAGGCGGCAATCCAGTCCAATGTGTATTCGCGCGCTTCAGCATTCGGGATTAGGGTATCAAAAAAATCTCGGTAAATCTCTGGAATAGCAGCGATTTCCTGTTTCGGCGCGTGGAGATGAGTTGGTGGGACATGGAGATTGATGAGGTTTATTCCGTTTTCATTCGGCATCAGGAAATTGGGGATTGACTGGTTGAAAATGAAATGACCGCTTATGGCCTGTTCCATAAGTTGTTGATATTCTTCCTTTACCAGTTTTTCGCTCAAATATGCCTTTTTATACCCTGGCTTCTTATATGGGTTTTCAGACGATGTGAATATACTCTCATTCGTAGTAATATCTGTATAACATTGTAATTCAGATACATTTATTTTTGAGCGACTTCGCGCCTCCTCCTTGATGTTGCTGAAAAACAATACCGCTTGTTCTGTAGGTTGATGGAAGTCTGCGGCATAATCGATGTGATTACTGAAAACTACTGGAGTAGGTGTTTGTTGCTCTGACATTTTGGCTAAATTCCTGGTAAAATATGGTGGTTTCGTGGATAAATACCAAAGTAGGAACGTTCAATTCCTAATATTGGCTGTGGTGGAAAGAACCCTCTGATACTCATCAGGGGGTTCTTTGTTTGGCTATTGTGAAGTTGCTACAATAGTCATTCCGCGAACGCTTTTAAGATGCAGTCGGATGAAATCTGAAAGAGTGAGGCCGCTGGTGTGAGCAGCATTTACAAGTCGTTCCTTTTCCTGTGGTTCAAATAGTATTATGGTTTTTGCTGACTTCTTAATTCGTTTCATAATGTATATCTCCTGTATGATTGTTATTTATATCGCAGTATCATACTTTCTTTGAGATATCTGGGAGGGCATGGGGCGGAGCGGCATAAGACCCTGGAGACGGACCCTTATTCTCATTTCACCCCCCAAATGGAGCACAAACGGCGGTGTAATAGCAGGAATTACCTCACTGAAGGCTGGACGGTCAGAATGCGGCGGAGGAAGCAGCGTCATAACATTTTACACAATAGTTGCTTACGAATATTAATGTCACGGCAGTCATTGGTTGTCATTCACCTTGTCATAGTCAATAGCGCATAATTGGTGGTAAATACCGAATGATAATGAGAAAATAACAGTTTATGACAACTATGACACTTAAATAATATATAAAGTCAATTTCCTCTCTGTCGTGTAGGGTATCCTCGGGTGGTTGTTGTCCCGAGTCTGGATGTGATAATGAAATGATAAACAAGTAAGTCGTATGGTTGTCATAGTTGTCATTTGCCATAAAATAGTCATAAGTAATTGATAATAATAATATTATAGATGACAATATTAAATTGTCATCGGATGTCATCGTCTGTCAGGACAGTAGCAAGCCCAACTACCGCTCCAGGCATCCCACCATCAAAAAGGTTGGGGGGTCAAAATCGCAGGCGTATTCATAAGGGTCATTTCTCGACAACCCATTGGCTCCCAAACACAGTCCTGGGCGGCTAAAATTCTCGTGTCGTGGTCTTCTGCGCTTGGCCCCGAACCTTCACCCATCAATAATGTATTACACAATCAAGTGCTCTGGGGTATTTACAGGGCATCCGCATAAATAAGGAAAGTTCAGGGGGTATCATCACCGTGGAGAACATATTTCCAATTTCTGAAGGCAGCAACAATTACCTTTCCAGCCGAATTAAAGAAACGAAAGACAGGCTTTTGGTCGCTGAGCAGAAGGTCCAGCACATCAAATTAGAACTGAACACTCTGAAGCAGCAGGAATTAGCAATGAAGGGACTAAGCAAGAATCTTAGGGAGGATATTAGGGCTGCTTTTAGAATTACCCTGTAAAATAAATGCCATAAAAACATTTTAGTGTCATATTATAATATATCTGTAATCAATTACGTGATAATTCGTCTGGGTTTTGATTTGTGCTAATATAGTGTGTATTTTCACCTATAACTAAATTATATCCACAAAACTTTGCTAAAATAATCAATTTTTCAATATCTTGATTTACTTTCATATCTAAAAATGAATTTAGCCACATTATAGATATTCCAGTTTCCCTTGATATTACCGACCTATCATATCCTAATAATAATAGATTGAATTGCTGAACTAACTTATTGAACTCTACCGAAGTGTCTATTCTGGTATTGGTTAGCGTCATATTTTTAGCAAGTTCATTTTTCTGTTCAGTCATTAATCCTGTGTATAATTTCATACACTCACTATCCCATCCGCAGGTATTTTTTATCAACATTTCAGGCGCTCCGGCCTTTACCATTAGATATAAAGCATACGCCCTCAATAAATGAAGGGTCTTTTTGTTATTATCTTCCCTCAAGCCAATCCGCTTACAAATATCCGTGAATGTTCCCCGTAGCCCATCTCTGGAAATCCTACTTCCGTTGTGGTGAAATAATGGTGCATTTCTATCAATATTTTGCCATTGTGAATACTTTAGGAAATCTTCTTTTATTTCGTCAGCAACAAAATTTGTCCTCATCTTTCTTGACTTTGCCTTAGCGGCTTGAATTGTTATTGTCCAAGTATTCCTGTCAAAATCACCAACATTTAGCCTTGTTAACTCAAAATCACGTATTCCAACAGTCGCCATAAATTTGAAAATCAATTTATACTTATCTGGAGATGCTTCAATAATTTTGCTAAATTCATCTGGCGTAAGATAAAATTTTGGCTTGGCATCGTCCTTCTTTATCATTCTGAATAACTCGCTCCAATCAATACCATCATTTATTTTGAAATACCTCATGAAATTCTTCACTGCCTTAAGATGCTGTTTTGCCGTAGAACTCTTATAGTGGCTCACGGCGCTATACAGATTTGGCATTGTGGGTTGCTTCCAATTTATTCGCGGAAGCGTTATGGACAGCGCGCTTTTGGTATTCTTTCGCATATCAGGAGACTTATTTGAATACTTCATCATTGTAAATTGCTCAATGAGTTCTACTAATTCCTCATCTGTATTTGTTATTTCTGCCGATTGCTGTTTTGATGCCTCCCACATTACTATGAAGTCTTTGATTTCCTGTTCCGTCTTACGCGAATAGTATTTATTTTTACCCCCTTCTTTGATTTGAACTCCCCACCTCTCGCCATTTTTCCTATATTTGAGCGGCATGGAGTCCTCTTCGATGATTTCTACTGGCTACTACCACCGGCACACCCGGAGTATGAGGCTTACACTAATCTAAAAGGTAGAAATACAATAAGTTGTAATATATTGCTATATACCGCTTTATCGTTTCTACCTTCTATGCCCCTTGGGAGTACTTCACTGTAAACCGCGTAAGGACCTAGCCTTACGCGGTTTTTTGTTTTCTCGGTGACTGGCAACTCCCTTGCCTGCCTACCGTCTGCCGAGCTTGGAGCTCGGAACGATTAATGACCCATAATCGTATTGAGCGGGCATTTCCGTCTCATCAGCACATAGAATCGCCCCAATACTCATTCCCAATGGGTGCCGACCTGCCAGTGAAAATAGTCATTTGCCGTTCTTTCCATCCCCTGAACCATTAATTCGCTCGTGCATTTTCTCTGCTTTCTGAACTTCTTCAGGAGATATGTAGATATTTGATGGCACT
>Ga0206966_1263_pt1 | contig 10465 bp, 6 predicted proteins | sample Alteio_BWOrgHeat_23_FD_152970 | JGI IMG/M metagenome (GOLD analysis project Ga0206966, IMG submission 152970) | Enriched cells from forest soil in Barre Woods Harvard Forest LTER site, Petersham, Massachusetts, United States -... | ecosystem: Environmental > Terrestrial > Soil > Temperate forest > O...
GTAGCCAGCAGAGGCCATCGATCCGTCAAAGCCGAAGGTATTCGGGAATCCCCAGAAGGGAGACCAGCCCCACACCGGGACAAGGGATACAAAGCGGATCCCGTTGCGAAATGTGACAACCCTGCGATAACTGACGATTCTATGATAGCTGCTGCCGCCCCTGGAATAAGCCGGACGCGCGTTTGCAGCGCCGAAGCCAGCTCTCGGGTATGACGGCGTCATTCTGAAGGACGGACTCGCGGTAAAGCGCTGAGGAGCAGTGAAGCCAGGATTGGAGAAGTGAGAAGGAGCGGGACTGGTGAATCCACTGTGAAACCCCGAGGAGGCGTGGCCCGAGAAACCGCCGCCGCGAGCTCCGCTACGCTGGGCAAAGACGGGAAGAGCGACTCCAGCGATCAGCAGCGTAACCGCAGTGAAGCACCTCATAGAAACAGTCTACGCCTGTTGGGAGCGTGCGATCTTGCGCTCTCGATAAAATCCCTATAGTCAGAAAGATTTTTTGATACGATGCAATGATGAAGAACGAGCGCAGTGGCTGAGTGATAGATCTCTTGCCCGCTCTGAGCAGGATTATCAGAAGTGTTCTACCTGCCAGAGATTTTTTGGACCGCCGGCTTCAGTAATGGCCAGCAGTCGCCCGTCCGGTGACACCATCGTACCCCAGACTTCGGGGTTGCTGGACCTGAGCAGGACAGACGCTTTACCGTCCAGTGTCACCTTCAGCAATGCACTCTCCCGTTTCAAAGTTATGCCAGGAAACCAAGAGGCTCTTTCCATCTGCGGACCAGCCAGGCGCCCAACAATTTCGATCCAGTCGCGTATTGCGGTCCTTGGTGCATCAGAATCAATGTTAGCCGCAAGAGCCGCCGCCGAGCATCTGTACTCTTCATGCTGGCAACCCGACTCGCTGCACGAGATCCACAAAACGAGACTCTGACCTTATGACATCGAAGAGAGCTTCGCGAAGGCTCCGCATTCTTGTCACGCGCTGAGTGTGCGCTTCCTCGAGCCACTCGAAGGTAGCCTCTTTGTTGTCCAAACCCATGTGGACTGGCGCAATGTCAAACCGGGAGATATAACGCATGTCTGACCCTTTCGTCAGCTTATCGAGTATGCCAAGGGCATCTTGCTTCCTGTTTGCCCGACCGTAGACCTGGGCCAAGGGCCGCGAGGTAAAGAGGGCGGTCAAAAGGAGAGCTCCACTGCCAGCTTGAGAGCGTCTATGACGGGCCATTCCGGATCTCTGGCTGCTCCAACAGGGCTTCTGGTCAGAGATCCGGACGTCGAGTGCACTTGCAGCTACCAGAAATCGAAGAGACTTTGATTACAGTTGAGACTCTCTCCCTGATTACGGTCCGAGCTTCTGATAATTCGAATTCGTAGTGTTTACCACGATCTGCTTGGCAGTCGCGTTCAGAACAGATTGCTGCGCATAGTTAGTACCGTCGGGCAAACTGGCAAACTGCACTGCCAGCGTTACCACCTCGCTGGGTTTGTCGGTATATGTATTTACGTTCAACTGAGTGATCTTTTTCACCTGCGGATTGAAGGTGACCGTCATCTGGTCCCCGGGTTGCGCATAATTCTTGAACACCAGGTTCACCGCACCGTTTGCGGGACTGATCGATGCATTGCCCGACTGGAACGCGTTCTGTATTTTCTGCGGGTCCGGCGGGACATACATACCGAGGACACCCTTAACGTCGCCCATGTAGTCCTGTATCTCTGCCTTCTTTTTCTGGACCATGCGCTGCTTCAGGCGGCCGCCGCTCGGCTGCTGTTGCTGCTGATCTCCGATCGGGGTCTTCTGCACCTGGCCATTAGGGCCGTACTGGCACAGGTTTTGCTTTGCAGGCTTGGGGTCGCCTTTATACGTGATCTGGACAGTCTCGGTCCATTGATATTGATGCAGCCGCTGCTGATTCTCAGCTGCGGACTGCTTCAAGGCTGACACTTTCTGCTGCAATTCAGGGCTCTGTCCGAGGGCGGGCAGCCCGCAAAGCAATGTCAACCCCATTATCCTGCTCATAGCGCGAAGACCCGTTGTTCCGCTGCTGACTCGCACGATACTTAGTTGCATGAGAAATCTCCTTCTTGAAGTGGCGTAGAGTTTGTGGTTAGACATCAACTGCACAAGAGATCGGCGACCAGCAATTCAATTGTCGAACCAATGGTCACTCACGGCCGCGCACACTGCAACTAGGAGGACTCCTAGTTGCGGCTGTATAAGACTAGCCGGTATTCTACCCAGCAAAATGCACTCGCGGAACCACAAACTGGCTCGATGCCAAAGATGTCACTCAAAGCAGGGGCTTGCACTCTCCGCCGACCTCACTTGTTGCCGAACGTCCATCCAAGCCCTGAACTGGTGCCATAGTCGCTGCCACTGAAATGTGGCGGCGGCTCGTTGTCCCAGTTGCCGTAGAAAGAGACATTCCAGGTGAAGTCGCCAAGGAACTTGACATAGTAGGTGACATTGGTGTTGGTGTAGACGCGTCCCGGCTTGGAAATCGCCGGGAAAACTGTGCCGGTGACGGTCAGATTAGTCTTGTCGAATTTGAAGAGCTCCACATCCGCAGCGGCCATGGCGGCGGCCACATTTTGCGACCCCTGGAGTTCTGTCGATGGGGAGTATCTCGTATTCTGCCAGGCCAGTCCGCCGATCACTGCAATGGTCGTGTGATTAGTGTTTTTGAGAAAATGCCCGAAGCCGCCACCGATATTCGACTGAAGGTCGATGTCTTGAGTCGAGCTTTGCAGAAAGTTACCCACTCCGGTGTAAAACCAGTTGTTCCAGCGCAGAAGGCGGCGGTAATAGAGCGATCCGTCGTTGCGGGTGGAAGTGGTAACGCCGGTGCTGCCTGAAAGTGAGGAATTGTAGGATGCGCCTGCGCCCCAACGCTCGCGGGGATACTGTACTTGTGCTCCGAAGGTGTATTGCGTCGTCTGATTGCCCTTGGAGTAGATCAACCCGGAGTTAATACTGCCGTTGAAGCGCTCCCAGAAACGGTTTGATGTCTGGTTAATGACCACGATCTTTTGCTGTTCGAGCGCTACGTTTTTTTCTGCGTTCTCCTTTACCTCGATTCGTACAGGCCGCGCCGCTCCCGTCTCTGCCGTGGAGAGCGTTCCTGTATAAACAGAACCATTCTCGGTTTTCACGATGAACAACTGCTTGCTTTCTAAATGATGCACCTTGGACCAATCGACCGAGCTTGTACCCAGTATGTAGTCAAAGCTTACGTATAGCACGCTCGCGTCCAAGCCCTTGATCTCGCCAGTGAGACGGTCGCCGTTGTTCATGACGAGCACGTCGGTCTTTTCCCGCGCCAAGAGAGGCGTAGCGACAAGAAGTGCGCAGGAGACGATTACGGCTGGAATCTTCATAGCGCGTCCCACCTTAATGAGGCATTTGCAATTACATTTTGCCAGTAGCGAGGGTCTAAACTTTCCCGGTAAACGCCTTAATCTGAGCTTTGCCCCAAAGGTCCTTTCACCCAAGTACCCCTGGAAATGGTACAGAAAGGCCGCGAGGAAGGAGTGGGCCACCTCCGGCGCGAAAACGGCACCGGCGTGCAGTCGGTCCAGGCTTAGAAATAGCGCATTTGTTCGAGATCGGCAATCAACCCAGGCCCGATGGCAATTGACTGAGGCGACACGTTAACGATCGCAAGTGCGAAGTTGCTCAGCAGTTCTCGTTCGGACTCAGGACCTCTGACAGGGCAAACGCTTTGTTCCCAGCGTCCTTGATCGACGCGCCGACATGGCAACGCGACACGGTTTCGCCGATGTCCAACAGCTAATCGAGGTTTCGGCCGCTATTCCGTTCTCAGCGCCTGGATGGGCTCAACGTGAGTAGCACGCCGACCAGGAATGTAGGTCGCCAGCGCGGCAACGATACAGAGCAGCAGGGTGGCCGCGATGAGTGCGATGGGGTTGGCTCCATTTGGACCGAGCACCGTCCCAATCCATGCGCGCATGGCGCACGCCAGCACTGACCCAACGGCGATTCCCACCAACACCAGACGAAAGACTCCGGAGAAAAGCAGTGTAAGGATATTGCCCCGGTTTGCGCCCAAGGCCATGCGAATGCCGAACTCGCGTTCGCGGCGGCTGACCGAGTAAGCCATCACTCCATAAACTCCGATGCTGGCCAGCAGCAGCGCCAGGCAGCCCAGGATCGCCGTAACCGTAGTAGACGTGCGCTGACCTGCGAGCGCGCTGTCGGCCAAGCTCTGCAGGCTGGTCACATTGGAGACCGCCTGACCGGGATCGATCGCACCAACGGCGCGACGCGCAGGCTCGGTGAGCGCCATCGGATCGCCCCGAGTGCGAAGAATCATGCTCAGGAAGGATTGGGGGTATTGGTCGACGCTGACGTACATTTGCAGGCCTGCAGGTGTTCCCGGCCCATTGAAATACACGTCCGCGGCGATGCCAATAACTTCATGCCATTCGTCCGAGAACTTGACACGCTTTCCCAGCGCGCTCCTGCCCGGCCAGAGCAACTGCGCCATGTCGCGGTTAATGATGATGACCTTTTGCGAACCCGCTTGATCCTGCCGGGTGAAGTCGCGGCCTTCAAGGATAGGCGTCTGGATTGCGGCAAAATATCCGGATGTGACGAAATGCCGTTCGGCAAAAGGAAGACGTTTCTGCGCGCCAGGATCCGAGCCTTCATAGTCGAAATCGCCGTTAGAGTTTGATCCCGCAAGAGGCAGGTCGACGCTCCCGGCTGCGGCCTTCACCCCGGGCAACGCCGCCAGCTTCTCCTGCAGATTGTCGAAAAAGCGCTGCTGGTCTACCGGCTTCGCGTAGCGGATTGACGATAGCCCGATAGCCATGGTGAGAACGTGGTGTGTATTCACGCCGGGATCGACATCCAGCAGGCGCATGAAGGAGAGCGCCATGTTGATCGAGCCGGCCACCAGCAGCAAAGAAAGAGCGATCTCGGCAATGACCAGCACCGAGCGGGCGCGATTCTGCTCCCGAGATTCGGTCACGGTGCGGCCCTGCTGCAGCGCCTGCTTCTCATCGTGGCGCAGAACGCGCAGCGCCGGCATAATGCCGAAGAGCACTCCGGTAGCGATCGCCAGAACAGCGGTGAAAGCCAGAATGGTTCCATCCAGGCGCACATCGGACGGAGGCACAAAGCCCTTTGGCCACGCGTCGATGGGAACGTGCAGGAGCCCTTCCGCGATAAGCAGGCCAAAACCGCCTCCGGTGAGCGAAAGCAGCAGGCTTTCCGTCAGCGCCTGCTGCAGCATGCGACGCGGCGACGCGCCCAGAGCCTTACGCAACGCGAATTCGCGCGCGCGGTCCGCAGCGCGGGCCAGCAGCATATTCGCAAGATTCACACAGGCGATAAGCAGAATAAAGCCGACAGCGGCCAGCAGCACGAGCATGATGGAGCGCAAGTTACCGAAGACAAATTCCTGCATCGGGACCAGGTCCACTCCGTGCGCGTTATCAGGGAACTGTTTGTCGATCTGCGCCTGAATGCCGGCAAGCTCCGTACGCGCCTGCGCCAGAGTCACTCCCGGCCGCAGCATGCCCACGGTGAAGAGGTAGTTGGAGCCGTGCTCAACATAGGGTGGCTGAGGTTCGAGCGGAATCCAAACCTGCGCGGGCAGAGCGCCGCTGGGACGCGGGACCGGGACGACTCCCACCACGGTACAGGTGCGGCCATCGAGATTGAGCGGACTGCCGATCGCCGATGGACTGCGCCCGAACTGCTCCTGCCAGAAAATTTCGCTGAGAATGCATACCGGAGCGGCTCCCTTCTGGTGTTCAGAAGGGAGAAAAATCCGTCCCGCCACAGGCTCCATGCTAAAGACGGAGAAGTAGTCGCTCGTCGCATAGCCGACGTTGACGGTCTGCGGCTCGTCTTTGCTCAGCCAGGTCATCTGTCCGTTGAACCTTGCGGCAAGGTGCGAGAAGGACTTGACGCGGGCCTGCCAGTCCTCAAAATCGGGGTAAGAAGCAGATGGATAGGAGCCCTGCGGATAAACAGTCTTGATGACCACCAGGCGGTCCGCGTTGGGATAGGACAGGCGCAGCGCTCCATGGATAACGCTGTAGATAGCGGTGTTAGCCCCGATGCCCAGAGCCAGAGTAAGCACCGCAACAAGTGTAAAGGCAGGCGACCCGCGGAGTTGGCGAAGCGCGTAGCGAATGTCCTGAAGCAGAGCCTGCATGGTTCCTCCTCGTAACGGCTAAGAGAAAATATGCAATCAACGAGCCGCCTCGCGTCCCGTGTAACTGGTTGATTTGACACACCCGTCTCAAGTGCCTCATGTCCAAAATCCATAACTGCTGTTCAGCAGCGGACAGAGGATACGCAGATTCCGGGAGTGGACCTATTCCAGATTGCCCGTCATTCGTTCGCAATCCGGAACGCCCATCGAAGAACCTCCTCCGACTTCCGCCTGACAACCACCTTCAGCGCCGGAGAGTGTTGCGTTGTGTTTGCAGCGATAACCAATTGCCGCGGCTGCCAGAAATCCATCGCGAATGTTTTGCTGTGGCACATTAAGATCATTCAGCTATTTAAGGACGGTCGGGATGATTCCCGCGGACCTGGGGGTTATCTTTTACATCACCCGAGCGACCTCCATTTTGGCCTCTCTCCGACCAGCGAGTCGCAAACTGGATGAGTTTTAGTCCACGGTCGTTGACCATTTTTTCTGACAGTATTCAGATTTCAATACGCCCACTAGTCTTAACTCGTCGTGGGAGGTCCACCTGTCGCCATTTGCGCGGTCTTGCGAGTGAGAAGGCGATGACCAATCGATGGCGAACAAGAGAACAGCGAGAACGGAGATAGACTGGGCAATAAGGAGTACATGAAGGAACCTCGACGCCCGCAGGCGGAACTTGCAAGGTCCAGGAATGGGTCAAATACAAGGGAATAAGTCTTCGTGGGCAAGGCTCATTTGGGCTCACCAACAATTGCAGTCCTGTGATCTCTGATACTTGGGAATTATGGTAAGCTTCTTGCGATCCGTCATCCTCCTTCCGACCCGGCGGGTCGTTGCCTGAAGAAGTAATCGAGATGTGCTCAGTGTTCCTGTAGGGGATCGCGATGAGACGTGCTCTTCTCTGTGCGACGTTTATCCTACTGCTTCCGGGACTCTGGAAAGCAGGGCGGGTGGATGCTGGCGGCAATGGTCAACAATCCGCCGTTGCGCCCGCCGATCACGCGACGCTGCCTTCCGGCTACGCTGGCTCCGAGGCCTGCGAGCCCTGCCATCAAGACCTTGTAGGTAAATTCTCTGAAAATCCTCACACGCGCATGGCGCTCATGCACGGCGGTAAAGGGGTCACGTGCGAGAACTGCCATGGACCCGGCCAAGCTCACATCGAAGCGGGCGGAGATGTAACGAAGATCTTCCGGTTCAGCAAGGCCTCCGCAAAACTGATTGACGCAAAATGCCTTGAATGTCATGCAGGAGCTCATCCAAATTTTGAGCGTTCCGCCCACGGCGAAGCAAAGGTAAGTTGCACCAGCTGCCACAGTGTGCATAAGTTTGCGACGGAGGAAAGCCTTCTCAAGGTAGCGCAGCCACAGCTTTGCTATACCTGCCACACGGACGTGAAACCGGCTTTTGCGCAACCATTTCACCACCGAGTAGACGAAGGCCTGATGAGTTGCAGTGACTGCCACGACCCTCACGGCACTTTCCAGCCGAACCAGCTCCGCATTAGCTCGACCCAGGATGCTATTTGCACTAAGTGCCACGTCGAGACTGCCGGTCCATTCGTCTACGAGCACCCCCCCATCAAAACCGAGGGCTGCACCTCGTGCCACTCGCCTCACGGCTCACCCAATCCGCGTCTGCTCAAGGTCAGCAACATAAACCACCTCTGCCTGCAGTGCCACTCGCCTTCCATGAATTTCACGGCACCAGGCACACCGTCATTTCATAACATGGCGAATCAGTATCAGGCTTGCACCGTTTGCCATGTACAGATTCATGGCTCAAACGTCGACAGCTCTTTCTTCAAGTAGGGATGGCCACGCATGATGAGCGCATTTTCGTACCTATCGCTCCTGCTGAACTTCCGGTCTCGTGCCCGGCGTGGTCTTCTGGCTGCCTTTGCCATTGTCATTTCCGCCCTCCTTGCTGTGGATTGCCCATCCCTGGCGCAGGATGTTCCACAGTCACCATCTGCGGGAAAGGTCATTAATGGATACCTCACTCATATGTCCACAGATCTGGGCGGACACATCGTGGAACACTCCGGTAGCGACCCTATGTATGCCACTCTGGTCAACATTCAGTCGGGGCCGCGAATTCTCGACAACTTCCTTCAGATGAGGGCCGTGGATCCGGCCCACGCGCTTGTGTTCGACCGCCTCTCGTCCAGCAGCTTCGGGTATGGAGGCGACCCCTACAACGTCACTACCCTGAACTTCTCCAAGGGCCGTATCTACGACTTTTCTGGAAGCTTCCGCCGCAACCGTCAATATTTCGATTACAACCTGCTGGCCAATCCGCTGATTCCGCCAGAGTCCACGCCGTTCGCCCCCATCCTCAGCTCGCCACACCTCTTCAATACCGTGCGGCGGATGACGGACGTGAACATCAAACTTGCGCCGCTCTCCGCCGTCAGCCCACATTTCGGCTATTTCCAGAACGTGAACCAAGGGCCGACCAACAGTACGTTGCACGTCGGCGCTGACGCCCTTCTGACGCAAAACTGGCGCGTCTCCACAGATGTGTGGAACGGCGGTATCGACTGGAAGCCTCTGGCCCGCACCACCATCAGCTACGACCAGTTCTTCACGCACTACAAGGGCAATACCAGTTGGCAACTCACCGGGCTTGATTACAAGCTCTCCGACGGCACGCCGGTCAGCCTGGGGGTCAATCTCTCTTCCGTCTGGAATACTCCCTGCGCCGCACCCTTTAACCCGGACGGAACCGTGAATCCAACCTGCAACGGCTTTCTGGCATATACCGCTTCCGCGCCCACGCGCACACTCTTCCCCAGCGAGCAGTTTCATTTCCAGAGCTCGTCCATCCCCAACGTCACCATGAACGGGCGCGTGCTCTACATGGGCACCACCAGCAATCTCATCAACTACAACGAGGACTTCAACGGCCTTAATTCCCGCCCCCAGGACCGCGCTACATTGACGACCGGCTCGGCCGCAGCGCGCCGCATCAACGTCAACGTCGACTACGGAGTCACCTGGCAGGTGACTCCGACCATCTCTCTTAACGAAATCTTCGACTTCTGGAGTTTCCGCCAGCCGGCGACCAATCTCTTTACCGAAACAAGTTTTGCCGGAACCTCGATGCTTGTGCCGCCCGGAGCTGCCACTACGACGACAACGACCGACTACCAGGCGCTCAATCAAAACACGAAGGTCAATACACTTTACGTCGCCTGGGATGCCGCGCCGCGCGCGCGTGTTTCGCTCGGCTACCTCTATAGCAACCGCCGAATCACCGACGCCGGCGGCGACGATATTCTCATCCACTCCTACGGGCCGCTGTTCGGGCTCGCCCTAAGGCCGACGGCCGAGTGGCGGATCAACTTCAACGTCGATGCCCTTTATTCGGACAATGCCTTTACCCGCATCAGCCCGCGTGCGACGCAACACTACCGCCTGCGGGCCTCATACAATCCGCATCCCTGGTTGAGCGTTGCCGGAACTATCAACATCCTGGAAGACCGCAATAATGTCCAGACCGTCTACCATCTGGCGCACGACCGTGACTTTTCGTTTGCGGCGATGATCAATCCCAACGAAAAGTGGGGCATCGACCTTAACTATGCGTACCAGAGCATCTTCTCACGCACGGATTTTTGTTATACCTCGGGGGCGCCAGTCGAAGGCGCTCAGTCGCAGCCGAGTCCTCCAGTGTGCCAGCAAGCAGGCCTGCCGCTGCAAAGCGACGGCTACTACAACCAACCCACGCAGTATGGCTCCATCGGATTCGTGTTCAGTCCCATGAAGAGGCTCCACGCGGCAGCGGGCTATCGGATGTCCGACGTCAACGGTCAGGCCCCACCGATCAATATCCGCCAGGTGCCGGGCTCCCTGCAGTCGCAATACCAGACTCCATACGGCAAACTATCCTTCGATTTAGATTCAAACTGGAGCTGGAAGGCAGACTACAACTACTACAGCTACGGCGAAGGAACACCGATCGGGCCCACGCTTCCGCGCAGCTTCCGCGGGAATGTTTACACCCTCGGTGTCCGTTATGCTTTCTAAAATTCACTGAAGTGCGCTATGATTCTCGACGCTAACAGAAGGAGCCTTCACCTATGCTGAAAAACATTGTTTACGCCAGCGCCTTGAGCCTGTTCATCACCGGCACCCTCTGCTCCGCTCAAACCGCTGCCGACATTTACAAATCCAAGTGCCAGTCGTGCCATGCCGCGGACGGCAGCGGCAATACGCCAGCCGGTAAAGCGATGAAGGTACAGCCATTCAGCCAGCCCGCGA
>Ga0206966_1238_pt3 | contig 10330 bp, 5 predicted proteins | sample Alteio_BWOrgHeat_23_FD_152970 | JGI IMG/M metagenome (GOLD analysis project Ga0206966, IMG submission 152970) | Enriched cells from forest soil in Barre Woods Harvard Forest LTER site, Petersham, Massachusetts, United States -... | ecosystem: Environmental > Terrestrial > Soil > Temperate forest > O...
GCCTCCAACTCCTTGGCCGCGTAATCGGTGAATTCGTCGATATAGCGCTGGTAATTGGTGAACAGCACAAAGCTCTGGAAGCTGGAAGGCTCGGTGCCGGTGTAATGGCGCAGCCGGTGCAGCGAATAATCCACCCGCTCGGCCGAGAACAGCGACAGCGGGCCGGTGCCCGGTCCCTGCCAGCGTCCGCCATCGGCGATGGTGTCATGGGCGGCGTCCAGCCGCGGCAAGGGAAAACTCTGCGCGATCCGGCGCCGCTGCTCCGCATTCATCTGCGCCGCGGCCCGTTCCACCGCGAAAGTCAGGGGAATGTGCGAATGGCTCTTGCCGACATACAGCTCGCCTTTGCAATTGGCCAAGACGATATTCAGTTGCTCGATCAGATAATCGCGGAATAGGCGCGGCTGGGTGATGGTGGTGCCGTAAAGCCCGGGCCGGGGAATCTTGCCGAAGGCGAGGGTGGATTGGCCCGGCGCCGCCACCGATTCCACTTCGATGCCCAGATAGGGATAGGACTGTTTCTTGTAGGTCTTCTCCTCGCCCCGGGCGAAGCTTTCGAAATCCCGTTCGATCTGGGCGATGGCGCTGTCATACAGCGTGATCAACCGTTCGATTGCCTCCAGCGGCGTGGCGCAATGCACCAGTTCGGTGGCGGGTACGCTGCCATGTTTGGGACCGTGGGACTGCATGGCGGGGCTCAGAGGAAAGAGGTGCCGACGGCAAGGGGCGCCATGCCCAGATGCCCGGCAAGGGTTTGGCCGATATCGGCAAAGGTGCTGCGTTCGCCGATCGAACCGGGGGCGATGCCCGGACCGAAGGCGATCACCGGCACATATTCGCGGGTGTGGTCGCTGCCCGGCCAGGTGGGATCGCAGCCATGATCGGCGGTGAACACCACCAGATCGCCGGGGCGCAGCGCCGCCTGCAATTGCGGGATGCGGCGGTCGAAAGCTTCCAGGGCGCGGGCATAGCCATTGATGTCGCGGCGATGGCCGTACAGCGTGTCGAAATCGACGAAATTGGCGAAGATGATGCTGTTGTCGGGACCGCCTTCCACGCATTCCATCATGCGGTCGAAGACTTCGTCATTGCCGAAGGCTTTGACATATTTGGTGATCCCCTTGGCGGCGAAGATGTCGGAGATCTTTCCGATCCCCACCACTTCATGGCCGCAGCCCGCATAAATATCCAAGAGGGTCGGCTTGTGCGGCGGCATGGCATAGTCATGGCGGTTGCCGGTGCGTTTGAAGGTCTGCGGGGTCTCGCCGACAAAGGGACGGGCGATGACGCGGCCGATATTCAACGGATCGACCAGGCGGCGGGCGATGTGGCAGACCTCATAAAGCCGCTCCAGGCCGAAATGCGTTTCATGGGCGGCGATCTGGAACACCGAATCCGCCGAGGTGTAGACGATCGGTTTGCCGGTCCGGATATGCTCCATCCCCAACTCTTCGATGATCTCGGTGCCGGAGGCATGGCGATCGCCCAGCACGCCGGGCAATTTGGCTTCCGCGATCAGAGCATCGGTCAAGGCTTTGGGGAAGGTGGGAATGGTCTGGGGGAAAAAGCCCCAATCATAATCGACCGGCAATCCCATCATTTCCCAATGGCCCGACGGCGTGTCCTTGCCCCTTCCCAGTTCGGCGGCATAGCCATAGCGGCCGGTGATATGCGCCGGCGCGGGCATGGAGACGCGCGGATCGGCGCCTTCCGCCGCCTTGCCCAATCCCAGGGAAAGGAAATTGGGAATCGCCAGCGGCCCGGCTCGTTCCGCGATATGGCCGAAGGTATTGGCGCCGGCATCGCCAAAGCGTGCCGCATCCGGGGCGGAGCCAAGACCGAAGGAATCCAGAACGGCGACGATGGCGCGCAAATGAATTGTCCGAAAAATCCGGCTGGATTTGCCCCGCCGGAACGGCCACGCTGGCCCGTGTCAAACATAGCCAGGGGCGACGCGCATGGCAAAGGGCGGTAATGGGACGGCAGAGATCGAACGCGGCGCCGCTGCCGTGCGCCAAGCGTATAAGGGCACCTTTCCCAAGACCGCGCTGATTCTGGGCAGTGGATTGGGGCCTTTCGCCGACACCTTGGAAAACGCCACCGACATCTCTTATGGCGATATTCCCGGCTTTCCCATTCCCGGCGTCGCCGGTCATGCCGGACGTTTGCGCATCGGCACGGTCAAAGGCACGCCCTTGGCCTGCCTGCAGGGGCGCTTTCATGCCTATGAGGGCCATCCGGCCGCCGCTTTGGCGCTGCCGATTCGCATTCTCAAGGCTTTGGGGGTGGAGCAACTGATCCTGACCAATGCGGCCGGCGGGTTGAAACGCGACTTCCCCGCCGGCACGCTGATGATCGTGGAGGATCACATCAATTTCTCCGGTCAAAATCCCCTGATCGGGCCCAATGACGACAGCATCGGCCCGCGCTTTTTCGACATGACCAGGGCCTATGACCCCGAGCTTCGCGCCCGAATGAAGAAAGCCGCCGATGATGCCGGGGTGGCGGTGAAAAGCGGCGTCTATATCTATTGCCTGGGTCCCAATTTCGAGACTCCGGCGGAAGTGCGCATGCTGGCTGGCCTGGGCGCGGACGCGGTGGGCATGTCCACCGTCCCCGAATGCCTGGCGGCGGTCCATTGCGGCATGAAAGTCGCCGCCCTCTCGCTGATCACCAATCTGGCGGCAGGCCTGGCGCCGGGAACTTTGACCCATGCCGAGACCCTATCGGAGGCGGCAAATGCCTATGGGCAGGTGGAACGACTGCTTGTGACATTTTTCGGTGAGTTGAACGGCTAGAAGATAGCCAGGAATACCGCGATTTCGCAGCGCAGCAATGTAAATCTGGCGTTCGCGGGGAGACTGAAATGTCATCTCCTCCGTGATCCCTAGGGACCGCTGCACGCGCCCCTCTGTGCCCAAAAAGCCCCCAAATCGCGAGGTTTCGAGGCACCGTGTCAAAATGGGCACGCCGGCTGTCACAATTGTGAAAATGGGCCAATCTAGATTGACGATAAGCAATGCCCAGTGAAACATTGCTGCAAACGCGAACGTCAACGGGCGCAATCGCGGCGTCATCAAAGGCGGCCAACCGCCGCCATTCCATACGGGCCATTCGCCCAAACACATTAAAGAGGGGTACTGCGATGAAAAGGAACTATGCGAAATTCCTGATGCTGGGCGCCAGCCCGATGATGCTGCTTCTGTTGGCGCCGGCGGATGTCGCGCTGGCCCAGGCGATCAGCGGCGGCCTGCATGCGCAGATCACCGGCAATGGCGGCGCCCCCGTGGTCGGCGCCAGCGTTAAGGTTGTCAATGAAGACAATGGCGCCAGCCTCACCGCCACCACCGACGCCGGCGGCTCGTTCACCATCTCCAACTTGCCGGTGCAAAGCGAATATACGGTCACCGTCACCGCGCCCGGCTATCCGACCAAGAGTCTCAGCCATGTCGGCCTGACCCTGGGCACCACCGCCAATCTCAGCGTCGATCTCAGCAACGCGCCGGTGGAAACCGTCGTCGTCACCGGCCAAGCCAGCAAGGCGGTTTTCGCCATCACCGAATCGGCCGGTGTCGCCACCTCCTTCAGCGCCAAGGACATCAAGAACACCCCCACGGTCGAACGCGATATCCGCGACATCGTGCAGAACACGCCCTATGCCTATATCGATCCGGTCGGCGGCGGCTCCAATCCGCCGATCCCCACGGTCAACATCGCCGGCTCCAATCCGCGTTGTAACAACTTCCTGGTCGACGGCCTGCAGCAGAAGGACAGCTTCGGCCTCAACTTTACCGGCTATCCCACCACCCGCGCCCCGATTCCCACCGATTGGGCGGCGCAAGTGCAGATCGCGGTGACGCCCTATGACGTGCAGTACAACGATACCTGCGGCGGCGTCATCAATGTGGTGACCAAATCCGGCACCAATGAGCTGCACGGCACCGCCTATGGTTATATGAAGAACGACGGCCTCAACGGCCAGGACTTCAATCTCTTCAACAACGCCACCGGCACCTCGGCGCCCACCAACAACACCAACCGCCCGATCAAGCCCTATTTCGACGAAAAGAGCTATGGCGGCACACTCAGCGGCGCCATCATTCCCGATACCCTGTTCTTCTTCCTGGGCTATGACGAGCTCAAGCGCACCCAGACCAACAGCGGCACTGCCGTCGGCCCCAACGGGTCGGGCTTCACCAGCACGGCTACCGGGATCTCGGTGGCCGAAGTCAACCAGATCGTCGCCGACGCCAAGAATGTCTATGGCTTCAACGCCGGCAACCTCACCGATCCCAATTCGGAATATAATCAGCGCTATATCGGCAAGATGACCTGGCAGATCAATGACAACCACGCCTTGACCGGCACCTATCAGCATGCCGCTGGCGCCCAACTGGTGGTCAGCGGCGGCTCCGCCAGCTCCACCGCGCCGCGCGTCGCCCTGCCGTCCGACTGGTACTCCAATGCCCAGAAGATGGAGGTCTATAATCTCCAGGAAACCGGCCGCTGGAGCGACAGCCTGACCACGGAATTGAGCATCGGCCACGAGGGCGTGCACGAAATCCCCACCCCGGTGGACGGTCTGAATTTCCCCGACACCTTTATCCGGACCGCGGGCGCAGATGGGGTTTATGGCCTCAACCCGGCCACCGGCAGGGACGATGACGGTTATGTCCGCATTGGGCCGGACTTGTTCCGCCACTACAACTTCCTCTATTACCGCAACGATTACCTCAAAGGGCTGGCCAATTACACGATGGACAATCACACCATCGAGGCCGGCTTCGAGTTCCACGAACTGCATGTCGACGACAAGTTCGTGCCCGGCGCCCAGGCGGTCGTGCGCTTCGACTCCGAGGCGGATTTCGCAGCACGCAAGATCTCGACCCAGGTCCTGACCGACAGCAACGGCATCAATGCCGCCACCTCGACCGCGGCGGGCAATCCGATCTATTTCGCCAGCGGCGTCGGCGGCAATCCCGCCGGCGCGGATGGCGTGTTCAGCTACAGCGTATCATCTCTCATGCTCCAGGATACCTGGTATCCGATCAAGGACATGACGGTGCTGGCCGGTGTGCGCTATGACGTCTATCACACCAATCGCAACGGCATCACCTCCAACCCCTATTTCCAGCAGCGCTACGGCTTCTCCAACACCCTGACGCTCGACGGGCTGGATGCGGTGCTGCCGCGCTTCTCCGTCACCTACAACATGACCCCGGACCAGAACATCATTCCGGACACCCTGGTCACCCTGCGCGGCGGCGTTGGCATGTTCTCGGGCGGCTTCCAGAATGTCTGGATCACCAACGATTACGACACCAACGGCATCAACCAGCTCCAAGTGGCTGGCATCCCCGGCGTCGGCGCCTTTTCCACGATCTCGTCCACCATGCCGACCGATCACAACGCCTTCATCCAGTCGCTGATCAATGGCCCGCTGGCCAGCGCGTCGGCGGCCAAGACCACCACCACCGATGCGCAATTGCCGAACTTCAAGCTGCCGCGCAATTTGCGCATGAATGCCGGCTTCGACATCTTCTTCGGCAGTGGCTGGCTGGGGTCCAACTGGCAGTTCACCTTCGACTACCTGAACATGAACGCCTATGACTCGCCCTATTGGACCAATCTGCGCCTGATCAAGTCCACCACCGTCACGGCGCCGGACGGGCGGGCCATGTACCAGTTCAAATATCCGGGCACCGCGATCGCCGGCGGCGCCTTGGATCCTGTCACCAACGCCGCCCTCACCGGCAGCGATATCGGCCTGGGCAGCGTCAGCGGCGGCAATTCCACCCTGTTCATCCAGAGCATCAAGAACAGCTGGAAGGATACCGGCTTCGGCGACTTCACCGTCAGCCTGTCCTATACCCATGAACGCACCAGCGACATGCAGTCGGCGACCTCGTCCACGGCCAGCTCGAATTACGGCAACATCACCCGGGTCAATTTCAACGATCCGGAAGTGGGCCGCTCGGACTATGAGCGTGAGCATCGCTTCTCGATGAATATCAACATCGCCGAAAAGTTCTTCGGCGATCTGGAGACCCGCTTCAACATCTTCGCCCAGCGCCTGTCGGGCCAGCATTATAGCCTGAACTTCAACCCCTCGGGCAGCCCCTTCATCCTCAACGCGCCGGCGGGGACCTCCAGCAGCGCCCGTTCGCTGCTGTACATCCCCAAGGTCGATCCGGCCACCGGCCTGGTCACCGCCACCTCGGATCCGCTGGTCACCTATGCGGCGGGCTTCGACTTCACCAGCTTCAACGCGGTGTTGAAGCAGAGCGGGGCGCTCAAATATGCCGGCGCCATCGCGCCGCGCAACGCCTTCTCCGGCCCCTGGTCGTCTCTGATCAACCTCAGCGCGGAACAGGAACTGGCGGGCTTCGACGACACCCATCGCCTGGTGTTCGTGGGCGACATCTACAATGTCCTCAACCTGCTCAACCCGTCCTGGGGCGCCACCACCTCGGCGTCGTTCTATCAGGCCGATCCGGTGGTCAATGCCACCATCGCCAACGGCAAATACGTCTACGCCAGTCCGCAAACGCTGTCCGGCTTCAACAGCTTCACCTTCCAGACTCAGCGGGCGTCGTCGACCTGGCAGATGCAGTTCGGCGTGCGTTACGAATTCTAAAGTTCATCCTCCCTATCGTTTGGGAAGCCGGCCGGATGCAAATCCGGCCGGCTTCTTTTTTGCTTGGCAGAAGCCGCGCCCAGGGGACACACTCCGCCCCGTTCGATTGCGCGCGAGGCCTTCCATGATGCGTCCCGGCTTGATTTGGCTTTGCATGGCCGCCCTCACCGTGGCGGCGCCGCCCGCCTTTGGCTGGGGCGGCACCGGCCACCGCATGATCGGCGTGTTGGCCGCGGGAAAGTTTCCCGCCACCCTGCCGGCCTTCCTGCGCACGCCGGACGCGGTGTTCCAGATCGGAGAGATGGCGCGCGAGCCGGATCGTTCGCGCGGCGCCGGCCAGCCGCATGATGGCGATCGCGATCCCTCGCATTTTGTCGACATCAGCGATGACGGCACGATTTTGGAAGGCCCGCGTCTGGATGCCCTGCCGCAGACCAGACTGGACTATGACACCGCCCTGCGCGCCGTCGGCACCACCCAGTACAAGGCGGGCTGGCTGCCCTATGCCTTGATGGATGGCTGGCAGCAATTGGTACAGGACTTCGCCATGTGGCGCACCGACCGCGCCGGGGCGAAATTCGCCAAGCTCAAGGCGCAGCGCGACTGGTTCACCAAAGACCGCAAGCTGCGCGAAGCCCTGACCCTGCGCGATCTGGGGGTGTGGGCGCATTATGTCGGCGACGGCAGCCAGCCCATGCATGCCTCGGTGCATTATAATGGCTGGGGCGATTTTCCCAATCCGGAGAATTTCAACAGCATCAACGATTTCCACGCCCGCTTTGAATCCATTTTCGTCGACCAGCATATCGACGTGAAGGACGTGAAGGCCCTGCTCAAGCCCTATGCCGATTGCGGCTGCACCATCCAGGCCCATACCAGCGCCTATCTCGCCGCCACCCAGGCGGGGACGCTGACCGCTTACCGGTTGGACAAGGTCCAGGCTTTCGACACCGCCACGCCCGAGGCCAAGGCTTTCGTCGCCGCCCGCCTGGCGGCCGGCGCCGATATGCTGCGCGATCTGACGGTGGATGCCTGGAAGGCCAGCACCAATACGCTTCTGGGCTACAAGCCGCGCTACACCATTGCCGATATCGAAGCCGGCAAGGTCGACCTTTACCCTCTGCTGCATAATTAGAGCGGTTCCAGGAAAAGTGTGCAGCGGTTTTCCGTCCGGAACCGCGACCAACAAAAAACTGGAGCACTTTCGCGGTTCAACGAAGCGCGAAAGTGCTCCAGACGGGTTCAGGCCTTGGTCTTGCCCGGCTTGCGCGCCGGCGCCCGCACCAGGGCGGACAGGGTCTTGAGCTCGCCCTCCGCCGCCCGCGCCGCCCGCACACCCAGCCGGCGATAGGATTGGACCAGGGTGCGGCCCAGGGGGGTGAGCCGCGCACCCCCGCCATCGGCGCCGCCGGTGGTGGTGTCGACCACCGCGCCGCCAAACGTCTCCCCCATGGTCTGGATCAACAGCCAGGCCTTGCGATAGCTCATTTGCATCGAGACCGCGGCCTGGCGGATGGAGCCGTGCTGCGCCACCCGCTCCAGCAATTCCATCATCCCCGGTCCCAAGACACCTTCGGGCTCGAAGTCGATGCGGATGGAAAGTCGGGTCATGGGTTAAGCATACGCCGGACCCGCGCCCCGTCCAGCCCCTCTTTTCGATTGAGGGCGCGAACAGCGTTCGGGCCACGAGATGCGGGGCCCACGCTTTCCGTCATGCCCCATGCCAATTTGGTAAAAAGTCCGTAAACGGACGAATGCGTGGTTAAAACGCGAAATGATTTGTGTGTGCCTGCGCCTCGTCCACTTCATCCACGCGCACTAACCTTACTTATGCGTTACGCTGGCTTTGATCCGTACAAGGATTAGCGTCCCCTTAACAATGCGTTAATGGGGCGGCGGACGAAAGTCCGGCGCGGGGCATGCGCCGAAATTCCAAGGTCAGACCTGCGAGCCCGCGCAATGTCCTGCGCCGCACCACTGCGCTTGCCTTGATCATGACTCTGGGATGTTCGACCGGCGCCAGCGCCGATGGCGGAACAGGCGGCGGCCTAGCCGCTGTTGGCGGTGCCGGCGGCGCGGCATCCGCCACAGGCACCGGCGGTGCCGGCTCCAATGGACCTACCGCCAGCGGCAGCGGCGGTGGTGGCGGCGGCGCCGGTGCAACCGGCGGTGCCGGCGGCAGCGGCAGTGCCTTCAGCACCGGTTTCCCGGGCGCCGCGGGCGGCGCGGGTGGAGCATTCGCGGGCGCGTCGGGCCAGACTGGCTCGGCCGGCGGCACCTTCGGTGGTGGTGGCGGCGGTGGCGGCGGCGCCCATGGTCAGGTGGTCAATAGCGCGGGAAGCAATTCCGTCACCATCGCCGGCGGCAATGGCGGCGCCGGTGGCGCCGGACCGGCGCTGCCCAATGGCGGCGGCGGCGGCGGCCAGGGCGGCTATGGCGTCGTTTTCACCCCGGCCGCCATCTATTCGAATTCCGGACTCATTTATGGCGGCACCGGCGGCGGCGGTGGCGGCGGCGGCAGCTTTCTTGGCGGCAGCGGCGGTGACGGCGGCATTGGCTTGGACGTTCTTTCCGGCGGCGCCACCCTGAAAAATACCGGCAGCCTGATCGGCGGCGGCGGCAATGATGGCGGTGCCGGGGCGCAAGCCGGCGGCAATGGCGGCAATGCCGGTGCGGCGGTGAATTTCGTCGGCTTCGGCACCCTCAACAATTCCGGCACGGCGACCATCACCGGCGGTATCGGCGGCAAGGGCGGTGGCGCCACCGGCAATGGCGGCAATGGCGGTGCCGGCGGCAACGGCGCCAATTTCCTCGCAGGCGGCACGTTTACCAATTCCGCAACCATCAGCGGCGGCGCCGGTGGCCAGGGTGGATCGGGTTTCACGGCCGGCATCGACGGTGTGGGCGGTATCGGCGTCACCGGTACGGGCCTGACCATCACCAACAGCGGTACAATTTCCGGCGGCTTGGGCGGCGACGGGGTCACCCGTGCCAATGCCATCCGTTTCACCGGCGGCACCAACAGCCTGATCCTGCAATCGGGCTCGGTCATCACCGGCAATGTGGTGGCGTTCAGTTCCTCCGACACCCTGGCCTTGGGCGGCAACATCAGTGACAGCTTCGACGTCTCCACCATCGGATCGTCAGCGCAGTACCGCAATTTCGGAATTTACCAAAAAACCGGCGCGTCCACCTGGACTTTGACCAATACCACCACGGCCGTGACGCCGTGGACCATCAGTGCCGGCACCCTGGCGGTCAGCGACGACGGCAATCTGGGTGACAGCTCGGGCTCGATCACCTTTGACGGCGGCACCCTTCAATTCGCCAGCAGTTTCGATCCCGCCAGCAGCCGCGCCATAACCTTGCTCAGCGGCGGCGGCACCATCGATACCAATGGTTCCATTGCCACCATTGGCTCGGTCATCGCCGGCGCCGGCGATCTGACCAAAATCGGCAGCGGCACCCTGATACTGACCGGGGCCAACACCTATACCGGCAAAACCTTGGTGAATGCCGGGACCCTGGCGCTTTCGGGAGGCGGCGATATCTCGTCCTCCAGCGAGGTCCGGGTCAATGACAGCACGTTCGACACGCGCGATGTCGGCGGCACCGTCGCCATCACCACCCTGTCCGGCAATGCGAACGGCATCGTCACCATGGGCAGTGGCGGGCTTTATATTTCCAACGCCT
>Ga0206966_1264_pt1 | contig 10325 bp, 7 predicted proteins | sample Alteio_BWOrgHeat_23_FD_152970 | JGI IMG/M metagenome (GOLD analysis project Ga0206966, IMG submission 152970) | Enriched cells from forest soil in Barre Woods Harvard Forest LTER site, Petersham, Massachusetts, United States -... | ecosystem: Environmental > Terrestrial > Soil > Temperate forest > O...
GCTGATCGATGTCGGCCCAGGTCAGGAGAATTATGTCGAGCGAAGGAAATGCAACCGGATCAAGAGTGACCTTGCACGTGGTTTCCAGCCTTGACGGGTTCATCGCGAGGAAGGACAACAGTGTTTCTTGGCTAGATGTCAATAGAAAAGTCTACGAAGCCGGGGTTTCCATTTCGGAGGAAGAAGCCGCGACCTTCGTCAAAACCATAGACTGTTATGTACTCGGTTCTCGCACGTATGAACACGCACTTGAATTGGGATGGCCATATGGCGATACTCCGACGGTAGTGGTGACCGGCAGAGAATGGCCACAGGCGAAGGAGAGCGTCGAGTTCTATTCGGGTAATCTCGAGACGCTCGTTGACGTGACCCTCGCACCGCGATTTCGAAATATCTGGCTGGTTGGTGGGGCCATGTTATGTCAGCGTTTTCTCGAAATCGGCCTAGTGGACGAAATTAGGTTGACCATAGCCCCTGTCCTGTTGGGTGACGGCCTCCGGCTCTTCGATGGTTTCCTAAGGGAAGAGACGTGGGATTTGAAGAACCTGGTCGCCTACAAGAATGGTTTTGTTGAGCTGTCATACGCCGCCTCCACCTCGTGAGAGCATCAGAAGAGATTCCCAAACTATTGGGTGGCGGGCTGAAGCGCAAAGACTGCAGGCATCCTCGATAAAGTCAAACGCCCCTGTGCGGCCCTTCATCATCGACATTCCGCATGACGCACTACACTATCTATCTCGCGGGGGAGCTTCTGCTGAGGTGTTTGGCGCGGGGATCGCTTCGGCTTCGAGCGATGCTAAGGAAGGTGAAGGTCCCTCCCTGTTCGGCGTCTGGATGCCACTGATCTGCACGATCTGAGGCGCCGCTGGCGTTTGTGTTCCCATAGCGGCTTCGTGCTGGCGGCGGGTGGCAGCGTCGATGTCGACGGGGATGCCTCCGGGGACGATGACGGGCTGGGCGTAGCGGTACTTCAGGTCGCGGGTGGCGGGGAACATCACGAAGATAAGAACGAGGATGACGATGGCACAGACCAGGCTACCTTCAGGGCCGTAGCCCCCGCCGGTGATCCAATACGGGCCGACGGAGTTGCTGGCGATAACGGGCGAGAAATTAGTGATGCCGCTGATGGGCAGGCCGAAAAGGATGCCCATGGTGGCGTTCCAGGCGAAGTGAAATCCCCAGCCAACCCAGAGGGCGTGCGTACGGAGATAGGCGATAGAGAGAAGCCATCCGGCGAGGATGGTGACCAGGGTGCTGGCGGTGGTTGCGCCGGGATTGTTGAGATGGAGAAGGCCGAAGAAAACGGAGCCTACGAGGGTCGCGACGGTAGGGTTAGTGGCTTCGATGAGGCGTTGAAAGGGATATCCGCGGAAGGCGACTTCTTCGGCAAGCGCGGCGATGGCGAGGACAGCGAGATTGAGGAAGATGAGGCCGAATTGCCGCTGGGTCGTGTAGAGGGTCACGGCCAATCCGCCGATAAGGGCGATGGGCAGAACGCAAGCGATCATGCCGGACCAGCCGAGGGCGGCTCCGATGGCGAATTCACGCCCCCAGCTGGGGCGACGGACGAGGCCCATGGCTTTGATGGGTTCGCGCTGGCGCTGGCCCATGTAACCCATGGCTGCAAATCCGACAACCAGAAGAAGGAGCAGAACGATGCGGTTGACGAGTTCTAGCCAGTCTTCGGAGCTGATGCCGTTGGCTGCTCGTTCGGCGACAGCCCTGGCAAAGATGAAATAGATGATGGCGATGAAAAACCAGCCGAGGGCGCGGAGACGCGCGGCGAAGGTCATGCGCACGCTCCTGTAGAGATAGCCTGGGTCGAGCTCACTCCGGTCGAGATAGTGTTGGGGTATCGGCCAGTCATCCAGTGGTGTAGAACTGCGCGATGGTGCGGAATTTTTCGTAGCGCTGTGCGACGAGATCGTCGACGGACAACGCCTTTAGTTCGTTGAGGTGCCAGTGGAGCTTTTCCGCGAGCAGCTTCGCTGCTTCCTCGGGGTCTTCGTGTGCGCCGTTGCCGGGCTCGGGGACGATGTCGTCGACACAGCGGAGCTCCTTGACGTCTGCGGCCGTAGCCTTCAGGGCCGCAGCGGCCTGGGCGCGCTTCGATGCGTCGCGCCACATGATGGAGGCACAGGCCTCGGGCGAGATGACGGAGTAGATGGCCTTCTCGAAGATGAGGACGCGGTCGGCTACGGCGAGAGCCAATGCGCCTCCGGAACCGCCCTCGCCGGTGATGGTGGCGATGGTGGGGACGCGAAGACGCGACATTTCGCGAAGATTGCGGGCGATGGCTTCGGCCTGACCCCGCTCCTCGGCGCCGATGCCGGGGTTGGCTCCCATGAGGTCGATGAAGGTGAGGATGGGCCGACCGAATTTTTCGGCAAGCTTCATGGCGCGAAGAGCCTTGCGGTAGCCTTCCGGGTCGGGCATGCCAAACTTGCGCAGCACCTTCTCTTTCGTAGACCGGCCCTTGAGGTTGCCGATGACCATGACCTCTTCGCCTGTTGCTCCGTCTTCGCCGGGAAAGCGGGCGAAGCCGCAGAGCATTGCGGGGTCGTCGCCGAAGGCACGATCGCCGTGAATCTCGCTGAAGTCGGTGAAGATGGTTTCAATAAATTTCATTGGATCGGGCCGCTGCGGATGACGGGCCAACTCTGTCTTGATCCATGCGGGAGGCTTTGATTCTACCTCTGTTTGGGGCTGGTGCGGAGCGCCTGGAGCTTGATCGGTCATAGCAAAGATTGAACCTGGAACTCGCCCAGAGAATGCGGAGTTCGGTCGCTCGTTTGATTGTACAAGGCGACCTGACCGCCTTGTCTTCCCACCCGTCATAAGACAGACTGCTATGATGCAGAGGTCCGCTGCTTCCGTTCGCCTGATGCTCGCTCTTGCATACTATGTCATCGTATTTGCGTTATTGAGTTATTTGAACTGGGAAACACGTTCTGCGATGGTGGACATACCGCTGACATTCTCCTGCTAGTTTTGAAACTCACCGTTGCCATCGGGGCTATGGATTTTGTGGCGGGGCTTTGCGGCCTGACGATTGCGAGATTCGTAAATTCTGACCGCGACGGATACCTCATTTCTGCACTTATTGCTGCAATCATTGTGTGCAATCCAATGTTTAGTCTGGCCACCCTCCTCTACGAGGGCTATAGGTTCGAGAACACGCCATTGGACGTAGAATGTCTCTTCGAGGAAGGCGCCTAGATCGTTTTTACTGCTTTGGTCGCCTCTGTTGTGACTGGATTGACGTTTGTGCGAGAGCTAATCGTGTCTGGATTGAGCGCCGTCACGAGGTGCGGCGTTCCGCTTCTTGAGAGTGCACTCAGGCATAGACTCTCTAATCCAGGGCCTGGACCATGCCACGGCCGAGAAGCAGCTCAGCGCGCTCGATGAAGGCGCGGTCGGCGGCGATGGCCTGCCCGGCTGGCTCGAGGACGACGCAGTATTCTCCGGGCTGCTCGAGATTGAGCATGAATTTGGCTGGGCCGGGAGCGGCGGCGATGATTTTCTGCAATTCAAAGAGTGTGGCTTCGCTAGCACGTTCGAGAGGGACACGGATGCGGACGTTTTGCGGTAGCCGAACCTTCACGTCCTCCAGCGCCTGAACAGAGGAGACGGCTAGTTTAGGCGCGGTATCTTCTTCGGCGCGAAGCTGGCCGCGGACAAGAACCGGGACTTCGATGCGCAGATTGGCGGAAAGGCGCTCGTAGTCTTTGGGGAAACAGATGAGCTCGATTTTGCCGACTGTGTCTTCGAGGGAGGCCTGCGCGTAGAGCTCGCCGGATCGCTTGGACTTGGCGACTTTGAGACCCAGGATGACGCCGGCGATGGCGATTTCGTTCTCGGGGGCCTGGCCCCGGCGGCCATTGGAGGGCGCGGGCTTCATCTCGAGGGCGGTTGCGGTGTCGACGACCCCAGGGAGATTGCGGAGCTTTTCGGAATATTTGTCGAGCGGGTGGCCAGAGACGAAGAAGCCGAGGACTTCTTTCTCGGATTGAAGGCGCTGGCTCTCGTCCCAATCGGGAACGCTGGGTAAAGCGTCAGGCTTGGACGCAGGATGGTCATCAAAGATGCCGAAGAGTCCATGCTGTCCGGCGGCTTCGTCACGCTGCGCCTTCTGCGCGCGCTCGATGGCCTTATCAGCGGCGGCGATAAGCTGGGAGCGGCGTCCGAGTGAGTCGAGGGCTCCGGCCTTAATGAGCGATTCGAGGACGCGCTTGTTCATGAGCCGCAGGTCGACCTTCTCGCAGAACTCCCAGTAGGAAGCGAAGGTGCGTCCCTCCGCGGCGAGCTCTTCGCGCGCAGCGAGGATGGAGTCGATGGCGTTGCGACCCACGTTCTTAATGGCGGTGAGACCGAAGCGGATGGCGTGGCCGTGCGGAGTGAAGTCGGCGTCGGAGAAGAGCACATCGGGCGGCTCGACAGGGATGTTCATCTCGCGGCATTCCTTGATGTACTTGACGACGTTCTCGGGCTTCGAAATTTCTGACGAGAGCAACGCGGCCATGAATTCGATGGGATAATGCGTCTTGAGCCATGCTGTTTGATACGCGAGGATGGCGTAGGCGGCGGAGTGCGACTTGTTGAAGCCGTATCCGGCGAACTGCTCCATGAGGTCGAAGATGTGGATGACTTTGTCTTTGGGGAAGCCTTTCTCGATGGCTCCTGAGACGAAGCGGTCGCGCTGCTTGGCCATTTCCGCGGGATCTTTTTTGCCCATAGCGCGGCGCAGCAGATCCGCTTCGCCGAGCGAGTAACCGGCGAGGGTGTTAGCGATCTGCATGACCTGTTCCTGATAGACGATGACGCCCAGGGTTTCTTTGAGAATGGTCTCGAGCGGAGGGAGTTCGTATTCGACTTTGCGGCGGCCCCACTTGCGCTCGATGAAGTCGTCGATCATGCCACCCTGGATGGGACCGGGCCGATAGAGGGCGTTGAGAGCGGTGAGATCCTCGACGGTGGTTGGCTTATAGCGGCGGAGGACGTCGCGCATGCCTCCGGATTCAAACTGGAAGATGCCGGAGGTTAGGGCGCGATGGAAAACCTGCTCATAGGTCTGCTGATCGTCGAGGGGGACGAGGGTCATGTCGAGCGCTTCGCCACGGTGGCGCTCGATGAGGGTGAGGCAGTCGTGGATGACGGTGAGCGTGGTGAGCCCGAGGAAATCCATTTTGAGCAAACCCAGCTTTTCAACGGCCTTCATGTCGTAGGCGGTAACGATTTCGTCGTTCTTGGCGCGGCTTAGGGGAACGAGATCGGTGAGCGGACGCGGCGCGATGACGACTCCGGCGGCGTGGACTCCGGCACCGCGAACGAGGCCTTCTAGCTTGCGGGCGGTGTCGATGAGCTCGCGGATTTGTGGGTTGCTGTCGTAGGCCTCCTGCAACGGCGGCGAATCCTTGAGGGCCTCTTCGATAGTGATGTTGAGGGTGGTGGGGACGAGCTTGGCGATGCGGTCGACGTCGCCGTAGGGCATGTCGAGTGCGCGGCCCACGTCTTTGATGGCGGCCTTCGCGGCCATGGTGTTAAAGGTGATGATCTGCGCGACCTGCTCGCGACCGTATTTGCGTGTGACGTAGTCGATGACTTCGCCGCGACGGTTCATGTCGAAGTCGATATCGATGTCAGGCATGGAGACACGCTCGGGATTGAGAAAGCGCTCGAAGAGGAGCGCGTTCTGGAGCGGGTCGATGTCGGTGATCTCCATGACATAGCTGACCAGCGAGCCGGCGGCTGAGCCACGGCCGGGGCCAACGGGGATATCGTGCTCGCGGGCGTAGCGGATGAAGTCCCAGACGATGAGGAAATAGCCGGAGAACTTCATCTGCTTGATGCAGTCGAGCTCGCGTTCGAGGCGGGCTTCGTAGTCGGAGATCGGATTGCGCAGCTGGCCGCGATCCTGCAGATGACGGATAGAGGTGTCGAGGCGCTTGCGGAAGCCTTCGCGGCAGATCTGATCGAAGTAGCTGTCGATGGTATGACCAGCAGGAACGGCGAATTCGGGGAAAGGGTTTTCTACCTTGGTGAGCTTGAGGGAGCAGCGCTCGGCGAACTGCATCGTGCGGCTGACGACTTCTGGCGCGTGCGAGAAGAGCCGGTCCATCTCAGCCGCGGACTTGACGTAGAACTGGTCGGAGTCGAATTTGAAACGCTTGGGGTCGTGGATGGAGTTGGCGGTCTGCACACAGAGAAGGACTTCGTGCGCGTGCGAGTCGTCTTCGCAGAGGTAATGGCTGTCGTTGGTGGCGACGAGCGGAATGTCGAGATCTTTTTCGAGGCGGAAGAGATCGGCGTGTATTTTCTTTTCGAGCTCAAGGCCCTGATCCTGAATCTCGAGGAAGAAGTTACCGCGTCCGAAGATGTCCTGATATTGTGCGGCAGTTGCACGCGCGGCGACGTAGTTCCCTTTCATTAGGTTGTCGCATAGTTCGCCGGCAAGGCATCCGGAAAAACCGATTAGTCCAGCGGAGTGTTCGGCGAGATATTTCTTGCTGACGCGCGGCTTGCGATAGAAGCCGTATAGCGAGGCTTCAGATGTAATGCGCACAAGGTTGCGGTAGCCTTCTTCGTTCTCGGCGAGCACGAGCAGGTGGTTATTGTCGTCGCCCTGCGGATCGGCGCGGTGATCTTCTTTCTGAGAGATGTAGAGCTCGCATCCGAGAATGGGCTTGATGCCACGGGTTTTCGCCGCGTCAAAGAAGTGGACGGCTCCGTAGATGTTGCCGTGGTCGGTGATGGCGACGGCCTTCTGGCCGATGTCGGAGACGCGCTGAACGAGCTTTTCTACGTCGCAGGCTCCATCGAGGAGGGAGTAATCCGTGTGCAGGTGCAGATGGGTGAATTCAGCCATTGTGCTGATTCAATTTTAGTCTTCGATGGGGAGAGTGCCGGAGGCGGAGAACTCAGGTGGATTTGAGGAAAAGCAGGGACGAAATTGAGCAAAGACAGGGAACAGGGATTAGGCGATTGCGGCTTCGTAGACGAGGCGAGCAGCGGCGAGGTCTTCTGCTGCGATGCCGAGGCCTTTGTAGACTACGCGGTGGTCCTGCGGAGGCGGTGAGATTTTTCCGGCGAGAATTTCTCCTAACTCGGCGTAGATAGGCGCGCCACTATCGATAATGTCGCCAGATTCGCGGAGTGCGGCCTCGCATGATTCGACGATAATATTCGCCTGCATGGCTTCGTCGTCGAGCTCGCGTTTGGCCGCTCCCACGGCTGCGATGGCCACGACGAAAGCTCTCTCCGAGAGGTATTTGCCGAAGATCAAGGGCTCGGAAACGTTAGCTACGCCGATGACGATGTCGGCTCCGCGTACAGCTTCTTCTATAGGTAGCGAGATGGCTCCGGTCTCGCGGGCGAAGGCGTGGGCATGAGAGGGTGTGCGGCTCCAGACGCGGACTTCGCGAAGATCGCGGAGGAGACGAAGCGCCTGGAGATGGGCGCGGGCCTGGACTCCGGAGCCGAGGATGGCGAGGGTCTGCGGCTTCTCGGCAGTGAAGAGGCGGGCGGCGATGGCGGAGGCGGCAGCAGTGCGCATCTCGGTGATGAGGCGACCGTCGAGCGTGGCCAGCGGCTCACCAGTGGATGCGCGGAAGAGCTGGATGACGGCCTGATGCGTGGGCAACGAGGTGTTGTCGTGGTAGAAGGTGACGAGCTTGATTCCCATGAGGTCGCCGTCGATGGCAGGCATGAGTCCGAAGACGCCATGGTGCTGCGGCACGGGCAGAATGGTGCGGACGGGCTGCGTAATCCCGCCGTTGGAGAAACGGATGAGGGCCTGCTCGACTGCGGGAATGAGCGCTTCATAGGTAAGGTAGCGGTATACCTGGGCTTCGTCGAGGATGAGCATGCGGGTGGAAACATGATAGCGGCTGGGTAGGGGGTAGGGGTTAGGGGGTAGCGTACAGGGTGTAGGCAAGACCCACGTCCAAGACTCCGGACGTGAGGCACCCGGCACTCTGGCACGCTCGATGCAACTGATAGACTCGGGAGCGAGAATTATTTCTTAGAGGAGTGCGGCGTGGCTGAGAACGAAATGCAAGGGAACGAAGTGAAGATTACAGTTCGGCCGAATGGGCCGTATCGGGTGGAAGGTTCAATCAAGCTGCTGGATGCGAATGGCGGTCAGTGGGATCTAACGGGTAAGCCGGCAATTTCGCTCTGCCGGTGTGGGGCCTCGTCGAACAAACCATTCTGCGATGGAACGCACGCCAAGATCGGCTTTCAGTCGGTGGAGACGGCGCCTCCGGCAGCAGGGCAACAGCAGCTTTAGAGGCGTCCGCGGATCGCTATGGGCGGGGCGCTAGGCTTCGCCCATTGTTCGGCTCGTCCCAATTCCGGGAATCTTCGGGTCGTTGCCAGCATCCATATATGTGGAGCTGGTCTTGCCTCAAAAATCTTCGTTACGACCTTCGCGGCAGCCGGGTTTGCGGTTTGCCCTGAACCTTATTGGCCGTTCGGCCTTTCAACCCGCGCAAGGCACGCAACAGAGGCCGATGCTCGTGGCGCCTGGCGAGCTGGCGGTTACGTTCATCGGCCATGCATCGTTTCTGCTGCAAGTAGGCGGACTGAACTTTCTCGTTGATCCGGTCTTCGCAAAGTGGCTGGTTCTGATTCACCGGCTTCGTCTGCCGGGAGTGCGGATCGAAGACCTTCCCGCCATCGATGCTGTCCTACTGACGCATGCGCACATGGACCATCTGAATTTCCCTTCTCTGCGCACGATTATTCGTAATACGCGCAGGTTACGGGGGAAGGCTCCCGTGGCAGTCGTACCCGCGGGGGTGGAAGACCTGGTGAACAGCTTGGGCTTTGCAGATGTGCTGCGGACGCGGTGGTGGGAATCGGTGAGAGTTGGCACAGTGGATATCACGATGACGCCGGCACAGCACTGGGGCGCGCGGATGATTCGAGACACGCATCGAGGCTTTGGCGGGTACGTGTTGCGGCATGGCAAGCAGTCGGTGTATCACTCTGGCGACTCAGGCTACTTCAAGGGCTTCAAGGAAATTGGCGAGCGGTTGGCTCCGGAGATTGCGCTGCTGCCGATTGGGGCGTACAGGCCTGACGGATTTCGCCGGGTGCATACGAGCCCGGACGACGCGGTACGAGCATTTCTCGATCTTGGCGCACAACGGATGGTTCCGATGCATTACGGGACCTTTCGCCTCTCTGAGGAGCCGATTGACGAGCCGCTGCCACGATTGATGGCGGCCGCAGGACGGGCGGGCGTGCGCGACAAGATCGCAGCTCTCGGCGAAGGCGAGACAAGAATTTTTTCCTGACTCGCCCCGAAGAGGCACCGAGTAAAATCGTTTTCGCTGGCGGATGTTTGCTGTATATTTCTTTAGGATAACGATAACAGTGCTAGGCGAACTTTGCCGCTTTGAGAAGTTCCGTTCTTAGTCCTCGGTCGGTCCGCATCTTTAACTAAGTCGGATTTATGGCAAATGAGCAGGCGCAAAATTACACCATCGGTGTAGACCTGGGCGGCACCAATCTGCGCATCGCAGCCTATACCCGCGATGCCGGATTGCTGGAGACGATTCTTCTTCCGACGCGTCTGGCGGCAGGCCGCAGCGCAGTGGCAGATGACTTGTGCGGCGCGGTTTTTGACCTTAAAAATCGCTTTTCTTCGCAATATAAGCTGGCTGGAATCGGAGTGGGAACTCCGGGGCCACTGGAGTTGCCGGCTGGGCGCTTGCACAATCCTCCGAACCTAACGGGATGGGACGGCTTCAATCTGCGCTGCGAATTGGAAGAGCGGTTGAAGCAGGGTGTGTTCCTGGAGAAGGACGCGAATCTGGCGGCTCTGGCCGAGTGTGTGCTGGGGCGCGGTCTGACGATGGGCCTGGATTCGCTATGCATGCTCACGCTGGGCACCGGCGTCGGTAACGGTATCATCTTCAACGGAAAAATCTTTGATGGCGCGACGGGAATGGCGGGCGAGGCAGGCCACGCTACGATCTATCCCGACGGGCCGCAATGCCCGTGCGGAAACCTCGGATGTCTTGAGATGTATGCTTCGGCGACAGCAGTAGTGAGGACGGCAAACCTGCGGATTGCGGCCGGAACTGCACCGGGGCTGGTCAAAAAGACACTGGCCGAACAAAAATGGTCAGCGCGCACACTGGCGGAAGCCGCTTTCGACGGCAACGCTGACGCCAGGCAGATCTACACGGATGCGGGACGCGCGCTGGGAATCAGCGTGGCAGCGCTGGTGAACACCCTGAACCTGCCGCTATATGTGGTGGGCGGTGGGCTGGTGCAGGCATGGGAACTGCTGAAGCCAGCCATCTTCGAAGAGCTGC
>Ga0206966_1266_pt1 | contig 10250 bp, 9 predicted proteins | sample Alteio_BWOrgHeat_23_FD_152970 | JGI IMG/M metagenome (GOLD analysis project Ga0206966, IMG submission 152970) | Enriched cells from forest soil in Barre Woods Harvard Forest LTER site, Petersham, Massachusetts, United States -... | ecosystem: Environmental > Terrestrial > Soil > Temperate forest > O...
GGTATTCGAGCCCAATAGATGAAAATAATTAGATAGGATCAGAATAAGGTGGATCGAGGAAATTGTAGTTGAAGTGACAATGAGGGAGAAATCAATAAGCGAGGCTGATGCGATTTTCGGGGTGCTCATCAGGATCAGGATGATGCCGTATGCGAATGTATCATAGACGGATACGTTCATGCCATCATATCTGAGTCCGTTCATGTAAATGTCATGGATATTAATCAATACGCCTGCGACCAAGGTCAGGAAGAATAATGTAAACCATCTTCTGGGTATTGATATTCTGTTCAAATTCGGGAGCGCGGATACAAAAATGCATAGTATGGCGGCGATTTTCAGATCCCGTTGAGCGCTGGGAGTCCCAATCAGCAGTACGAAGAATAGAACGTAGGCGATCCACTGGAGGATTTCTATGAAACTGAGATTGCGATATGGGGTCAGCATTTATTCAGTCGATATATGATAAAATGATGTTCATTGTTTCAGGTCGCCAGATCATTGCAAGAACGTTTCCTTCCCCGTATGGCATCAATCCATTGGCCGATTATCATTCCCTTATTGAAATCTCCGGATCTCAATAGCGAAAGCGCCTTGTAATGCTCGGAAATCCCTGGTTCAAACATTTTCAGCATTTCAATTGAAAGCAATTTCGCTGCCTCTTCCGGGTTCCCTTCCAGGGCCTTCCTCGGCACTAGGATCCCGAATTTTCCACCACTCGCTTCGTCGTTCCCCCTAGAAAACTTGATGATTTCACGAGGTCCAGTTGGGCAGTCGAAGCTGATGACGGGAGCGCCGCAAAACATGGCTTCGACAAGGACGTTGGGAAATCCCTCGTACAATGAGGACAATGCGAATGTATGGCAGCGTCTCATGTATCGATAAGGATTGCTTTGATGCCCCAGGAAATGCACTCGGGAGCCAATTCCTAAACCATTTGCCCTCTCGGACAATTTATCCTTGTCCTCGCCCCTTCCTATGAATACCAGACGCGCAGCGGATTTGTGCTCGAGCAGGTGGTGGAATGCATCGATGAGATAAACCTGGCCCTTTTGATGGCAGAGGGATCCGACATTTAGCACGACAGGATCCCGGAAAATTTCCTCATGATCATCAGGCAGCGATTCAAGGGATGAGGAGCGTATGCTATCGCCATCGTATAGATTGTTTATGACGGAAATCTTCCCTGAAGGGATCGAGAAATTCGTGGTCAATTCCTCCTTTATCTCGTCGCTAACCGAAATTATCGATGATGCATGGCGATAGCCAAAAAATATGAGTAGCTTGGCGTAAAGCCTATTTATCCGGGAGAATTCCTTGGTGAATTCCCTTATCGATACGCGCACTGAAATGATCCGATTCGATGCGCCGGAGAGCAGATTGAATAGGGCCGATGATTCGCCGAAGCTGATCACCGTTTCCGCGCCGATTTCCCTGATCATCCTCCTGAATATGAATATGCGCTTGATCGTTTTTACGATTCTGGACATGAGGCTGATGCTCAATTGGCCAGGCTCGCCAAGTTCAATCAGCTTTCCGCCAAAATCGTATCCGGGATCTTCGGTGCCGAAGAACGCGACGATGGTGGGAAAATCAGGGGACAATGCGGAGGTAATATTCGCTATTGCGCGCTGCATGCCTCCCTTGTGGAGATGGTTGACAAAGAATACGATCGGTTTTTTCGTCATATATTCAAAAGTATCGGTGCGATGCTTGTCGTATTGAAAGTGGAAATGGCTGCCAAGGCCGAACCGGGAGCGGGTAGGCGTCCGCTGCGTTCCTAGATTCTGATTCGCTGATGTCGCCTCTCCTGGGAAAGCTGCACCCCTCTTGTTGGGCCGAACGCGTTCAGGCAATGCCCGCGTATACGGCCGGTTGCCCGTCAGCCATTCGAGGTCGCTTCGGGAAACCGCATTCACCCGCTATCGATCATCGCATGCGGATTCTCATCCGGGATCATTGACCGTTTTGCGGAATATCCGGGAATGACGCGATTCATTGGCTCGAGTCGGTCTCCATCGAATGGTGACGCCCGCAATGATATCATTCGGGCTTTTTGAGCACCATAATCAAATGCGGTTTCACGCGTTTCGGATCCAAGGCAAAATTTATCGCATTCTTCACGAAACCCCTGAATCCGGCGTTCGAGAAGTCACATGCCCTCTTCAGCTTAATTTTATATCCATAACCACCCAATCGTTCAGATAGGGTGCTGACCGACCAGCTCCTGATATGTTGCCAGATGTGGAAAATGGAACCGCAATCAGGGCAGAATACCTTCGATCTCGCGAGGTCTTCCTCATTGGGGGTGGTTATTACCAATAAGCCGCCATTTCTCAGGACTCTCGTGGCTTCCAGGATCGTAGCGTGAAGATGTTCGTCGGATAGATGCTCAATGACCTCGATCAACAATACGATATCGAAGCTCTCATTCCTGAATTTGGTTGGCAATTTGCTGACAAAACTGGCATCAGCGAAAAGCGGATGTCCTGATATCCTATCTTTCAACATGGATATCGATTTTTCCGAGAAGTCCAGGGCGGAATAGCGCCAGTTGGATTTCAGGTTCCGCATATGGTCCCATAAGAACCCTGGCCCACAGCCGAAGTCCAGTACGTCTTGTTTCGCGGACAACGGCTCATTTATTGCGCGAAGTATCTTCCTGCCATAGGCCTTGGAGAAATACGATTGGGAAAAGTGTTCAGATTTCGAATAGAAACTCCAGAGTCTCGAAATTTTTTCGTCTGTCCAGGCGATTTCATGTTCTTCGGTCACGATAAGGATCCTCTTCTGTTGCAATGAATCGGGAACAGGGTACGGCGATTAGCGAAATTGCCAAGGTTACCATCCTTCCAGGTCGATGGGAGGGATATTTGTTCGGTGTCGTGCGGGATCATGGCCATGCCCAGGCGATCCCCTCGATGAATTCGGCAGGCAGTGCGGTTTCATATTCTGCCCTTGGCTTTGGTCCCGTTAAATGCCGCTGCCGATAAGGGGCGCAATGTCGGGGACGTCTGAGGCACGAAGGAGCGAGGCCGCTACTCGGAAGGCGGAAGATCGAGTCCGCCAGATCGGCATCCATGCATGAGGGGACGAGTGGCGTCATATGCCAGGATTCCGGTTGATCGCCCAGTCGGGGGGAATGGGGCGGTGGATGAATGGAATGGCATCGGACGTGTTCACAATCGGTGATCGCCGATTTGACTCAATGGGAATGAATCGCCATTTGACATCAAGTCGGATTAATGGCTGGAAATTCTCATTTTACCAATTCTGAGCAATTCCCTTATCGATTCGGCTATGACAACGGATTGGGAAATGGCAAAACTGGCCATCCAGCCAATGGCGCCAAAATATATGGTGAATGGAATCCCGATAATGAATGTCAATACGAGAATCTTTATCGTAAGCGGAAGAATTTTCCTTACATTCCCGCTCACGGTATAATAACCGGTCAGGATGGTGCCCCAGCCCCCGAACAGGAACCAAATCAACCCCCATGCGAATAAGCCATTTCCGCTCGAGTGGTATTCGTTGCCGAAAATGAAGTTATTTATCTTATCCATGAACAATAATGCGGATACCGATATGACCATTGTAGCCGAGAGGTAGAGAATGGCGATGTGGCGGATCAATTTCTTGTAGCGGAATGAATCGCTAATGTATAGTTTAGCCAATTTCGGGTAGGCGGCTGTATGGATCAGGAGGCACCCGCCCAACAGGGCCCCGAAAACACGCTCGACAGCATTGAATGCGCCGGCCTCTCTTATTCCCGCTAGCGAACCGACGATAATTGTTCCTGATGCAGAATAGGAAAGGGAGACGATTTGAGATAGGAATAGCGGAAGACCGAATTGCAATTCTTTAATTACCGTATTCCTGTGACGAATGAATTGATGGAGAATGGCATAGGATTTGGTGGCTAAGAACGATAATATCGAGGCCAGGGCGATGCCGATGGAGAGCGATGCGGACGCGGCAAGGAGCGAGACCGTCGAATCGCCATCGACAAGCGTGAAGCCCAGCAATAACGAGGCCGATGACCCTATGATGGAGAAAATGGCAATCAACGTGAAGCGATTGACTGCCTGCAAATACCAGATCGAATGGAAAGCCGATGCAATCGGGGGAACGCACAATAGCGCTATGCAGGCGGGCGGAAAATCATGTCGCCAGATCAATATGCTGACCAGGAGGATTATCGGCGATAATGCCGCAAGCAGGATGAATTTTGCACAGGTTATCCTTTCCATTACGATCCCATTTTCCGATTCCGGAACCTGGGCGATCCTTTGGGGGCCAGTGAGCTGAAACGAATACTGGACTATGAATGAGAAATAACTGCCGATAGTGAAGGAAATGCTCAGGAACCCGTAATTCGACAGGCCCAGGCACTTGATGAAATGGGGGGTCAAGAACATGGGAATAATGAACGCGAGTCCATATTGCAGCGATAGCGCAAATGTATTTATGATGATATTATTGATCATTGAAATGCGTAATCATTTCGCCATGGTCAACAATGGGATCGTTCACTTGCCATCGATCCGGAGTCGAAGCGCGCTGAAGCGCGCTGGAGTGCGCGCAATAGACGTGCCGTGGCAAGAAAAATTCTCTGGAAAGGCGGTTCGCATTTGGAATCGGTAGCGTCATTAAGTGGAATCAGTCGCGAGGATGGGGTCCGCCGGTGGTTATGCGAAAAGGTTTTCGGCTTTCTGGTCTAACCGGAACATCGATGCGCGATGCGAAGTCATCATGCGGATGATGCGCTTGACGCATTGCCGGGAGGTCATCGGTTTCAGGGTGCAATTGCCATCGATATCCATGGCGGGTGTGGCGATTCAGCCGCTATGCTTGCCGGGAATGGGTGCCTTGAGAATGTTCGGCACATTGACCCATACCAGGAGAAAGGCTTTAACCGTATTGAAGAATTCATTTCCATTGAGCTTGCATATCGACCATGAAACCCTCACGATCGGCTCTACCACGAGGGTTGCCAGGAATGTCAAGCTAGAGGCGAATGGGCCGAAGTTCTTCCTTGAATAATACAGCTTGCTCCTGATCGAATAGTATAATCGGCGGGCCTTTATTTGAGATGAGGTGCCTCCGCCCTTGTGATATAATTGCGCAGTCGACAGATACGATATCCTCAGCCCCAGGTCCAATACGCGTTTTGACAAATCAATATCCTCATAATATACGAAGAAATTCTCATCAAACCCCCCAAGTCGCTCAAATAATTCTCGTCTTATCAAGTAAAAAGCCCCCATGACATGATCAACGAATCGGCTATTTCCGTGGTCCCATTCATCCATCATGTGTGAGCGGAATAAATTTGGCAGCAGGCGGTTGAGCCCGAATGAATTGCCGATGAATGCAAGGGGACCAATCTGCCGCGAACAGCTGCGGGCAACAATCCCCGAGTCGTCAACGAGTTGGATACCGGTGATGCCAACGGTCTCGTCATCTCCCATATGGCGAATGGGAATGCTCAGCGAATTATCGAATAGTGCCGTATCCGGATTGAGAAACAGGATGAATTCCATCGTGGATAGCCGAGCCCCTTGGTTGCAGGCGGCTGCGAATCCGCGATTTTCGCCATTTCTGACGATGATGACCGGCAATCCCATATCTTCTATGCCAGCAAGCGATCCATCAATAGATGCATTGTCAACGATGATAATGCGTTCCACCAGCGAAATTTCGCGTCCCAGGGATGCAATGCATCGTCGCAGCTGGTCTCCAGCATTCCAATTTACGATAATTACGTCAACCCGTTCCATATTCACGCATTCTTTGTGAGCATTGTGCAGCTGAGGGTCCAGCCCAATCGCGACGCATCAGATTGGACGGTCTTCGATGAATTTAGCAAGGTTTTGCCAGCCGGGACCATTGCAGCCAGGAATGTCCGGAGATCGTCCTGCGGAGGCGGATCGGCGATGAAGCGGAACGCGCCAGGAGGACTAGGGGCATATGCAGTGATTGGCATGGCGAGGCAATTGATCATGGGGCGCATCGGGGAGGTCATCGATGAAAGGCCTAAAATGCCCATGCCCTGATCGGCGATATCGGACTCTTGCGTTCCATCCGGATGGGAATTGAATCAGCGCATTCCGCTTCAATTTCTTCAGCATTCGACGAGATTTGCCCATGCTTCCTGGACTTGCCAGTTCTGCGAGGTGCCGTATGTTGATTGGCGAGAAATGCGAATATGCCATGACGGGATCATTTTGATGAGAACGAGCATCGTGCACCATCATATGGTTTCCGTAATTAATTCCTGTCTGGCTACGGGCGCAGTCGAAATCAACATCCTCGATGCGGGCTGCGGAGATGGAGTGTTGATGGCATTGCTATCGCAGCTATTGCCAAAGCTGAATGACAAGCTCGTCGTCAACATTTTCGGTTTCGATGTATGCGATAGCCAGGTGCAGGGCACCGGATACTTCGGCAAGACAATTAAATTGTTAACGGATGAAGTGCCCGGAATTAATTGGGAAATGAGGTTGCGCCAGATCAAATCGACTGATCGGTGGCCTTACGAGGGAAAATTCTTCGATTTTGTTGTTTCCAATCAAGTGCTTGAGCATGTGTCCGATCACGCCTTCTTCTTTTCGGAGATATCCCGGGTCCTGAAGGACGATGGGAGGGGGATACACTTATTCCCGCTTAAGGACTGTTGGCATGAGGGCCATATAAATGTCCCATTTTCGCATTGGATCACCGATCGCAGGATAATGTATTCCTATATATATATGGCTTCTCTCCTTGGGATGGGGAAGTACCGTGCTCATAAGCGAGCGGATGTGAATCTGACCAGATCGCAATATTGCATAAGGCATACGGACTACATATTATTCAATACGAATTACATAAGCCATGATGAATTGGCAATCGTCGCCAAGCGGAATGGATTGGCGATATCGTTTGGTTTCACTCATTGGCTTTTTATCAATAAATTGCGCTCTCTGCTCTCATTCCGGCTCAGGTATAAAATGGTGAATAGTTCAGCATTAACCATATTCCTATTCTGGATAATGAAGAGAATCACCTCCGTAACCTTGGTTATGGACAAGCAGAATACATACCGCCAGGAATTGACCGGACATCAAGTCGCTCCGGAAAAAACGGGATAATCCGCGCGCCATCAGGGCATCGAGAGAATCCGGAAAGCCAATGCCCGCTTTTCGGCAGCTACGGCTGGAATTTCTGGTTCTTGACGAGCGAATCGCGCATTGCATTCGCCATTATCGGCGCAATCGCCATCAATGAGTAGCTGGATTCCACGGCCTTCCGCCCTTCCATCCCCATGGTTTCGCGCAGATTCACATCCGAGAGGAGCGCGGCGAACGCGGACTCCCATTCTTCGTCTGTATCGGCCAGGAAGCCGTTTATTCCGGATCTGACGATAACTTTATTTGCGCCGACGGGAGACGCGATGACGGGTTTTCCGCACGCCATGCATTGAATGAGCTTATATCCGCATTTGCCTCTCTCGAATGGCTCATCGGGAAGTGGCATGATCCCAACATCGAATTCCCGTATCAACTGTATTTCCGTGGACTCAGCCCATGGGATTATCTTCAAGCCCGAATGTTCCCAGCCGATATCGCTGGCGCCGATGAGGTGCAGGCGAATGTTGCCGGATGAAAGGAGGCGATCGAGAACCTGTCGTATTCGGAGGACGTAGTTCTGCGTCGCTGGAGTCCCTATCCATCCTATGACAAGCGCATGGTCGTCTTTCGGGGGTTTTCCCGCCTGGTATTTCCCCGTATCGACCACCGAGGGGATGACCCGTATATCGCGTGCCCCCGCCTTCTTGGCGTATTCCGCGATGTAATCATTGCCCACCGTGACGATGCTGGCATCCCGGATTATCTTGTTGTATTTGTTCCCGAGGAATTTCCTGATCATTGGATTGGAATGCTGTTCGTAATTGTGAAATACCGCGTCATCGAAATCGACGACAAATGGAATGGCGCCGATCGCGTATGAATCGAAGAGGTATGGAAGATAGGGGAAAACCTCCTTTTCGATCCAGAGCACATCGGCGGGAGTCCTCTTCATTTTCATGAATCGCAGCGCCATATCCCGCAAAATGCGGAATTTTGATGGTCTCCTGTTCTGGTAGATGGCGCTCAGGTAATCATCATCCAATAAGGGTGATTCGACGATGGTGAATCCCGAATTATTCAGATAATCGGCGAACTGGAAGAAGCGTATGCGGCTGCTCGCCCCTCGTCGTACATATCTTGATAGCGATAGGATGCGGATATTTACAGGCATATATTATGGATCAAGTCGACGCGGGAAATTCCGCTAAGCCCCATGCCGGAATTCGCCGAGGGGTGGTTGGGGGACGCGGCATTTGCGCCGACTGGACGGATCGTTCATGCGTGCACTTTCATTATGGCTGGCCATCAAGTGATATCCGCTTATCCGCGCTCCGCGTTGGTCACCTGGGAATCCAGGCGGCGCTTCGACTTCGATATTCTCCCGGGCTGGGATTCAATGCCTTTTGCCTGGTTGGCCTTCTTCTCGGTATCGGATGCAATGCGGTAAACGAGGCTGAGGTGATCGGGAATTCACTGGCTCCCGGAATTGCGATTCGATCGATGGTGCGGGCGGCGGATCATGCGATTAGGGCTTTGCTGCGCACTGATCCGGGATCGGCCTCCATTCCTCCTCGGCGAGGCGGGGATCGCTCATCGGTCATGTGCTGCTTGCCGCCTCTCGCCCCGTCCCAGGGGAAATGACGCCATTTCGCCGTTGCGCGAAGGCATATCGGGAATTGCGAAGGCGGCTCCTCCCGGGCAATAGATGGCTGGATGAGGGGGATCGATCCCGGGTTTCCACATCAGCTGCCTCAGGGGGATTTGGGGCGGTAGCCGGGGGATGCGGTTGCACTCGCCTCGAACTGTCGGTGGAAGCCGTCGCGCGAGCCGCAGCCGCCAGGGCGACCTTTGGGTTCTTCCGAGGGGGCTCCGGGATCCTGCCGCAATCGAATGCGTATTGCGAACCTCACTGCTTGATGCCGCCGAAGTCGCACTGGTAGAGACCGAGGTCGACCAATCCTCCCGCTCGGATCTCTACGATATTACCGAAGTCGTCCACCGTCGAGCTGATGACGAGATGCCCGGCCGTATCGAAGAAATCCTTTTCATTTCCGGTGGTGAAGTGCGAACTGCCGACGAATACCCCTAGCTCGTCAAAGTAATCATGTCCGCCATGGGTATTCGGGATGCGCTGTCCGAGGCAGTGGCCGGATGCATCGAAGATATCATATCCCCCGTTGGGAAGGTCCAGCGGCCGGGAATCCTCTTCATCTCCATACAGTTCCACGCTGTGATACGATGTGGAAATCAGCAGAGTCCACAGCAGGCGGAGAAGAAACGATTTATTCCTTCCTGTCATGTGCCGGTCCCCGTGCCTTGCGTGGCATAGTTCGGCGGTTGGCTGGCGGGCGCTTTCGATGCGGAATTGGTGCTAAGCGGGATGTTCCACGGTAACCCATTGTGGGGTCTGTTGATAATGGCGATGCCGGCTAATCTCTCGGCCAAAGGTGAGAGCAGTTCCCTCGCCTGGACGAGATTCTGCTTGAGGGTGGCACCTTCGCGTACGACGAGCAGGATGCGATCCGAACCCTCGCCAAGCATCAGGGCGTCGGAAAATTGGCTCAAGGGTGGTGAATCAATGATGATTTCGTCGAATTGAAGCCGGCATTGCTGGAGCCACTCCATCAGGCAATGGCTATTCAGCAGCTCGCTGGGAAGCGCGAGATCGTCTCCGGCATCCATGAACGAAAGATTGGAATAAGTCGTTTCTGCGGGCGCGATGCCGGGTTCTCCGGCGAGCAGTCGGCTCAGGCCCCTTTCGCATTTCTGCTCGAGATGGATGTGAAGCGTGGGCTTGCGCATGTTGCCATCGACCAGGAGGACCCTCTGGCCCGTTTGCGCCATGCTCATGGCCAGGCGAACCGCGACAGTCGATTTCCCGTCTCCCGGGTCGCATGAGGCTATCATGAGGCATTCGCCGCCTTCCCCCTTCGGTTGCCTCATGCGCAAACCGCTTCTCAAGCTCCGGATGGCCTCGGTCAGATCTGCCGGCAGATTCGGGTTTCCCTGTGAGCCGTAATAGGACAGGTTCGGTACGAAGGGCAGATCTCCGAGGACCGTTCGGCCTATGATGGCCTGGATCTCCGATCTGCTGTTTGCGCGACGACCGATGAACTCAAGGGTAAACGGCGTGAC
>Ga0206966_1268_pt1 | contig 10150 bp, 12 predicted proteins | sample Alteio_BWOrgHeat_23_FD_152970 | JGI IMG/M metagenome (GOLD analysis project Ga0206966, IMG submission 152970) | Enriched cells from forest soil in Barre Woods Harvard Forest LTER site, Petersham, Massachusetts, United States -... | ecosystem: Environmental > Terrestrial > Soil > Temperate forest >...
CGAAAGTTCGGGGGCACCGGCCTTGGGCTTACGATCAGCCGACAGTTGGCCGAGCTTATGGGTGGCGAGATCGGCGTCAACAGCAACGTGGGCGTGGGCAGCGAGTTTTGGCTCGAAATGGCCTTCCAAAAGCAGCCTTCGGCTGTTTCCGAGCCCGAGCGAATCCAACAGGATCTGGCCGGGATCCGGGTACTGATCGCCGACGATAACGCTACCAATCGGTACATCTTGCGCGAAATGCTCAGCTCATGGAATTGCCGGTTGGAAGAAGCCGCAAATGGGACGGAAGCATTGAGCGCAGTCAGTCTCAGCTCGAATGACCCCTTCGCATGCGTAATTATGGACCTCCATATGCCGGGGATGGACGGCCTCCAGGCCGCTAGAGCGATTAAGCGCGACGTTCGGCACAAGGACCTGCCGCTCATTCTCCTCTCTTCCTCCGGCTTTGTACCACCTGACATCGAGTCAGCCTCTTTTTATGCGGCGGTGCTGTCAAAACCGGTTCGAAGTTCGCCATTGTTCAACGCGATGACGTTGGTTACGGGAATCACGTCCCTGCCTGAATCCAAACCCGCCGAAATTCATGTTGTGCCAACCGAGATGCTTAAAGGCGTCAGGATTCTGGTAGTGGAAGACAACGCGGTCAACCAGCTTGTCGTTTCGGAACTCTTGCAGGCATGGGGATGCATCGTAATTCAGGCCAACAACGGGCTGATCGCGGTGGAGGCGACGGCAAGAGAGAAGTTCGACGCCATTCTCATGGATGTTCAGATGCCGGTGATGGACGGCTTCGAAGCAACGGCAGCCATAAGAGCTCAAGAGGAACTTTCGCATACCCACACCGATATCATCGCGATGACGGCAAATGCAATGACCGGCGATCGCGAAAGATGCCTCCGCGCAGGAATGGACAGCTATTTATCGAAGCCCTTGCAGCCGGCCGCCCTGCTTGAAAAATTGTCAACCGCGGTGGGGAGGCAAGTCGTCGGTCCCGAGGCCGATGAACCGCCGGACGCAGCGAAGCAGGCACCGTTCGATGTCGCGAGGCTTGACGAATCGTGCAGCGGCAACATCCCCTTGAAACTCAAAGTAATCGAAAGATACCTAGCGACTTCACTGGATTCGCTTGCACAAATCGGCCAAGCCGTTGCGAGTAGAGACGCAGATGCCGCAAAATCGGCGGCACACGCATTGAAGGGAAGCAGTTTGACGATCGGGGCGACTAAAGTCGGCAACCTATGCCAGGAGTTGGAAATTCTGGCGGCCGGGCCAGAATTCGGTCCGGAGAAACTTGATCTTGTTGAATCCCTTCGCTCCAATCTTCTTGCTGCCCACACCGAATTGCGTGCCTACGCTGGGCAGCTTAGCCAAACTCAACAATGAGGATTCTTGTTGCAGACGATGATGCCCTGTCCGCCGATATTCTCATTGCGAGCCTTCGGTCGATGTCGCATGAAGTTGTGTTTGCCAGTAACGGCGGCGACGCATGGCGATTGCTTCAAGCCGAACCCTTTCGGTTGGTCATTCTCGACTGGGTCATGCCAGAAATGGATGGCATGGAAGTGTGCCGGAACATCCGTGCGATGCAGGCGGACAGCTACACCTACATTATTCTGCTAACCGGCAGGACGGATAGGAAGGATCGCCTTGAAGCCCTTGAGGGAGGAGCCGACGATTTCCTTACGAAGCCTCTCGACAACGGCGAGCTTATTGCCCGTCTCAACGTGGCAAACCGGATACTCGAAACCGAAGAGGCGGTTCGGCGCACGAATCGTGAATTGCAGCAGGCACGTCAAAAGGAGATTGAACTAGGCGCCACCATTCAAAAGCGCCTCCTTTACAGTCCGCCTCCGCGCACCACAAATGCAATCGAAAGGGCCAGCTTGAGCATTCCATCGTAATACGTCAACGGCGATTTCTGCGACTTCTTCGCCCACGGCAATGCGATCGTCGACGTCTTTGTCGGCGACGTGATGGGTAAGGGCGTGCCGGCGGCGATGGTTGGCGCAGGGGTCAAGACCGGCCTGCAGCGATGCATGATCTCGCTTCTGACAAGTACCTATGACCCCGGCCTGCCGAGTCCCGAGCGACTGTTGCAGAGCCTTGACGACTTGGTATGCGCCGAGTTGATCGACCTCGGAACTTTCTTGACGCTATGCTACGCACGATTCGATTCGTCCAACGACTCGTTGACCTACGTCAACTGCGGTCATCCGAAGATCGTTTTGTGGGACTCGCTGTCCGGCGTGTGCAGACTTCTGGATACGACAAACGTTCCTCTGGGCTTTTTCGGATTCCGAATCCTATGAACAGCGGTCCGGCCGCTTACATCCAGGAGATTTGGTGCTGTTTTACTCGGACGGCGTCACCGACTTAAAGCTTTCGAATGGAAAGCGGCTCGGCATGAACGGGTTCGCGGATTGGGTGGAGAGTCGCGCCCATCTGCCCTTAGACGAGTTTCTATCCGAGGTGGAAGCGCTTCGCATGGAGGGGTTGACCGGCCTATCCGCCGGCGACGATTTCACTTGCGTGGCGATTCGATACCGAGGCGCGGAGATCGTAAAGGACGGTTATCTCCTGCTCTGGGCAGATTCGGGCAGCCTTCGTAAAGTTAGAAATTACGTCAAGTCTTCGGCACGCGAGTCGTCGATCGGCTTTACCGATCCCGAGATCAATGAGCTTCTTCTTGCTGTGCAAGAGGCGGCAAGCAACGCGGTGCGACATGCCCGCGCCGGACAAAAGGGGATACCCATCAAGGTCAGCGCGGAGATCAAAAACGGAACCTTCATTTTTGAGCTACGCTATCCGGGATCGCCATTTGATTTCAGCTCCGTGCCCGAACCGGTTCTGGATGGCACAAAAGAGGGTGGTTTTGGCATTTCAATCATCAAAAAGTGCGTTGACGACGTTGCTTATGTCTATCAAGGTGATCACAATTTGGTGACGCTGAAAAAGCGTCCGAAAGGGAGCGGAATCGAGAATGGCAATATCAGTTGAAATAGTCCACAGCGGAAGAGCTTTGGTGTTAAAGGTTCAGGCGGATAGTCTTGAAACCGATAACGTCGCCGCGTTTCGTGCTGCGATCACCCCGCTCTTAGATAAATCGGCGCATTTTGTGATCGATCTATCGGATGTCGAGTTCATGGACAGTACCGGCCTTGGGTCAATGCTGTCTTGTCTGCGGATCGTCAAATCCAAAGGAGGTACCCTTCGGTTGTGCAGTCTAACGTCCGAAGTCAAGCAACTCTTTGAGATGGTGATGATGGACCGCGTATTCGAGATATTCGACACACCCGAAGAAGCACTGGCTAAGTAGCTATGCATTCGCCGGAGAGATGGCAGAGTGGTCTATTGCGGCGGTCTTGAAAACCGCTGGGCAGAGATGTCCCAGGAGTTCGAATCTCCTTCTCTCCTCCAAAAGTTTGGAAATTAGTTTGGACTTTGTGATAAAGTCCAAGACGTGCTGGGACGTCCAAAGACCAAACAATTGTCCGTTGAGTCGGAACCAAACATTCGCCTAGGTAACGACGGCAAGTACTGGTGGGAGGTCAAAAAGACCCTCGAAGACGGCTCCCGCTTCCGTCGCGCTGGAGCGTGTAAAGATTTAGAAAAAGCTGTCGCCAAGCGGGATGCCGCGCTGTTGGAGCACGCTGGACTGATGGAGGGCGCGAAGCTCTCTGCCAAAAACGGTCTCTCAGTAGGGGATTGGGCGTCCAAGTGTTTGGACGAGATATGGCCGGAGGAATTGTCCGAGCGCACGTTGATCGGCTACAGCGACATTATCCGTCTGCACGTAAAGCCGAACATCGGTGACGTCAAACTGCCGTGGCTCGACTTCGACCGAATCAATGGGCTGATGACGAAGCTCAAAGCCGACGGCAAGAGTGCACAAACGCGACGCAATGTCAGGAACTGCATTTCCAAGCTCTACACCACCGCTCAGCGCCTTGGGAAGGTTCCGACTGGCTCTAATCCCGCCAAGCTAGTCCTAATCAAAGCGGAGATAAAGCGGGACACAAGCGGAAACAAGCTCTCGCACAAGCGTACGTTGACTACGTTCGAATGCGTCAGGCTTCTCGACAAGGCGAAAGGGACACAGTATGAGGGAGCCGTCATGTTGGGACTGTATGCCGGTCTTCGAATAAGCGAGGTTGTTGGTTTGCGTTGGCGCAACGTCGATCTGGAGAAGGGCTGGTTGTCGGTGACGGAACAGAGACAGGCGATCAGGAAGAAAGGGGTTGTCGTCTCCGATCCAAAGAGCGCGGCCGGCGTACGGCGAATCCCACTGGCGGCTCCTCTCAAGTCGTGGCTAGAGGGAAGAAAGAAGGGCGAGTATGTCGTTACGAATCGTAAAGGGAAGGCGGCCACGAGCGACATGGTGAGCGTCAGCTTTAAGGCGCTGTCGAAAGCGGCCGAACTCACTGGCAACGTCGATGAGAACGGGGTAGCACTCGCCGACCCGACCATGCACGACCTTCGCCATACATTCTGCTATTTCATGGCGAACGGTTGGTCCAAGCCGGACGGGACGAGGACGCCGTCCGTTCCGATTACGACGCTTTGCAAGCTAGCTGGACACGCGACGATAGAGGTCACCGCCGGTTACTACGTCGGAACCGAAGACGGTGACCTTGTCGAGGCAATGGCTAACGTGACTCCCCCCGTAGCCGCTCAATGTAAGCGGTGAGGTCTGTCTGAGTGATACGGACTATCCGCGATCCCGGCTCCCTGACTGTCCGAAGACGCGGCTTGGCAGTCCGCGTCTTCGCCGTGATCAGATTCTCCACGGATGATCGGCTGATTCCCAGCAGTTCCGCAGTCTCGTTGATCGTCAGCATCGGCTTCTGTCGTAAAGCGGCCAGTCTGTCTGCTTCACTTAGAGACGGCTTTGGAATCCGTTCAATCGCTTGACGGAGCAACCGAAGTTCCGTAGCCACCGCGTCCTGCGACGATTCCTTCATTAGGAAGAGGTTGTGGATGGACTCCAAAGCCCGTGTAGCAAGTGGCGTTGCTGAAGGTTCACTATCCGGGTTCATTGACGTCCCCCTCCGCATCTAGTAGCCCGTCGATGGCGCGGATAATGTCATCCCTGTGGTTCTGGGGTGGCAAAGGCTTGTCACGACGCGCGTCCCTCACATCCGCCTGCCAGTCGTCTGATTCTAGTGGGTCGATGCAGTAAAGAGACGCGTCTCGGACGTCGGCCAGGTAACAGTCCACTGCGACTCGTGGCCAGAACCTGCGTTGCCAATACGTAAGCAATTCCGAGCCGTTAATTGTCACCCCAAACGGCATGAGCAGGTCTTCCGCATCTGCCAGCCAGCAGTGAGCACATTCCCAGCCCTGATCAATCCAGCTTTGGTCAGACTCGTCGTCATCAGCGTCGTTGTCATCCTCGGTGGTGACTGTGTAAATTCCGAGCCCGATCATTGCTTCCGCAACCTCACGGTCCTGATTGTCAGGCGTGTACGATAGGATGACGTCGCTCGAAAGGTCCCGTATGAACTTGCCAAACACAGCGGGACCCAAAGCTGTGAGTCGTTCGGCGAGAATGGACTGGAGCATTTTGCCCAGCATTCCGTCCTGCATAAGAGACTCCATGTGCCCAATGATCCTCTCCGTCTCTTCTTCTGAGATTTCTTCGAGAAAGCCGACCACATTGTCACCGTTCACTGGATTGTGATCGCTGTATCGAAGATGACCTGATTGGTTTTCGCCTTCTAAATTTGTTTCTTTCATTTCATATCACCTGGGCGTCAGATCGCCCGCTCCAACCAACTGACGCACGCAACTTTGTGCCGTGCACCACACCAACTCGTCTTTTTTTCTCCTGACCTGTGCAGCCCAAGGAAAGCGCAATCGCTTCCATGACCGGGGCTACGATGCCGTCGCCGCAGGCATCTATCCGTTGCGGGTCCGTCAGAACCACCCGTTCGCCACCGTCCCCCTTTCCCTCGGCCGTGTAGCCTTCGGGCATTCCCATTAGCCACTCGTGAGCCTCGGGCGTCGCTCGTGTCAGCCGCCCGTCTCTCAACCTGACGAGAAGGCGCGGGTCCTTCGTGAGCGTCTGGCTGTAGCCGACGTGCACGGACGTGGGGTTCTTGAGAGCCATGAACCAGATGAATCCATCCCAATTCCACTCGGCAGGCGCGCGTCGCGCTCCTGCGAATACGGGTATCTCTGCGGCCAGGCGTTCGCGATGCTCCAAGCCGCGACGGAACGCGGCCACTCGCTTGCGCGTCTCTGCCGATCCGTCTGGGGCGTCTCGGGCGACGAACCTGTCCGGCCAGTCTCTGATAAGCGTTCGGTCGAGCAAGCCGGGATCGTAGGACAGCGGCGTCCTGATCGGCAGCGGCAGTAGCGATGCGTCGGCAGCGAAGATCGCGAAGGCTCTGGCACGGTCCTGCGGAATCCCGAACGCCCGCGCGTTCATATTTCCACCCACAGCGGCGCTATAACCAGCTTGCGCCAGCGCTTTGCGTGTGAGCCTAGCCGCGCGTGTCCCCGTCCATCTATCCACGTTCTCCCAGACAAGCCACTTCGGCAGTCTTCCGATCCTGGCGGCTTCGAAGAAGAGTCGCAGGAAGGGTCTATGCAGGTCGTTGGGGTCGTCGAGCCCGCGTCTCTTGCCAGCCGCCGACGTGGACCGGCATGGGACGGTGACGACCCAACAGTCGGCGGCTGGCAGGTCCCCGGCAGACAAGAGCCGGAGGTTCCCGTCGATGCTTTCGAACAACTCGGATTTCGGATGCCACTTTCGGAGGACAGCACGACGGACGTCTTCGTGCTCGACGAAGGCAAGGCCGGTCCACCCGGCCTTGTCAAACCCGTGGCTGCCGAAGCCGCAGCCAGCACATATAGAGACGTAGGTGAGTCCCTGACCCCTCATACCGCTTCACCTGCTTGGATGAGCTCGAACTCTTTGACGAACTTGGCGTATTCCGACAGCGGGAACCGCTGACGGCTCATTGTCCCAGTCGGCCACTTTATCTGCTTGTTCGTGCTGAAGGAGTCGCCGTCAACACGCTTGATCGTGACGACTGTTCCGTTTGATTTTCGCTTCCAGACGTCGCCGACAACTGGACGGTCGCGCACGGCCGGCCGGAAAGCCGGAGGCGCTTGCTTCGATAGGGCAGGTACTAAGCTCTCAAACTGTGGTTGGTCGTAGCCGCCGGCAGACGTGGCGTCGGCTTCCATCGCCTTGGCGGCTAGCATAGCCAGGTCGTCCAGTTCAAGGTCCTCAAGCTGGACGACGTAGCGAGTGATGAGGGCGGCTTTTAGCCGCGATGCGGGATCGTTGTGGTTTTCCATCCCGTGCATCCACACGGGCGTAGCCGCGCCTGGTGGGAGTTTATGTCCGTCAGTAATTAAACAAGCCTGTGCCCGAAAAACGACTGCACCTATTTATTGACGGACAGTGTAAGCTCGGCACCGTGTACCAACCGCGTGAACGAGGACGACCGAAATCGACGGACGCCAAGCGTCATCACATAGACGTAAGGCTGACGGAAGACCAATTACAGTCGATTGAGGACGCGGCCAGGAAGAGCGGAGTCTCGACGACTGCTTGGGCTAGGGATGTCCTAGTCAATGCGACGATAAAGACTGTGGAGCCGACGTCCGATTCGACTGACGTTGACGCAATCGTCAATCAACTCAACGCGCTCACCCGTCAAGTCGCGGAACTGACGACCGCGTTCAACGCTTGGCAGATGGAAGAGACTAAGAAAATGGTGTCGGCGATGGTGGCGGACCAAATTGCGGAGATGACGCCAGCCAAACAAAAACCAAGCCTTCTAGGCCGTCTCGGCCAGCGGGGCGGAACCCCAAAGTAAGAATGCAAATGATTCTGCAAACGATCCATGCAAATCACTATTTGTATTTTCAATACAAATAAAAAGACGTTGTAGACAGGGACGGGACTCGGCGGACATCCTTAATACGCCATGAACCAACGAACCACCATGAAAGGGCTGAAAAGCAAAATCGGCAACGACAAAGAGACCGTGTGCTTGGCTTACGCTGTCGCTGAAAAGCGTGGCGAAGTCCAAAGGAAGCGTAACGACAACGGCGTATCATCGGAGAAGTATGCCCATCTGCTTTGGTACGACGGCACTAAGAGGGGCTGGCTCTAGCGCACGTGAGGCGATAAATCGGCGAAGATTCTCGCCTCTTCGATGTAGGTGAAGACCCATTCGGCAGCACAAGTAGCTATTGAAGGCGGCTCTGCATGGTCGCCGGATGGTTCGCTCCAGAATCAGGGGGGCTTGATCACCCCCCCCGCCAACCCCTTGAGCGGACGGGAGCGAACAATGACCGAATTTGACCAGCGCGTTCAGACGCGCAAAGACGCTGAGCGTCTCCGATACGTAGACTTCTCCGAACTGTGCACAGACCTGCGTCGCGTTGATCGCGACAACCACCTGAATCGCGCCAACGCCGCAATGCGCCACGCGGCCACATACTGCCGCGAGTCAAGCATTCCCTTGCATCGCATCGACCTCGACTCCCTTTGCCGATACGGTCCAAGCGAGTACTGGCGCAATCCGCCTAGCGACCATTTCATCTTGCCAGTCGAAGACGACATCGTCACCGGCGAAGTTTTAAGGCGGGCACGCGAATTCGTAAGAACTACCAGTGACGGACAAGCCGCTGTTAGGTCGATGCTCAAAGGCTTGGGCAAGTCCCTTCACTCCGACGTAGTTTCGTGGGTAATGGAGCAGTCGGGAGCAGTGCCGACAGAAGCGAAGAAAGCGGAAGCCGACGAGAAACCGCCGGCAGCTAAGAAGAAAGCCAAGCCCGGAACAGGCACTAGGGGACCGAAAGCTCAAGTGTTGCAAGCACCGCCCGTACTCGATGTCAGCCGTAGTGACGGCTGGAGTTGGCAGACGTGGGAGACCGCTCTCGAAAACGCGATTCTCGACGTCGTCGCCCGTTGGAAGAGGATCAAAGGTTCCGGGCCCTTGGTAGTTGAGATAGCCAACCACATCGAAGGCGTGGACAGGAGTCGCGTTATCGCCGTCGCTCAGCGGTTATCTCGTGAAGGACGCCTAAAGAAAAAGGTGGCGGGATATACCAAAACAAAGGCGAAAAACATCGAACGATACGAGACGGCCCAGGAAACGGAGGGTGTTTACGTAGATGGAAAGATCGTAAGCGTCCATGCGATCTGGAAGGATGAGTCACGCAACCGGCACGGGATCAACAAGAAAGACCTCACTCGACGTATCTACAGCTTGGGCTGGTCTGTCTTGGATGCCTGTTCAATCCCTCAAAGAGGACGATTAGCTGACACGAAAACTGGGTAACGGGATATGCCGAAACTGGGTAACGGGTCGTGAGAAACTGGGTAACGGATTAAGGAAAACTGGGTAACGAAACCCCCTACCCGTTACCCAGTTTCAGGTTCAAAATCGACCCCCTCTTATAAGACTTCTTCTAAGACTAAATAAAGGAAGACTAGGAGGGGCTTCGCCCCGTCGCTACGCTTTCTCCAGAAGTTGGGGGCAAGCCCCCAACACCCCCTTGCCCAGTGGGCAAAGAAGATCACCATCTAGTGGCATTCCCTGGGAGAGGAACGGACTCGGGACGAGTCCAGAACAGATACGGTAGTTTAGACCGCCACCCGACCCCTCCCTGCAATCACCTCTCGTGCTCAACGCTTACGAGCACACGGCTAGGGCGTCAATTCTGGTTCGTCAGTTGCCGGGGGCGTTGGTGGCTTGACAAAATTGACGTAGCTTATCGCGGATTTGACCATTTCGGCTCGCATCAAAACTACTGCGTGAGCGACCATCGGGGCAGAAAACATACGCCCCAAGAGTTCGCCGTCGATCTCGTCATGGGTGGTCAGATATTCCCCAAGCTGGCGGAAGACTGGTCCGATGATTGGGCTTGTCAGGAAGCCCCTCGCTTCGTTACATAACCTGTACCACTCGGTATGGACGACGCTAACTCTGTGTTTTTCTTCAAAGCCCGCCGACAGCTCGGTTAGTGCCTTTACGCCGACATACAGGTCGTAGGACGCACCACGATAGGCTTCTACGTCGAGATGTGGCGCTGGCGCTTCTTTGATGAGAACTTCGCCCCAGAATCCGCCCCAGGTTGTTCCCGCGGCCAGGTAACACTCAGTTGGCGTTTGTTCAACGTCCGG
>Ga0206966_1239_pt2 | contig 10022 bp, 9 predicted proteins | sample Alteio_BWOrgHeat_23_FD_152970 | JGI IMG/M metagenome (GOLD analysis project Ga0206966, IMG submission 152970) | Enriched cells from forest soil in Barre Woods Harvard Forest LTER site, Petersham, Massachusetts, United States -... | ecosystem: Environmental > Terrestrial > Soil > Temperate forest > O...
GATGTATCGGGCAAGGGATGGGGCGGTCACGAATATGCCGGATTCGCCCTGAATCGCCGCGTCATGTGGGCGCTGGACGGGGAATCGTGGTCATCGCCACGGCGTCTCCGGATCACCCACGATGGCGGCAGAGAAAAAGGGAGAACAAACCGCGGCCGAGGTGCCTGACGTGAAACAGGAGAGTGGCACATCAGCCCCCAAGGAGAGTGCCATCCTAGGCGAATGGAAAGCATCTGAACCCATTTGCGCTTGAGCTGCTCTGACACCCAAGATTGGCCAAGTCGACCTTCGTCCGTACCTGTTCGTCACGAAGGATCGGAAGGATTATTTCGGCCCCGCATCGGTTCTTGGACGACTCGCTGTGGTTGTCGAAAAACTCCTCGGTCCGAAATTTGCAGTGCAGGCTCACATAGAGGAAATGAAGCAGCTAGCTCAAGCGGAGGCAGAGCAAGTATTCGAGGAAATTCGAGGCCGAATCATGGGCGGCGATGCGTTAGAAACCCAGCCACCTGGCATCGATGGATTAGCCATACTCGTACGAGCCCACCCCTCCTTGCAGACCAACCTTCTCGATCTGCTCCATGCCTTACCACATGAGCGCTGTGGAATGTGGCCAGTTCAGGGATGGGGAGGAGTCATTGTCGATCCGGGGGCCAACGCAAGCCTGGATGCACTACTTGCTCGGTGGGCGTCGTCTCCATCGCCGTCTCTCAAGGCAGCGGCCGCGACCGCGATACGTACTCGGAAAGGGCCTCGCTAGTGGGTACCTCCAGTGCTTTTGGAGGGGCAAGCGGCCAGAAACCGCTCATTCCGAGCTGGCTGACGGACGATGGATTCGGCGCTGCGCCGCAAGCAACTCCACCCGTTCAACCGGCAGTGCCGACAAATGGGGCGCCGACTGCCCTCCCGGCGGCGCCGGCGGAACGGACACCCGTGGTTCCAAGCGGCGATTCCGAACGCTATAGTGCTGCACGAAATAGTTTCACGCGTTTTGCGGGATCGGGTGGCAGCGATAGCAGAAGCCTCGGTCGGGCCCTGTCCCATTATGTCGCGAGATCGATGGGAGGTTCCAGCCAAGCGGCCATCCGCATGGGTAACGCTCGGGCTTCTACCGCCAACCTGGCAAGTTTCTTGTCTGATGCTCGTGTAAACGGCGCTCAAGCGGCACTGCGAACCCTAAACCTGGAGCGCCTGGCGGGGCGTCCGATCGAAGAGATTTTCATTGGTCTTTCCGACTATATTTGCCCGGAGGGGGGATCGATTGATGAGGGTATCTCTCGGGACGCATTCATGGAAACCATTGCCGACCTGACCGCCGCAGGGATCTCCAATATCGATGGCCTCACTCCCGATCAGATTCAGACGGTGCTAGAGCTTTACATAACGCATGCCATCGAGGCACGGCTATGCAATGATATCGGAATCAAGGCCGTAACCTTTCCTTCCGATATAACTGCCGCCGAACGGGTGCAGGCACAATTACGTGATTTTATCAGGCGCGGAGTGAGCGACGCCGTAACTGCCGTCGGTGTGAATGTGCTCTCCTTCTCCCGGGAACAAGTGATGAACTTTGTCACGGGAGTATATCAGTCGGCTTTCGATATCCTGCTGCAGTTGGGCGAACAGGAGGCACAGCAATGACACGACATGTCCTAATCGGACGTTTTGGCGATGCTGATCGGCGCAGGATTCCCAAAGCGAGCGACGAAGTCGCATCCCAACTGCAGCTCGTAAAGGGCAGGCGACTCGATCATGGGATCGGACGTGCCATTGACGATTTAAAGTCTTTGAAGGTGATCCCGAGTGAGATTGGGGTAGATCTGCTCGTCGTTGCCGCGCACATCCACGCAGCAGATACGCGCATATCAAGGGCGACCGAGTCCCAAGATGCTTGGACACGTGAAATCCGCCTGGTCATCCCCGTCAGCGATCCACTCATTTGGAGCAGCAGCGCTGGCATCCTCAAACGTGCCTTGGACTTCCTTACGGGTGATCGTTGGTCGTTGGGCTTTAGGGAACGGGCCAGGGGATTCGAAAACGTGCTGCCAGAAGAGGAGACTCAGAACATCTTCTCAGCACCATTCGATGGTGTCAGCCTTTTCTCCGGTGGGCTGGATAGCCTCATAGGCGCGATCGACACCCTACAGTCCGGTGGAATCCCGTTGCTCGTAAGCCATGCCGGCGAAGGACTGGTCAGTCAGTCGCAAGAACGCTGCTTCGAGGGGTTGAAGGCGCATTACACATCAATCCCATTTGATCGCCTCCGCGTCTGGATGAATTTTGACGACGGCCTGATCCAAGATGTCGCCTCGGAAGACTCTACCCGCGGCCGTTCATTTTTGTTCTTCGCAATCGGCGTAGCTGCCGGAACTGGCCTTGGCAGGGAATTTACGCTCAAATTGCCAGAAAACGGCTTGATATCACTCAATGTTCCGCTTGACCGTCTCCGACTTGGTGCATTGAGCACGAGAACGACACATCCCTTCTACGTGGCACGGTGGAATGAATTGCTGCGCTCACTGGGGATCCCTGGGAAGCTAGATAATCCGTATTGGGACAAGACTAAAGGTGAAATGGTCGCTGGCTGTAGGAACCCAAGTCTACTGAATCATCTTGCCCCCCTCTCCTTATCGTGCTCCTCGCCGGCTAAAATGCGCTGGAAGAAGAAGCCGCAAGGGCACTGTGGATACTGCTTACCGTGCCTCATTCGCCGGGCCTCGATGCTGGGACGAGATCCGACTATCTACGGCCTTGCAGATCTCAAGGGCCAGTCGCTTGATACCAACAAGGTCGAGGGACAGCAGGTGCGGTCCTTCCAGCTCGCAATCAGTCGATTGGCCCAACGCCCCGAACTTGCCAAATTGCTCATCCACAAACCTGGCTCTCTCGCTGATTATCCCGATCGCCTCAATGCGTTCGCAGAAGTCTATCGTCGTGGGCTAGAAGAGGTGGGACGATTGTTGCGTGGTGTCCGCACGCGACCGGCATAGAATCTATCCATGTCAACGACTGGGCTTGTTGATTTCCACTGCCACCTCGATCTGTATCCCGATCATGCTGCTGCGGTGCTCGAATGCGAACGCGAAAACGTATTCGCGTTGGCGGTTACCACGACACCCAGAGCATGGCCGCGGAATCAGGAACTCGCGGCACCGACTCGGCATGTACGAGCGGCCCTTGGCCTTCATCCGCAATTGATCGCCGATCGAGCACACGAGATAGCCCTGTGGGAAGAGCTGCTTCCTCAAACTCGTTATGTGGGAGAGGTTGGACTGGACGCAAGTCCTCGCCACTATCCATCCTTTGAACGCCAAAAGGAGGTATTCCAACGCGTCCTCACCGCCTGTGGAACAGCTGGTAATAAGATCCTGACGCTTCATAGCCTCAGGGCCACGAAAGTGGTGCTCGATATGATCGAGAAATACATGCCTCCCCCCAGAAATCGGGTGGTATTACACTGGTTTACCGGTACGGCTGCTGAGGCCCGGCGCGCCCTGGATCTGGGCTGCTATTTCTCGATCAATACCGAGATGTTGGCGAATGAGAAACGTGCGACCATTGTACGTGGAATTCCATTTGGCCGGCTACTGACCGAGACGGATGGGCCGTTCACGACGATTGACGGTCGTCCTGCTCGGCCAAGCGATGTTGCGCGCGCAATCGATGGCCTGGCAACCCTATTCGGCAAATCACCAGCTGATATCACGGCCACAATAATGGATAACTTTAAGGCCGCTCTCACTGAGATGGCATGAAAATGCAGAATCCGCCCATCAAACTCCCGCGATTACCCTCCTGCCTCTCCTCGCGATTCCATCTGTCTATGCCAACGGCCGTTGTAGTTGGTACTTTATTTGCATCGATTGGAATTGGCTATGCGATCATTGGGGGCCATGCGTTAAATTGTTGGATCGATTCGCCTCGGGAGACAAATGACCTGGATCTTGCCATAGCAGAGTTGGACTTCAACTTGGCGATAGTTGAAATGGCTAGAAATTTTCCAGAGCTTATCTCCCCGTACCAACCACATCGTGGCGAGGGAAGATATAAAATTAACGACGCTCGAAAATGTGATGCCGTGGACTTAATACGAGCAGATCAAGGAGCGCCATTGCTTCCTCCTACCATTGAACATGCCGTGGAAATCGCCGTGGGGCAGGATAGGCTGCGAATCGCCAATATCGAATCAATGATTGCGCTCAAAGCCATTGCCATACTTGATGATGATCGCTCCAAAGCAAAACGGGAACAAGACGTATCTGATTTTTCAGGCCTGGCATTGGCACCCGGTGTTCGCCACGATCTCCTCGCGGAACTTTCAGTCATTTGGAGGAGGAGTTACCCACGCATGCTGAGCGATATGGTCAGAGACTCGCGCGGAGGAGGAGATGCCGACAGTTTGAAACGATTGGCAAAGCGCCTGAGTCCTGACGACCGCTCAGCTAGACCGGACAACTCTTGATGAACGACCGCAACACTGAAATGTCGCATCCATGACTTATGCTACATCACTACTGTCCGGCCAGAAAAGTTGTTTTGAGCATAAAGTGCGGACAAAATCGGTGATAATTGCCAATTCTTCCGCGTAACGCCACCCACTTATGGCACAGCCTATCGTTACGAAATTATTAACTCCAGAGCTACCAACATCTTATGACTGATTATATATGAATTATCATGTAACGCTACCTGAAGGTAGCGTTACGAATTAGGGGTGGATTATGGGGATATAATTATGCAGGGTAATTGCCTGTAATTACAGGGGATATAGCAATACCACCAGTATGCCATTTTTGTGGTGATGGAGTTCGAGGCAGTTGCATTTTTCGCTACCAGGCGATCATCCCATGTTGGATTCGCCAAATCCCGCTGGCCATGCAGCAAGAATGCCTCCTAGTCGACAAGTTTTAGTTCGAAAGTGTCTTGGCTCCCCAAGTCAGTCGGCCTACTAACTTGTTCGTCCCACATGAAGCTGCAAGGCCGATGGCATCTCAAGCGTGCAGAAAGGCCAGTTCTTGTCCCATTCGCGCCCAAATGGAAGGAACGGGCCGAGCGCTGGGCGGCAGGATTGGCGGAGGGGAAATGGCCCAGCCGGGCCGCACTGGCCAGGGCGGAGGGCGTTTCGAGGGCCTACGTAACTCAAGTCCTGGGAAGACTAAACAGGGGAGCATGAGACTGGGAACTAAACAGAAAAATGAGACATGGTTTGATTGGGTGAGCACATTCAATGGGAGCATTTGGAATAAGCAGGATTCGATTGCGCCGATACATATACTCGGATAGGAACGTGGATTATGAACCGGGGTTTGCATCGTGCGACACATGTTCAATAATCTGGCGCGTCAAGGATGGAGTCGCTTCACCCTATCGTCAATTGTTGAAGCAGATGTGAAGGAGGAATTATTGAGTATGGCGTATGTACTAGGTACGCCAGTTCCAATAAGACGCAGTCAATCACTTTGCGATATTCTCATTCCGACAATGTCTAATAATGCAAGACCACGTTCATTGAGTCGAGAGCATTCCATTGGCGAATTTCCATTACATAATGATCTCGCTCATCTGACAATACCATGCCGTTACATTATACTAGCATGTATTGCTCCAGGGGATGGGAATCGATCGACTATTATTTTAGACACTAAAAAAGTGCAGTTTACCAAAAGTCAATTGCCGTTACTTCACAAAGCAATTTTCCGTGTAATAAATGGACGGCAGTCATTTTATTCGTCAATACTATCAAGTGCTCGTCCATTTGTTCGCTTTGACCTTGGCTGTATGGCCGCTATATCTTCCGATTGCATTTCAGCCCAAGAGATATTTTCCAGAACGAATTGGCCTAAATACACATAAGAAATTCGGTGGTCGGCAGGAGATGCTATAATTATTGATAATTGGAGAGTTTTACATGGTCGAAGTAACTCGGACTCCATTGACTACAACAGAAAATTGATGAGGGTTTGCGTCCAATGAATCATGCGCCAAATCCCGCTCTAACGCGGGAAGCTTTGTATGCAAAGTCACAAATATATATTAGGCGGGGATTGCGCGCTCAGGAAGAAAAAGATGACGAGGAATTTCAATTATGGGCATCGCTTGCGCTTGAATTACTTGGGAAGGCGGCACTAGCAAAAATACATCCCGCATTGATAGCTGATCCGCTTCATTTTCAATCTATGTTTTCAGCATGTGGACGGCATATTTCTCCCGATATTAGAACCATAGCGGCAAAAACAGTATTCGAGAGATTGAATCACGTCGAAAGGACTTTTGATACACGACACCAAAGATATTGCGAACAAATGTGCATTAGAAGAAATGCCGAACTGCACTCTGGAGAGTCACCTTTTTCTGGAATGGAACCGGAAACATGGGAAGGACAGTATTGGAGATCCGCCGAAATCATTTTGTCCATGCAGGACGAATCGTTAGAATCTTGGCTTGGAGCAGAAGAAGCGAAGACTCCGGCTAAAATTATTGAACAAGTGGGTAAGGCATTGGTTTGGAGTATAAGAAATCGAGTCTTACGATGTAAGGAAGAATTTGAAGAACGGTATAAAAATGCCAAGGATCGAAAAAAGATAGCGAATGATTCTAAAAATATTAGATGGAATGATTTCACATGGGATGGCAATGATCGATACCTTTGCCCAGCCTGTCAGTCCTGGGGGTATTTAGGCGGAAATTTATGGGAAGAAGATGTTATCGACTCCGAACCCGCAACTCCAGGGGGCGAACAGGACGAATGGTATCCCCCGACCGAGACTGTGAGGAAGTCATTTTCCGTTGAGGCATTCGAGTGCATGGTCTGTAAGCTTTCTCTGTACGGGACAAACGAGATATCCGCAGTTCACTTGCCATCTAGTTTTGAAAAAGAAGAAGAAAGATAGCGTGATTTCGGTCCAGAGTACGGAAATGACTAAATGACGCAGCCAGGAAGTAGCGTGTGGAATATACTGGACTATGGGTACATTTGAAATAACAAATGGAGCATGCGCCTACTAAATATAAGGATAACAAACTACCGGGCATTCAAGTTTGAAAGCATAGACTTCGATCCGCTCACTATTTTTATCGGATATAATGGATCTGGAAAATCTACAATATTATCAGCTTTAGATCACTTCTTTACTCCTTCGGCAATAATGGCTACCGACGATTATTTCAATAGAATGTCAGGGAATAATGCTGATGGAGAACCAATTGAGGTAATAATAGAAGCCACATTCACTGAATTATCTCCAGGAGAACGCAAGGAATTTTCGTCTTGGATTGTGAACGATAATTTATCAGTTGCGAAAGTGTATTCGGTCCCGGGAGTCCAGGGTAAATATCATTCAATGACTAAGGGCATGCCTGAATTTGAGGTCGTGAGAAATGTTGAAGATAAGAAGGTAAAGTTGAAATTATATAATGATATTGTTGATTCCAATACTTTACCGAATCTTCCCAGGGCAAAATCGGCACCAGCAGTCGATGACAATATTATAGCATATGAGCGCACCAATTCCGAGAAATGTACAATGGCAATAAGGAGCCAGGTTCAGTTTATAGGTCCTAGAAACATAGGGGGTGGATTGCTGGACAAATATACTGATTTTGTGCTCATTCCGGCTGTGAGATCAGCCAACGATGAGGCAACGGATAAAAAAGGAGGTGCGATAGAGCGACTCGTAAGGGAATTGGTAATGCGCCAAATTGAAGGTCGAGAGGACTTGAAAGCAGTTCGTGAAAAAATAAAATCATTGGTGAAAGAAAACTACAATGTGGCAGCTTTGCCAGAATTACCCTCGTTGGCGAAATCAATAAATTTACTTTTGAATCTATATTCTCCAAATTCGGAATTGCACCTTGATTGGGATGAGGCGAAAGATCCAATTATTCAATTTCCAAATGTTGTACCTGCATTGACCGAGCACGGTTTCAAGGGCCCAATTGAAAAGAAAGGCCATGGCTCACAGAGGGCCTTAGTTATATCACTCCTCCAATTCATATCGACTATAGCACGAGACAGTATAAAGAAGGATGCCATTAGTAAACCACCGGATTTGTCGGCAGATGCAGCACCTGAAATTGTTGAAGAGGGAATTGCCCGGCATTTGATATTGGCAATTGAAGAACCTGAACTTTATCTTCATCCCAATAGATGCAGATATTTTTCTCGGGTTATTCAAGAGATAACCTCAGATCCAAATAAAAATGTTCAAGTTATTCACGCCACGCATTCTCCGTATTTTGTAGATTTATCAGAGTATTCAAATCTTCGCCGAGTATCACGGGTAAAAGTTGACGGTCAGGATATTTGCCCTGCTCAGGTAAGGAAAATAGACAATGATAGAGTTGCCGCATTATGGCGAGCGACGTGGAATAAATCTCCACAGGATAAATTTGACCCCAAACTGTACTTTGGTAAGGCACGACCAATGTTAGGTTCCGAAGTGAACGAGGCTTTATTTGCAAAACTTGCATTCGTCGTTGAGGGAGAAACGGAGATCGGTTTATTTGAGGCGATGCAAGAAATTCTTGAGCTAAAATGGACTGAAAAGGAGATTATGATTGTCCCTGCCGGTGGTAAAACAAATATTGATAGGCTCGTGACGTTGTTTCATGGAATAGGAATTATGACATATTTTATTTGGGATGCCGATATCCATAATAAGGACAAGGATGGCTCGGCGGACAGCAAAAAGCGGCAATCCGAAACAATAAGGTGCAATAAAACTAATCAACAATTGGCATCGGCAACAACAATCGTGGATTGGCCAACATCAAGTATAAATTCCAATTATTCTGTTTTTGAAGATACGGTTGAATCAGAACTGAAAAAGGAAATTACCCTATCTGTATATGACTACGTATGTAATACTATTTCTAAGTTTTTAGGTTACGGCAATTTGAAACACGCAAATGTCAGCTATAATTTTATAATGGAACTTTATCGTCGTGGCGGTAAATCGACTAGTTTGGAATCCATTGTGCGGGCCATTACGGCGAAAATGGACGCCTAATAACAGTCGGTCATTATTATTTTATCGGTCCACAAAAAATGATTGATCCTTATAAACTATTGTGCTCTCCGATATCAGAAACCTCAATTTCCTAAACGAAACACAGCGGCAATCCGCATCTGAATTGAAATATTTTTATCGTGACGAAAAAAGCAATAACCATTGTTAGTAATTTTGGAAATCGAATGAATGCCATAGCATCGGTTTTGATGGGCAGGCATTCCTGACATTGGCAGTCTGGGGCGGTAAAAATTTGAGACATGAGTCCTACATGGCAAGCGCACGGGAGATGGGACATTGTTTTAGACGCAAGGCCACCCGCCAATGACGGCGTAGGCAGCTATGAGGAAATGAATTGTGGGAGACCGGAATAGCGGTATAAGTCGGACATTCCAGAGAAGGTGAAGAGATTCAAGCAGCCATTTACCAAACCATCAATAAATCAAAGGGAAATGTCTATGGATGAAGTATATCGTGATATCTACGCTGATCTCTATAATTATGACTACGGTAAATTGCATCTCAGATGGGAAATTTTAGAAGAAGGACGATGGTATCCATATCGAGATAATCTTCGACTTAGTATTGAGTCATCTGAGTCGACGCTCATGGAAAAACAAAATATAAAGCTTCGTGCTGATGCAAAATATTTGCTTCTAGTGAATTTCTGGCAGATGATCGTTATTCCGATACAGATGGCAAGAAAATCAGAGATAAAAAATATTCAGGATATCGTTTCCAATGATATTTCGGTTTTACTTGAAGAGGCGTCACGGAATTGCAAAAGTGGCGATGAAATATCGGGGCATGCGATAATAAATGCGCTAAGCAGAAGTTGGAAAAATTTGAAGGTATCGAACGCCAAGCTCTGGGAAAGTTAGAAGCCATCGAGGGAGAGAGACATGCCAGGATCAGATGAAGATAAACGGCTCGCAGCGACTACGACGGTATCGCTTAGTAGTTTGCTGATAACTGTGTCGTTGGGTGTTATCGCGGCGCAAGCTGTTATTGTGA
>Ga0206966_1269_pt1 | contig 10017 bp, 8 predicted proteins | sample Alteio_BWOrgHeat_23_FD_152970 | JGI IMG/M metagenome (GOLD analysis project Ga0206966, IMG submission 152970) | Enriched cells from forest soil in Barre Woods Harvard Forest LTER site, Petersham, Massachusetts, United States -... | ecosystem: Environmental > Terrestrial > Soil > Temperate forest > O...
GGACGCCGGTGACGTTGAGCTGGACGACGACGGGTGCGTCGTATTTGATTGTGACGCCGCAGATTGGGGCGACGCGGGGGACTTCGATCTCGGTGACGCCGACGGCGACGACGACGTACACGCTGATCGCGACAAACGAGTATGGAAGGACGACGCAGCAGGTGACGGTGAACGTTCCGTAGCGCGGCGGTGGTAGAATCGCGTCGCGTTCGGAGGATCCACTGTGACGAAGCGGCGGCGGGAAGTGTTGATGGCATTTGGAGCTGTGGCGGGGGCGGCGATGGTGCCTGGGGCTTTTGCGGGTGGCGTTGAGCAATCGACTGCGGCGCAGGGCGGGAAGGAAGCGGTCACCGGGATTGGTGGATTTTTCTTTCGCGCGAAGGATCCGAAGGCGCTGCAGAAGTGGTATCAGGACAATCTCGGCGTTTCCGTGCCGGTGTGGAAGCAGGAAGCGGGGAAGACTTCGTTCACGGCGTTTTCCGAGACGACGAAATACTTCGGGAGCGACCTTTCCAAGCAGTGGATGATCAATTTCCGTGTGAATGACATCGAGAAGATGGCGTCACAGCTGCAGGCGGCGGGAATCGCGGTGAAGGTGGATGCCGAGATGTCTCCGTACGGCCGGTTCGCGCATTTGAACGACCCTGAGGGGAATCCGATTGAGTTGTGGCAGCCTGCGGCGGCGGACGCGAAGTAAGTTTCGCGCCTGTCGCTGGGCCGGGGTGCGCATTCGTTTGCGGCGTCTCGAGAATTTGAGTACGGGAACCGTGTTGCAGGGAATGACTGCGTTTTTGTTGTGGTAAACCTCCGCGTCTTATGCCCCGTTGTAACCCCCTCGTTGCGAGGTTTTCTTGATCCCGAAGCGCGCGGATTTGGCCGAATTCCTATCGACACTTGAATTTTTCCGCGATTTGGATGAGGCGGCGCTGCGCGCTGGCCGCTACGATGGAGCCCATGACGCTTGCGCCGGCGCGACCGAACCTGGTGGTTCCAAAATGTGTTGAGATTATTTTTTGTGAGTGCACTGGGATAGTGCAACTTTCCTGTAACACTCCTCGTCCAAAGCTGTGAGTCGCTCAGGTACGTACTGTCCACGTGGATGCTCGCGGCGCGCCGCATGCTGTGGCCGCTGAAATCAAAAAACTAAAAATGGCCGGAAAACGTCGCGCTACGGGTGTGCCCGGACGCGAAGTGGAACGGCCGTAAACGAGGCTCTCTGAACATGAGACACAAAATCAGTTTGCTGCTGGCTGTGCTCGCAATGATTTCGGTCTTTTCGATTCCAGTGTTTGCGCAGGGAAATTCGGAAGTCTCGGCGAATTTCACCGGGAATTTTCAGAACACCGTGACGGGGTTGGGAGTGACGGATGCGCCGACAGATTCGGGCGGACTGCTGGTGAATTACCGCTACCACTTCAACCGGTGGAGCGCGATCGAGGCGAATTACAGCTGGACGCGATTCGCGCAGAGCTACAACACCGGAACGCTATCGCAGGCGAACATGAATGAAGCTTCGCTCGCGTATCAATTCACATTCGGAATTTCGGAGGAGAAGAAGCTGCATCCGTTTGTGGAGGTCGGGACCGGCGCACTGTTCTTTTCGGCGCCGATCACGCCGGGATCGACGACGGCGGGACTGTCGCAGCAGCGGCCGGCGCTGCTCTACGGAGGCGGGGTGAGTTACAAGCTGGCGCACGGGCTCAGCGCGCAAGTGGGATATCGCGGGCTGGTCTACAAGGCGGCGGATTTTTCTGTGACCGGGCAGGTGACGAACGCCGCGGCGCACATGGCGCAGCCGTATGTGGGGTTGTCGTTTCGGTTTTAAGCCAGATGAAATGAAAGTTCAAAGGCACACGGACAATGTCTATGCCACACAAGGCTCCACAACATCGAACGTGCGAGCGGATCGGTTTGCAAAGTTGTTGTGATGGCTCAACCCGGGACCAACTGAGAGTTGGTCCCGCTCAGACTCGAAAGTCTAAGCTACAACTCGCTGCGCTCGCCATGTGTCGCGGGCGTTGTACTTAGGACACGAATGGCATTCTTCGCGACGGCGTAACCGGGCGTTTACAATTTCGCTCGTAGAGTGCGGAGTAGCGATTGCGGAGCGGAGATTTGATGTACTATCTGCGGCAATCGAGTTGTACCCCGGAGGGGACGTGACGACGTCCGCCGGGTGTGGCCCCGAACGTGGAGGCGAGCCGTGAGGAACCCAGCGCGAAGGCGCGGCCCGTTGTTTGAGATGACGTTGCGGAATGTGGTGTGGCCGTTTTTTGAGCGAGTGGGGCAATGCGCGTCGTGCGGCGAACAGATCGGCGATGCGCCGGACGCGCTGCTGTGCATCGAGTGCACGAGCGACGCGGGCGGGACAAGACGCGAAGCGGGCGCCGGCACGAGTTGCGAAGAGATTATTGAGCTGACGTGACGCCGCATTGGCGTCGCCGTTGTCGCGTCAGGCGCGCGCTGAGGCGGCGTTCATTCCTGCAAGAACTCCACGCATGTAAGCGAAGCTTTCGGTGGCGCCGGGCATCGGGTCGTCGGCGTGGACTTCGTATTCGAGATCGACGAAGCCATCGTAATTGACAGCTTGTAAAGCCGCGAAAATCTGCGGTACCGGCATTTTCCCCTCACCGACGGCGACTTGGCTGTCCTTCGCGTTGAAATCCGTCAGATCTTTCATGTGCATGTTGAACAGGCGCGGACCGGCGGCGTGAATCGCGTCGATCACATCGACGCCTGCGCGGACGCAATGGCCAACGTCGATGCAGCAGCCCATGCGCGGGTCGAGCGACTTCACGGCGGCGAGAACGTCGAGAGGCGAGTGCCAGATTTTATCTTCGGGGCCGTGATTGTGGATGGCGATGCGCATGTCGTAGTCGCGGGCTGCGTCTGCGATGAGGGGCAGAGCTTGTGGCGAGGGATCGCCTGCGACGATCACTTTGATTCCGGCGCGTTTGCAGTAGTCGAATTTGGAGCGGATGTCGGCGGGATCGTCTTTGTCGAAATAGATGGCGCCGGCGGCGTGAAGCGTGATGCCCGCGGCGGCGTAATCGGCGAGCGCTTGCGCTTCCTGCGCGGGATCGACGGGAAGGTGGTTTTTTCACGTCTTTGGCGTTGAGCGCGTCGATGTGAAGAGTTTTCATGAAGCCGATGAGCTGGGCGCGATCGAAATTGCGAAACGTGTAGCTGGCGAGGCCGAGGCGGATCGGCGGCGCGGCGGGCGCTGGCTGCAGCGTGGGGATTGTTACTGCGTTTGTGGTGAGGTGCGATGAGGCTAGCGCACTGAGAGGCGCGAGTGCGGCGGTTGCCGTGGCGAAGCCTGCGTTGCGAAGAAGATTGCGGCGAGAAAGGTCATTCGTCATCGATGGGCCTCGAGTGGTATGCGCAGTTTGCCTAGAGATGCGGCGTCCAGCCGGGTTCGTAGTTGCGGCCCCAAAGCTTCATCGCATCGGCGTCGTTCGTGATTTTTTCCGTTGGCTGGGTCGAGCTGTAGTTCGTGGTTGGTTTCCCACGCGATGTTGGAGAGCTGAAGCATGGTGACGGCGACGTTGCCGACGTCGATGGGCGCGTTGAGCTTTGCGCCGGTGCGGATGCCCGCGATGAAATTCGCGAAGTGCATGTCGGTCATCGAGTCGCGACCGACCAGGTCGGCCGTGGATGTGGTGCTGCCCGCTTTGAACTCGGACTTCTTTTTGCCATCCAAGTCGTAGATTTCGTAGCCGTCGCGATCGACGAGCACCGAGCCGGTGGTGCCGACAATCGTGGAGCCACGGCCGCGATTGTAATAGGTCATGCCGGAGCAGCTCTTGCCGTCCCAGGAAATCGTTTTGTCGTCGTACTCGAAGCTGGTGACGAGCGTGTCGTAGAACTCCCAGTCGTCTTTGAAAGCGTAGCGGCCGCCGGACGAGGTGACGCGCTTCGGATAATCGACGCCGAGAGCCCAGCGGCAGACGTCCACTTCGTGGGTGCCGTTGTTGAGCGTTTCGCCGGTGCCGTAGATGCGGAACCAGTGCCAGTTGTAGGGCTGGAGATTGTCTTTGTACGCGCTACGCGGCGCGGGACCTTGCCACAAATCCCAGTCGAGCGTTTTCGGAACGGGCGCCTCTTTGCCGTGGCCGATGGATTTGCGCGTGTTCACATACCACGCTTTTGCGAAGTAGGGGCGGCCGATCAGGCCATCGTGAATTTTCGCGACAATGTCGATCGTGTGGGGTGAAGAGCGCTGCTGCGTGCCCATCTGAACGAGCTTGCCGTATTTTTTCTGCGCGTCGATCAGGAGCGCGCCTTCCGCGGGATTGTGGCTGCAGGGTTTTTCCACATAGACGTGCTTGCCGGCGGCGAGAGCGTCGATCGCCATCGGAGTGTGCCAGTGATCGGGCGTGGCGATGGAAACGGCATCGATGTCTTTCAGTTCGAGAACCCGGCGGAAATCTTGCGCGGTTTGCGGCGCGTAGCCGAGTTCTTTTTGTGCGGCGGCCGCGAACTTCGCGAGGATGTTGGTTTCTACGTCGCAGATGTGCGTAACGCCCGCGGCGTCTTTGTTCGCGCCGATCGAGGAGAGATGAGCGTAGCCGCGGCCGTTTAGGCCGATGATGGCGAAGTTGAGGCGGTCGTTCGCGCCGAAGATGCGCGCGTAGCTTGCGGCCGTGGAGGCGAACGCGGCGCCTCGCGTGACGCTGGCTGCTGCGCCCGTTGCAGCACCTGTGGCGAGGGTGCCTAGAAATTTGCGGCGCGTGATCACGCTTGGTCTCCTTGCGTTGACGGGCGCTGGGGCGAGGGCGTGAGGTTCAGCAATTTGCACCGGCGGCGGTCAGACATTTTTTCAATCCATCCATGCTGATGCGTGTGGAAGCTTCGGGAGTGCCTGCGCCGCGCCAGTGCGTTTCGAGGCTCACGGCGAACGCGTAGTGATCACGCATGAACGCGTGGAGCTGGCCGGTCCAATCAATCACGCCTGCACCGACGGGCGCCCAGTCATATCCCTTGTTGTCCGGTTTAAAAATCACATCCTTCGCGTGGCAGTGGCCGATGCGATCTTTGGGCAGCACGTCGTAGCCCTTCGAGTAGGGGAAGACGCCGAGCGCGGCCGCATTGCCCGGATCCCAATTGAGCATGAAGTTTTTGTTTGGGATGGCGGCGAGCACGGCGGCGGATTCTTCGCCGGTGGCGGTGTTGCACGTCATTTCATTCTCGAGGATCAGGATCATGCCGCTTTTCGCGCAGCGAGCGGCAGCATCTGCGAGTTTCGCGTTAATGGCGGCGCGGTACGGCTTTTGATCGGCGAGGCGCCAGTAATCGAAGCAGCGGATGCGGTCGGTATCGAAGGCGCGAGCGAGTTCGATGCAGTGGTCGAGGAGCTTGTCTTGCGCGGCGGCGTCGAAATCGACTTTGAACTGATCGCGATGCTGGCTGGGATCGGCAAGCGGCGCGCCGGGCCACTCGGTTTTGAAAAGTGGGCTGGCGATGTCCGTGACTTTCAGATTGTGCGCGGCGAGAATTTTGCGGGCGTCGTCGATTTGCGTTGCGGAGAGCTCGGTGACGTTTTTGTTCCACATGGAGCGGAGCTCGATCCACTGGAGGCCGAAGTCTTTCGATGCGATGGAGCAGGCTTGCTCGAAGTCTTGGGTGATTTCGTCGTTGATGACGGCGAGGCGGAAGGGGCAGGTGGCGGGGGAGGCTGAATTTGTTTTGGTCGCTTGCGCGGGTTTCGGCAGGAGTGTGCCGAGGCCGAGCAAGCCGAGTCCGGCGAGCAAATCTCGCCGCGTGGTTTTCATCGAGGAAGCTCCGGCGTGCCGGGCGTCGAGGCGCGGCGCGCTGGATGAGTGTGACACAAGTCGAGGGCGGCGGACGGTGGTTCAGAATGTGGAATTGCTGGGGTATGGGTGGTGTGTGGAGGCTTGTTGACCACCAATGTTGAAATAGCTCAACCCGCGACCAACTGAGAGTTGGTCGCGCTCAGACTCGAAAGTCTAAGCTACATCCCTCTTCGCGGGATTAAAGCAAACTCGCATCGAGTTGAGTGCTCGTCGGAGGACCGCCTGCGGGGCTGTAGGAAGCTTGCGCGGGGAGGGGGCGCGTTCTATGATTCGCGCGTTGAAGTTACTCCTGCCGGGATTCTTAACATGCGAGGGTCTTGCCCCACTTCAGACGAAGTGGTGAGAGAGGCATGCCCGATATCAAAAGCGATCGATCTGTAGGCGAGCTTGTCGCCGGCTACCAGATTCTGGGAACGGCCGGCGCGGGCGGCATGGGCGTGGTTTATCGCGCGCTCGATACGAAGCTGGACCGCGTGGTCGCGCTGAAGTTCCTGCCAACCGAACTCACCGAAAGCGATAGCGAAAAACAGCGATTTTTGAAAGAGGCGCGGACGGCGTCGTCGCTGGATCACGCGAATGTGGGCGTGATTCACGGCATTGAGGAAACGCCGGAAGGACGCACGTTCATCGTGATGGCGTTCTACGAGGGCGAGTCGCTTTCGCGCAAGATCAAGAGCGGGCCGTTGCCGTTTTCGCAGGCGATCGACGTGGCGATCCAGATGGCGCGCGGACTGGGCGCGGCGCACGCGAAGAAAATCGTTCACCGAGACGTGAAGCCGTCGAACGTGATGCTCACGGGCGACGGTGTGGCGAAGATTGTCGATTTTGGACTCGCGCGCGTAGTGAGCGCGCAATCCATCACGCAAAGCGGCGGAGTGAGCGGCACGGTAAGTTACATGTCGCCGGAGCAAGTCTTAGGCAGCGCCGTGGATCAACGCACGGACATTTGGGCTCTCGGCGTGGTGTTTGCGGAGATGCTCACGGGACAGAACCCGTTTCATCGCGAGAGTGTTCCTTCGATCGTAGTGGCGACGCTGCACGAGCCGCCGCGCGCGCTGACGGGCGTGCCGGAGCCGCTGCAGGAAATTGTGTATCGCGCGCTATCGAAGGACCCGGCGCAGCGCTACCAAAATTGTACGGAAGTGTTGACCGATCTCGAGCGCGTGAGAATGCAATACGGCTCGCCGACCGAAGCCGTGGATCCTTCGTCGGCGACACGTACGTATAAATCGAGCGACCTTAATAAGTATGTAAAGGAGGCGTCGCGGTCGGCGTGGTTCCCGCAGGGATTTTCGCAGCGCTGGCGGTGGCAGCGATGGCTGGTGATCGCGGCGGTCCTGGTGCTGGCGTTTGCGGCGGCGATGCTGGTACCTGCGGTGCGCGAGCGCATTTCGGCGTTGGTGGGCGGCGGTGGCGAAAGGCATATTGCCGTTTTGCCGTTTGACAACATCGGCGCGAACCCCGCGAACGAAGCGCTTGCTGAAGGCTTGATGGACAGCCTTGCGGGAAAACTTTCCGATCTGGATGTGGGCGGGAAATCTTTGTGGGTCGTTCCTGCGAGCGAAGTGCGTGCGCGCAAGATCGCCGATCCAGGCGCGGCGCTGCGCGAGCTGGGCGCAACGTACGTGGTGAAGGGAAGCATCGCGCGCGACGGGCAAGATGTACAGCTCACCGTGAACCTGATCGACACGAAAAATCTGCGGCAGATTGGTACGGCGAGCATGGAGGATCGCGCGGGCGACCTTGCGGCTCTGCAAGACGAAGCGGTGTCGCGCCTTGCGAAGTTGATGCATATCAACGTGACCGCAGACATGCTGAAGAATACCGGCGGTGTGGTGACGCCCGCGGCGTACGAGGGATATGTCACAGCGCTCGGCCTGATGCACCGGTACGACAGGCCGGGCAATCTCGATGAAGCGATCGGGGCGCTGGAAAGCGCGGTGAAGACCGATCCGAAGTTTGCGCTGGGCTACGCGGAGCTGGCCGAGGCGTACCGCCTGAAGTATCACACCGACAAAGATCCGAAATGGATTCAAGAAGCACTCGCGAACGCACAGAAAGCCGCTGAACTCGACGACCGTGTTCCGGCCGTTTACGTGACACTGGCTCACATTCACGACCAGATGGGGCAACACGATCTGGCCGTGCAGGAATATCAAGACGCGCTACGGCTGGACTCGCGGGATCCCACGGCGCTGGGCGGGATGGCGCGCGCGTACGAAAACGCAGGACGCATCCAGGATGCCGAGGCGGCATTTCAGAAAGCGGCGGCGTTGCGGCCCGATTATTGGGACAGTTACAGCGAGCTGGGACTTTTCTACGACCGGCAGCGAAAATATCCCGAGGCGGTGGCGCAGTTCCAGCGCGCGATTGCCTTGACGCCGGACAACGCGCAGCTCTACAGCAATCTGGCGGCGATCTATCTGGATATGGGCGACCCGAAAGTGTTTCCGCAGGCGGAAGAAGCGTTGAAGAAGTCGATCGAGTTGAGCCCGACGTTCGAGTCGTACGGAAATCTGGGAAATTTATATTTGCAAGAACGCCGTTGGGCCGATGCCGCAGGCGTGAGCGAGAAAGCGATCCAGCTGAACGACAAAGAGCCGACGGTGTGGAACAACCTGGCGATCGCGTACGAAGAGTTGAATCAGACGGACAAAGCGAAAGAGGCGCGCGTGCGGCAACTGCAGTTGCTGGAGGCGCAGGAAAAACTCCAACCGCGGGACGCCGAAATTCACGCGCAGCTCGCATTTTTATACGGACGGAACAAGCAGCGCGACAAAGCCGTGGTGCAGGCGCAGGCTGCTCTGGCCTACGCGCCGGACGATCCTTCGGTGCTTGTGAATATCGGCGACGCGTACGAAGACCTCGGCGACAGGAAGCAGGCCATCCATTACATTGAACAAAGTTTGAAGAAGGGTTATACCGTACAGGATCTGAAGGACGATCCCGATCTGCAGAAACTCCTGGCGGATCCCGAGTTCAGGCCCAACGACAAAGAACCGAAGCGATAAAGGAGAAACAAAATGGCGCAAGCGAAAGAGGCGATGGGGCACGGCGGCCCGATGCCGGGTGTCCGCCCGATTCACGTAAATGTGGACGGCAGCATCGAGGAAGGCGACTGGGTGGGGTTTACACCAGGTTCAGGAAAAATTCAGTTTGTGGTGGCGGCGGGATTTCCGCAGGGAGTGAGCGCGACGTTTACGCCGGCGTATTTCGGAAATCCGCAGACGGGCGTGGTGCCGATTTCGCAGTACAACGCGCAGAATCCTCCGCTTAGCGCGAACAACCAGATCTCAAGCGGAATCGCGTCGTACATGATTACGGGGCCAAACATTTCGCAGGGGCCGTATTGCGTAACGGTCGGCGGCGCGTCGATGGCGGTGCAGGTGGATTCGCTGGGGAATTTGACGCCGCCGCAGATTCGCATCCCGAACAGCGGCTTGCTGGCGTTCAACGCGGCTGCGCCGATCACGTTCAACGTGACGTGGACGGGCGGCGGCGATGGGCCGTTCGGTTCGCCGACGCTAGTGTTGCAGCAGGGATTGAACCTGGTTCACGCGAATGATGTGGATTGCACCGTGGAGCTCGCGGCGGGGGCAGGCGCGAATCCGCCGGGTACGATCAAGATCGGATCGGGCGGCAGCAGTCCTCTCCCCGACGGCAAATAGCCTACGGGCCGGACGCCGCGCACTGTGTGAAGATGCGCGGCGTCTGTGACCGCCGTCACCTGCACCACATTAATTCTTCGAAGATTCCTTCCTCGCGTCACAACCTCGTGGTCCGTCGTTCCCCAATTCAACCCTCGCCCCATTGTTTGACCAGAAGTCACGGAAAAATTCATAAATCGCGTCGAATTTCTTTGTTTGCGAATGGAGTTCGGTTACCATTCGGTTCCTTTTTAGGAACGTGCGGCGCATTCGAATTACGGAGCGAACCGCGTCGCGCGTTGCTAGCAGCAAAAAAACTGAATCGGAGATCTCTCGAATGAGACCAGCTCGCCCCAGCTCTCGCTCGTTTCGAAACGTTGCCGCTCTCGTTGGTGTTTTCGTTCTTTTTGTTGTGGCTGCTCCGCTTCACGCGCAAAACGCGTCTCCGAAGGTCCCGTACCGCCACCGTCAACACAGAAAACTGGCCCATCCCAGATCCGTAGTTGCGAATCGTCGGCAGGTCAAACGTCCCGTCGCCATTCGCGGGATAAATC
>Ga0206966_1270_pt1 | contig 10015 bp, 7 predicted proteins | sample Alteio_BWOrgHeat_23_FD_152970 | JGI IMG/M metagenome (GOLD analysis project Ga0206966, IMG submission 152970) | Enriched cells from forest soil in Barre Woods Harvard Forest LTER site, Petersham, Massachusetts, United States -... | ecosystem: Environmental > Terrestrial > Soil > Temperate forest > O...
CAGGTTCCTACGTGAGGTGACTGAGGCTTAGAGCGCACCCTTAGCTCTAGTCCTGGCGAACCGCAAACAAATCGCCGAGGCCCATCTTGCAAGCGAGGGTGCCTCAGGTCAAAATCCACAGCTCACCGGTGATCAAGGCCCGCTTCGCCAAATCTGGCAGCGGGCCTTTCACATTCGGGAGCGCCGAAAAAGCATGACCAGGTCACTAGCCAAAAGCTTCCATGCCACGCTCGAACACGACCGCACGCCGCTCAAGTGGACCGTGATCCGCGTCCCGCGCGAGATTACCGATGCCTGGCAGGCGCGCAACCGCTTTCGCGTGAAGGGCGAGATCAGCAGGGACGGCAGCGCGGGATTCGCTTTCCGCACCTCGCTCTTTCCCACTCGCAACGGAGACTTCACCCTCCTGGTGAACAAGCGCATGCAAGCCGGAGCGAGAGTCGCCCTGGGCTCCGTAGCCAGCGTCCGCCTCGAACCTGACAACGAGGAGCGCGACGTCACTATTCCCGCCGAACTCGCAGAGGCCATCTCGGACTCACCCGGACTCCGGGGCTGGTACGACCGCTTGCCCTACAGCATCCGTAAATACGTCGCCGACATTATCAACGGCGTCAAGAGTCCCGAAGCTCGCCTTCGCCGCGCCGAATCGATGGCCGAACTCATTCTGTCCATGCAGGAAGCCGAACGCGAGCTACCGCCTATCCTCGAAGCCGCCTTTACACGCGCCCCGCTCGCCCGTCAGGGCTGGAAGCTCATGACGCCGATCCAACGGCGCGGCCACCTGTGGGGTATCTTCTATTACCGCAGCCCGGAGTCCCGCCAGCGCCGCACCGACAAGGCGATCGATGACGCCATCCGCATCGCCAAATCCCGGATCAAGTCCAAATTACGACCACGGTAGTATGACCATCGTCATAATTTGCCTGAAACCCCTCTGAAGACGGTCCTGAAGATAACTGGGACTCTGAGCGGTTGGGACTCTGAGCGGTTAACCTTCTTGACACCCACGTCGCACTCTGGCTAGCTCTGGATCCAGCCAAAATTTCCCGGATGGCTGTATCTGCTATCGAATTAGCAGAGGTGGAGGGCTTCGGGATAGCGCTTTCCTCTGTTTCCCTCTATGAAATGGCCCGTATTTTCCACCAGGGACGAGTGGAACTCAAGGGTCTGGGGAAGAGTTTTTTGATCATCTTTACGCACGTTTTTTGATCACGCGCTTGGTCCCTCGGTTGCTCGCACTGCGGCTCGGCTCCCTTCGGACTTTCCCGGCGATCCTAGGATCGCATCATCGCCGCCACCGCCTGCCGAGAACATCCCGCTCGTCACTGCCGACCAGCACATCAGCCGCTCAAGAGTAGCCAACACCATCTGGTAGAAGCCCGCATTACAATAGCCTCATGGAGCCACTGGTCATTGCCGGCAAGGCCTTTCAATCCCGCCTTATCGTTGGAACGGGAAAGTACAAGGACGGTGCAGAAACCCAGGCCGCCATCGAAGCCTCGGGTGCCGAAATGGTCACCGTGGCCGTGCGCCGTGTGAACCTCGACCGCTCCAAAGAGTCCCTCCTCGATTTCATCGATCCCCAGCGTTATTTTTTGCTGCCGAACACCGCCGGCTGCTACACCGCCGACGAGGCTGTACGGGCTGCTCGCCTGGGCAGGGAAGTCGGTCTTTCCGACTGGGTCAAAATTGAGGTCATAGGAGACCAGTCAACGCTCTATCCCGACGTTCAAGCCACGCTTGAAGCGACTCGAGTACTCATAAAGGAAGGCTTTACTGTTCTCCCTTATACTTCTGATGACATTGTCTTTGCCCGGAGGCTCATTGATGTTGGCGCCGCCGCCGTCATGCCTCTGGCAGCCCCTATTGGCAGCGGACTCGGCATCCAGAACACCGCCACCCTGCGCATCCTCCGCGAGCGCATCACCGAAGTTCCTCTCATCGTAGACGCAGGAGTCGGCACGGCCTCCGACGCCGCCCTTGCCATGGAGATGGGAGCCGACGGCGTCCTCATGAACACCGCCATCGCCGCCGCCGCCAACCCCATCCTCATGGCCGAGGCCATGCAGCACGCTGTGCTCGCCGGCCGTCAGGCCTACCTCGCCGGACGGATGCCCCGCAAACTATACGCCACCGCCAGTTCACCTCTCGAAGGAATCTCGAAGTAGTTCAGTATTCCGATTGAACGCTGCACCCTGAAACGCTCTCTTGATAGACTCACGCCATGCGCGTTTTCGGGATCGACTGCGGCACCGAGTGTACCGGCTACGGCATCGTCGAGTGTGACAGCGCGCGGAGTTCGCAATTGATCTCGCTTGGTGCAGGTGGCATTCGGTTGTCTAGAAAAGACCCACTCCCGCAAAGGCTGGCGCTCGTGTATACCACACTGCTTACACTTCTAGAGGTCCACCAGCCCGACATCGTTGCCATCGAGGAGGTCTTTTACTCCGTCAACGCCAAGTCCGCTCTCAAGCTCGGCCAGGTCCGCGGAGTCGCGCTGCTTGCCGCGGCCACTGCCCATCTGCCTACCGCCGAGTACGCGCCCCTTACCATCAAATCCACAGTCACCGGCTATGGCCTCGCGCAAAAAGAGCAGGTCCAGTTTATGGTTGCCCGCCTGCTCAACCTCACCTCGGTGCCCGATCCGGCTGACGCCGCGGATGCCCTGGCCATCGCTATTTGCCATATCCACCATGCCCAGACGCTCGCGCTCCAAACGGCTAACCTATAGATGATGCTCGCCGCCGCCGCTCTCGCCCTCGCCCTCGCCCAGACGGCCTCGCCGTCCCCGAACACCGCTCCAACTAGCGCAGCGATAACCTCGCAGATTCGTTTCTCCTTCGAGCATCCGCAGCTCAATCCCGCGAGCTACATTCTGCTCATTCGCGAAGACGGTTCGGGACACTACCAGGCGAATCCTGTTCCAGCTCCAGCGCCTAAGGATGCAGAAGGCCTTCCGCTCGCACCCGTCACCGCTGCATCCAAAGGCCGCGACATCGTGATCCGCGACCCGCTGCTTTCGGCCCTCTTCGAGATCGCCCACTCCCACCATTTCTTCGCCATTGCCTGTGACGCTCCTGAGAGCCACGTCGCCTTCACAGGAAAAAAAACTGTCAACTATGCCGGACCCGACGGCCACGGGGAATGCACGTATAACTGGTCGCGCGACCAGCAGCTCAACCAGCTGGCCGACGATTTGATGGCCGTTGCCTATACCATCGAAGTAGGCCGCCGACTGGCCGTCGAGCAAACGCATGACCGTCTCGGCCTGGACGCCGAACTCGAAGGCCTGCAGGAGGCGGTGAAGGACCATCGCGCTTTGGAGCTTGAGAACATCTCCTCCGAGCTCCAGTCCATCGCCGACGATGAGACCGTAATGAACCGGGCCCGCAAACGCGCGCAGGCATTATTGAACAGCGGCGGATCTAAGCATTGACGGCGCGCGTTGATGTCAGGCAGCGACGTTCAGCATAGCTAAGCTGAATCGCTCTTGACTCCGCCACGTCTAATATTCAGCCCGTCAACGTGAAACGAAACTTTCTGTCCTCGCCTCACGTTGATACGGTATAGAAGAGACGTAGTACCGGGTTTACCGAAGGAGGTGTCCCATGTGGCACCCAACCATTTATCACTCATGGGGCAACCCATTACGCAGGTGGATCGGCTTTACACTCACTGCAGTCGCCTTGGTTTTCGCTCCAGTTCTCGCTGTCAGCGCATTTGCGCAGGAGTCGATCGCCCCGCCGCCCCCTGCGGATGCGCAGTCTCCCGCACAGCCGGCTCAGCCACCATCTCCCGACTCGAACAGCGTCCGCGCTGTCCGCCTGAGTAACGTCGAGGGCGGAGTTCAGATCTTCAACGGTACTGATTCGTCCTTTGACCAGGCCCAGCCCAACATGCCGGTCGTCGAAGGCATGCGTCTGGTCACCGGCGATGGCGGCCGCGTCGAGATTCAGTTTGAAGACGGCTCCGTCGCCCGCGTCACTCCCGACAGCTCCGTGACGCTCTCAGAGCTGCGTCGCAACGGAGACGGCAGCACCGTCACCACCATCGATGTCAACTCGGGCCTCAGCTATTACGAGCTCAATGGCCGCGCCGGCCAATACACCGTCCGCTTCGGACCCAACACCGTCACGCCTGTTGACAGCAGTATCTTTCGCATCAACCTCGACAGCAATCCCGTGGACCTGGCCGTCACCCACGGTACGGTTCACGTCTCGGATGGCCAGAACCTCGCTCTTGACCTTCGCACCAACCATTCCATCCACTTCGATACCGAGAGTCTCGGTCAGTACGACCTGGTACAGAGCGTCGCCGCCGATACCTGGGACCAATGGAACTCCGACCGCGACCAGGCTCTCGCTGCTCTGGAGCAGAATGTAACCACCGCGCGCGCCAGCACCGGCAATCCGGATGATCCCGCCTGGAACGACCTCGACTATTACGGAGACTGGTACAACATTCCCGGCTACGGCACGGCCTGGTCACCATCCGGTGTCGGCTCCGGCTGGGACCCCTTCGGCAGCGGTTCATGGGGCTACTATTCGGGCGTGGGATACACCTGGATCTCCGGCTATCCATGGGGCTGGTGGCCCTATCACTGCGGCGCATGGAGCTGGTTCAACACCTTCGGCTGGATGTGGTTCCCGGGCAACTGCGGCTTCGGAGCTTACGGCGTGGGTTGGTACCCCTACGTCCCCATCTGGCACGCCCCGCCCAACTACGGGCCTCCTGTCAGGCCGAGATATCCTCCGATCCATTCCCGTCCGCCTCGCGGCCCGATTCAGTACACAAATCGTCTCATCGCCGTTAACCGCGGTGAGCAATCCGCCCAGCAGTTCCGCGCTCTCGGAGCTCCCAGACCTGCTCCGCGAGTCTTTGACTACGACGGCAAAAGTATCGCTCCGATCGAATCCACGATTCATCCCCGCACTGGCGGCCCTATCGGCGAAGGCTTTACAAGCGCAGCCGTCCGCACCCATCCGGAGGTTTTCGACATCAACAACAATGTCCGTTCCGCTGTTCCGGGACGCACCGTCTATCAACCTGGCAGCCGAGGTTCTGTTGGATATGTGCCTCCGCCGAGCTCTGGGTATCGCCCCTCCCCTGGTTCGGGAAACGGTGCGAGCAGCGCCCCACGTAGTTCATATGTACCCCCGAGCGGTGGAGGAGTTCACTACTCGGCGCCTGCCCCCTCCGGCGGAGGCGTCCACGTCTCGGCACCAGCACCTGCCAGCAGCGGAGGCGTTCACCCTCACTAAGCGCGGCAGGGAACTGGGAGCGGTGCCCCACGTCCGGATTTTCGGACGTGGGGCACGACGAGGCGGGTGTTCTCCTCATCCGCCAAAAATATTCGTATTCAAAAAATCATTCCGGAACTTTCCCTGCGGATCGTACTCCTTGAGGAGTGCCTGATAGTCGGGCATTTTTCCATAAAGCTGTTTCAACCGGGAAGGTGGTAGAGTAAACAGCTTCGCCCAATGCGGCTTAGCGTGGAATGGCGCCAGCTTCTCTTCGATCTGCGGGAGTATCTTCTTCACCTCCGGCCATTCCGGTTTCCATGTGAAGTGCAGCGCCATCGACGGGCACTTGTAAGCCATGCTCATCCACAGATCGTCAGCATCGATCGTGCGTAACTCTGTCACAAAAAGATGAGGCGTGATCTGATCTCGCAGCTGCTCAACCGCGAGAATCGCCTCGTACCCCTTGTCTCGCGGCACAAAATATTCCGTCTGCAACTCCGCGCCGCTGCTCGGCGTAAAGTTCATCTTGAAGTGCGGCAGCCGCTCGTACCAAGGCCCCGGAACGCCCAACTGTTCCGTGCACGGCTCCGCCGAGTGTCCCGGAATAGGATGCAGCTTCTGAGTCGCCAGCTTTGCCCCAAACAATTCGGGCGTAAATTTGGACGATGATCCCGATTCTACGCGACGCTTGACCCACACCTGACCAATCCGATGATTCTGCCAGTCCGTGAACAGACTCACGCTGTAAGCGCTCCCGAATATCTCATCCAGGTGGTGCTCCAGCACATCCATCGACAGATTCTCGTATACCACCTGGCTCACCTGAAACGTCGGCTGTATGTCCAGCGTCATCTTTGTGACCACGCCCATCCCGCCAAGACTGACGACAGCGCCATGAAACCGCTCACCAGCCCGTTGCCGTGACAGAGTCTTCACCTCGCCGTCAGCCGTGACAATCTCCATCGCCGATACGGCCGTCGACAGGCTGCCGTTCTTATTGCCCGAGCCGTGCGTACCCGTCGCGCAGGCCCCTGCGACGGAGATATGGGGCAGTGAAGCAAGATTGTGTAGCGCATACCCGTTGCCGTCGATATACGGAGCAAGCTCTCCATAGGTCACGCCTGCGCCGACCGTCACGGTGCGGGCGTTTTTGTCGAGCACAATCTGATCCAGGTAGGGTGAGATCTGGTTTTCCGGATTGTCGGCGATCCCGTTAAACGAATGCCGTGCGCCCAGCGCCTTCAGGGTGCTGCAACTCTTCACCGCTGCCTGTACCCCTTCCACAGTCTTCGGGCGCAGCAGATGATCGGCATGAAATGTATAGTTACCGGCCCAGTTCGTCCGGGGCTCAGCCTGGGGTTCCCCGGATGCGAAGCGGTTCAGAACTGTCCCGGCCATGAAACCCCCCGAAGCCTTTAAGAACTCTCTCTTATCCATCTATATCTGCACCTCCGGCTAAGCAAACGCAATTCAACATACAGTTTGTTTGCAACTTTCACAATCGCATCGCACTCTTCGTGAATCCATTGGGCGGAGTACAGTGGAGCGAAGCTAATCGCTTCCGGCAAAATCATTCCAAATGAGGAGACCCCGCTATGCCGCTTCCCACCGACGAGAAAATTCTCGCGCTCAGCAACGATCTGCTTCAGGCTTTTGAAAACATCTTTGGACAGCACCCTGGTTTTCGTCCCGCCCATGCCAAAGGCAAACTGCTGGCGGGCACCTTCACGCCTTCGCCCGCCGCCGCTTCTCTCAGCCGTGCTCCGCACTTCAACCGCCCATCTACACCCGTCACCGTGCGCTTTTCTAACTCCACCGGCATTCCAGTAATTCCCGACAACGACCCCAATGCAAGCCCCCACGGCATCGCCATCCGCTTCCACCTCGCCGAACGTGTTCACACCGACATCATCGCTCACTCGACCGACGGCTTTCCCGTTAGGACAGGCGAGGAATTCCTTGAGCTCCTGCGCGCTATCGCCGCTTCGAGCGATACATCTAAGCCTCATCCATGGCCCGTGGAAGTCTTCGTCGGCTCCCATCCCGCCGCGCTCGCATTCGTCCAGGCCCCCAAGCCAGCCCCCTCTAGTTTTGCGCGGGAGAGCTACTTCGGCATAACCGCGCATCGATTCAGCAACCAGGATGCCGCCGCCCGCTATGGCCGCTACCGGATCGTGCCCGAAGCCGGCAACGAATTTCTGGACGACGCCACCGCCGCAGCTAAGAGCGCAAACACCCTCTTTGATGACCTCGAGGAAAAAATTGCCAAAGGCCCAATCAAGTTTCGCGTACTGGTTCAGCTCGCAAACGACGGAGACGTCGTCGACGACGCAACTATCCACTGGCCGGAAGGCAGAACTGTGCTCGATCTGGGCACGATTACCCTGACGGAACCTGTCGCCGACGATGCGCACGAGCAGAAAAACATCATTTTTGATCCAATACCTCGTGTCGATGGAATCGATCCGTCCGACGACCCGTTGCTTGAGCTACGCGCCGCCGTCTATCTGGTAAGCGGACGCCGCCGCCGCGCAGCCCCCGAACAATAGTCTCCGGACCCTGTAGCACAGTGACCAGCCGATCGAACCGGAGACCAACCTGACCGCAACTCCATTGCCTGCCTCTGCGCTGCTATGATGTTGCGTCGTCAGAAAGGTCTCCGGTGAAATGCAGATAACCCGCCCCCGTTGCCATGGATTGCCCGTATTGTTCTTCGCCCTGCTTGCAGCTGCCCTATCCATCCAAGCCGCTGCGCAGACCCCACCAGCAGGGAATCAGCCTCCAGTCGCGCTCGACGCCGTATCCAGCTCTCAGCCCCTGCGCGACGGCATTCAGATACAGGCAGGCCAGGCGCAACTGCGCATCACGGCGCTCCGCGACGACATCGTCCGCGTACGCGTGGCCCCCGGCACCGCCCTCCCAGAAGACGCCTCATGGGCAGTTCTCGCCGGTCCACGCACCAGCTCTGTTGCAGTGCAGCCCACCCAGGATGCCGCATCCGTCGGCTTTCGCACCGCGTCTCTCGACGTGCGTGTCGAGCGCAACCCGCTGCGCCTCGTCGTTCGTGATCTTGCCGGAAACACCATCTCCGCCGACGCCCTCGGGCGTCCGACTGAATTCAAGCACGGCGGCTTCTCCGTCTATAAAGATATGCCCGCCGACGCGCACTTCTTCGGCCTCGGCGACAAGGCCGGATCGTTCGACCGCAGGGACCAGGCCTACTCCCTATGGAATACCGACGTCGGCCCGCAGGAATCCACTGACCCTCTCTATAAGAGCATCCCGTTCTTCCTCTCCATCAGCGGCGGTCGCTGCTACGGCCTCTTCCTCGACAACACATGGCGTACCTGGTTCGACTTTGGCAAGCAGGCGCGCGATGCCTACGCCTTCGGCTCCGAAGGCGGCCCGCTCGACTATTACCTTATTTACGGTCCCACCCCGAAACAGGTCGTCGAAGCCTATGCGTGGCTCACCGGCACGCCGCCGCTTCCTCCGCTGTGGGCCTTTGGATTCCAGCAGTCCCGCTACAGCTACAGCCCCGAATCCCAGGTACGCGCAATTGCCGATCGTCTCCGCGCGGACAAAATTCCCTCAGACGTCCTCTATATGGACATCGACTACCAATACAAGAACCGTCCTTTCACGGTCGATCCCGTTAAGTTCCCGAATTTTCCCGGCTTTGTCGCGGATCTCCGCCAACAGGACTTCCACCTCGTCCTGATCACCGACCTGCACATCGCCTATGCCCCCAACCAGGGCTACGTGCCTTACGACACCGGCCATGCCGGCGACCATTTCGTGAAGAATCCTGATGGCAACGAGTTTGTCGGCGTCGTTTGGCCCGGCCCCGCGGTCTTTCCTGACTTCACCCGCGCGCAGACGCGCGAATGGTGGGGCAACCTCTACAAGCAATTCGTCGCAGACGGCGTCTCCGGTTTCTGGAACGACATGAACGAGCCCTCCGTCTTTGATGGACCAGCAAAAACCATGCCTCTCAACACCGTCCATCGCATCGAAGAGCCGGGCTTCACCACTCGCACCGCCACCCATGCCGAGATCCACAACATCGTCGGCCTGCAAAACGCCCGCGCTACCTATGAGGGCTTGCTCAAGCTGCGCCCTGAGGAGCGTCCATTCGTTCTCACGCGTGCCACCTACGCCGGCGGCCAGCGCTACGGATTCACCTGGACCGGCGACAATTCCTCCACATGGAATCACCTTCGCCTTGCCACCCAGATGCTCCTTAACCTGGGCCTTAGCGGCATCTCTTTCGCCGGCGACGACATCGGCGGTTTCAACCTCTCGCCCGCGCCCGACCTGCTCACTCGCTGGATCGAGATTGGAGCCTTCAACCCCATGTACCGCGACCACTCCACGCTTGGTTCGCTGCCACAGGAAGTCTGGGCTCACGGCGTGGAGCACGAGAATACGCGCCGCCGCTACATTGAAACCCGCTACCGCCTGTTGCCCTATATCTACACCATCGCCGATGAAGCCTCGCGCACCGGCGTTCCCCTTATGCGGCCAATCTTCCTCGAATTTCCCGAGATATTCGCGCCCGCGCCGAACGGCGCACCTGCGGCCGGCTTCGACGGCCTCGACACCGAATTCCTCTTCGGCCCCGACCTGCTTATTGCACCTCAGCCATTCGCCGACGCCCTCGATGACTACACCATCTCCTTTCCGAAGGGTCAGTGGTACGACTTCTGGACCGGCCTCAAGATTCCACCTCCTCCGACTCCACCTACCATCACCGAGATCGCGAATGCAGG
>Ga0206966_1271_pt1 | contig 10002 bp, 8 predicted proteins | sample Alteio_BWOrgHeat_23_FD_152970 | JGI IMG/M metagenome (GOLD analysis project Ga0206966, IMG submission 152970) | Enriched cells from forest soil in Barre Woods Harvard Forest LTER site, Petersham, Massachusetts, United States -... | ecosystem: Environmental > Terrestrial > Soil > Temperate forest > O...
GATCGATCGCCACATCCGGGGGAGATATGAGGATTGACTTGGCATGTGTAAGCGAGTCAACGCCGTACTTCCCGTAATAGTTTACGATGCCGGACGTTCCCACTCCGCCGTAAGGCATGGACTCAATGAACAAGAAGACATTAGTCTGATTTACCGCGCCCCCGCCGAACGAAAGCGACTGCAAGACACGATCGATCGTTGCCTGATTTCGGCTGAACACGTAGCCGGCAAGCGGTTTGGGGAGCGATTTGACCTTTGCGAGTAGCTTTCCAAGTTCGGAGTAAGTGAGGATAGGCAAAAGCGTCGCGGGTGCTCAATGCATTTCGGCCAGAGATAGGAGTGACTTCTGGACTTGGAAATGCAGCCCCGTACTGCACAACAGTCACGCCTCTCGACAGGAGAGATTCACCTAAAACATGGCCCGGAGCCAATGAAACAACCATTGGGATCGCAATTGGAACCAAAGTCCAACCGATTTTGACTCGCGATTTGCTGGAACCTACAGGCAAACAATAGCGACAGACATCTAATCCACTTCTCGCCAGCCCCCGCCAGCAGCCGACGCTGGCCCCACACATAGGCAGATAGCCCCGAAAAGGCAAATTAGGACACTACCGCCTCTCTTCTCTCACTGGTACAGTTCAAGCCGGGACGCTTAAAATGACTTGTGCGGAAAGTCTTTTTTATTGTTCTCATCATCGTAGTTTTGTTGCCTATTGTCTTTCTCGTGGCACGTTCAGCGACACCCGTTGTGGACGTTCCTTCTTCTATCGCGACTCTCGGCCAGGCTACTCCCGTCACCGTCCAGGTACGCGATCCGCGCGGTATTCGCAGACTGGAAGCATCTGTCGAACAAAATGGCGTCCGTTATCCCGTCTGGAAAGCAGACCAGCCTTCCCGCGTTACTGACAGCACATGGAACTTTACGGTCGGAATCAAATCCACCCCGCAACTCAAAGACGGCAACGCGAAACTGATCCTTGAAGCCACATCCAACGATTTGCTGCGGAAAACAGCCCGCTGGGAGCGCGAGGTCATGGTCGTAACCCAACCGCCAACCCTCAGTGTCGATTCAGACCAACATTATCTATACCTGGGTATGGCTGATCTGGCCAGGTTCAATATCTCCGGCGCTTGGACAGAAGCAGGTATGCGGGTGGGAGATGAGGTATTTCGTGCCTGGCCCATGCCCGACGGCAAGCCCGGCTTCTTTTCGCTCTTCGCCTTTGCCTGGAATATGCCGCCCAATACGGTCCCGCTGGTCTACGCCTCGAACGGTGCGGGAAACGAGGTCACGAGCGCGATCGCGTTCCAGTTTCCTAAGAAGGAGCAGCCGAAGTACACCGTACATGACCTACAAGTGAGCGACGCGTTCATGCAGAAGGTGATAAACGAGCTTGACCCGAATGGCTCTGGAGATCCCGTCGCACGTTTTGTAAAGATCAATAACGAGATGCGGCGAGCAAACAATAAGATCCTGTCGGATCTACGGTTGAAGACCGCCGACAAGTTTTTATGGTCGCAGCCTTTCATACGGCAGTCTCATTCGCAGTCGGAGTCGACCTTTGCGGAGGTGCGGAATTATATCTACGAAGGGAAAAAGATCGATCAGCAAGTGCACCTCGGATATGATCTCGCGGTTACGCAGCATGTGGGTGTGCAGGCGTCCAACGATGGCCGGGTCGTATATGCGGCTCCCTTGGGCATCTATGGCAACTGTATCGTGGTTGATCACGGCTACGGGCTACAGACGCTCTACGGTCACCTAAGCCATATTGATGTGCACGAAGGCGACATGGTGAAGCAAGGCCAAGTCATGGGCACGAGCGGCCAGACGGGAATGGCCGGAGGCGACCATATCCACTTCGGCATGCTGCTTGATGGCGTCCAGATAGATCCGAAGGAATGGTGGGACAGCCACTGGATTAAGGATCACATTGCAAGACGCGTAGACTTGCCCGGATTCCACCCTTGAGCTTGCGATAAATGGTTGTCTTTCCGAGGCCAGGCATCGCAGCGGCCTTCAGCCGATCTCCCTGGCAGCGACCCAGAGCTGCCTCGACAAGAGAACGCTCCATCTGCTCGATCGTGGAAAACTCACGATTAGCCGATGATGGCGTCGTTTGGTTCAGCGTGCAACGCTAGCACTTCGAGGATCTCTTTCTGGACCATGGGCACCGGCTTCTCGACTTCCACCACGTTGATGACAGGTTGTGGAAGCTGGACGCCGCAGCGCCTGCAGTTCGGCCTCGTCGCCCATTGCACCAGTTCGCAGCTGATGCAACGAACTCGGCGACGCGTTTGGACTTCTTCTATTCCTGAACTCTTCGTGCTCTCATGGCTTCACGGGGACCGAGCATTCTAGGCGGCAAGACGGGCAGCGCGGGGCGTAGATGTTGTATTAAATGTCGGGAAATCCCCCTATACCGACCCGTTTTTAGTCTCCACCCTGCTTTCGATTCGATTGCCATTGTCCCCACATCTAAGAGTTGACCTAACCAGCCAGTTCTCGTGCGAATTAGTTCATCAATTACTGGGCGGTAGCCTGGATCTGGCAATCGCGACGGAGCCGCCCGAATCTCCCCTGATGACAACTGTGAAGATCGACGAAAGTCCCTTTTACATCGCGATGTCGGAGCGGGACAATTTGGCAACCTGCCGTTCAATCAATCTTGAGGACATGATCAGTTAGTCAGTGACTCAACACGATCCTCTTCTCGCTCTTCGAATTCAGAAATCACCTAAAAGTGGCAGTCGATATCCGCGCAATCTCTCCGATTGGACCAAGGCCAGAATTTGCGTGCAAGGAGGCTACGGAAGCCAACTGGCTAAATGGCAGGGCGGTAGAATTTAGTAAGAGATTCATCGGCGAGGTGTAGATGGGTAATTACACGAAGACCGCAGAGGCTATTTCCCGGCTCTCTCCAGAGGAGCTTCAGGTCACCCAGCGGAATGGAACCGAACGTCCTTTTGAGAATGCGTATTGGGATCATGATGAGCCGGGGATTTATGTGGACATCGTATCTGGTGAGCCATTGTTCTCTTCACTCGACAAGTTCGCTAGCAGCTGTGGTTGGCCAAGCTTTACTAAGCCGGTCGAAGCGGACAACGTAGAGGAACGTGCTGATGGCAGTCATGGCATGAGTCGAACGGAAGTACGATCAAGCCACGGCGACAGCCATCTTGGGCATGTTTTTGAGGATGGTCCCAAAGACGCCGGTGGATTGCGCTATTGCATAAATTCCGCTTCGCTTCGCTTCATTCCTTTCGATGAGTTGGAGAGTGCAGGGTACGGTACGTATCTCGAACTGTTTGAAAAGCAGAAATAGGAGTAATGACATGGATGGATCTAATGAGCGCGCAGTCCTTGCTGGCGGCTGTTTTTGTGGGATGCAGGACCTGATCCGTAGCTTTCCAGGCGTAATTTCGACTCGAGTCGGATACACGGGTGGGCAAGTACCAAACGCGACCTATCGTAATCACGAAGGCCACGCTGAAGCGATCGAGATTATCTTCGATCCTCGGCAACTCACCTATCGCCGGCGGCTGGAGTTCTTTTTCCAGATACACGATCCTACGACGGCGAATCGTCAGGGGAACGACGTCGGAACCAGTTACCGTTCGGCGATCCTTGTCACGACCGACGAGCAAAAACGGATTGCGGAAGACACCATCGCCGACGTCAATGCTTCGGGATTGTGGCCTGGGAAGGTTGTGACCGAAGTGACTCGGGCAGGCGAATTCTGGGAGGCCGAGTCTGAACACCAGAATTACCTGGAACGTTTTCCCAACGGATACACATGCCATTTCATCCGACCGAACTGGATTCTTCCAAAAAGAGCTGCCTAAATGACACTGGCACCTCTCATAGTGTCACCCTTCGATCGCCAAATGGGATTGAGCCGTTTCAACTCGATGCTCGAAGATTGACTCGGCGATTCGCCAGGTGACGGACGGATTGCGTGCCTCGCCTCACATATATCAATTCCAGGAATGCTTTCTGGCGCTTTACCGTCACTGCCTGTCATGCTCCACCATAACGGCTGAGGCCTCAGTTCTGAGTGACGGGATGAGCCATCGGAAGAGCAGGGTTGCCGCCACTGCTCCGGCCAACTGAGCGGCGACAAATTCGGCTGCATCGGCGGGTCTGATCCCGGCAAACGTATTGCTCACGGATCGGGCAACGGTAACGGCTGGATTGGCGAAGGACGTGGATGCGGTAAACCAATAGGCAGCGGTAATATACGCGCCCACGGCGAAGGGAACGTAGGCCGGCCGATGTTTGGCGCATCCCCAGATGACAGAGAGCAGACCGAAAGTAGCGATGAACTCACTGAAGAGCTGAGCGGAACCTGTACGGACGTGCGTCGAAGCAGTAAATAGAGGGAGCCCGAACATAAGATGAGCCGTTGCAACCCCGGCAAACGCTCCGGCTATTTGTGCCGCGACATATGCCGGGGTGTCGCGCCACGCGACACCACCCTGCCACGCATCGGCAAGCGTAACGGCAGGATTGAGGTGTGCCCCGGAAATGGAACCGAATGCGAGGATGATTGCTACCAACGCCGCGCCCGTTGCGATGGTGTTGGCGAGGAGAGCGAGAGCGACATTGCCCACCGCTAACCTTTCTCCCGTGATCCCAGAGCCGACAACTGCGGCGAGTAGGAGGAGCGTGCCGGTGAACTCTGCAACGATCCTTCGCAACAGTGTTGGCTTCATTGTTTACCGATGCCGTCGAGTTCTTTCTGGATTGCAAGGCTCTCCAGTGTGGAGAGAGGTAGAGATAGGAAGAGGCTGATTCGGCGGTCCAAGACAGTGAAGGCATCGCAGAAGGTGCGGGCCTTCTCTTCGGGGGTCCCCTGTACTGCTGCGGGATCGGGGATACCCCAGTGGGCGGTCATGGGGTGGCCCGGCCAGATAGGGCAAACTTCGTTGGCTGCGTTGTCACAGACCGTGAAGATGAAATTTATGTGTGGGGCGTCGGGCGCTGAAAACTCTTCCCACGACTTGCTCCGCAGTCCTTCGGCGGAGAGTCCTGCACCTTCGATCTGTTGTAGTACTTCGGGACGGACTGTACCGGATGGATGACTGCCTGCACTGTACGCGGTGAATATGCCTTTGCCTTTATGCCTCAAAATTGCCTCAGCCATGATGGAGCGGGCGGAGTTGCCAGTGCAAAGGAATAGGACGTTGTAGTGGTTAGGAGTGGGAGAGGTCATGTCAGGCTCTCTCGGGGACAGCTTCGGGTGTGCAGCATCCCGGCGCACAGCAGGGCGCTGCGGGCTTGGTAGCGCGAATGAACGCACCTAGGAATTTGCCTTCGACTTGAGACGCAATTTCGTCGACCGAAATCCCGGCCTCCGTGAGAAACACGCGGGCGTCTTCGATGTCATACACGCGGGTTGGCTCAAGGTCTACAGACTCGAATCCCGCGGCTCTCAGCTTCGCCAGATAATCAGACTCTTCTAACGCTCCGGCAATGCAGCCAACCCAAAGCAACATGCTTTTGCGGATGGCATCCGGCACGTCGCCACGCACTACAACGTCAGAAACCGCGAAGCGGCCGCCGGGACGAAGTACGCGAAAGGCTTCTTTGAGGACGCGCGATTTATCTGCGGAGAGGTTGATTACGCAATTCGAGATGATGACATCGACTGAGTTATCCGACAGGGGGATGTTCTCGATCTCCCCTTTCAGAAACTCTACATTCGTTGCTCCTGCCTTACGCTGATTCTCACGCGCAAGCGCAAGCATGTCATCTGTCATATCCAACCCGTAGGCTTTGCCGGTCGGCCCCACGCGCGTGGCTGATAGCAACACATCGATGCCGCCGCCTGATCCTAAATCAAGTACAGTCTCACCGGGTTTTAGTTCGGTGAGAGCCGTGGGATTGCCGCATCCCAGAGAGGCGCGTATAGCCTTCTCCGGTAAAACGTCTTTCTCAAGATCACCATATAAGTCTTTGGTGATTGGATCGCAGCATCGCATTGAGGGATCGCAGCAAGCGGTTGCATCGGAGTCCGTGACGCTTCTGGCGATAGCGCCGTACTTATTACTGATATCGGTTTGAGTTGCCATGGTTGACGTCCTCGTATTTGCCAAGACGAATGTATGATGCTTGAACATATCTGTCAAGGCGTATACTTTGGGAATGGGACGGACTAAATTTGATCTGGTCACTTTGTTCGCGGCTCTCGCAGACCGAACGCGATTACGCTTGCTGAATCTTATGGATGGCCGCGAGGTGTGCGTCTGCTACTTTGTGGAGATTCTGAAGCAAGGTCAGCCGAAAATATCTCGCCATCTCGCGTATTTGCGGCGTGCCGGAATCGTTGAGGCACGGCGTGATGGCAAGTGGATGCATTATCGAATCGAGCGACCCGATGATCCGAAGGCAGCTTTGATTTTGGATGCAGCTCTGCAGTCCTTCAGAACTGATAGGGACATGCAAGCTGATCTGGAGAGGTTGGGAAGAGCGTGTTGCGCACCTCAGCGGTTCGTCACCCTGCAAGGCGCTCCGATGCCTGTCCACGTGTAATCCCTAGGAAATCGGTGCACCAAAAACCGTCGTGCGTCGTCTAGCCAGCATCGTTGCCATCCTTCTACTCCTTACCGCAGCCGTGCCAGTTATGGCGTGTGTAACCAACGTGGTGATAAGTCATGAGGAAAGTGCTTGCTGCCGTCCACGGGCAGTGCGGCCGCATGGAAAAAGATGGATTACTGCAGGACAGATTGCGGCAGCTGCGGCGGCGAGGAGGAGCAGGACACGAAGATCGCATGACGTTCCGGGGCCGCCTTGATCATCGATCTAGACCCGCTTATTCTTTGGGCAACGGAACGGCACAGAGCTAAACGTGAAGGCTAGGCAACATGCATGCCTTGGCCTGCGGGAACCAGAAGGTCTTCGATGCGCACCGGCAAATTGCGTACCCGGAAACCAGTCGCATGAAAGACGGCATTGGTAATTGCAGCGGCAATTCCGGCAAGACCTATCTCACCAACGCCGCGGGCCCCAAGCGCATTGAGTTCGTAGTCGGGGAAGTCGAGAAAGCTCACATCGATATCGGGAGTGTCCGCGTTGACTGCGACGACATAGTCCGCGAGGTTGTTGTTGATCGGAGCACCCGAGCGCGGATCGTACATTGTTTCTTCGAATAGGGCCATGCCGACGCCCATCATCACAGCGCCTTCAATCTGATTACGGGCCGGTCGCGGATTCAGGATGCGTCCCGCATCGATGACGGTGACTACGCGACTGACGCGAAGGCGAGCAATCTCGGGTTGCCATGTCACTTCAGCAAACTGAGCGCCGTAGGAATGGAACGAGAACTTCGGCTTCGCGGACCCGAAAGTGCCATCAGATTTGTCTGTGCCCGCAACAGAGTTGACTTTAGCAATCTTCAAAATCTCTGCGATCGGCACGGCGCCTTGCGTTTGTCCTTTCAGACGAATGGTTCCGCCGACAAGCTCGAGATCTTCCTGCTTCTTTCCTTTGAATGGCGATCCGTCAGACTTGATGGCAACGAGCAATAGGGATTTGCCAGCTTTTCGAGCCGCTCCGAGAACGGCCGGTGTCATAGAAGCAGTGACCCAGGAGCCGCCAGAGATCGGTCCGGGCGGAAGAGAAGAGTCTCCGAGTACGACATCAACTTTGTTAACTGGAACTCCCGTCTCGTGACTGACTACCTGCGCCATGACGGTATAGGTTCCTCCACCAATGTCCTGTGTGCCGCAAGCGACACGTGCGGAACCATCTTGCAGGAGCTCGACTGTCGCCTCCGTTTCAATACGTGCCGCCAACCACGAACACGCTGCGACACCCCAGCCCAATGTAAGACCATCACGCTTCATCGAACCTATCTCTGGAGTTCGCCGCGACCAGCCGAACTTGTCGGACCCAACGGTCAGACACTCCTTCATGTGGCGCGATGAAAAAGGGATGTTCAGACTCTCGTCCAGCGCCGGCTCATTCTTCAACCGTAGCTGAACGGGATCCATCTTCAGCGCGATCGCCAACTCATCCATACCCGATTCGAGCGCGAATAGACCCGGGACTGCGCCTGGACCGCGCATTGCGGTGGGATTGCCGACATTTCGACGTGCGAGACCTCCGGTTACAAGCAGGTTCGGAGTGCTGTATATAAAGGGTGTGATCTCTCCGCAACCTTCGTCGTAGTCATCGAGGATTGAGGTGTGGTTGACGTAATCCTGTTGTACGGCGGTCAGTTTGCCGTCGGCATCGGCTGCGAGTTGGATTCGCTGATCTATTGCAGGTCTGTGGCCGACGCTTTGGAACATCATCTGACGGCTGACTACCAGCTTGACCGGGCGTCCGAGGTTGCGTGAGCAGGCCGCAGCGAGCAACCCGTGAGGCCATGGCCACAGCTTGCCACCAAATCCTGACCCCAGATAACGAGTGATCACTTGCACCTGCTCTGTTGGAACACCCAGCATCTGCGCCATGACATCGCGATGATTCACAACCGCCTGTGAGGTCTCGTACAGTGTGTACTTTTTCCCATCGTAGACGGCGACGGAGGCATGCAATTCGATGGGATTGTGGGTTTCGACAGGAATCGTGTAGACCGCATCGACTTTTACTTTCGCTGCTTTCAGCGCTGCTGCCGGATCACCACGTTGACTCTTTTCGTCAGGTTTGTCCGTCGTAAGTGGGGTTCCCAGAAGTTTCGCGCTGGTGTTTGGGTTTTCCTTGTTGTATGTCACCTTCACGCTCTCGGCTGCGGCCCGTGCCTGTTCGACGGTTTGTGCCACGACGACAGCAACATATTGGCCGTAGTAACGAATCGTGTCGTCTTCAAAGGGCGGACGCTTCTCGTCCACGATGAGAGTGAACCCGGTTGAGGGAGGGACGCGATAAAGCTTACCGATGTTTTCGCGGTGATACACGGCTATAACGCCGGGCATCTTCTCTGCTCCGGCGGTATCGAGACGAGTGATCGTACCGCTCGAAATCGTCGCGCAGACGGGCCATGCGTAGAGGAGGCCGGGGAAGTTGTGGTCTGAAGCGTACATGGCAGAGCCGCTCACCTTGAGCGGACCGTCTATCCGAGGCGTCGCAACGCCAATCACCTTCGACTCAGTTACCTGGTCCATCGTCGCCTCCTTAGGCGTTTTGGCTCGCCTGACCCATGGCATGCACCAGGCAGCGTTTGGCCAGCTCTACTTTGAATCCGTTCTGGCTTTGAGGCCGTGCGCCATGAAGTGCGGTCTCGGCTGCGGCTCGGAAGTTCGAGGGAGTCGCAGGCTTTCCGAGAAGCACCTTCTCAGTTTCGGGAGAGCGCCAGGGCTTTGTTCCAACCCCTCCCATCGCGACGCGAATGAAATCGATTCTGCCGCCCGCGTCCTGCTTCATCACAATCGCTGCCGAGGCTAACGCGAACTCGTAGGAGGCGCGATCACGAAGCTTTAGATAAACACTCTTTGTTCCGGCGGGCAGTTTTGGAAGAGTGAGATATGTCACCAGATCGCCCGGTTCCAATACAGTTTCGCGCTGCGGAGTAGATCCGGGAACGAGGTAGAACTCTGTTATTGGAACGGTTCGCTGGCCTTTTGAGCCCTCGATATGAACGACCGCATCGAGTGCCATCAGAGCAACATTCTGGTCAGAGGGATTGCTGGCAATGCAGTGCTCGCTAGTACCGAGGATCGCCAGCATACGGTTATAGCCGCCAATGGCGGAACAGCCGGAGCCGGGTTCGCGCTTGTTACAGGACGTTGCTGTGTCTCGGTAATAGACGCAGCGCGTCTTCTGGAGCAGGTTTCCGCCAGTTGTCGCCATATTGCGTAACTGCGGAGACGCACCTGCTAGTAGAGCTTGTGACAGGACCGCATACTGCGCTTTCACGGTCGGATCATGAGCAACGTCTGCGTTTCGCGCCAGAGCTCCCAGCTTCAGTCCACCGTCCGCTGTCTTCTCGATCTTGTCTAGCGGCAGACCGTTGATGTCTATAAGCTGCCAGGGTCGCTCAACGTTCAGCTTCA
>Ga0206966_1255_pt1 | contig 9725 bp, 6 predicted proteins | sample Alteio_BWOrgHeat_23_FD_152970 | JGI IMG/M metagenome (GOLD analysis project Ga0206966, IMG submission 152970) | Enriched cells from forest soil in Barre Woods Harvard Forest LTER site, Petersham, Massachusetts, United States -... | ecosystem: Environmental > Terrestrial > Soil > Temperate forest > O...
GGCTGGATGAGCATCGGCCATCAACCTGGACTAATGCTGCACTGGCCGAACTGGAGCGGAAGATGCATGCGTGGGCGGTGGTTCCTGCGAGCACGGAAGGCTACGCCAAAGCGGAGGTCACGGCGGGTGGAGTTGACACAGATGAGCTATCGGCGAAGACCATGGAAAGCAGGAAAGTCCCAGGATTGTTTTTTATTGGCGAAGTTGTGGATGTGACCGGGCATTTGGGAGGATTTAATTTTCAGTGGGCGTGGGCGTCAGGATCGTGCGCGGGATGGGCGCTGTGAGGCGGTTGATGAACATGTGTTTCCACCACGGAGACACGGGGGCACGGGGAAGAACTCAAGAAAAGATCCTCTGTGTCTTCGTGACTCCGTGGTGATATTTTCCTGTCTCCTCCCTTAAGGTCCTGAGTTCTAGGCCAGTACAGACTGGTACTCGGCGTAAGCACCTTTGAAGTCGGTGATCTTGTGGTCGGACTCGAAGTGCCAGATTCTGGTGGCGACTTCATCAATCAGATCGTGGTCGTGCGTTACCAGCAGCACGGTGCCGTGATAGCGCTGCAGGGCAATGTTGAGCGCGTTAATGGATTCGAGGTCCAAGTGATTGGTGGGCTCGTCGAATACCAGAACGTTGGGCTTCTGGAGCATGAGTTTGCAAAACAGCAGGCGGGCGGCTTCGCCTCCGGAGAGAACGTCGGTGCGCTTGAGCGCGTCCTCACGCGGAAACAACATTTGTCCCAGCAAGCCGCGAATCTCTTCGTGCGCAGCGGATGGTTCCCATTGATGCAGCCAGTCGAAGGCCGTCATGTCACCCTGAATTAAGGCGCGATGGTCCTGGGCAAAATATCCGACGGCAGCTTCGTGGCCCCAAATCACTTTTCCGTCAGAAAGAAATGGCCCGTCGTAGCCGCTAGTCTGGCGCAGCTCCGCGTCGGGGACAGTGGGAGAGTTGGCCAGGATGGCGTTGAGCAGCGTCGTTTTGCCGGCGCCGTTGCGACCCATTAAGGCGATTTTCTCTCCGCGTGAAATGCTGGCGGTGAATGCGCGTATAACTTCAGTATCGCCGTAGGATTTGGTAATGCCTTCCAGTTCGAGGATGTGTTTGCCCGACGGCCGCTTTTGCTCGAATTTCAGAAATGGACGCTGGATGTTCGATTTGGCCAACTCCGTTACTTGCAGGCGTTCGACTTCCTTGCGCCGCGATTGCACCTGGCTAGAACGAGTGCCCGCGGAAAAGCGCGCGATGAATTCGTTGAGCTGAGAAATTTTCTTTTCCCGCTGTGCGTTTTGCGATTCGATTTGCGAGCGGATTTGGGTTTTCGCCACGACCATGTCGTCGTAGGTGCCGGTGTACGTGATGATGGTCTGATAGTCAATGTCGGCAATATGGGTACAGATACTGTTGAGAAAATGGCGGTCGTGCGAGATCACGATGAGTACGCCGTCGTAGTTGTTCAGAAACCCCTGCAGCCAGTGGATGGAGTCGAGATCCAGGTGGTTCGTGGGTTCGTCAAGCAGCAGAGCGAGCGGATGACCGAACAGGGCCTGCGCCAGCAGCACGCGGACTTTTTGTCCGCCTTGGAGTTCGCCCATTTTGCGTTCGTGCAGTTCGTCGGGAATGTCGAGGCCTTGAAGCAGGATGGCGGCGTCGGTCCCGGCGGTGTAGCCGTCTTCTTCGCCGATGATGCCTTCGAGTTCGCCGAGCTTCATGCCGTCTTCGTCAGTGATATCGGTTTTGGAATGGATGCGGTCGCGCTCTTCCATGGCGGCCCACAGGCGTTTGTTGCCCATCATCACGGTATCAATCACGCGATAGGCGTCGAAAGCGAACTGGTCCTGGTTCAGGACGCCGAATTTCTTGGGGCGGACTACGGTGCCTTTTTGCGGATCGAGCTCGCCGGTGAGCAGGCGCATGAACGTGGTTTTGCCGGCGCCGTTGGGTCCGGTCAGACCGTAGCGCTTGCCGGGCGTGAAGGCGGTGGAGACTTCTTCAAACAGAACTTTGGCGCCGTAGCGCATGGAGACGTTGCTAACTGAAATCATGATTTCTCAGGAAACTGCGGAAAATTGCCCAAAGGCGAGGACGCAGCTATTAGTAGGTAGAATATCACGGAGCGCGGAGAATCCTGCGTTGTCAAGGAAGTCTTAAGTCATTAACCACAAAGGACACCCTTCGGCACGCTCAGGGGAGCTCCGGTACACAAAGGTTCCACCCCATTCTCATGTTAGCCTTTTTGAGCATTTATTCCTCGACGAGGTATTTCATGAACGACGCGCGCACCACTCATTTCGATCTTCAGGCAATGGCCAAGCAAGTGATGCTGGCACGTGGTTTTGAACCCGATTTTCCACCGGGAGTAAAGCCCCAGTTGGCGGAGTTACGCGCCCATCTGCCACAGGTGCAACCCGGCGGAGATGTCAAAGATCTGCGTGATCTGCTGTGGTCTTCAATTGACAACGATACTTCGCGCGATCTGGACCAGATCGAGGTGGCGGAACGATTGCCGGATGGCGGAACTAAGGTGCTTGTCGGTATCGCTGACGTCGATGCTTTTGTCCCGAAGAAAACTCCCATCGATGACCATGCGGCGAAGGAAACAACGTCGGTCTATACCGGCGTCCGCATTTTCCCCATGTTGCCGGAGGAACTTTCCACGGGCACGACCTCGCTGCTGGAAAATCAGGACCGGTTGAGCGTGGTCATCGAATTTGTTGCCGGCAAAGATGGAAGCGTGACGGCCAGCGACATCTATCGGGCGGTCGTTCGCAATAAAGCGCAGCTGGCTTACAACGGCGTGGGCGCATGGCTCGAGGGAACGGGACCTGCGCCAGCCAAAGTGGCGGCGTCTGCGGACTTGCAGGCGCAGCTTCGGCTGCAGGACGAAGCTGCGCAAGCGCTTAGGAAGCAGCGCTATCAAAATGGCGCTTTGAACATTGAGAGCAGCGAGACGCGGCCAGTGATGCTCAATGAGCAAGTGGTGGATGTAGTCCGACAGGAGAAAAACCGGGCGACCGAGTTGATTGAAGACTTCATGATTGCGGCCAACGGAGTTATGGCGCGCCGGCTTGCGAACGTGTCTTCCATGCGGCGTGTTGTGAAAACTCCAGAACGTTGGGACCGGATTGTGCAGTTGGCCGCAGCACACGGCGGAAAGCTGCCTCCTGATCCCGACTCGAAGGCACTGAACGATTTTCTTATCCAACGACAAGCGGCCGACCCGGACCACTTTGCCGATGTCTCGCTGACGGTGATCAAGCTCATAGGGCCGGGCGAATATGTGCTGGAGCGTCCGGGCGACCCGGTGCAAGGGCATTTTGGGTTGGCGGTGCAGGACTACACGCACTCCACCGCGCCGAATCGCCGTTTTCCGGATGTGGTGACGCAGAGAATTATTAAGGCCCAGCTTGCCGGGCAGCCGGCGCCGTATTCCGATGGCGAGCTGTCTGCCATCGCGAGCAACTGCACACTGAAACAGGACGCCGCGCGCAAGGTAGAGCGCGAGATGAGCAAACGGGTGGCTGCGGTCGCGATGAGCCACCGCATCGGAGAGCAGTTCGATGCAATCGTCACCGGTGCGACTTCAAGTGGGACGTTTGTACGAATCTCGCATCCGCGCGTGGAAGGAATGCTGACGCAGGGACAAGCTGGGCTCGATGTTGGGGACCGGCTACGGGTGAAGCTGGTTCGGACGGATGTGCAGCGGGGGTATATTGATTTTGCCCGGGTGTGACAATGTCATCCTGAGCGCAGTTGCCGTCGCGAAGCGACGGCAACGAAGTCGAAGGACCCCGAGTAATTTGGTCTGAGCAATACCGACCAGGGAATTCTCGCAAAGCCGTAGTGAGCAATGGCGGAATGCCCTGCCGCATTCTAGTACACCAAACTTCTTAGGGGTCCTTCGACTTCGTAACTGCTGCGCTTTGCGCCGCAGTTACTACGCTCAGGATGACACTTGCTCTGCCAACTCTCCCTCCCACCTTGCGATGACCGCGCAAGCCAGGCAATTCCCGATTACGTTGACCGAGGTGCGGGCCATGTCCATGAGCGCGTCAATGCCCAGAATAATGAAGATGGGTTCGGTGGGTAGATGGAACGTGGCCGAAGTGGCGAGCAACACCATCAGGACCGCGCGTGGTACCCCGGCTACGCCTTTACTGGTCAGCATCAGGGTGAAGACCATGAATAGCTGCTCGGTCCAGCCCAGGTGCATGCCTGCGGCTTGGGCAACAAAAATCGAGGCCAGAGCCAGATAAAGAGTGGAGCCGTCCAGATTGAAACTGTAGCCGGCGGGAATTACGAAGGCGACGATGCGGCGAGGGACACCGAAGGCTTCCATGGCCTCCATGGCGCGGGGCAAGGCGGCTTCCGACGCACTGGTGGCGAAGGCAATGGTTGCGGGTTCTGCTACTGCTTGGATGAACCTGCGCAGCGGCAGACGCGCGAGGCGCGTGATCGGCAACAGGACTAACAGAAGAAATGCGAGCAGTGCGCAGTATCCCGTGAGCAATAATTTGCCCAATGGCAGCAGTACGCTGATCCCCAAGTGTCCCACCGTATAAGCCATGGCGCCGCCTACGCCGATCGGGGCAAAATACATCACCAATTTAGTGAAAGCGAACATGGTGTCAGTCAGAGACTCGCAAAGTTTCAGCATGGGGCCGCGTTTAGTATCGGGCACGTGGGCCAATGCGATGCCGAAAAGAATGGCAAATACGGCAACCTGAAGAATCTGGTTCTCGGAGATGGATTTTGCGATGTTCTCAGGGAAGACGTGCAAAAGGAAATCGTCCCAGTGGAGAGGGGGTACGCTTGGTGGGGCCGTGGCTGCAATTGGAACGGAGATATGAAGGCCTTCACCAGCGCGGCTGATATTGATGGCCACGATGCCCAGCAAAAGGGCCAGCGTCGTGACTACTTCAAAGTAGATCAGGCTCTTGAGGCCCATGCGGCCTACGCTGCGCAGATTGCCGTGTCCGGCAATGCCGAGGACAAGAGTTCCGAAGATTAGCGGAGCTACGATGGACCGGATCAGGCGCAGGAAAATGTCACCGAAGACCCGCAGGTGCTCGGCAAATTGAGGGCGATCCAGGCCGATTTCTGCCCCCAGTAGCATGGCGAAAAAGATCCAACGGGTGAGGGAGTGGCTGCGAAGTCCGGGCCAAGCGATGGCCAGCAAGCCGAGCCAACGGAGAACCGTCATCCAGGAGTGAGGGCCGAGGAATAGTGGGAGGAGCGCACCGGCGAGAAACAGGGACAGGCCCAGAGCGGAGGCTGCGCGGAACACGGGCGTGTGAGATTCTCGATTCGGCATGAGGTGAAAAGACTGAGGAAGCCTAACCGGGGATGTACGGGGTTGTCCAGAGGAATTGGTAAGGCCAGGCAGAGTTCACCACAGAGAAAAAATACATAGGTCCTTCGTTGGGAGTCCAGCGCTTTGCGCAGGACTCCGCTGCCTCAGGATGACAGCGTAGCGCGAAGTGCGTTGCGGAGTTGGTAAACGGTTGCGGCTAACGCAGACAATCCTGCGGTCAGGAATGCAAGGCATACTCTTACTACCCAAACGGGCGCGGTCCCTGCCCGTCGCAATACGAAGGGCAGGAAGTTCCAATTGGTGATGTGAATGTAGTCCCAAGGATCTTCGGTCATGGCGTGAGTGTTGAGACCCCAGGCATCCATTCTCCCCAAGGCGAAGGCGACGATGTTCTTGAAGCGCAGGGCGATCACAAATGTGGGATGACCTAACGTTTCCATCTGATAAATCTCCAGCGGTAGCCAGAAGGCGAGAGAAGCAAGCTGGATTGCGGCGCTAACAGCGATCAAGACTATGCCGAGCGTCCCGACCAGCTTTCCGGCTTCGGCGCGGTGCCGCAAGAGCAACGGGACCGAAAGGAACGCCACCAGTTCTGCTGCCGTCGAAACGTAACGGTCTCCCCAGGCAAAATCACCGCTCCAAACTGTGTAGCGCGCATAAAAGCAGAGGTAAGCGAGCAGCAGCAGAGAAGCGGTGATGAGGTATGCCCGGGTTTCGGGAGTGAAATGCTTCCACGCCATGGTGCCGATTAGGATGGTGAGCAACAACAGTGGGTCAAAAAGGAAGATCGATTTCTCCGGCGCGAACAACGCACCCAGGAAACCGATGTGGAACGGTGTTTCGAACGGGTAATTTGCGGGCAGCGTAGGGTCGAGCATTCGATGTTCGACGGCAAAGTAATGTAGATAAGTGTTAAAGAACGATCCGAAACGGTGGTATTGATACAAACGGTCAATCAGCAGGAAAAACGCATAAAGTGGTAGGGCCGTTTTAAGGTAGGTAAGAAAGCGCTCCAGTGGCGCCCGGCCACGCAGTGGTTGTGACCACGCAACGAGTAAAAGGAAAAGTCCTCCGGCCATTAGGTCTAATCCGGTCGTCAGGCGGGTCAGCAGGTTGAGTCCAAAAGCGGAGGAGCCAATCAGGAGAGCTCGATGGCTATCCGTGAGCAGCCATTCGTATTGGAATGAAAACCCAGCCAACGTCAAAAGAAAGATGTAGTTGTTCTCCATCATGTTCTGGGTGTAGTGCAGATGCGTGGTGCAGAACAGAAGTGCCAGGACTCCGGCGGCTGCCTCGCAATCGGTGAATTTCAGCAGACGAAGAAGACGGAAGCAGACCAGAGCGGTGAGAACACTCAGCAAAATATTGATGCTGTAGCTAACGATGATGTTGCGCACGCTAGGATCGTTGCCGTTGTAGTCGGCGAATACCGGCAGGCGCTCGATGTAGGTGCCGACGACATCGGCAAATAGCATGAGCAGAGGTTGGCCGATGCCATACCAGTCGTATAGCTTGCCCCCGCGGCCGTGAACTCCGAATTCGGGATATTCGCCGGGAAATACAGCGGGTTCCGAGGTCCAAAACGAATGGGCAGTCTGCAGACGGTGCATGGTGTCGCTGGTGCCCAACTCCCCTGACTGGACGACGAAGGCGGTGAGGCCTGCGATCAGAGCCAAGAGAAAGCGCACATCCCGGCGCCATGAACTCGGGAGCCAGGAAAACATTCGCTAGCTCTTCCTTGAGCGGGCCATAGCTTCGCGGGATTCACGGTCGGCGGTCTTGCGGCGCTCGGTTTCGCGCTTGTCCCAAAGCTGCTTGCCCTTGGCCAGCGCGATTTCAATTTTTACTTTGCCGTTTTTGAAGTACATGCGAGTAGGGATCAGAGTCAGGCCACGCTGCTGGGTTTTGCCGATGAGTTTGCGAATTTCCTCTTTATGCATGAGCAATTTGCGGGTCCGAAGCGGAGCATGGTTGAAGATATTGCCATGCTCGTAGGGGCCGATGTGGCAGTTCAGGAGCCACAATTCACCGTCTTTGATAAGGCCATAGGCGTCTTTGAGATTGGAGAGGCCCCCGCGAACGGATTTGACCTCGGTGCCAGTCAAGACAACGCCAGTCTCAAATTTTTCCAGCAAGAAGTAGTTATGGGAAGCGATCCTATTAACGGAAGCGTTGCGCTGGCCTGCGGCAGTGGGATCACGGCGCGGATTTTTCTCCGGATTGGGCCGGGTCGGTTGTGCAGGCTGTCGCGGCATGTTGACTTCTAGCTTACCGCATGGAGTTGGGCAAAGGCTTTACCACAGGGGGCAATGAAGAGCACAGAGGCGGCTCTGGGTACCGTTATCAGCCAGGAGCACGGGGAACGAGCGTGCCACGGGATGGCGATTTGGGAGGGGTCACATCTTCGGTACAGGCACCAAAGAGTGTAACTGCTACCACAGCAGTCACTTCGGATGGTTCTGGGGCGATGTTATAATCGCGAAAAATACTTCGGAAAAAGCCAGAGAGTGAGAGCCCCGGGGTGCTGGCCGACCAGCGGGAAAAACTGTCTGCGAGGAATATGGAATGAAACGCTTGATGCGCTCGACGGCCTTGGCTCTCCTACTCCTGGCCGTGAGTCTTGCCATCGCCGCCGAAAGTGCCAAGTCCTTGTACAACAAGGGCCGGGACGCGGAAGCACGGCAGAATTACGAGCAAGCTTACGATTTTTTCAAACAAGCTTATGATCTGAAACCTACCGACCTCTCCTACCGCGCTTCGTACGAGCGGCTGCGTTTTCTGGCGGGTGCCTCGCACGTGCATCGTGGGCAGCTGCTACGGGACGCCGGCCAGTTGGACACGGCGTTGGCGGAATTCCAGAAGGCGGTTGATATTGATTCTTCCAGTTCGATCGCCCAGCAGGAACTCAAGCATACCAAGGAGATGATTGAGCCTGGTAAGTCGGCGGGACCCAAGCCGCTAGCCTCGCCTTCCACAGGGGTGCAGAAACGACTGGAAGAGGCTGGCGGCCCGGTGGAACTGGCTGCCATCTCGAACGTTCCCATCAATCTCAAAATCACGGAAGACTCGAAAGTTATTTACGAAACTGTGGGTAAGCTGGCGGGAGTCAATGTGCTGTTTGATCCCGACTACACATCGCGCCGGATCAAGATTGAACTGAACAATGTTTCGCTGCAGGAAGCACTGGAAATTATCGCGTTGGAATCCAAAACGTTCTGGCGCCCGGTGACGCCGAACACGATTTTCGTGGCCTCGGACAATCCCGCCAAGCGCAAGGACTTGGAACAGAGCGTCATCAAGACCTTTTATCTGGCAAATCTTTCGCAGCCGACCGAACTGCAGGACGTAGTCAATGCGATGCGGCAAATTCTGGAAATTTCCCGCATTCAGCCCTTGCCGTCCCAAGGGGCCATTGTGGTGCGGGGCACGCCAGATCAGATCGCTCTGGCGCAAAAGCTGATTAATGATCTGGATAAGTCCAAGCCCGAGGTCATCGTGGATGTGGCGGTGATGCAGATCAATCGCGACAAGTCGCGTACCTTGGGAATCAGTCCCCCGACCAGTGCGACGGTTTCATTGCAAAGCAACCTTACGACCACCACGACACCAGGCACAACGACTACGCCAGGCACTAATAATACGACCGGCACGCCCAACCAGATCAACCTGAACCAGATCGCCAACCTGAACGCGACCAACTTCAACATCACGATTCCGCAGGCGACGGCTACGGCGCTGTTCTCCGACAGCAATACCAAGCTGCTGCAGAAGCCGCAGATTCGCGCCGTGGATGGGCAGAAAGCGTCGCTGAAGATTGGCGACCGTGTGCCCGTGGCGACCGGGTCATTCCAACCGGGCATCGGCGGCGTGGGCATCAATCCGCTGGTGAATACCCAGTTCCAGTATCTCGACGTGGGTGTGAACATTGACATCACTCCCAAAGTGCACGCCGGGGGCGAAGTCACGCTGAAGATCACGATGGATATTTCGTCGGTGACCGGTACTTCCAGCATCGGCGGCATCAGCCAGCCCATCATTGGACAAAAGAAAATTGAGCACGAAGTCCGCTTGAAAGAAGGCGAAGTCAACCTGCTGGGTGGAATGTTTGAGGACCAGGAGACACGATCGTTGAGTGGCATTCCGGGCCTGGCCCAAATTCCGATCCTGAAGTACCTGTTTGGACAGACCACCACCGAGCATTCGCAAACCGAGACGGTTTTTGTTCTGATCCCCCACATCGTACGCTCCCACGAATACAGCGACTTGAATCAGGCTGCGCTGGATGTGGGCACAGCCAACGCCATCGAACTCCGCCGGGTAAGCCACTCCGCGCCGGCGAATCCACCTTCCACCAATCAGGCGCCCACTATTGGACCGTCACCGCCGCTGAAGCCCCAGCCGCGGGCACGGG
>Ga0206966_1273_pt1 | contig 9626 bp, 6 predicted proteins | sample Alteio_BWOrgHeat_23_FD_152970 | JGI IMG/M metagenome (GOLD analysis project Ga0206966, IMG submission 152970) | Enriched cells from forest soil in Barre Woods Harvard Forest LTER site, Petersham, Massachusetts, United States -... | ecosystem: Environmental > Terrestrial > Soil > Temperate forest > O...
GCCGCGAACTCCGACGGCGCCACCGACGTGACCGGCACTCCGACAGGCAGCGCCCCAGGCGCCGCCGTTACGCACACGCCGCAAAACTAACCGGGCTGAAGCCCGCGTCCCACACCGGCAAGATTGCCCATGCTACCGGCAGTAGCATAGACAATCTTGTCTGTGTGCTTTTGCCTTAGCCGATCCAACCCCGCATCATCCCCTCCTCGCACAACTGTTCTCCTCCGCGTAAACGCCGCCGCAACCCCTATCGGAGTGCGGCGAGTCCTAACGCCGCTTTCCCGAACTCCACACAACTACAAAAGTAGCCAAGGCCGAAGGCGAGGCACACACTCAACGCCGAGACCATTCGTCGCAGGACTCTGCGTCTCGCCCCTCTCGGCGCGCGATCGTTCCGTGCTCCTATAGACTTGCGCGAAAGCAGCGTTAGGACCCGCCGCACTTCATAGGCTGCTCGGTGCGCGTGAACCGAGGCGGCGGACCGAGCGTCGCATCCAATCCTCTGTGCCCGGGGCAACAAAACGCGCGACTATGTGACGCCCATCACATCACTTTGTGCGCCGCGTCACAGCAACAGAGCCTGTAGTCTGGCACGCTGTCGTGCAGCACCCGCTGCGCACCATCGTCTTCTCCTGCGCAACCACCTTCCGGCGTGAAGCCAAAACGCCGCAATTGAGGTAAAGTGTCTGCACCGACGCCAATTCTTGAAGCTGCTGTCGAACCTCAACGCGGACGCAAGCCCAGGTGCAGCCGTATGAAAAGCCCTTACGGCCTTCACATCATCGAAAGTTGCCTCTCCTGTCCGCTGGTGAAGGACCACATTTTCTGCAATTTGCCCACGCCCGTGCTGGGCGCGCTGGATTCGATTTCCGCCGGCGCCACCTATCCCAAAGACGCTGTACTTTTTGTGGAAGGTCAGGTTCCGCGCGGAGTTTTCGTGCTGTGCACCGGGCGCGTGAAGCTGACGATGACGTCCGCCGAAGGCAAATGCATTCTGGTGCGGATTGCTGAGGCGGGCGAGATGGTCGGCCTACCCGGCACGCTTTCCGGCAGCCCGTACGAAGTCACAGCCGAGACGCTCGAGCCGGTGCAGGCGAATTTTATTCCGCGCGAAGCGTTTCTGAAGTTTTTGCGCGAGCACGGCGATGCGTCGCTGCGCGTGGCGGAGATGCTCACGCACATTTACCGCTCGACGCTCATGGAAGTCCGCTACCTGGGATTTGCGCGCACGGCCGCGGGAAAATTCGCGCGCTTCTTGCTCGATCTCACTGACGCGCCGCACGCAGCAAGTAGCGGCGGCTCCGGCACGAACGGCGATTCGCACGGCAAAGACCGCACGCGCGCGAAGCTCACGCTGACGCACAAAGAAATCGGCGAACGCATCGGCGCCTCGCGCGAAACCGTCACGCGCCTCTTCTCGGACTTTCGCCGCGAACACCTGATCGAGATGCACGGCTCTACAGTCGTCCTACCCGACAAGCCCGGCCTCGAACGGCTCATTGAAGCGTAGTCTGCCGCGTCGCAGCGGCGCTCCAGCGCCGCCAACCTCACAGACAATGTCTATGCCACACAAAGCACCCTTAAACGTGTCTGCGAATCACTCTTCGCCCGTCTTCGATCATCGGTCATGCGGAAAGCAACACGAACCCACAAAACTCCGCACCAGCACAAACACCGTTAGAGTGCCTTGTGTGGCATAGACATTGTCTGTGTCTTTTGTAGTCTTTGTGCCGCCACCGCTCCTCTTTCCAAATCCCCATAGGAGCGCTACATTCGCAGTCGCAACCAGTGCCTCATCTCAAAGCATCAGGAGCACCCATGCGCCACGCACGCATCCTCCGCCCTCGCCGCCGCACTCCAAAAATCCTCGCCGCGGTCTTCGCCGCAACTCTCGCCGTAGTCGTCTTCGCGCCGTTCGTACTGGAGCACGCAGCCCTCGCACAATCCACCTCACCCGCCAGCGCCAAGCCCCTCACCGACGCCGAAGTGATGCAGCGCCTCGGCGACTTCGACGCCTGGATCGCGCAGCAGCTCAAAGACTGGAACGGCGTCGGCCTCGCCGTCGGCATCGTCTCCGGCGACAAGCTGGTCTTCGCCAAAGGCTACGGCTTCCGCGACTACGGCGCGAAGCTGCCCATGACGCCCGACTCGCTCGCGCAAATCGCGTCGAACTCTAAACTCTTCACCGCCGTCGCCGCCGGAATGCTCGTCGATCAAGGCAAGCTCACCTGGGACAAGCCAATTCGACAATCTGTCCAGCAAATCCAATTCAACACCAACGAGCTGAACGACAACGTCACCCTGCGCGACATGCTCTCGCACCGCACCGGCGTCACGCGCCACGATCTGATCTGGTTTAAGAGCGACTTCACGCGCCCGGAACTTTTCGAGAAGTTGAAATACCTCGAACCCGAGCAGCCGCTGCGCCAGGAATTTCTCTACAACAACCTGATGTTCACCGCCGTCGGCTACGTTATCGGGTTGAAGTCCGGCCAGCCGTGGGAACAATTCGTCCGCACCAACATTTTCCAGCCGCTCGATATGAACTCCACGGTCTTCACTCTCGCCGACGCGGTGAAGCATCCGGAGTACGTCGTCCCTTACACAGAGCGCCGCGACACGTTCGAAATTTACAAGCTGCCTTTCCATGAAGACGCCGTCGGCATCGCGCCCGCAGGCGGCATCGTCTCCAACATCAACGACCTTTCGCACTGGCTGATCGCGTTGATGAACAACGGCATGTACAGCGGCAAACAAGTTCTTCCCGCCGACGTGCTCAAGGAAACGCTGCACCCCGCGATCGCGCTGCCGAATTCAGGCGGCGAAGCCAAAGGCTACTGGGAAAATCTGAATCCCGCCTACGGCATGGGACGCATGACGTCTTCCTATCGCGGCCACCTCTACACTTTTCACGGCGGCGATTTGCCGGGCCTGCATTCGCAGGTTTCCTTCATGCCCAACGATCACATCGGCGTGATCGTGCTCAACGTCGGCGACCACACCGCGCCGCTCCGCGACATCGTCAATTTCAACGTTTACGAGCGCCTGCTCGGTATGGACCAGACGCCGTGGAGCCAGCGCCAACTTCCCGACCGCCTCACAATGAAGAAAGTCGAACAGGAAGCCCGCGCAAAATCAGGTGAAGCGCAGGTGCCGAACACGCACCCGTCGCACCCGCTCGCCGATTACGCCGCCGAATACGAAAATCCCGCGTACGGCATCATCAAGATCTCGCAGAAGGGCGACGCGCTTCAATTCGATTTCCACCAGTTCTCGTTCCCGCTCACCCATTTCCACTACGACCGTTTCGACACGCCCGACGACGAGGAGTTTGGCAAGTTTTCGCTGAATTTCCGCACGAATCCGGCGGGAGACATCGACACGATCGCCATCTCGCTCGATGAAGGCGAACAGATTTTCACCCGCAAGCCGCCGACGATCGACGACGCCACCGGACAAAAACTCGCCGGCACGTACCTGACGCCGACGAAATCCAAATTCGAGATCACCTACACGCCCGGCGCGGGCCTCGCGTTGAAGTTCCCCGGCGGCCCGCCACAACCGTTCTTCGCCGTGAAAGGTCTGACGTTCCGCACCGCGCGCTACGCCGACGACACCTTCACCTTCGTGCTAGAAAATGGCGTAGTCACGGGCGTGAAAGAGCGCGACCCAAGCGGCGAAATGACCTTCCCGCGCGCTCCCCAGTAGCATAGGCATTTTTGCCTGTGGCACCGGCGCTCCAGCGCCGCCAACCTCACAGACGATGTCTATGCCACACAAAGCACCCTTAAACATGTCTGCACATCACTCTTCGCCCGTCTTCGATCATTGGTCATGCGAAAAGCAACACGAACCCACAAAACTCCGCACGAGCACGATCACCGTTGCAGTGCCGTGTGTGGCATAGACATCGTCTGTGTGGTTTTGTAGCGAGTCGCTACTTCGAGCTGCCTTTTGTGGACATGTACACCAGCGCGTACACCGTGCCCGGCCCGCCCGGCTCAACGCTCACGATGTGCTGATCATCCCGCTTCCCCGCCTTAAAAATGTATCCGCCCTTCTCCGCGTGATCGTCGTCGCATGCCAGCGTGTTCGATTTCTCGTTCGCGTCCTTCTGCTCCTGCGTGAGCGCCGGCGTATTCGTGCAATCCAGCACCGTGCCGTATTTCTTCAGCGCCTTTTTGTAGAACTCCGCCACTTTGTCCGGCGCGGCTGCCGTCTCCATCTTCATCACCGCGAATTTCAATCCGAAGCTCCCGCCGAACACACCGAAATTCGCAGACGGCGTGTCGTCGTCCTTGTCTTTGTGCGGCGTTGAATTCGGATGCAGCGGCAGCCCCACATCCTTCGAGTCGGCTTTCGCGCTCAGGTTGATGCCGGCGCTGAAGCTGTCGTCATCCTTCTTGTTGTCCTGCGCGCGCACAGCAGGCGCAAGCGCCGCGCACAATAACAGCGCGAGAATCGGTGCGAAATTTGCAGCGTGACTAATGCGCGATCTGGACATGAGTCCTCCATGCAGCGAACCGCTGCACCCAATGATACGCACCCCGCACGCGCGAAGTTCCGTAGGATCGCCAACGTCGCTGTCGTCCTACGACCTCGCCTCGAATGCCGGCACCCTACGCACGGCTACGCACCGTCCGGATACCCACCGCGATGCAACACCATCGGAAAATGTGGCAGCGTCTTTGCGGGCTTGAGCGCCGCCCGCCAATTCTCTTCGTGCGGCCGCAAGCCAGCGTAGAGCAGCAACGCGTTCCCATTCTCATCCGGTTCCGCGCCCTCAGCGCGCGCAATAGCCTCAAGTGCCGCGCGCAATCGATGAATCGCCGCGTCGCCCATGTGCGCACGCCACTCGTGCTCCATCGTCTCCACCAGCCGCCGCGCGCGATGCTTGATCTCCGTCCCCGCCGGCGTGAGCCGCACCTGTTTACCCGTCTTCGCGCCCGAAATCGGCTCTTCCACGACGAGCTTGTGCGTCTTCAACACGCCAACCGCCATCGCAATCGACTCCTTCGAAACGCCCGTCACTGTGGGCATGTCGCGCAACGCGACGCCGTGCTCCTCATCCAGCACGCGCAAAATATTTGCGCCAATCGCAAGCGAGCCGCGCGACCGCTCATCAAACTCAATCGCAAACGCGCTCAGCACCCGCGCCACAAGCGACACGAGTGACAACTCACTCACCGCCGTCGCCGGCGACCCGTGCGAGCGTGGTTTCTCCGGTCCGCGCGTGACGAGCGCGTGATGCAGGATCGGCATGCAGTCCGGCAGATCGCGGTCGCTGAGTTTCGCAGCCACGTCGCGCAACGCCGCGCGCAACTCATCGACCTCGCGTTTGCCAAAGCGCTCTTCCCACCGCAGCTCGATCTCCCCGAAAAGCGGGGCCCATGTGCGCGTCGCGTTTGCACCTTTCTGCGTCGCGCGCACGATCTGGTCGAGTTCGGGCACGCGCTTGCGCATATCGCCGTCAGCGGGCGCGAGCGTCACGTAACCCCAGCGCAGCATCCCCGCCAGATTCGTCGGAGTGCGCGCGCGATCGTACAGCTCGCTGAGGCGAATCCCATCCTCCGGCACGTGCTTCATGCAGTTGATGTACATCGCCATCGACGTGAGCCACACTCCGCCCGCCGCTTTTCCCGCGCCGCGCGATTTCGTAGTGAAGTGCGCGATGCGCCGCTCCGCTTCGTTGTCAAATTCGATCGTGAACGCCACCAGCACAAACGACAGCAGCGTGAACAGCGGCAGCCGCGCCGGGTCGATGAGTTTCACCTGCGGCCCGGCGGACGATTTCTTGGCGCGCGCGGGCGCAGTGGCACGCGTCGCCTTCGGTGCCTTCGCATCAGACTTGGTCTTCTCTCGCGTAGCCATCGTCTCTCACCGCCACATTGGATGTTCACGCTAGGACGCGCGCACCGCGGCGCAGGTTCCGTTAAACCTCGGTGACAGCGACTGAGTCGGACAGCCTCACAGGCGGTCCTCCTACGACTAATGAACGAAGTGCTGGCACCATCGATCACGACCCGAAGCCAGGTTGGATAAGGATTGTAAGTGGCACAGGCTGGAGTTCGCCTGTGTGCTTTGCTTTTCTGTTAATAAGAAGGCTCCGCCTCAACCGCCCGCTTCAACTGCTCCAGGTCTCTGTGTATCGATCGCCGCGTTATCCACAGCAGCGGCGCCATGAAAAACCACCGCGCGCGCACCGTAAAATCCACCGCACACGTAACGCGCGAACCGCTCAGCGCCGGCGTCACATGAAAAATCCACTGCGCGCGGCGAAAAAATCGCGCGTTGCCCGTGCGACTCGTGAGATCCACCACGCAACGCTGCGCGGCCGTATCAACGTCCGCCACGCGATACGCCATCCGCCCTTTGTCGGCGGACTTCCCGCATGAACCGTCATGCGCCACGGTATGAAATTCATATCCTTCGCCGCGCGTGGCCGCGTGTTCCGCGAAAATCTGTGCTCCGGGCGTTACGCCAGCTTCCGCCTCAACGCCACGCGCCACGCCACGATCCCACTTCGGCAAATTCGACACGTCGCCCAAGTACGCCCACACCACCTCAGGCGGCCGATGTATCGCGATGCTAGATTCGAGTCTCATCTTCGTTGCGCTGCGTCCACTCCTTGATACGCGGGCGCCATGCGAATTGTTACGCGCCAGCCGTCCGACTGCCGTCCGACATCCACCCTGGCGGTCGTCCGACGATCTCGATCCAAGTGCTGGCACCCAACACCGACGAAGCACAGCCACATTCGTAGAGCCAGCAGGTGGCACAGGCTGCTGTTGCCTGTGTGTAGGCCTTTTCACAACTCCTCCACAGGCAACAGCAGCCTGTGCCACAACCGCCCTCCCCAATCGTCTCCTCGGGTCGTCATCGACGATTGCCAGAATTCGACACGGAGATTCGTAAGAGGACCGCCAGGTTGGCTGTCCGACTTTTCATTTGACACCGCGCTCACTCGTGACGATACTCAGGCGTCTTAGTACAAAGAGGCCTGAGTATGGCAAAAGCTGACGCAATGCAGGGCTCGCTCGACCTGCTCGTGCTGAAAACGCTCCAGCGCAAAGGCAAGCTCCACGGCTACGCAATCATGTCCGCAATCCGCGAACGCTCCGGCGATGTGCTGCGCGTGGAAGAAGGCTCGCTCTACCCCGCGCTGCACCGCATGGAAGAGGCCGGCCTGATCCGCGCCGAATGGGTCACCAAAGATTCCGGCCGCCGCGCCCGCACCTACGAGCTCACCGCCAAAGGCAAGAAGCAACTCGCCTCCGAATCACCACGCTGGCAAGCCGTGGCGCGCGCCGTCAATCGCGTGCTGCGCGAAGCGTAGACGGCTCGCTTTTCCGGGTGCCGCACCCTTTTCATTTCAAAAGGGTGCGTGGCGAGACGAAAACATTCGAACGGAAGTTTCTTTAGCAGTTACAGCGGTAGCGCGCACCCTTTGGCGAAGAAAAGGGTGCGGCACCCGGAAAGTCTCTTGAGGCGCGACAGCGGAGGTTCACGTGAGCTGGATTCAACGCATCGCCAACGTGTTTCGGAGCGAGAGACTCGATCGCGAGATCGACGAAGAGCTGCGCGCGCACCTCGACGAAGCCCACGAAGCAGGCCGCGACGAAACAGAAGCGCGCCGCGCCCTCGGTTCCCCACTCAAGCTGCGCGACCAGACACACGACACACGAGTCGTCGTATGGCTCGATTCCCTCCGCGCCGACGCCACATACGGCTGGCGCCGCCTCGCACACAACAAAATTACCACCGCCGCCGCGATCCTTTCGCTCGGTCTCGCCATCGGCGCGTGTACCGCCGCCTTCCGCCTCACCGACGCGCTCCTCTGGCGCCCGCTCCCCGTCTCCGCTCCGCACGAAATTTACACAATCGGCGTCACCGGTACGGACTTTGACGGCAAGCCCAGCGTCAGCGAGTCCGTTTCCTATCCGACGTTCACCGCCCTTCGCGACAGCGCGAATGGCGTCGCCGATCTTTTCGCCATTTCAATTGCAGGACGCGAAGACGTGAGCTTCGCCGGCGGCGCGCCCGAGCGAACCTACATGCAGCACGTCTCAGGCTCGATGTTCGACACCTTCGGATTGAAGCCCAAGCTCGGCAGGCTGCTGAACGCCGGCGACGACGCGCATCCCGGCGCGTCTCCGTACGCCGTGATCAGCGCGGACTACTGGAAGCGGCGATTCTCGAAAGATCCGGGAATTGTCGGGCGGACGTTTAAGTACGACGACCGCGTGTACGAAATCGTTGGAGTCGTCGAGCCGCCCTTCAGCGGCACCGAACCGGGAAAAATGATCGACGTGTTCGTGCCGATCACCATGCACCCGTACATCAACATGCCGATGCTTCAGTTCATGACGATCTTCGCGCGCGTGCCCAGCGGCGAATCCACGGAACGCCTGGCGGCGAAACTCGCGCCCGTCTTCCACTCGTTCATGGAGCAGGCGCTCAGCACGCGACAGGGACTTCCGAAATCAATTCGTGAACGAATTCTTGCAGGGAGCATCGTGGTAGAACCCGCTCCGTCTGGCTACTCGGGATTGCAGAAGACGAACCAGCGCCCGCTGATCGTCCTCTGCGTGCTGAGCCTTCTGGTGCTGCTCATCGCCTGCGCAAACGTCGCGAATCTCACCACGGCACAAACCGCCGCGCGAGAACGCGAATTGGCTCTGCGCGTTTCGATTGGGGGTGGTCGTCGCCGACTCGTTCAGCTCGTACTGATGGAGAGCGCATGGATTGGCGTGCTCGCATCGGCGTTCGGCGCTACGTTCGCGTGGATCTCTGCGCCATTCGTCGCGAGCATGATCAATCCACCGGATAACCCGGTGCGCCTGGCCATGCCGGCGGATTGGCGCGTATTTGGTTTTCTCGTCGCAGCCACATTCATTGTCACGCTGCTCTTCGGGCTCGCGCCTGCGCTCCGCGCTTCCAAGGTCGATCCCGCGAGCGCGCTTAAGGGCGGCGAGAGCCCGCACGCCAAGCGGCGACTGATGTATGCACTGATCGCGGCGCAGGTCGCGTTTTGCGTGGCGGTCGTTCTGGTCGCAGGAATGTTCGTAAAGACTTTCGAGCGGCTCACGCACCGGCCACTCGGCTTCTCTCCGGACCGCGTGCTCACAGTTTTCACGGGCCTCTCCGCTCCGCAGTCCGCGCAAAACTGGAACAACCTCGTGCAGGATCTTTCGCGGCAAGCCGGCGTCGAATCCGCGTCGATGAGCGCTTGGGCCATCGCCGACCGCATGAATTCCGTTCCGCTGATCGTCGTGAACGGCGTGCAGAAAACGGCGCGCAGCTTCGAACTGACGCCCGGCTGGATTGAGACGATGCGCGTGCCGGTGCTCGAAGGGCGAACGCTCAATGCGGCGGACATGTCGCGCGGGTCCGCGATGGTCAACGAGGAATTCGCAAAAGCAAACTTTCCCGGTGAGAGCGCGATCGGCAAGACATTTGCGCGCCGGGCCAGAGACGGCTCGGACGAGCCCTTCACGATCGTCGGCGTCGTGGGAAATACCTGTTACGACGAGCTGCGGAATTGTTCGAAGCCCATCGTGTTCGTTCCCTACCAGCCGCCCACTAGCGCGGCGACCACGGCATACGTTACGTTTGCTTTCAGAACC
>Ga0206966_1277_pt1 | contig 9570 bp, 7 predicted proteins | sample Alteio_BWOrgHeat_23_FD_152970 | JGI IMG/M metagenome (GOLD analysis project Ga0206966, IMG submission 152970) | Enriched cells from forest soil in Barre Woods Harvard Forest LTER site, Petersham, Massachusetts, United States -... | ecosystem: Environmental > Terrestrial > Soil > Temperate forest > O...
TGAAGACATACATGGCGGGTCTGGACAAGCAGTTGGATGCCACTCCGTTCGGCGTGCCCCCGAGCCTGGGTACCTGGGGCGGATCGGGCGCCGTGGTTGACATGGCCATCCGGATGTACTTCCTGCATCAGGCGTTTCCGGATCTTGTGGGCCCCGAATACACACTTCGCGCCGTCAATTACATTCTCGGCACGCACCCGGTATCCAGCACTTCGTATGTAGCTGGCGTCGGTACGGTCTCGAAGACGAAGACGTACAGCAACAACCGCGCCGACAACGCTTACATTCCGGGCGCCCTGATTCCGGGATACATCATCATCAAGCCGGATTTTCCGGAGTGCATCGACGACTTCGGATTCCTCTGGTTCGAGGATGAAGCCGTCGTGGCCGGGTCCGCAAGCTGGGTCGTGGCCGGCAACGCTGCGGACGCGATCACTAAGGAATTGAAGTAGGTCCAGCACTAGGAACACCATGGCGGTCCCGAGGGGTACCGGCCGCTTCTTTGAGGGAGAATCCCATCGCGACGCGACCTACATCGCACTACGGATCCTTAACTGTGGTGAAATCGCCAATGCGTATTTGAACTCCGGCGGACGTACCAACGTGTCGATATCAACTTGACAGGTAGCAAGCAGCCGTTTTCCTGAGCTGAATAAAATTCATGAAAACTGACTTCGTGACCGTTAGATAGGTAGGCCATTTGTCATCAGAGACAGATGGGCCCCTAAATTGAGCGTAGAGCTCCCATCGGGTCGACGGAGGCAGCACGCAAAGCCGGGAGCGCCGATGCGACGACCGCCATAAGCATCATGGTCATAGTTGAGGTGGCGTAAACAAAGGGGTCGGTTGCACTCACGTCGAAAAGCAATGAGCTGATCAATCGTGACATTGCGAGCGAAGCGAGCACGCCCAGGCAGCAGCCGATGAGGGCCATTCTTGCACCTGAGAGGAGAACGAGGCGAGCGATGCTTGTGCGATGAGCCCCGAGGGCCATGCGGATGGCGATTTCTTGCGTGCGCAGCGAGACGGAGAAGGCTATGACTGCGTAGATTCCGGTGATCGAGAGCAAGAGCGCTCCGGCAGCGAAAGCACTGATGAGCGTTGTGTTGAATCGGCGAGGTGCTTCCACGTTGGAGATGACGTCGTTCATGGGCTGCACCTGCTGCAGGGCCAGCAGGGGGTCGATTTCGGCAATCGTTGAGCGCAACATCTGCCTCGTCTGCTCGGGCGGAACCGCGGAGCGGAGAGCAATGTATCCGGTGGCGGCGTCAGCGAGAGCGCCGGTGTCATCGGGACCGTTGAGGATGGCAGGCTGAGGCATGGGGGCATACCACTGGTCGGCGCTGGGCTCGTCCCGCGAGCCGATTTTGGTGTCGGCAACGATGCCTACGACGGTTGCCCAAGGGTACGTCCTTTTGGGGTTGCCAACGTGGATGCGCTTGCCGATGGCTTGCTGGTCTGGCCAGCAATGCCTTGCCATGGTCTGGTTCACGATCACGACGGGCGGCGTGCCCGATTTGTCGTTGATGGTGAAATAGCGGCCTTCGAGCAGCGGGATGCCCATGGTACGGAAGTAGTCGCCATAGACGGTAGTGAGCGAGGCGAACTGCAACTTCCAGCGGCTGATGGGTATGCCTTCGATAGTGAAGGCGGCGCCACGCAAATCACCGGATGCGGGAAGAGCATCGGTGATGGCGGCGGCGGCTACCCCGGGCTTGGCGGCGAGATGGTCGATGACGGAGTGGCGGAAGAGACCAACGGAGGATTCAGATGGATAGTGGTTGAGAGGCAGGGTGTAACTGGCGACGAGGACGTGGTCGGGACGGAAGCCGGGATCGACGGCGCGCATCTTCTGGAAGCTGCGCAGGAATGCGCCTGCTACCGTGAGTAGCATCAGTGCAATGGCGATCTCTGAAACGACCAGTACTGAACGAAGCCAGGAATGGCTTGAGGCTCCGCTTCCGGTTCGGACTCCTTCTTTGAGGCTCTCAGTGAGGTTGGTTCGCAAGGCGGCGAAGGCAGGCGCGAGACTGCAGATGACTCCGGTTGCAAGGGCGATGACGAGGGCGAAGATGATGACGCCGGCGTCCAGCGAGATGGAGTCGACGCGTGGCATCGATTCGGGCAAAAGATGCAGCGCTGTGCGGATGACGGTTGCGGCGAATGCCAGACCGAGCAGACCTCCGGCGAGACTGAGAAGCACACCTTCCAAGATAGATTCGCGGATGATGATGGCGGAGCGCGCGCCGAGCGCGAGGCGGACGGCATATTCGCGGCGGCGTCGGATGGCGCGGACGAGGAGCAATCCGGCGACGTTGGCGCAGGCGATGAGCAAAACGATGGAGACGGCAAAGAACAGGGTGCGTAGCAAGGGGCGGACGTCTGCGACAAGAAATTCGCGCAGCACCTTTACGTCGCCGGTGATGTGAATGGCAGACAAGCTGGCGGGGAAATTTCGCATGATCTGCCGAGCGACACGGTCGGCGTCCTGCGCAGCTTGCGGAATGGTGACGCCATCTTTGATGCGGGCGACCATATGGTAGCCCCAGAAGCCGAGGCTCTGATCAGAAAGCTCATCGGGCGTGAGGCTTAGGGGCACCCAGAGCTGCGCCTGATCGAGGTGCCCGGTCTGCAGCGGGAATTCGAAGCTGCGCGGCATGACTCCGACGATGGTGTATGGCCTCCGGTCAAGAACGATGGAGGTGCCGAGAATGTTAGGATCGCGGTGATAGCGGTTGAGCCAGAGCGCATAACTGAGGACTGCGAGCGGTTGATGTGCGTCTTCTTCCTGTTGCGTGAAGACGCGGCCGAGGATGGGTTGAGCAGCGAGTGTGGGAAAGACGCTGGCTGCGAGCCGAGCGGCGGGAACTTGCTCTGGCGTTGCAGCGCCAGAGATTTCATAGCTGGCGGTCGCGTATGCACCGAGCGACGAAAAAGCATGCGTTGCGCTTGAGTATGTTGCGATTTCGCGGGCCGTGACGGGAGTGTTCGGACCACCGCCGAGGTGATCGCCGAGAAGAACCAGCCGGTCTGCGTCTTTGAACGGCAGGGGCCGGAGCAGAATGCCCTCGACGAGCGAGAAGATGGCGGTAGTCGCGCCAATGCCCAAAGCAAGAGTGAGGACGACGGTCAGACTGAAACCGGTTGTCTTGTACAGCTGACGGAATGCAATGCGAACATTCTGTGCGATCGCGTACATGCCTCTTCCAATCTCCTGGTTCAATAAATGCCACCCTCAATCTTTTTCTCCATCCATTCTCGAATATATCGAGCGCATTTCTCAAATTTCACAGCATCTGCTTCACCACGCAGCAAAGCATCTCGGCCGCTCTGGTCCCCGCCCACTCCTTTCAAGTAACTCAGGTTTGGAGAATCATCCGACCGGAATTCAAAAGACTGGAAGCTGTTTCGGTCGAAGAGTGACTTATCCTGAGGTCGCCAGCTTAGACTGAATGTCCGGTTTTGCGAGTCAATCGTCAGAGGGTCGGCGCGGAGCGATGAGCCGCTGGGTCCCGCGCTGACAATTGGCTGGTTTCGACGTCCAACGTGTCAAGCAGTGAGGAGGGTGAGCACAATGAATCTGCGAATCGTTGGTGCGACAACTGCGGCGCTTTTGCTGAGCTTATGGTGTTCAGAGCCAGACGTGCGTGCCACGAGTCGTACCCTGGGTAGCATCGTAGAGACCGGACAGATGATCGCGGCACGATTTGATCACGCCGCGGTCCTTTTGCCCAATGGGCGTGTGTTGATTGTGGGTGGGATCGAGCGCAACGGTGTAATGCAGCCAAACGCTGAACTCTTCGATCCGGCCACCCGGCTTTTTACTGCAACCGGGAGGCCTCTTGTACAGCATGGTTGGGGCGTTACTGCGACTCTCCTTCCCAACGGAAAAGTTCTCGTCGCCGGAGGCTCAACGAGTTGCGAGTCACCCTGTTATACGGCATCCGCTGAACTTTATGATCCCGTGGCCGCGACGTTTGCACCCACAGGCAAAATGACGCTTCCACGCGCGGAAGCGCGTGCAGTGCTTCTGAGAACCGGAGAGGTATTGCTTGTCGGCGGCACGCCCGTTATCGAAAGCAATCCTGTGCTCACGGCGGAGCTTTACCACCCATCGACCGGCACCTTCACTTCACTGGGCACAACTGATCTGTCCGATGTGACGCAAGTCATACTACTGAACGATGGCAGGGCACTCGTGGTAGGCAGTTCGGGGACCGATCTGTATGACCCGGCTACGGGGCATTTCACGAGTACTGGCAGGATGACGCTTCCGCGCAGCAAGTTCGGCGGTGCCTTGTTGCCAGACGGCCGTGTACTGATCGTTGGCGGACAGGCCGGCGGTGCGTGGGGCACGCGCGTCACAAGTACGCAGATCTATGATCCACGGACGGCCAGATTTCTCCCCGGCCCGGAACTGAACGAGAATCGTTTCAAATTGTCCAAGGCCGTGGTCACGCTCAAAGATGGCCAGGTGTTGATTGCAGGCGGTGCCGAGCAACCGGAGGTCTATGATCCGACCTCAGCAGCATTCGTTCCAGTGGGAGGTGCGAAGCTGGATGGTTTCTGCTTCTCCACAGCTACATTGTTAGACGATGGCCGAGTCCTGCTCGCCGGAGGTTATGCGAAACCCGGAGGCTCGGGAGTAAACCACGCGTGGCTTTACCAGCCATGAGACCGCAGTGAATCTTGGCTAACCTCCAATCGATTCATGTCCAGCTTGGGATGTACATGATCGCCAACTCATCGAGAGGTTTTCGATCCATCGGAAGGCCCTTTCTCAGGTTGCGGGAGGATCACCGCCTACACAAAAGTTTGCCTGCCGCAGTTCTCGCCCGCGTTGATACTTGCGGTTGGGCGACAAACCGACCGAAGCCATGAAATGCGAGGACGGTTGGGTGAACGAACGCATTTGCCTGAGGTGAACAATCGATGTCAGTCTCTACGTATAAAAAGCACCTCGACAACACATGCCTCAACATACTCATCATTCGGCGTAACGGGACAGCGAGGTCGACGCGCAATCCTGCGCGAGTTGGAATGAGGATTGCAGCGAGAGCTACCCGCGACAGAAATAACAGATAACGCGTTGGGCTTCGATTGGTGTACAAAGGCATCTATGAGCCCGGCTAGAGGATTTCGACGACTGGGAATGCTGCTGACCGTTGCACTACTTCAGCAAATGCTTTTAGCACAGGCTGCTCCTCACCAGGTCTCGATACGGAATGGCGTATATACCGCAGAGGAGGCGCAGCGGGGCAAGGCTATTTATCAGAACCAGTGCGGCATGTGTCATGGAGACGCGCTTGAGGGACAGGGGCAGAATTCTCCTCTGGCGGGCACGATATTTCTGAACAACTGGACCGGGCAGACCGTGGCCGATTTGTTTATGAAAACCATTGTCATGATGCCGGCAATGGATCCGGGAACGCTGACGCCTAAGGACACCGCCGAGGTTATCGCATATATTCTAAGGGCGAACAAATTTCCGGCGGGGAAGACGGAGCTGTCAAGCGATCCGCAATCTCTGGAAATGATTCACATCGTCAAGCCCTAGAGGTGTGTATGCCTACATCGCGGACGAGTACTATAGCCAACAACGCATGAATCGACGCGAGCTGCTTCGCAAATCGTTACTGGCCATGGGCGTAGTGGCGGTAAATCCTCACGCGGGAGCGCGTATTTTTTCCGCCGGTGAAGACGCTTCGCTCGAACTGGAGCGCGCGGACTGGACGCCAGTCTTTCTCAACGCGCAGCAGAGCGAGACCCTGACGGCGCTGAGCGACGCGATCATTCCGGCCACGGACACGCCGGGCGCGAAGGCCGCGCTGGTGAACCGCTTCCTCGATCTAGTGATCGCGGCCGAATCGGAAAAGGTGCAGAAGGAGTTCCTCGATTCGCTGGTATGGTTTGACGCAGCGGCGACGGAGCACTATAAGACGACCTTCGACAAGCTGACGGACGAGGAGAAGACCAATCTTCTGAACCTGGTGGCGTGGCCGCGGTTCCAGTCTTCCTGGGGCCAGCCGGAGGCCCCGTTCACCGGCTATCAGCACTTCAGCCGCCTCAAGGCCTGGATTTCCGGCGCGTACTACAGCTCTCCGATCGGGTTGAAGGAGCAGGGCTGGGATGGATGGGCGGCGCGCGGGACATTTACCGGCTGCGAGCATCAGCCGGGTGAACACAAGGCCACGTAGAACGGAGATCGCGCAGAGTGATGTTTTTCGAAGATCCGCTGACTCGCACTTATGACGCAATCGTAGTGGGCTCGGGCGCAACCGGGGGATGGGCGGCGAAACAGCTGGCTGAAGCTGGTCTTGAGGTGGCGCTGCTCGAAGCCGGGCGCAATGTCTCGCCGCGTGAGTTCACCGAGCACAAGCCCGTCTTTCAGCTGAAGTACCGCGACATGGCTGGCGCGGGAGAGTGGCGCAAGCGGCGATCCGTCCAGGTGCAATGCTATGCATGCACCGAGTACAACTACGACTGGTTTGTCGATGACGTCGACAATCCGTATAGTACGCCTGCGGGAAAGCCGTTCACTTGGCAGCGCATGCGTATTGTCGGCGGGCGAACGCTATGCTGGGGGCGGCAAAGCTATCGGCTGAGCGATCTCGACTTCAAGGCAGCGAGCCTCGATGGCTACGGAAAGGACTGGCCCATCTCCTATAAGGACCTGGCTCCGTATTACGACCGGGTCGAGGACTACGTCGGCATCAGCGGCGCGGCGGAAAACGATGACGCGCTGCCCGACGGGCATTTTCTGCCCCCGATGAAGATGACCTGCGGTGAAATCCACTTCCGCGAAGCCGTCGCGAAGCAATTCGGGCGGACAGTCACCATCGGGCGTACGGCCATTCTCACCGAGACCCACAATGGCCGATCGGCTTGCCACTATTGCGGGACATGCGAGCGCGGCTGCATTTCCTTTTCGTACTTCAGCAGCCCGTTCACCACGGTGAAGGACGCTCTCAATACCGGCAGGTGCGTGCTGCTGACAAACGCCATCGCGGCGCAGATCGAGATGGATCCGGCAACGAACCTGGCAAAAGGCGTGACCTTTGTCGATGGCACGACGCGGCAGACGAAGACGATTCGCGGAAAGGCCGTAATCCTGTGCGCGCAGGCGATGGAATCGACGCGCATTCTGCTGAACTCTACCAGTGGCAGCCACGTGGCGGGGCTGGGCAATTCGAGCGGCCTTCTCGGCCGTGGGCTCATGGACCACGTGACTGGCGCAGGGGCTTCCGGAGAGCTACCGCAATTCAAGGTTGCCCCCGATGCGTACAGCGCGCCGCACCGCGCCAACGGAATCTACATCGTCCGCTACCGCAACACGTCGAAGGCGACGCGGCAGCCGAATTTCATCCGCGGCTATGGTTTCCAAGGCGGGGCGGATGCGGAGTTCGACTTCGAGGCTGAAGGATTCGGAGCGGCCTACAAGCGAGCTGTTCAGGCGGGAAAGTACAGGATCGGGATGGGAGCGTTTGGCGAATCGCTGGCGCGCGATGACAACTTTGTCTCCATCGATCCGACCCTGAAAGATGCCTGGGGTATTCCTGCGCTGCATATCTCCATGACCCATGGAGACAATGAAAAGGCCCTGATGGACGACGCGGCTGCGACTGCTGCGGAAATGCTAGAAGCCGCCGGAGCCACGAACATCAAGATCGGGGCAACCGTCGCCGAGCCAGGCATGGCGATCCACGAGCTGGGAACAGCGCGCATGGGGAACGACCCGAAGACCTCGGTGACCGACTCCTACTGCCAGCTCCACGACGTGAGGAACGTCTTCGCCATGGACGGAGCGTGCTTCGTCTCCTCGGGCTGCCAGAACCCCACGCTCACTATGATGGCCATCACCGTGCGCGCCTGCGACCGTCTGATTGATCGACTTAAAAGGCAAGAGATCTGATTCGCTTCTCCTTGGTCGAGCTGGGAGTGTCGAGAGGTGTCATCGCGAACCCAGCGCTCCGAAACACCAAGGCGTCCCAGCAACCTCGCGGGGGCCAAGGCTTGCCCATATGGACTGCCGCTTTTTCTTGCTAGAATATGAAAGGAGCAGGTGCTCAGTCGGTGCGCGAACATACCGGCCAGCAGAATTGTCAGTACGCTCTTGTCCAAAACGTTTAACTGGTAGGAATTTGACGTGCATTGATTCGAGCTAATCTGCAAGCCACTCGTGGTCGGGCTTGTTTGCGGTCATTGCGCCCGCGTGCGTGCTAACATCCACTCATCCGGCTCGCCCAGCGGCTTGAGCCGCGGAGGTCGAAATGAGTCCAATCACACGGCGTAGTTTCCTCAAAACAGGTCTGGCCGCCGGCGCCATGGCGACCATAGGAACCCTTCCGCTGGCGGCCGCCAAGCACACCGCGACTGATACCGTCGTGCTAGGCCGCTCAAAGATGGAGGTGACGCGGCTAGCCTTCGGAACGGGGACGGACGGCGGTGCGGTGCAGGCCACGCTGGGGCAGCAGGAGTTCACTCGACTGGTGCGCTACGCGTACGACCACGGCATCCGCTTCTTCGAGACGGCAGAGGCCTACCAGACGCCGGCAATGTTGGGTGAGGCGCTGAAAGGCTTGCCACGCGACAGCTACCAGCTGATGAGCAAGGTGACTACGTTCCACGAGGGGATTGACCCGCAGGCCAAGTTCGATGAGCTGCGGCGCATCTCGCAGACCGAGTACTTTGACATCATGCTGCTGCACTGGCAGCACACGGCCGACTGGCCGGAGACCACGAAGCGCTGGCAGGACGGGATCCTTGAGGCGCAGGAGAGGAAGGTCATCCGGACGCATGGCGCCTCAGTGCACGGGTTGCCGGCTCTGCGGCAGATGCCCGGCACCACCTGGCTCAACGTGGGACTGATCCGCATCAACCACAACGGTGCGCGCATGGACGGGCCGACCTATGAGGACACCAACCACCCCGACAACGTGAGCGAGGTGGTCAATCACATCCGCCAATTGAAGAAGGAAGGGCTGGGTGTGATCGGCATGAAGCTGTGTGGCGGTGGTCAGTTCGAGCATAGTCACGACGACCGTGTGAAGGCGATGAGGTTCGCTTTCCAGAATGCGGGCGTGGACTGTGCCACGGTCGGGTTCAAGGGCACGCAGGAGATCGACGAGGCCATCAGCAACATGAATCTTGCGCTGTCGTAATGCCAGGAAACAATGAAAAAATGGAGAAAGAATACCTGTCAACCCAATGACGGAACCGGCTCCCCCTCGATGGCGGTCGTTCCATACGCAAACGGACCGCATTGGGGAAGAATTGGCGACAATACCCCGAAAAACATGCGGGATAAGGGATTTTTTCCGGATGAGTAACTCGCCCCTGGATGCATCAATTGACAATGCCGGTGTAGACCACCGCCCAAATGCTCCCCTTTGCCGCATCGCTTCCGCCTTCGTTTGAAACCGTTAGCGTAATCGGAAACTGATTGTCACAATCCGCAGAGGTGTAGGTATGCGATGGGTTGACCGCGTTACCTGTCTTTCCATCTCCAAACTTCCACTCGCGCTTCAGAATGTATCCCCTAGACTCGTCGGTAAACTGCACTGTAATTAG
>Ga0206966_1248_pt2 | contig 9530 bp, 6 predicted proteins | sample Alteio_BWOrgHeat_23_FD_152970 | JGI IMG/M metagenome (GOLD analysis project Ga0206966, IMG submission 152970) | Enriched cells from forest soil in Barre Woods Harvard Forest LTER site, Petersham, Massachusetts, United States -... | ecosystem: Environmental > Terrestrial > Soil > Temperate forest > O...
ACGCAGTAGCTATGACGGTAGCTGCGGCTAGAAAGCATGTGCCGAAAGCTATGGTGGAACGTGCTGACTTCGAGCTCGGCGTTATTGAAAACATGGGCTTTAACGGCTATTTCTTAATCATCCAAGACTTTATTAACTGGGGTAAGGCGCAGGGTATTGTGTTTGGGCCTGGGCGTGGCTCTGCGGCCGGAAGCATTATATCCTATGCACTCAAGATTACTGAGCTTGACCCACTCAAATACGACCTGCTGTTCGAGCGCTTTCTGAACCCCGACCGTATATCTATGCCCGATGTTGACATCGATATTCAAGATACGCGTCGTGATGAAGTTATACAGTACTGCGTGCAGAAATACGGCACCGACCGCGTGGCGAACATTGTGACGTTTGGCCGGATGTTTGCGCGCAACGCTGTACGTGATGTCGCCCGAGTGCTGCAAGTGCCATATGCCGATGCCGATAGGCTCGCTAAACTCATTCCACAGCCAGTGCAAGGTCGGCATATACCGCTGGCAGAATCTATCAAGAACGACCCAGACTTGAAGCGCGAATACGAGACGAATGACGTCAGCAAGCAGGTGATAGACCAGGCGCTGGTACTCGAAGGCACCGTGCGCAGTCACGGCGTGCACGCAGCTGGCGTTGTGATTGCCCCAGATGACATCGTCAAATTTGCACCACTCGAAATGGCACAAAAGGGTGTTGTCTCGACGCAGTACCCGATGGGCCCCATTGAGGAGCTGGGGCTGCTCAAGATGGATTTCTTGGGACTCTCTAACTTGACGACCATTAAGAACGCACTCCGTATTATTAAGCGCGTATATGGCAAAGATATAGATATTGCCACCATCCCGCTTGACGATGAAAAAACATATGAACTATTCCAGCGCGGTGATACGACCGGAGTTTTTCAGCTGGAATCTGCTGGCATGAAGCGCTATTTGCGTGACCTCAAGCCAACCGTCTTCGAGGATATCATAGCTATGGTGGCACTTTACCGTCCGGGTCCGATGCAGTTTATCGACGACTTTATTGGTCGTAAGCACGGCCTGCGCGAAATAAGCTACCCACACCCAAGCATGAAGAACGCGCTTGAAAATACTTACGGCGTGCTTGTCTACCAGGAGCAAGTCATGCAAATCTCTAAAGAGGTGTGCGGGTTTACGGGTGGTGAAGCGGATACGCTGCGTAAAGCGATTGGTAAGAAAAAGATAGACATCATGCGTAAGATGAAGCAACGTATGATTGAGGGTGGCCAGGAAGTCAGTGGAATACAGCCGGCGCTTATGGAGAAGTTCTGGAAGCAACTCGAAGACTTCGCAGCCTACTGCTTCAACAAGTCACACGCAGCTTGTTATGGCCTGATTTCGTATGAAACCGCCTACTTAAAAGCACACTACCCGGCTGCATTTATGGCGGCGCTAATGACGAGTGACTACGATGATATTGATCGCTTGGCTATAGAGATTTCAGAGTGCAAAAAAATGGGTATGAGCGTTATGTCTCCAGATGTCAATGAATCGTTCGGCGAGTTCGCGGTCGTGAAAGATACGAACCAGATACGTTTCGGCATGAACGCTATCAAAAATGTTGGATCTGGCGCTGTTGAAGAGATCATTCGAGCGCGGGAGGAGAACGGCAAATTCGAATCGCTCGAAGATTTCTTAAGTGCCGTGAACACAAGGGTTGTAAACCGCAAGGCGCTCGAAAGTTTGGCCAAGGCAGGCGCCTTTGACCGATTTGGCGATCGATCTACGCTCCTACACAACCTTGATATGATCGTAGCCTACGGTCAACGCTTACAAAAAGAACGTGCTAGCGGCCAGACCGACCTGTTTGGTAATATTATCGACGACGCCCTGAACCACAAGCCGGTTCTGAAGCTTGATGCGCCCGCAGCCAAACATAACCCCCGCGAATTGCTGGGTTGGGAGCGCGAATTGCTTGGATTGTATCTGAGCCAGCAACCACTTGAGGCATTTTCTGCACTGCTTGCGGAGCAGACTATACCACTGAATTCGCTCAAGCCTGTACATGATGGCAAGGCAGTAGTTATCGGAGGCGCGGTAGCCGATTTTCGTGAAATTTTGACCAAAAATGGCCAAAAAATGGCATTTGCGAAGCTAGAGGATGAAACTGGTGAAACAGAGGTAATTCTGTTTCCGAGCACATATCAGCAAACCATTGGGCTGTGGGAGCGCGATCGTATTGTGATTATCCGTGGCAAAGTGAATGCTAAAGATCGCGAGGGTAACATTACAACAGAAATAAAGATTTTGGCAGACGATGCTCGCGAAGTCACTCATGAACAGGCGGCTGCCTACCAAACAACCGGTCGTAAACAGCGCGAGCTAAAAACTGCGAAACGCAAGGGCAGTGCCTTGGCTGCGGCAGTTGCCGATGCGAAAGCTGAGAAGGTTAGTGAGCTCAAGCCAGCCAAGGTCTACATACGCCTACTCAAGAGTGATGATCATGAAATGCTCCAAACACTCAAGATGACTATAGATGAACAACAGGGAGAAAGCGAAGTAGTACTGGTGCTCGGGCCAGATACCGCCAAGCAGGCAGTAAAACTCCCCACTCGCATGAATGCAGACGCAGCATCGCTTGAACGCCTCCAAGCGCTTGTGGGCTCAGCAAACGTAGTATTGCAGTGACACAACGCTTATGTATAAATTATATAGTCGCTAGTATTGCAACTATAATGTATAATATGTAAATAGTAACTTCATACCCTTCTTGTCTGAATTTTTACAGAAAAGTAGAGTATGAAGTGTATAAGAGTGAATAGAGTAATTTCTTGTGATCGGGAGGTCTAGGATGTATCAGGTTTTAAGCAGGGTTAAATATTATGCGGCTGTAGTACTGTTTCTAGTGACATCTACTATATTAAGTGTTGGCCCAGCCGTACTGAGTGGTCAAGCATCTGCGGCAGCTAGCAAAGTCACGATTTGTCATGCTACGGCAAGTAATAACAATCCGTACGTACAGCAAAGTGTAGATATTTCTTCACTTAGTAATGGTCATGGAAATAGCGGTATAAACGTCGGTGATATCATTCCGCCAACTCCCGGCACTGACTTTGTAAATGGACAAAACTGGGATGCTACCGGACAGTCCATATGGAATAATGGCTGCAACGTTCCTCAATCAGTTCCAGTCCCAGCTACACCTGCGGTCAATGATCCCTGTGGTCCAGCCAATGCTACGTGGATCCAGCCAGCTAATACGGCAAGTGTTACATGGACTATCACGAATGGCCATCTTGTAGCATCTACCACCACTGGGAATGTATTTACCGATAGCACGACAACTCACGACTATGGTGTTGCGCCTGATAGTAATATTGCATGCACCCCGGTTCCTCCGAGCCCAGTAAGTATTCCTGCAACCCCATCAGTGACTGATCCTTGTGGCCTGGGCAATGCAACATGGATTCAACCTAGTAATACTGCTAGCGTAACCTGGATGATCAGCAATGGGCACCTTGTCGCATCGACTACGACGGGGTATATATTTACCGATGGCACGACAACTCACGACTATGGTGTTGCGCCTGATAGCGGTACTGCATGCACCCCACAGAAAGTATTCGTCTGTAAGTACGTAGGTACGCCCGGCGTAGATGAGAGATTACAAACTGGCCAAAACCCTATCGACGTAAGCGTGAATGCAATTAGCCAAACCCCCGTAGTTGTGGGGAGTTATTTTAATGACGCACAAGGTCGTTCATTCGTCTTAGCATTTGACATAGGCCAAGCGACGCCGAGTGTATCGCAATGTCCAGCTGCCGCACCTACGGTAATTACCCCGGGAGCTGTGACGTTTACTGACCCAAACTGCATACTGCCCACACTTGGTTCATACACCATACCGACTACGGCACATGTTATATACAAAGTGGGTAGTATGGTAGTAACTGGTACAAATAATGTAACAGCACCAGCATCGGTCACAGTCATGGCCTACCCAGAGAGCAGTGCGTATGTGCTGAGTGGCACGGCGACGTGGTCGCATACATTTGCGGTGGCGAACAGCTGTGGTGGTGGCACTACAATAAATCCCAATGTTTCAATTACAAACGGAGCATGTGTGCAGACAGGCGCAAGTGCAGGTACCGTTACAGTAACTGTTAATAATCAGAATCTTACTCCAGTAACATACGGTGTTTCACTTAGCACACTTGGTAGTCAAAGTGTAGTGGTAGCTGGTGGCGCTACCGGAACTGTTACCTTTACTGGCCTTGCGGCGGGTACCTATAGCGCACACATAACGGGCAGTGATGATACAAGCGCCGATACCAGCAATGTTACGATTGCAACCTGCCCAGTGGTAACGCCACCAAATAGCAGTGGACATGTGTTAGGAGCAAGTACTACAGCTGTTGTTACCGAGCTGAGTGACACCGGGGCAGCCATACTGCTACCTACGATTATGGCAATCTTGACAGGCGCCACTGCTACGGGTGTTATGTTGAGCAGTCGTCGCCATCGCAAAACATCACTGTGGTTTTCTAGCCAAAGCCAGTGGCAAATACCCTAGCGTATCGTACCGAGTGACTGGCTAAGCAGTACACATATAACCACTATACTTACCGCTGCAACATCCCACGAGGGGTGGTGTACAACAAACCGTTCGCTCTTGACCAGGAATTTATGCCAAGCCAGGAGGTGCCTTGTTAAGAAGAAGGCAATACCTATTACTGCCAGAATACTTACGGCTGTTATAGGTACGGCTTGCCCGTGAGCAATCAGTGCAATACGGCTTAAGTGTTGTGGCTGAGGCTCGGGAGCTTTAGCTATAGCGCCAGGGTTCGTGGCGGTATGGGGTGCTGGTACGGTAGTTGCAGGTACATCTTGTTGCGACATCGCCGTGCTGCTTGCTGGCGTGCTAGCTGGAGGTGCTGTTGGGGTTGCAGTTGTGGTCGGTGGTGTGTTCGGGGGTGCTGTTGCTGCTGCCACAGCTGGGGTTGCAGGTGCGGCATACATGGCCACTATGATAGTTTCTGCTCCGCTACCTTGGTAGTTAGGGCTGTTGGTTATGCCAAAGCCGACGTTTGTAAACGCACCATTCAAGATGTTTGCACGGTGCTCGGCACTATTCATCCAACCGGTGATTGTGTCTGATGTAGTTGTAAAGCCATAGGCCAAGTTCTCGCCAGCGGTCTGATAGGCGTAGCCAGCCGCTGTTATGAATGTCCAGGGTGACTGGCCATCTGGAGTATTGTGAGACCAGTAATCGCGAGCAGACATGTCGTCGGCTTTTGCCTGAGCAGCTTGATCTAGCTGGGCATTCAGTGCCAGGCTGCCTATGCTATTGCTCGTCCGTTGTATGTTGGTTTGGTCTAGCAAGCTCTGCACGCTTATATCTGTCGCATAGCCAAGTACACTGTGACGTGAGGCCGCAAGTACGCTGTTAGCTGCTATGCCTAAAACCAAGACAACGAAAATCGGTAGATACAGCGCGTAATCATGTAAACTACGCCGCTGTTTTTTTGCCCGAGTGGTAACGCGTCGCTGCTGTCCAACTGTTCGCTGTCTTGGCTTTTGTTTTACTGCTTTCATAAGCAATTTTACAGAATAGTGCCGGCAGCATGGGAGAGCACGAACACCAGCACCGCTACACCCATTAGCCCAACGTCTAGGAACGGATGACTTATTACAAATTTCTCACCGCGTACTAATACTTTGTGCCATGCAAAGGTATGGCGAACGAAGAACAGTATCAGCACAGCACCGCACAGTGCAGCTAAGCCCAGCTGTACCCAGGTGGCATTATTTACAATCTGCAGACGTGATACTGCTTGCGATTGGCTATTGATGGTCAGTGAAGGCTGTGGAGTGCTTGTGGTGGCGCTAGCACCAATTGGCTGGCCGTACATAGCGACGATAATTGTTTGGTTGCCATGCCCAAGAAAGTCCTTGGCATTCGCGATGCCAAAACCAACCTGGGTGTAGTTAGCGTCAAATATGTTTGCTCGGTGCTCGGTACTGCTGAGCCATGCGCTCAGTATCTGATCACTTGTGCCAAAGCCGTACGCCAAGTTTTCGCCGGCAGACTGGTACTGATAGCCTGCAGCATCCATAAAGCTCCATGGCTGTTGGCCATCTGGCGTCACGTGACTCCAGTAGTTGCGCTTTACCATGTCGTTCGCTTTGGCTTGAGCGGCGTCGTTCAGGGCGGCGTTTATGGTGAGCGGCTGTTCATTCTGGGTTGCACGAGCGTTGTTGGTGTCTATCAGCATCACATTACTACTGACGCTTGTGGCGTAGCCCAGTACGCTGTGGCTCATCTGGCTAAGCCAGTTATTAGCAAAAATCCCTAGGCCCAAAATGGCAAATATAGGCAAGTATGGCCAGTATGCCTTTATGTAGTGGTCACCCTTCCTATGGTGGTTACCCGTGCGCTTGCGCTGGTGGTTGGTCGGCCGTCGTGGTTTTTGTTTTGTCAGTGTCATTTGTATGGTAATTAAACTATGCATACTATACCATAAGCATATCCATAATGAATAGTAAGAAACCTAGACTGCCAGCAACCGTAAGTGTACATACTTTTAAGGTAGTACTCGCATATATACTTCTGGCCGTGTCAGCGTTTGGATTCTATAGGTATGCCACTGAGTGTGACATGCCCATTACCCAATTCTGGTTGTATGCTTTGTGGGCTGCGGCGAGTTATATTGCGCTGGTGTGGCTATGGTCGGGTCATGGTTGGTATATAACAATTGTGAGAGCTACATTGCTAGCCGTTCCATACATTGTTCTTGGTTTTGTGGTGCTTGCGCTTGGCTTTAGTCATTGCTTTGTATTTTAGCCACTGAACCGACAGTGGTAGAGCGCCATGGCAGCTGCTTGCACAACGTTAAATGACTCTTTCTTGCCAAACATCGGTATCTCGATAGTTTCATTACACAGTGTGAGTAGTGCTGGCTCTATTCCTTCTACCTCGCGGCCAAGGAGTAGTGCTACCTTTTGTGGAGGGTTATAGTTTGGTAGCGCAATGCTGTCCGTTGCCTGTTCGAGCGCTATCACTTCGTAGGCTCCCCTTTTCAGCCGCGTAAGCAACGCGTAAATGTCTTCTTCGTGACTCCAGGGCACCAATGTTTCTGCGTCGAGTGCGGTTTTATGTATTTGCTCCGTGAGTTTCCGGCTAATGTGCGGCAGGCGCGCATCATGTTCCTCAGCGGGGTATGGTGTGTAGCCAGTAAAATAGACATGCTCGATCCCTAGGCCTTCGGCAGTGCGTAACAGTGAGCCTACATTGTGGGTGCTCCGTATATCATTGGCTATAAGAATTATGGAGCGTGCGTTCATAAGCCCAGTCTACCAACTTTTGGTGGCCAAAAATACTGCTTATGGCTTACAATACTACCTATGAGTCAAGATGCCCGCCGAGACGAAGAGCTCGCAACTGAACGTCGCGCCCTGATACTTGGGGTAAACTACCTCGACACGTCACAGCTGGCAGACAAGCCACTATACCGCGACGTGTTAACACTCGACGAGCTGTACAAGCTTCGTATTATCCCAATCAATGTCGATAAAAGTAACATCTTGTTCGGTATAACGACGACCACTTCGCAGCAAACTATGCAGGCGCTCACAGCGCGTTTTACCGATCAGCGCGTGGCTTACAGTCTCATTTCGGACGCCGGATACCGTGAATACATGTTGCTGTATGATCCACCACAGAAGGTGGTGTACCACGATATAGCCATTAACACGGCACAGAGTGAAGACCTGGTGGCACAGGTATCTGGCATGCTGCAGCAAGTACGTGCCGATGATATGCTGGCATACCTAGTGAGCCAAGCACACAACCTGAATGCGAGTGACATTCACATAGAATGTCAAAAAGATGATGTACGTGTACGGTTACGTATTGATGGTATGCTCCACACCGTCGCACGACTTGACCATGATAAGTACCGCGTACTTATTGCTGCCATTGCGAGCCAAGGCAATGTCAGCACGAGTGCCGATGAAGCTCAGCAAGGCCACATTGGCCAAAAGGTAAAAATGGCGGATGGTACCGAGGTGGACGTGAATGTGCGCTTAGAAACAGTGCCGACCATAAATGGCATGGATGTGGTTATGCGCTTGTTCAACATGGATGCGGAGAAATACAACCTCGACCGTTTGGGCTTAAAACCTGACGAGCGGGCGACTCTGGATGACATTGTCGCTAAGCCGTCGGGTCTTGTTATGGTGGTTGGTCCGACTGGCTCCGGTAAAACAACTACGCTTTATTCCATCCTGAACTCACTGAATAACGATGAGCGAAAAATTATAACCATTGAAGACCCAGTAGAGTATCAGTTCGCTGGTATGACCCAGATATCGGTTAAGAACAATGTCCTAACGGATGATGGCAGTTTTGCCGAAAAGCTTCGTGCCACCCTACGACTCGACCCGGATATTGTAATGGTGGGAGAGATTCGCGATATGGATACTGCCAAAACCGCACTGCAGGCAAGCCTTACTGGGCATCTAGTGCTGAGTACCTATCACGCCGGTTCGGCCGGTGAGGCTTTAGCAAGGCTCATGGACGTAATTGGCCAGAACCCACTCTTTGTGTCTGCTATACGCTTGGTAATGGCACAGCGACTTATACGTCGGCTTGACGATGCTACTAAGCAGTCACGTGACCCTACTCCCGCAGAGCTAGAACGCATCCAGGCTGTGGTAGACACGCTACCAACAGAGGTAGAAAAGCCAAATTTGGAAGGTTTAAAACTCTATAGCCCGGGTTCGTCACCAGAGGTACCGTTTGGCTATCAGGGGCAAATTGCCATCCGTGAGCAATTCCGTATGACGGGAGAAGTCAGAACCCTGCTCGAAAGCCATGATGCGGTATTGTCAGCACAAGAAATAGAAGCTGCTGCCGCACGGAGTGGTATGCGTACTATGTTGCAGGACGGTATTTTGAATGTTATTGCCGGTGAAACGACGCTTGAAGAAGTCTACCGTGTTGTTGGCTAGCAAAAAGGGTTGATTTCAGAGGTATTTTGCCGTACAATTACCCCTTGACTATGGAATACATTAAAGAACTCAACGAATCATTCAAAAAAGGCGCCGTCGTAGACGTGCGCTCTGGTGATACCGTAAAGGTACACCAGAAAATTAAAGAAGGTGCCAAAGAGCGTGTACAGATCTTTCAGGGTCTCGTTATTCGCTGTGACCGCAAGGGTAGCCACACCAGCCGTATTACGGTTCGCCGTATTGCCAGCGGTGTCGGTGTAGAAAAGAGTTTTTTACTACACTCTCCACTCGTCCTCAAGATTGAAGTTACCAAGCGAAGTAAAGTTCGCCGCAACTACCTCAGCTACATGCGTAAGCTTACTGGTAAATCTGCCCGGCTCCAGGGTCTCGATTTTGACCGTCAAACTGTCAACGGTGTAGAAGATCGCCACGCTGAAGCAGAAGCTGCAAAACTTGCAGAAGAGACTGCCAAAGCAGCTGAGGCTGAGCACAAAGCAAAAGAAGCTGAAGAAGCCGAACTTGCCGCAAAAGCAGCAGCTGTAGAAGCTG
>Ga0206966_1275_pt1 | contig 9470 bp, 10 predicted proteins | sample Alteio_BWOrgHeat_23_FD_152970 | JGI IMG/M metagenome (GOLD analysis project Ga0206966, IMG submission 152970) | Enriched cells from forest soil in Barre Woods Harvard Forest LTER site, Petersham, Massachusetts, United States -... | ecosystem: Environmental > Terrestrial > Soil > Temperate forest > O...
CAGAACCCAGGCGATACTTTTGAGCTGACCGCTAAAGGGAAGTTTTCGAAGGCGACATTCAACATTTATTACGACGGCGACCTAGTGAAAACGGTGGATCGAGACGCCGAGGACAATCAATCAAACGACGACGTGATTCAGCCGGACCCAGCCGGCAACGACGGAAACGCGCAATGAACTGTGAATTAGCCCCCTCGATTTTGTCGTTCGACTTGACTGACCTTCGCGGATCGATCAAGACTCTTGTCGAGAATGGGGTATCGGTCATTCATCTCGATGTGATGGACGGCCAGTTCGTACCTCCCATAACCTTTGGCGATTCATACGTCAAGCGCCTCCGGCCAACGGTCGAAGCATTGTTCGAGGCTCATCTTATGATTCAGTCTCCAGAGCGCCAGTTCGAAGCGTTCAAAGCTGCCGGCTGTGGGCGGATAATCTTCCATGCAGAGGCCACCGCCCACAGTTATCGACTTGCCCAAACCCTCAAGTCGATGGGAGTTCAAGCAGGGGTGGCAATCAATCCGGGCACCCCTGTAGAGGTTATCGAACCCATCTTGGATATCCTGGACCTTGTATTGGTGATGACAGTTAATCCAGGCTGGGGCGGGCAGTCATTTTTGGCGCCCATGTTGGAAAAGACCGCGCGTCTTCGAGCCATGCGCCCTGATTTGCATATCGAAGTGGACGGCGGAGTCGACCCGACAACGCTGCCCGCCGCCAGGGCCGCCGGGGCCAACGTCTTTGTCGTGGGAAGTCATCTGGCCAACGCAGAGTCACTTTCCGAGTCGGTTCAGGAGATGATTAGGCTGTGTGGCTAAGATTTTTCACTGCAGTCATGCTGCTTGTCACGTTGGGCCTCATGATTACCAGGCCGATCATCGTGGGGCCAACGCCGCATCGGCCGGTTAAACGGCTTGAAGCTTTAGCGTATAGCGAGAGAGCGCTAGGATTCACGGCACTATTGATCGTTTCCCTCGTCGGCGCCGGCGTTGGAGCCATTAAGCTCGTGCGGTTGGCGAACGCGGAGTATCGACGTCTCGCTATGGAGAATATGCAATCCCTCATTGAGGGCGCGATCGAAGACCACAAGACCACAGCTGAAATCCATGAGCCCTTGGACTGACTTCGACGTTCGGCTCATGCGGCAGGCAATAAGCCTTTCGAAACAAGGCTATCCGGCCCCGAATCCCCACGTCGGCTGTGTGATCGTTCATGGGAACCACGTAGTCGGTAGAGGGTTCCACCGCTTTGCCGGCGCAAACCATGCTGAGGTCGAGGCATTGAACCGCGCGGGCGCGGCCGCTAAGGGCGCGACAGCTTATGTCACGCTCGAACCGTGTAACCATCACGGCCGAACTCCGCCGTGCACCGAAGCTCTGCTGCGTGCTGAGGTAGCGCGAGTCGTAGTGGCCTGTTCGGACCCGAATCCGATCGCAGCGGGAGGTCTTGAACGTCTTCAGTCGGCCGGAATCAAAGTCGAAGTCGGTCTTTTGCAAGAAGAAGCAAGCGCGGCCAATGACCAGTTTTTGACTGCGATGAGGCTCAAGCGACCGCGAATCGTGCTGAAAGCGACGATGTCTCTAGACGGTCGAATTGCCCTTCCGAGCGGCGAAAGCAAATGGATTACGGGTGACGACGCCCGGCGGCGGGCTCATCGTTTGCGCGCGGACTGCGGTGCGGTTTTAGTAGGTAGAAGAACGGTAGAGACCGACGATCCCTTGCTTACCGCGAGAATCCCAGGAGTGGTCAACCAGCCAGTTCGAGTCGTGCTCGATTCATCGGCAAAACTGGGTCCTCAGTGGCGGGTCTTTGACCAGAGCGCACCGACGATTCACATCGTCGATGGAGCATTTGGTTTGCGAGCCGGCCCAAACGGCTTCGATCTTGCCGAACTATGTCGAACTCTCTTTGAACAGGGGATCAACGGCCTTTTGGTCGAGGGCGGCGCCGGAACCATCGGCAGATTTATCGAAGCATGTTTGATGGACCGTATAGAGCTGTTTGTCGCCCCAAAAGTCTTAGGAAGCGGACCGTCTTGGGTCGAAGGTCTTGGTATTCACGCACTTACCCAAGCGCCGGCTTTTGAGGTTCTTTCGCTTAAAAAACTAAAAGCTGACGTCCAAATCTCGCTTCGCGTCGAACATGGAAACTTCCAGGGCGTCGGTACCGATATAGCCCAGTAGGAAGGGATCTAGACTATGAGCAAATTGCGCCTAATTTCAGGCTTCGTTGGTCTCGCGTCGTTAGTGGCGTACCCAATCGCTGCTTACGCCAATACTTACTCGCTTCGACGCGATAACGTCATTCCAATCGTTTTTAAGGACAATCTCACGCTGCGGGATAACCGCCCGGGCGATACGTTTTCCGTTCGTGTTACGGATAACGGGCAGTTGCCGAGGGGGACAGAGCTTCTTGGTCGGATCGACCGCATCCACGAAGCGCACGGCAATCGACCGGCGAGCATGGACATGCGTTTCACGGCGATACTGCTGCCGGACGATTCTCGCGTCCCGCTTGATGCGGCGCCCATTCCTCTTGACGACCGATATATCACGCGTTACGGCGACGGCCGAATCGTGGCTAAATCGAATTTTCGCCAGCAGCAAGCCGATGTTATCGGAGGCGCCATCGGCGGGTACATCGTAGGTTCCATTTTCCATCGGCGCATTACCGGAACGATTATCGGAACGATGATCGGGATTTCGGCGGCGGAATCCGACCGTCGAAAAGACATGAACGTCGTGGTTAGCGCAGGGGACAAAGCGGGCGCTCTGATTAATCGCGACGTCATCATCGACTTCAGCGACGCTCCTTCTAGGTATCGGATTCGAGAGCATCTTGATGAAGGGATGAACATTCCGGTTCGCGGAACTGAAGTTGAGGATTTCTCCAACCTCACGCTAAGATTCCGACGCAACGATCTGGACTTTCCAGAAGAGGCTCGTCCTTATCGAGTCGGCGGCACGATTATGATTCCCCTCGAACGGGCAGCCAGGCAGATGGGGCTCGACGTGGACCGACGCCCCGACCGAACGGTTTATGTAGATGGACCGGATTCAACAATTCGACTCTCCATCAGCTCGCGCCAAGCTCGCCTGGACGGACGGAAGATCGACTTGCCGCGATCGGTTCGCGAACGAGAGGGCGTGATTTACGTACCGCTTGAGGCTTTGACTCCGCTGCTCAAAGACGACTTGTACATCAACGGATCGAGGTTTGGCGGGAACTAGAGGTCCAGAAAGTATCTGTGCAAGCGCGCGTCGTCGGTTAGTTCAGGGTGAAACGAAGTTCCGAGGAGCTTTCCCTGGCGAACGCCGACGACGTGCCCGCGATAGGTAGCGAGGATTTCGGCAGGGAAAGCTAGCTTTGCAACGACTGGCGCGCGGATAAACACTCCCAAGACGGGCGTGTCCATTCCCACCACCTTAACTTCGTCCTCGAAGCTATGTACCTGCGCGCCGAAGGCGTTGCGCACAACTTCGATGTTAAGAAGTCCGAGGCTGAATTGAGGACGGCCAACGATCGTCTTGGCCATTAGGATCATCCCCATGCACGTGCCCCAGATCGGCATCCCGGCTTCGGCGGCTCGTTGAAGCGCCTTCGCCATTCCGTATCGCTGCATCAGAAGTCCAACGGTTGTGCTTTCTCCGCCGGGAATGATCGCCCGGTCAACCGTCGCAAGGTCTTCTGGTGTGCGTACCTCCACGACCTCCAGCCCATCGACCCCGCAAGCGTTCAGAGCGCCCAGATGTTTCTCGAAGTCGCCCTGAACAGCGATAACGCCAACACGCATCGCGACAGTTTACTGCCTCCATCCACATCGGTTAGAATTGAACGTGATCGATGTTATCGGGGCGCCGTTCGATCTTTGTGGGAAACGGCTGGGAAGCAGATTAGGGCCGGCTGCGGTTCGGTTGGCGGGCCTGGTTGAGGCGCTAGAGGCGTTAGAGCTTCATGTCGAAGACCGCGGTGACGTGTCTGTACCTTCCGGAGAGGTCTGCGGTTGTGGTCTCCGAAACTTCCAACCTCTTCTTGATGTCGTTAAGGATCTGCGGGAGCTCGTTATGACGAGTCTCATCGGTGGCCGCGTGCCGGTTGTGTTAGGCGGCGAACATTCGTTGGCAATGGCCGGGATCAGCGCCGCCATTCAGCATTTCGAAGGAGATCTGGGTCTGCTCTGGATCGATGCGCATGCCGACATAAACACGCCGGACACATCGGATACGGGCAATATCCACGGAATGCCGGTAGCCGCACTCGCAGGGCTTCCTAGCGGCAGCGAGGGGCAAGTAGACGATGAGTGGCGACAACTGCTTGGCGCACTTGATCTATCACAAAAACTAGATCTCGAAGCAACCGTATGGTATGGCTTGCGCGATGTGGATCGCGCGGAACGGCCAAGGTTGGCCGGATTGCCGATTACGATGCATGACATCGACCGGCACGGCGTCGAGGCGGAAGTGAATAGGCTGTGCTCTTGGTTTGACCGCAGCGGGGTTCGGCAGCTTTGGATCTCATTCGACGTCGATGCCTTGGATCCCATTTTAGCTCCTGGGACGGGAACCGGCGTTAGAGGCGGGCTCACCTATCGTGAAGCCCACCTGACGGCGGAGCTGATTCGCGAGGCTCTAGATGCTAGAGGCTGCCGATTTAAGCTTGTGGGTGTTGACCTAGTCGAGACGAATCCCTTGTACGATTCACAAAACGAGACCGCAAAGATGTCGGTTGAATGGCTCGCTTCGCTCTTCGGAAAGACCATTCTCGGCACGCGGTAGACTGAGCCAATATGAGCATAGAATCCGGCAGGCGGGTTCTGGCGGCTGAGGCTGCCGCCGTTGCAGCCTGTGGAGAAAAATTGGATGCCTCGTTCGAGAAGGCAGTTCAGTTAGTGTTCGAGTGTTCAGGCCGGGTGATAACTTGTGGACTTGGGAAATCCGGACATATTGCCCGGAAAATGGCGGGCACTCTCAGCAGCACCGGCACGCCAAGCTTGTTTCTGCACGCGGCGGAAGCGATGCATGGCGACCTTGGGATGGTGACCGATTCCGATGTGGTGTTGATGTACACCCACAGTGGTGAAACCGACGAACTCATCAAGCTCTTTCCATCCATTCGGGCGATCGGGGCGGCAGTAATTTTGATCACGGGCCGGCCTGAAAGCAGCGCCGGAAGGCTGTCCGATTTGACGCTCGACACAGGCGTCGATGACGAAGCGTGCTCGAATAACCTTGCGCCGACTACGAGTACCACCGTGATGCTCGCGCTCAGCGACGCGTTGGCGATCGCCGTTATGGATTGTCGCGGTTTTGGTAAGGAAGACTTTGCGCGATTTCATCCGAGCGGAACACTTGGCAAGCGGCTGCTGCTCCGCGTCTCCGACGCGATGCGGCCTTACGAAGATATTGCCTGCGCCGATCTAACGGCAACCGTGCTCGACGTCATGGCTGCGATTACACAGGCAGGTGTGGGCGCCGCTTGCATCGTCGACGAAGATCGTCATTTACTCGGCCTGATCAGCGACGGAGACCTCAGGCGTCACATCGTGTCATCGACCCATCGGCTCGATGCTACCGCCGAGGAAATCATGAATCGATCGGCTTCGACCATCCAGCCCGATCTCTTAGCCGTCGACGCATTAGAGGTTTTTCAAAACTTGCCTAGAAAGCTCGGCGATTTGCCCGTTATCGCGGATAAGAAGGTGGTCGGCCTTCTAGTGCTCAAAGATTTACTGCGAATCGGGATCGTTTAGGCACGAAAAAGCGGCTAGAAGAAATCTCTAGCCGCTCGTTCGCACTTCTACTCTTTGTCAGCTTGAGGAGCTTGCTGATCGGATTGGCGTGGAGCGTATCGCTCTCTTCGCGCACCGTACTCTCGGCGGTCGGAGCCCATCTCCTGGATCGCAAATGGCAATAGCGCCATTTCTCGCGCCCGGCGGATAGCTTCCGAAATCATGCGCTGCTGACCAGCGGTGTTGCCGCTCTGCCGACTGGGAAGAATCGTTGCGCGGTCGTTTAGGAACCGGCGCAGGATGTTAACTTCCTTGTAGTCGACGTAGTAAATCTTGTTAGCGGTCAGATAGCTGACCTTGCGGCGGCGCTTGCCTTTAAAGCGTGGGCCACCCTCCATCGCATCTTTATCGGCGCGCGGGATCGCGAGTCTATCGCCTCCGTTATCTCCACGCTGCGGCCTTTGTGTCTCTTCGCTCATCTGTGCTCTAAATTCTACCTCGCTCGTCCCATAATGCGTCATGGTCGGCGTTTTGATCACCTTGCTGTTCGCGGTTGGCGCGATCGGGGTAGGTCATTTTATTGTCGGACGCTGGACCGATGGCCTTGATCTGGCAGAAGCCGTTGGCGTGCACGGCATTGTCGGCCTTGGCGCCCTGGGCTTGCTGACCCTGTTTGTCGGATTGCTCCCGGATGGCTTGAAGTGGGGACTTCTCGTTGTCGGGGCAATCGATCTGGCCGGTTACGTGAATGTCGCCAAGGCGTTCCAGGCAGCGAAATTCAAGATTGCAAAGCCGGATGGACCCAGACTCTTGTTTGTGATGGCGATCGGAGTCGCATGCCTTTTTGCGCTCGTGGGAGTGTTGGCGCCGAGCGATGTCCTCGACTGGGACACCTTGGCTTACCACTTAGCCGTTCCTAAGCTATGGCTCGAAGCGGGGCAGATTCAATTCGTCCCCTACATTCACCAAAGCAACTTTCCATTTACGGTTGAGAGCCTTTATATCTGGGGACTAAGGTGGGGCGGCGAGAGCGGTGCGAAAGCGTTCTCCCTGGCCTTCCTCATTTTTGGCGGAGTTTCGGTATTCGGTATTGCCCGGAGCCGGTATGAAGGATTGGCCGGCTGGTGGGCTGCGTTGACGCTGGCGACGGTCCCCGTGGTTCTTTGGGAAAGCGGAACCGGATACATCGATGTCGCGCACGGAATCTATGGCGGTCTAGGCGTGGTATTTGCGGCGCGATTTATCGCCGATCCTTCGTCCCGCGCGCCGCTATGGCTCGCCGGAATGTTCCTCGGCTTTGCGGCCGGAACGAAATATACAGGGCTGCAGACGATCGCAGCCGTCTGCTTCGTGTTGTTTGTGGCATTTTCGGCCCGACGCGCCGTCACGGATGGTTTCAAGGGCGCCTTACTGCTGGGCGTCGTCGCGATGGCCGTAGCTTGTCCCTGGTACGTGAGGAATATCGTCAATACCGGAAACCCCGTCTATCCATTCTTCTATGAGAAATTCGGCGGAAAGAATTGGGACCAAAAGAGGGCTGACGTGTACCGAAACGAGCAGCAGAGCTTTGGCGCCGGATCGCTTCAAAATCGGCACAAGCCTGCGATGATGGGAGAAGCAGTGTTGGGGCTTGCCTTTCAGCCCGGCCGGTACGTCAATCCCGATCAAGAGCACGGCAACGGCACTCCCCTCGGCGCGATCGGAGTCGTAGTCGTTGCCGCCGCTCTGCTGTGGATGTTGAGCGGAATCGCGGGCAGCTTTGAGGTCTCGATTTTGGGAGTGGTTGGACTCAGCATGCTGATGTGGTTCGTGCTCAGCCAGCAAAGCCGGTACGTCATCCCTTTATGCGTGCCCCTGACCGTGCTAGCCGGAGGCGCCATCGAGCGTCTTAAGGTGGGGAAGGTGTTGCTTGGATTAGCGATAGCGCAGGCCGGCTATTCGCTGTATTTGGTCTATTCCCAGCGATTTCAAACGCAGGTTCAGGTCGTTATGGGCCGTTACACTCCTGACGAATATCAATCTCAGACGATCCCCTTTTTCGACGCGAGCCAAACGATCAACAAAGAGGTCGACAAGGGCAAGGTTGCCCTTTACGACGAGGTGTTCGGTTACCTTCTCGACGTGCCTTATATGTGGGCGAATCCGCCCCATAGTACGATCATTCCATACGACTCCATCAACGACGGCACGGCGTACGTAGCGGCGATGAAGCATTTAGGATTCACGCACGTTTACATCAGCATAAGTCCGGTCGTGAAGGATCGAGCATTCGTCAAGAGATGGTTGGCGGCTATGGGTTTAGACCTGGTTGGCCAGCGAAAGGAAGATGGGTCCGTTTCTCTATCGGCCATCGAAGCTCTCCAAGTTCCGTTTTCGGAAGCCGAACGCAAGTCAATGCTAGACGATCCCGTGTTCTGGCAAGACAAGTGGATGATCGTGCTAGCCGACGCGGTCGCCGCGAAACAGGTTCAACCCGTCCAGGCGTTTAAAAACGGGATACTATTCAGGATTTTGTAAGTGTTGGCTGGTGGAACGCCGAACGCCTACTACCTTCGCGAAGCGCGGGTAACCTTTTCGCGTGAACTATAGAAAGCTTGGTCGATTCAACATCAAGGTGAGTGAAGTATCGGTTGGTGGGTGGCTGACCCATGGTCGGTCGATTGACGACGACGCGACTACCGACATTATTCACAAGTCGTTCGATTTGGGCATTAATTTCTTCGATACCGCCGATGTCTACAACAGTGGTGAAGCCGAGAAATCCTTAGGCCATGCGATTCGAGGGCTAAAGCGCGAGGATCTCGTCATCGCCACCAAATGCTATTTTCCGATGAGCGATCGACCCAACGACCGTGGCTTAGGTCGAAAGCACATCTTTGAATCGGTTCACAACTCGCTCAAGCGTCTCGATGTCGACTATATCGACATCATGCAGTTCCACCGGTTCGACGCAGATACGTGCCTTGACGAGACGGTGCGGGCCATCGACGACTTGGTCAAAGCCGGCAAGGTGCTTTATTGGGGTGTCAGCGAGTGGAATGCTCAACAGATTACGGACTTGGTTCACATTGCCAAGGAACTGAATGCGAATCCTCCCGCAAGCAACCAGCCGATTTACAACATGCTTACTCGTGGCATTGAAGACGGAGTTCTAGCATCCTGCGAGCAATTTGGCATCGGAAACGTTGTGTTCTCGCCTTTGGCTCAGGGCGTTCTGACCGGCAAGTACTTGCCTGGCCAGCCGGCGCCGGAAGGGACCCGTGGCGCCGACAGTTCCTCAAACATGTTCATGAAAAGGTTCATGGAAGACGAGACGCTGACCCGTGTGCAAAACCTTAAGGAGTTCGCGGAGACGCAGGGTCTTGGCTTGGCGGAGTTTTCCTTAGCTTGGTGTCTTCGACAGCGTCAAGTCTGTAGTGTGATCATCGGAGCGACGAACGCCGCCCAGGTTGAGGCAAACGTCAAGGCTAGTGGTGTAGTGCTAGATAAGCTGGTGTGGGAACGGGCCGAGCGGATACTCGAGGGGCGATAAGGCGTGTCCTCAGCAGAGACAAAAGGAGTTTCCGTCGAAACCGAATTTGAAAAGCGAAGAGGCGTCAGCCGAGTCGAAGTCCGGCATGGATTTGCGCAGGTTCATGTTTCTCGGATCGGCACCGGTGTCATGGCGGAGTTTTCCTTAGCTTGGTGTCTTCGACAGCGTCAAGTCTGTAGTGTGATCATCGCAGCAAGAACCCGCAGACGC
>Ga0206966_1280_pt1 | contig 9421 bp, 11 predicted proteins | sample Alteio_BWOrgHeat_23_FD_152970 | JGI IMG/M metagenome (GOLD analysis project Ga0206966, IMG submission 152970) | Enriched cells from forest soil in Barre Woods Harvard Forest LTER site, Petersham, Massachusetts, United States -... | ecosystem: Environmental > Terrestrial > Soil > Temperate forest > O...
CGAAAACGGCTCGACCCAGTCGTCCAGGAGTCAGGCCTCCGAGCTTCCATAAAGACCTGCCGCAGCGGAGGGCGGGCTTGTCATTGCTTGCACCGAACACCATATGCTCTTTTAAAGAGTCAGATGAGAAATTGTACCTTCTCAGCTGACGTCGGGGTGTGTTCGGCAATCCGGAAATTATCCTGCCATCGGCAAAGGGGGATCCGGACAACATCGACGCGGGACGTGGACGGGACTGAGGACGGGTGCTGCGGACCACGGGAGGGTGAAGGACCGGCATTGCGATGCGGAGTTAATCGACTATAAAAACTCAGGCTTGAATTCGGCGCAACGTGGGCGCAGACCCGCCCTTATCGAGGCACCGGCGATCACGGACGCCCGCGATCACGCGGCGGCATTGATGCATCGAAAACTTAGTCTCGGTCTGTCAATGCTGCAGCGGTCTGGGCTGCGCATCAAGCAGGAGCAGGGCGGGTCATTGCTGTGCCCGCTGCCCATTGAGAGCGCGTTCAAGATTCTCGGTGCGTGCTTTCATCGCTGCGATGGAACTACCGTAAACCGCCTTTTCCAAAGTGTGAAGCTGAACGCGCAGCAGTGACATCCCCTGACTGAGATCGTCGGCTTCCGGCTGACCATTCTTGGCGCGAATCGCTTGGGTTTCAGTGAGCATCGCAACCGTCTGTTTCAACGCTTCTAATTTCTTTTGCAGGTCAGGTTTCAACATATCCTCCCTCTTGCCTATAGCATTTCGTTGTCGTTGCGTGAGATTTTTCTAAGTGAAATTTGCCGTATCGTAGCGCCACCTTGCCGGTTCATTGCGCCACATTACAGGTTCATTTCATGAGCCGGTCGAGTTGATTCTCGATGCGCGTTGTTCACTTCCGACGTGTGGACTGTATCCGGGGTTCCACCGTGTGTCAGCGCGTCTGGCTTTTGCCTCCTTTCTGCGGCGGTTCATCTCTTGGCGTAATTCCAAGCAGTCCTTGGTAAAACTTTATGGCTGGGCGGTCAACCTGCGTCTATCATGCGCCTTCGAGTTTGGGTGAGGAAAGGTATATGGCGGAAAAACAAGTTAATGTCTATCTGCACACTGAGGCTAGGCTACGCAAAAACTAACGTCGTCACATAGGCGACTACTGCTAATGCAGCTAGTGCCCTTTGGGTATGACGGGATACCAAGTAAATGAGTGGAAATCCGTTTCCTTGCCAAGTGTCAATCGACCGCCGTCATAATGCGGATCGGTCCCGGGCTCGATCGTTAGCGTTCGTCTATCCTTTTTTAGAATTGACGGATGTGCAGTCCACACACCGTTTCTCAGAACGTACAAAGCGTAGTCTGTTTCGGGAATCGCAAGTTGCGCCTCGTTTGTGATTGGTCTGCTCTGTTTGTCCTGAACCGAGCCTGTCAGAAAAACTGGACATGACAATCCCCCCGTCATCTCACTGAATCAAAAGCAAGAGCCCGGCGGCGGCAAGTAGCTTTTGAGGAGTTCGTATGAACTACTGTCGATCCACCTTGTTCGTCGGTCCCTCTCTCGGCTTATTTGGGCGCTGCCGTTCAGCACGCACTTTCATTCAAATGACGTACTATTTGAACCTGCGGAACGAGACGGATCACTTCCGAAGAAAGGGCGTCTTGGTCCTAATCCAGCAGGCCGGCGCTTGAGGGACCTGTTTTCCGAGTGGTGCGTAATCCGATCGGCGCCTCGAGAACGGGGTTTCCCTGATGCGGATGAGATGCGGACTTTTAAGGAGTATCCGTTGGAAAACGTCGCGTTGGCGTCGAACGCCGAAAGTCCCGGACCAATTGCAGTACTCAAGGATCGCCTCATCGTCGTGGCTCAGATTCAGCCCGGCACTTGTGACGGCAGTGTGCTAAGTACGAGACATCCCGCTACGTTAACGCAGCAGGGAGTCGACGCAAGGGACTTAATGGAGTGGTGCCCTGTCCGGTCGCTGATGGCGCGCCGCATTTCCCCGTGTCTCAACCTTGACTGTGATAAGTTGAGCGGTGGACTCTGGTAGGCCGCTCTTCCGGTTCCTTACCGGACCCATTCAAGAGGCCTTCTGAAAGGAGACAAGGAATTGGGACCCCCAGTAACTACTCCCGCATCCCCTCCCACGGAATGGAAGTATACAGGTGCCGCTCCGAGGTTAATCGCTCAAGTCCACGAGAAAATAAGCGCAGTTGCAGGAACCTTTAACACGAAAACCGCTGACGGCAGTACCTGGACCCTGGACTTTGGCAAAGACATCACTTACGGGATCGGTGGAAAACTTCCGTTCGGCGACGAAGTTTCCAAAGTCGAAGCCGTCCTGAGAAAAACAATCCTAGTCCTGCCGACAACGTATGGCAATAAGACTCCACCAATGGCCGCAAACGAGTTCAATGCGTTCCTGACGAAGAAGTCAGTTCCGGAGATATACTCCGATCCGGCCTTGGATAAAACTGTAGCCTCGGATGAGAATTTCATCGCCTTTTCGGACTACACGCTCAATGCGCCAGGTACCAGCCACTACGATCCAGCGCGGCTCAGGCTCCATCAAGCCTTGAAAATTAATGGCTGGAATATCAACGCAGTCACTAAACTGATCGGCTTGGGGGTTTTAGCCTTCGATTTAGGTATTCAATACCCGCCTTTGAATAGCGGAGATTATGCAAATGGGCTAACCATTATGATCGATACAGTAGCCCACGCCTTAATTTTTGTGAAGGATTATAGCTACAGTTCGGGGCGTGGTAACTACGACATCGAATTGGTGTTTGAGCTGTATGATGCCTTCGGGTTGGACGATGAGGACATGGCTAAAGCGGGCTATAAAGCAAAAATTGCAAATCGTTTTGAGGAGAACAGAGGTTTTACGGCTTGGTGGCAACTCCAGCACCAGTTCGCATACGCCCCCCTCGTCACGAAAGTATCGATAACAAGACGCTTCTCAGGCGTCTCAGCCATATGATCGCAGGCCGTAGTCCATTGGCGCTGACATACACGGCGCTGGCATTCGGGATTGTTGTTGCGCCGTACTACTTCCTCGGTGCATTGATGCACGTGGAGAAGTCGCTCCGACTATACGTGCTATTCACGCTTCTTGCTTGCTCGTTGATCTTGGCCCTGCGGCTTGTTGGCTGGTCGAAACTAGATGTTTGGTTGGCGCAGAAGCAAAAAATGAGCGCGTGTGTGTTTATACACGCCATAACCGTTATCGCGTTCCTTTGTTCCTTTCTTACTCTGGTTTCTCTGGCAGCATTCGGCGGAATGGCGGAGGATGTGATGTGGTTTTACATACTGCTGGCGCTCGCGCTAGGCACAATCATTGCCTTGTTTCCCATAATTTTTCTGAAACCATCGAGATTTGAGCGCGCTTTTAGTTTGCGTTTAACTGCTAAGTTGAACCCGTTTCGGCTAGCAGCATACGCATTTTTGGTTGTTTTGGCCGGCTTCGCGTGTGTGGAGGTTATCAAGTTTTACCGTTTTACTCATCCTGTCTACTAATGGCATGTCACAGAGACAACGTTACTGCGGATGCGGCGGGTTGAGGCCTCCGTGGTAGGAATGAAGCGACCAGGCTGTCGCTGATCGCCATGTTGATCAAGGCCAGAGCCCGGGCGTTCTCTGAGAGGGAACGCCTCTGTTGCTGCGCGACCTGCCTTGCGGCCCGATTGAATGCCTGGGTTGGCGAGGTGGCCGCGTAGTAGGTCGCGACATCTGACCGATCTGGTGGCCGCTCTGTGCTGTCGAGGCTCCCTACCGTGATCACCTCGTTGTAGGCTTTCGCGTATTCGTTGCTCCGGAGCGCTGGCGGCGGCCCGAGGAGAAACTCCTTCGCGCTCTGGATAACGAACGGGGTGATGTTCTGCCATTGAAAGGCGATTCCGGACGCGATTCTATTCACGATCGGACAACTCGGCGTGGCCTGCCATTCGCCGGGAACGGGCGCCCCGGGTATCTTGAAGTGGCGATTCATCGAAATGAGCCTAGGCACGTGCGGGTACACTCAACTTGATGCATGTCGTTCCCCTTCGATCAACCTGACGAGACGGAAATTGCTACATTGACCACTGAACAGGAGCTTCGCCAGAAGCTAGTAAGATCGCTGCGCTATTCGAGGGAGCGACGACTGCAGGCGAGCGTGACGCCGCCGCCGCCGCGCTCAACCGTGTTCGTGCCGCGCTTAGCGCTGCGGAAAAGACCGAACGAACCATTGAAATGACCTTCCGCCTGCCGGACCGCTGGAACCGTCGGCTTTTCCTAGCTCTTTGCCGCCGCTATGGGCTCAGACCTTACCGCTATCCGCGCCAACGGTATTCGACGGTTGTCCTACGCGCACCCGAGTCCTTCATTAAGGAGACACTGTGGCCCGAGTATCAGGAGATCTCGCGGGCACTCGACGACTATCTGAATGAGGCCACCGAGCGGATTATTCGTGAAGAAGTCTTCGGCGATGCCGAGGAGGCGGAGGAGCGGACTGAAGCTCCTTCGAGCAATCAGATTCTCACTTGAAGCAAAGGTTTGAGGGGGAACGAAAGCTATGGACATATATCGGGTGCATGTATCGCTCCGGAGGATCGATCCATCCATCTGGAGACGCATCGAGCTCTCCAGCCAAACGACGCTCAAGCAGCTGCACCGCATTTTGCAGATCGCGGAGGTCTTCTCGATCAATGCCTCAAATGAACGTCTGCAGAAAAATCGGTCTCTCGCCGTAAAGTAGGTCGCATCTGAGAGCCGCACAGCTATTTGTATCGTTCACCTTGTCTCCAGCGCTGATCGCCAAGCTTCATGAGTTCTACACTTCAGAACAGGTGTGGCCTACATAGCGCTCACGTATCTTCACGGCGGAAACTGGGCGGCTACTCAGGTTGTTCCGGCTCGGGGGTCGCAGAGTCGACACATTCATGGTCGAACACTGAGTCTAGCGGCTACGGCTACCTGTGGTGGACCGGCGACCCGGCCACTCCGATCCGTTCAAGAATGTAGAGGAAGCCCGTTGGCGCTCTAATGAGCGCAAGCCCCATTTATGTGCCCCGCAATGGCAGAGACGATCTCTGATGCCTGACCTCACCGCCGCCTACTGCGCAAGAACGCTGCTGCCCGAGAACTGAAGACCTCTGGCGAGTCGATTAGTCCCCAAATGTCGGCTAGGCTTCCATAATTCGGAAGTGCCGTATCGCGGAAGGCTGGGGCTTTTCCAGTACTTATTTGCAGTCATGCCGGACAGTCGAGTCGAATTTGGATGATTGCCTCTTCAGAAATCCTCGAATGAACGGGAGGTTGTTGCGCGGTAAGTACAATTGCTAAAACCGTTGCGAGGTTGTAGGTTATTCAACGCGCAAGGCTCGTACGGGGTCGATGGAGGCCGCGCGCCGCGCCGGAATGATGCCGGCAATGGCAGCCGCAATCACCAGCACTCCAATCGCGATCGTCATGACCGGCACACTCACGCTGGTCATCTCATAAAGCTGCGACTTGACGTACCGCACACAGAAGATTGTCACCGGAATGCCGATAGCGAGACCGGCGACGGCCTGCAGCATGGCTCCGCGCATGACCGTTCCAATAACGCGGCCGCGCGCCGCTCCCAGAGCCATCCGGATTCCGATCTCTGGCGTGCGGCGGACTACGGTATAGGCCGTGACGCCATAAAGACCGATGGCGGCGAGCAGGAGAGCGAGCAGTCCGAAGAGCGATGTGAGGCGCGCGATCAGCCGCTCCTCGATAAACCTGTCGTCAATCTGCTGCTGAAATGTCTGGAACTTCACGATGGTGAGGTTGGGGTTGATGCTCGCCAGTGTGTCGCCGACGATCTTTTCGAAGCCGCCGATGGGACGGGCGGTCTGGATGACCAGCGCGCCAGCATACATGGATTGGTCTTTGTCGATAGGGTTGTCGGGGTCTGGGTCGTTGGCGACTCCAGCGCGCTGCGTTAGGGGCAGAAAGTACATGGCGTGGTTCTTCCAGTAGACGCTGGTATAGGTAGTATTTTCCACCACGCCGACGATCTCATGCGCCCCATCCTGAGGTGTCTTGGACGGACCGGAAAAGCCAAAGCGATGACCGATGGGATTGCGGTTGCCGAAGAACTGCTTGACGAACTCCTGGTTGACGACGGCGACGGGAGCCGCATTCAGCGTGTCCTGCAACTTGAAGCCGCGGCCCATGACGACGCGTGTGCCCACGGAGTCGAAGTACTCTGGAGTGCCCTTGACCCAGGATGCGCCTTTATTGATGTCCGGCTCGCCCTGAACCTTTACGCCAGATCCCCAATTGTTCTGCTCCATCGGCGTGTAGGTAGCAAGGCCCACTTTGAGGACGCCGGGAAGGTCGTGGCAGCGGTCTACGATGGTCTGATAGAGGGGCTCCACCTCTGTGTTCTTGTAGCCGGCCGCTTGCGGATTGATGTGGGCAATATACCGGTTCGTTGCATCCAGTTTCATGTCCACGTTCTCGGCCTTGTTGAGGCTCTGCGCAAAGAGGCCCGCGGCGACGAGCAGCACGAGGGAGAGCGCAGCCTGCATGACAACAAGCGCGCGCTGCAGGAAGGATGCTCCATGGGCGGTTGTACGCGCGTTGGAGCGTAGTGCTTCAGCGGGCTGCGTGCGCGCTGCAATCATCGCTGGCGCAAGGCCAAAGAGGATGCCCGTGACGAGCGAGAGCGCAAAGGCAAAGCCGATGACCAGCGGCGAAGGTGAGGCATTGACCGGCATGTTGGCCTGGTTTGGGAAGGCGAGCGCCAGCAGCGCGTGTGCTCCGAGGTAGGAGACCGCAAGTCCGAGCAGGCCGCCCGTGCCGGAGAGAAGAATGCTTTCTGTGAGCAACTGGCGTACGATGCGGCTGCGTTGCGCGCCAAGTGCCGAGCGAATCGACAGTTCAGCCTTGCGGCTCATGCCGCGAACGAGCAGAAGGTTGGCGATATTGGCACAGGCGACAAGAAGCACGAGCGCGGCGATCCATTGCAGTAGCTTCAGATGGTCCTTGTAGCCGTCCTGCATGTTCTGAATGCCTCCCCCTCCGGGAGTAAGCACCACGTGGGTGCGGGGAAGAACTTTCTGGGCGCGCTGATCGGTAAATGTTTTGAGCGGCGTAAACTCCTGCTTGAGCAGCGCGCTGGCCTTGGCCTGCAGCGCCGGCAGAGAGGTTCCGGGCTTGATGCGACCGATGATATAGGCCCACTGGGTGTCGGGATCGTTCAAGTATGGCGCGCCGATGACCGTATCCATGGAATTCATGGGAAGGAAGTACTTAGGCGGATGGGTATCGATGCGGTCACCATAGAACCCTTTTGGAGCTACGCCGATGATGGTAGCCGGCTTAGTGTTGATGTAAAATGCGCTTCCCACCACGCTCAGATCGCCTGCATAGTCCTGCTGCCATGCGTCGTAGCTCATCACAGCAGTGATGGGTGCGCCTTTCTGGTCGTCGCCGTCTGAAGAGAGGCGGCCCGCTGCCGGCGAGAGCCCGAAGACGCGGAAGTAATTGCCTGAGACGAAGGTCCCCATGACGGACTTCGCAACTGTCTGCGGTCCGGCGCGACGGACGGTAATGGGCCGCCATGCGTAGCCGGACTCCATTGCGGCTAGCTCTTCGAACTCCGGAAGGCTCTTTTTGAACATGTAATAGGTGTCTGTAGAGAAGAGCGAGTAATCGCCACTATCATTCCATCCGCCATTGACGCAGCAGTCATCCTTGTCGCCAATGCGCACCAGAGTCTTGGGATCGACTACTGGCAGGTTATGCAGCAATATCGCGTTGACCAACGTAAAGATGGCCGAGTTAGCGCCGATGCCCAGAGCAAGCGTCAGCAATACGGTGATGGTAAAGCCTGGAGTCTTGCGCAGTTGGCGGCATGCATAAACCAAATCCTGTAGCAGAACTGTCATCGCCTAACCTCCACACACGTCGGCTTGCACAGACAGGAAGCAATTCGCGCCCTGAGGAAATTCTGTACGAGCCACCTGAATCAAAACAGTCCTGAAGCAGATATATACGAATATGTTCGTAGTCGTCAACGAAGCGCTTCGTAGATTTATGTCCGCTCAGCAAAAAACGCTCGGCAATACCGTCGTCCGTCAATCTCGACTGATCATCGACCTCAACTCACGTTTTCGAGTTACAGCAGGTATAAGGCGTGGATTGGCGATTTGAGGAGATCCGCTCGCTTTTAGATAAACTTGTGAGCATGCGAAATTGGCTGAGAGTGCGTCTGACAAGATTATCCTGATTCTGGCCCTTTGCTCTTCTATGCTTTTGACGTGTGGTTGTCTTCAACTCCTCGCACAAGCTCTGCTCTCAGACTCAGACGATCTATTCGCCAAGTATCCGGTTGAAATCTAGTTTCCGAGAACGACCAGTTCCCCCCATCCTCACTGACCCGGTAGCGCACCAGTTTGGGTCTCGTATCCAAGAAGGATTCGCTAGAGGCGTCGTTTTTGCGGACCACTATGAAGTCGCAGTCTGGGGGTGTGGTGGAGGATGTGTTTCTTTCGCACTCATCGATGCCCTCACTGGGCAGGTCTACATCTTTCCTGCGACTGTTTCGCAAGTCCGGGAGCAAGAGAACGTTTGACTTACAATTGGAACCGCCACGGGTTGGGGCGGCAACCCAGAGAAAGATGCCATGTATTTAACAGTCGTGCCGAGCAAGAACGATGGCACTACTGTGTACAAACTGACAGCCAGGGATGTGTCCGTCGATGGATTCTGGTCAATCAGCGTCTACAACGCCGAGGGCTACTTCGAGAAGAACCAATACGACGCCTACACACTCAACAACATCACGGCAACGAAGAACGCGGACGGCTCAGTCTCGGTCCAGTTCGGCCGCTGCGATGGAAAGATTCCCAACTGCCTGCCCGTTACTCCGGGCTGGAACTACTGGGTGCGGCTATATCGTCCCCGAGCCGAGATTCTGGACGGCAGTTGGAAGTTCCTCGAGGCCCAGCCGGCACAATAAGGGGCCGCGGTCTAGCCGCCAATGATCACCGATTGGTGAATGATTCGGGCGTCGATCACTCGCTTTGCCGTCGTCGAACGGCTATAGCGGAGGGAAGCCGTTCGATGCTCTTGGCGACATGCACCAATTCTCTTTGCAGGCTCTGTTCACGCTTCTTCGCTGAATCGGAGGAGCGAGCTGCTGCTAGTCAACGGTCAAGTTCTTGCTGTATCAGAGTGGGCTCTTCCAGTAGCCGTAATTACCTCGGTCCAGACGATATGATCGAGCAGATCCTGGTGGCCAAAACGGGCCGTTATCACAAACAGGACCGCCGAGTTTCGCCAACTGTCCGAGCCAATGCATTTGTAGTAATGGATCTTGCGTGCACTCGTGTAAGTGGATGTGCGCGAGAATGCGTATCCGCACTTCTGACAACTGACCATTCCCTGCACGATACTTGGCTCGGTGGTGCGTCGGCGCGATCGTATTT